>Ga0068858_100000914_pt1 | contig 30605 bp, 26 predicted proteins | sample KBSSwiS12_FD_66589 | JGI IMG/M metagenome (GOLD analysis project Ga0068858, IMG submission 66589) | Switchgrass rhizosphere microbial communities from Kellogg Biological Station, Michigan, USA - KBS Switchgrass S1-2 | ecosystem: Host-associated > Plants > Roots > Rhizosphere > Soil ... | reverse complement strand
GACGAAGCCGAACGTCTCGTCCGATTCAGAGGTGGAATCATTGGTGACGGCGAGCGTTACTGTCGCCGAGGACTGGCCCGAAGCGAAATTCACGCCGAAATTGTTGATGTTGGTCGCATAGTCGCCGTTGTTGACCGCGTAGCCGTTCGCCGACCCGTTCACCGTGCTGGCGTAGAGCGTCTCGGCAGGAAACGAACCGGAGCGCGTGATGGTGAAGGTAACGGTTCCGGCGTTTTCGTTCACCGGGTTCGGGTTCGCGGATACTGAGTAGGTCGGTGCCACCACCGCATCGTCATCGTGGATGGTCCAGTTTGTCTTGGCGAGGAACGTCGAGACCGGATCGCCGGAATTGCGCTGCACGACGAAACCAAACGTCTCGTCGGACTCGGTTGTCGAATCATTCGTGATCGACAATGTCACCGTCTGGGAGGTCTGATTGGCCGCGAAGCTTACCGCCAGATTGTTGACGTTGGTGGCATAATCGCCGTTGTTGACTGCGTAGCCGTTCGAAGAGCCATTCACCGTGCTGGCAAAAATCGTCTCAGCCGGGAAGCTGCCGGACCGCGTGATCGTGAAGCTCACCGTTCCCGCATTCTCATTCACCGGGTTCGGGTTGGCAGACACCGAGTAGGTCGGCGCCACCACCGCATCGTCATCGTGGATGGTCCAGTTTGTCTTGGCGAGGAATGTCGAGACTGGATCGCCAGAGCTCCGCTGAACGATGAAGCCGAACGTCTCGTCTGACTCCGTTATGGAATCATTCGTAATCGATAGCGTCACCGTCTTTGATGTTTGATTGGCGGCGAAGCTTACCGCTAGGTTGTTGACGTTGGTGGCGTAATCGCCGTTGTTGACCGCGTAGCCATTCGCGCCGCCGTTGACCGTGCTGGCATACAGAGTCTCCGCCGCGAGGCTGCCCGAGCGCGTGATGGTAAAGGTCACGGTTCCGGCGTTTTCGTTCACCGGGTTCGGGTTGGCGGACACCGAGTAGTTCGTCGTCGCAAGCGGCTGCAGGTAGGCCTGATCCAGTAAAATGGCCGCTACTGATTTGAATTCCGTGGTCAAAATATGCGAGGAAGAAATGATGGGGGCGCTCGATCCTTCTGCCCGATACGATCCCGACGAAACGCTGACGAACGTCGGAATAACAGCCTCCGTCGTCTCCGCCTCCGTGAGAGCAGAAAAGAAATAGTTCGAACGCTCACCACCATCAGGAGCGCTGACTCCCAAGTACCACCGTTCCGACAGGGCAAAGTCGAACCAGGGGGCGATCGAAGAGTGATCGAAATAGTGGCGCATCAGTTTCAGCCCTCCCGGAAATCGACTAAGAGTCGTTCACTTGAGCGGGCCATGGTTACTGGATATTTCATCTATCGGCACCGACTATCGGAACCATTTCGGCGAAGCGTCCGATTGTGCCCCGACCGCCAGCGGCGTCTCGCCGCTGCATCCCTGTGTAACGGCTCTTAACTCGCGCCACCACCCCCCCACCCACCCCTACCCACCAGCGTTACCATCCCCAAATACTCGCCCCGAATCCCGCCTCCGCTCGATTCGTGCCAATGATGATGGCTTGCGCATGGCCGATGTCGTACCGCCGCCGCTGCTTACCGGGCTGATCCAGGGCTATAGCGAATATGCCGAGCACACAGGCAGCGTCACTACCCGGCGCGAGCTGCCGCATGCTTAGGGTGTGATGACCGTCAATCTCGGCGCGCCCATCGCCATGATCGGGGGCGATGGCCGCGAGATCGCGCTGCACGCCCGGAGGCCAGCCACACACCTTCCTGCCGCGCACCAGCCTCAGGCGGCTGGTCGGCGTGTCGATGGACCGGCTGATCGATCAGGTCGTGCCGCCCGATGTCGCGCGCCCCATCGACACCCCACCCCCGCCCCGCTAAACCCCGCTCATGGCCACACAACTCTACGATCTCACCGTCCCCGTCTTCCTTCGGGGCTTCCAATCCATGTCGGCCTTCCTCGCCAAGGGCGAGGCCTTTGCCGCCGAGAAGGGCCTTGATCCCGCCGAGCTGGTAAACGCCCGGCTGATCGAGGATATGGCGCCGCTCACCAGCCAGGTGCAGCGCGCCAGCGATTCCGCCAAGCTCGCCATGGTCCGCATCGGCGGCGTCGAGAATGTCCCAATGCCCGATGAGGAAGCGAGCTTCGCTGATCTCCAGGCGCGCATCGCGAAGACGGTCGCCTTTCTCAACGCCGTCCCGCGCGATGCGATCGACGGCAAGGAGGATGCGCCGGTCGAAATCAAGCTGCCCAACCGCACGCTCAATTTCACCGGCAGCGCCTATGTGCTCGGCTTCGTTCTGCCGAACTTCTATTTCCATGTGACGACCGCCTATGCCCTGCTCCGCCACAAGGGCGTGCCGATCGGCAAGATGGATTATCTCGGCGGATCCTGAGGCACGTGCGGATTCAGGCGCCAGCGAAGCGTTCCAAAGCCGCCCTGGCCGTTTTGCTGGGCGCCACGCTGCTGCTCGCCGGCTGCGGCGGCAACAAGGCCGGCGGCGCGTCCTATCTGGCCTTCACTGAGATCAGCCCCGATGTCTTCACCGTCGTGATCGATCCGAAGGCCGATGTGCCGAAGACCGAGGCGGCCTTGCGCAAGCACTGCGATGCCCGCTCGAGCTGCACCATCTATGGCTGGACGGACACGGCCGCCGCCGCGCGCGCGGTTCCGCTGGATGATGCCCATTATGCGTCGCTCGCCGTGCGCTATGTCGCGCACGCGGTCGGCACGGACGACATGATGTGGGATTGCCTCCGCTTCCCCGCCGCCAGGGCACCCTGCCTGCCCAAGGCCTGATCGGGCCCTTTCTCCCGTCGGTGATTCAACCCGGCGCCGCTCCGTGCTGAAAGTCGCTCGGCAGCTCCTCGATCCTCTCGGTCGAGAGGGCTTCTCGAACTATTCGATTTCAGCTGGAAGAAACGCTCCATGAACATCCGGTGCCATTCTCATAATTCGGGAAGAAATTGGGCAGCATCGTTGCAGTCTGTTGGATCGCGATCCGCCGCCGATCGAAGCATCCGGCGCGCACGCGAAGGCCGATCTTCAATATTCGCCGCACAGCCCTCAAGAAGCGCGCGATTTTACCCCCCTCGGCGCAGCCTATCAAAAATCAGCGAATACTCACGCCTTTTCCGCAGCCCCGCGCGAGGGGGCACGCGAATACTCGGCGATGACTGTTGCCCGGCTCCAACACTGCGCCCGGCGCCGGCGCCGAGGCCGCATCGCGGGCAGCCGCCAGAGATTTCGCCAGCCGCACCGCGGGCGCTAAGGCATGCCGCATGGTGACCGCGAAACAGTCCTTCCCGCCGGTGGTGGATCCCCATGTCCGGCTGCTGCTGCTCGGCAGCCTGCCGGGAGACCGCTCGCTCGCCGCGCAGCGTTATTATGCCCATCCGCAGAACCAGTTCTGGCGGCTCATGTCCGGCGTCATCGGCCACGATCTCGTCGCGCTCGACTACGAAGCCCGGCTCGCTGCCCTGCTTGAGGCGCATATCGGCCTGTGGGATGTCGTCGCCAGCGCCAGCCGCGAGGGCAGCAGCGACGCGGCGATCCGCGATCCCATAGGCAATGATCTCGCCGGCATGGTGCACACCCTGCCCGATCTCCGCGCGATCGGCTTCAACGGCGCCACGGCCTTCCGCCACGGGTCGAAGCAACTGGCGGGCGTTGCCGACATCGCCCTGATCGCCCTCCCCTCGAGCAGCCCCCTCCACACGGTGGGCGCCGCCGCCAAGCAATCGGCGTGGGACGCACTGCGCGCGTACCTGCTCGATCCCCCTCCCGCCTGCGGGAGGGGCTAGGGGAAGGCATGTCCTCAAGAACCCAGCGTTCGCGACAGGCCCTCCCCAATGATTCAACTGCAGCAGCTCCTCGGATACCGCATCGGAATGCCCGCCATCATGCACCTCGCCCCATCGCCAAGTTCATGCTATGTTCCACTGGTGCCGGAACCCGAACTCCTCCTGCCCCCACGCCCGCTGCGCTGGCTGTTCCTCGATCTGAACAGCTATTTCGCCAGCGTCGAGCAGCAGCTCCAGCCGCACTTGCGCGGCAAACCCGTCCTCGTCGCGCCCGTCGACAGCGACACCACCGTCGCCATCGCCGCCTCGGTCGAGGCGAAACGCTACGGCATCTCCACCGGCACGCCCGTCTGGGAAGCCAAACGCCTCTGCCGCGATCTGATCGTCACCCCGGCCCGCCACGAAAAATATGTCGAGTTCCACGACGCCATCATCGCCGAAATCTGGAAGCATATCCCGGTGACGCGAGTCTGCTCGATCGACGAGGTCGCGTGCCGGCTGCTCGACAATGAGAACAGCCTGGAGGCTGTCACCGCCCTCGCGCACCGCATCAAGGCGGGGATTCATACCCATATCGGGCAATGCATGACGAGCTCGATCGGCATCGCTCCGAACCGCCTGCTCGCCAAGCTCGCCTCCGATATGCAGAAGCCAAACGGCCTTGTCATCCTGCCCGCCGAAGAGCTCCCGGGCCGGCTCTACGACCTGAAGCTGCGCGACATTGCCGGCATCGGTGCGAAGATGGAGCGCCGCCTCGCCCGCGACGGCATCAACGATATCCGCCAGCTCTGCGAGCGCCGCCCGCGCGATGCCGGCACTGCCTGGGGCGGCACCAATGGCGATCGGCTCTGGTATCTGCTCCACGGCGTCGACCTGCCGGAAAAGGCCACGCAGAGCCGCAGCATCGGCCACAGCCATGTCCTCTCGCCCGGCAAGCGCGGGGTCGAGCCGGTCCGCCTCACCGCCCGCCGCCTCGCGCTGAAGGCGGCGAGCCGGTTGCGGCGCAAAAGCTATCGCAGCCGATTGCTGGTGCTCCACGCCCGCTTCGAGGACGACAAATCGACCTGGCGCGCCAGCATAAAACTGCCCTCGACGCAGGACAGTTTCGCGGTGCTGGCTGGGCTCGAGGCGCTCTATCCGCGGCTGGTCGAGGCCGGGCGGAAACGGCCGGGCGATTTCCAGATCCGCATGGTCGGCGTCACCCTCGCCGAGATCGAACCGGTGGCGGGCGAGCAGGATTCGCTCTTCGCCCTGCTCGATCCGAACGATCCGCTGGCGCGCGAAACCCGCACGCTATCGCTCAGCCGGGCGATGGACCGGATCAATGAGCGCTTCGGCCGCAACGCGGTCAGCGTGGGGCCGCTGCACGGCGGCCGAATCGATCGGGTCGGCACCAAGATCGCCTTTGGCCGCATCCCCGAGCTGAGCGAATTCCATGAATGAGTCCGGCCTGAATCTGTCGCGAAAAATTACAATTTTGTTGCGGTGCAATAAAAATGTTGCGGCTGGCGACAGGATATGGCCTCGCCCCCTTGACGGCGGGGTTCCCGTAGGCAAAGCACCGCCTGCTATGATCTTCCGCACCCTCCCCCTCGCCGCCATCGCGCTTTTCGCGCTTTCGGCCTGCAACAACAACTCGCAGAAGCCCGTTGAGGTCACGTCGGTCGCCGACGATCCCCAGGCGGCCGCTGTCCACAACCGCCCGATGGCCGAGCTGCCACCTCCCATCAAGGCGGACGTCACCTTCCGCTGCAAGGACAACAGCCTCGCCTATGTCATCTTCTTCGAAGGCGACAAGCAGGCCATGGTCAAGACTGCCAAGGACGGCACCCCTGTCCGGCTGACCGCCGAGAAGGCCGGCGATCCGCTGAAGGCGGATGGCTATTCGCTGACCGGTACGCCCAAGAACATCACGCTCACCGCGCCGGGCAAGGGCACGCTCACCTGCAAGGCCTGAGCTCCCTCGCATCCAGTTCAACCCCGGCCGGCGGAGCGATCCGCCGGCCGTTTTCATGTCTCCAACACATGGCTCCAACCCCAACCGAACCTTGCCTCGTCCGGCGCTCTCCGGCACGATGCCCCAGCTGAAGCGAAGGAAGCGCCGTGGCGACGATAGCGATCTACAGCCTCAAGGGTGGCGTCGGCAAAACCACGCTGGCGGTCAATCTCGCCTGGTGCTCAGCCACGCTGTCCGCGCGCCGCACCCTGTTATGGGATCTCGATCCGCAAGCCGCGAGCAGCTTCCTCCTCTCGAGCCATAAGGCAAAGGAGCAGGCCCAGGCGGTTTTCTCCAAAGATGTCGAGCCCGCCAAACTGGTCCATCACACCAATATCGAGCGGCTCGACCTGCTCGGCGCGGATGCCTCCCTGCGCGGGCTCGACCTGCTGTTCCACGAGCTCGACAAGAAGAAGCGGCTGCAAAAGCTGCTGACGGGCCTGCGCAAACCCTATGACCATGTCCTGCTCGATTGCCCGCCGGGCCTGACCGAGACCAGCGACCAGGTGATGCGCGCCGCTGACCTGATCGTCGTGCCCGTCATCCCCTCACCCTTGTCCGAGCGCGCTTATGGCGAGGTGGTGAAGCATCTCGGCGCAAAGGGGCCGCAGCTGCTGCCGGTCCATTCCATGGTCGATCGCCGCCGCAAGCTGCATGCCGAGGCGCTGGCCCGGCACCCCGACTGGCCGGTCATCCCGATGGCAAGCGTGGTCGAATCGATGGCGGCGCGGCGCGCGCCGGTTGGTGCCTTTGCCGGCAAGTCGCCAGGCGGCCAGGCCTTCGCCCAGCTCTGGCAGGCGATCGAGCGCCGCCTCGCCAAATGAGGGTTCGGGCGCCATGAAGACGGGGCCGCTCGACGACGCGGCCGGTTTCGCCGCGCTCGACCCCCAGCTCGTCCTGGGGGCCTATTCGATCGGCGTCTTCCCGATGGCGGATTCGCGCGATGCAGACAGCGTCTATTGGGTCGAGCCGACCGAGCGCGCGATCCTGCCGCTGGATGGCTTTCACCTGTCACACTCGCTGCGCAAGACCCTGGTTTCGGACCGATTCCGCGTCACCGCAAATACGGCCTTCGAAAGGGTGATCGCCCTCTGCGCCGAATCCGCCGAGGATCGTAGCGACACGTGGATCAACCCGCAGATCGAGCGCGCCTCGATCGAGCTCCACCGCCTCGGCTTCGCCCATTCGATCGAAGTGTGGGACGGCGACCAGCTCGCTGGCGGGCTTTACGGCATGGCGCTCGGCCGCGCCTTCTTCGGCGAATCCATGGTCAGCCGCGCACGCGATGCCTCGAAGGTCGCGATGGCGTGGCTGGTCGCGCGGCTGAAGGTCGGTCGATTCACTTTGCTCGACTGCCAGTTTATGACCCCGCATCTCGCATCACTCGGCGCGATCGAGATTCCGCGGAGCGCTTATGTCGGATTATTGTCCGTTGCCGTGGAAGGCGTGGTCGGTGCCGGCGCGTCGGCGGCCGGGGCGGCCGCGGCGGGCGACTTCTTCGCGCTCGATCGCGGCGTCGCCTCGTCATGGCCTGACGTATCGCCGGCGGGCACCGTCTCGGGCCCCGCAACCGGGAAGGTCATCGCGCAGCTCTTGGTCCACACATCATAGATCGGGTGTTGGACAACGTTCAGCGACGGCCGTTCCTTGTAGAGCCAGCCTGAAAAGACCCGCTTCCAGCTCTTGTCGAGCTGCGCGACGTCGAGCTGCACAAAGGCGCCGGTATAATGTTCCTGCTCCCAGGGCGCGGTCTGCTCACAGGCGCGCAGGCGGATGATGACATCGCCGATCCTCGTCGCCTCGCCGGGCTTGAGGGTGATATCGCGGGCGACGCCGTTGCGCTTGTTGAGCAGGCCGAGCACCGCGACGCGTTGCGCCATCGGGGTTGCGCCCTGCGACGGATCGACGCTGGCCGGCAGATCGACCGTGACGACATCGGACGAGGCAGACTCCTCGTCGAGCGCGGTATGCGGGGTTGGCTTGGGGCCTGGCGCTTCGCTCTTCTTGCTGCAGGCGCTGGTCGCGAGCAGCGCCGCGATCGCCGCGCCACCCACCAGTCGCCGGATCACGCTTCAGGCACCCAGGCTTCGTAATCGCCCGTCGCAGCGGCACGGCGGCCACCTTTCTCGAGCGCGCCGGGCGGACGATAGGCAAGCGCCGTGCCGGTGAGATTGGGGACAGCCGGCTTCTCCCAGGCACGCGGCGCTGGCAGCGAGCGCTCGGGCACATCGTCGACCTGATGGTGGAGCCAGCCGAACCATTCGGGCTCGACCCGGCTGGCGTCATTGGCGCCGGCATAGATCACCCAGCGGCGGGTGACGCCGTTGGGATCGGTGCCGCCTTCATAATAGACATTGCCGAGGCCATCCGACCCGACCCGCGTCTTGCCGCGCAGGCCAAGCAGGGTGCCGAAGGTGGCGCCGTTCCACCAGGTGAAGACTTTTCCGAGGACGCTCATGCTCTGCCGCTTACAAGCTGGCCGCGGGGCGGGCAACTGCCCGCGCAACGGGCGCAAGGTGAAATTCAGCCCTCATTTCCCATGGCCGGGCCAACTCACCTTATCGCCCTCGGCAATACCGAGCTCGGCCGCACGCCCGCCATTGAGTTCGAGAACGGCCGCGATGGGTTCGCCCGAGGGGATCTTGTCTTCGGAAAAAGGCACCGCATTGTCGGCGATATGCGCGATGGTGCCGTCGGCGCGGATGAAGATGATGTCGAGCGGGCTTGGCGTGTTCTTCATCCAGAACGTCGCCTCGCGCGGCGCGCCGCCCTCTGGCGGATAGGGCGCGAAGATCATGCCGCCGTCCTTGGGAATGTTGGTGCGGTACATCAGCCCCCGCTCCTGCTCGGCCGCTGTCCTGGCGACCTCGACGACAAAATCATGCGCACCGTTCGAGCTGGTGATGGTCAGCGGAATCTTCGCCGCCGCTTCTTTCGCAGCGGGCGCGGCGGCATCGCCGCCATTGCAGGCGCTGAGCGATAGCGTGGCCAGCGCGAGCGCGGCCGCGACATTCCTGAACATCATGACGGACTCAGCCTTCCTCTTCGACCACCACTGCGAGCGGCCCCTTGCGGCCCTCGACGACACGGGCCAGCAGTGGCTGGCCGGGCTCGACCTCGATGATGCCCGCGCGCCGCAGCGTTTCCATATGGACGAATATATCGGCGGAATCGGCGTCGCGCACCAGGAATCCATAGCCCTTCAATCGGTTGAACCATTTGACCTGCACCGGCTCGAATGGCCCGGCATCGTCAGCCAGCACCGCCGGATCGATCCGGTCGCTGCCGGCTCGGCCGCGCGACTCGGCCTCGACTGCATTGCTCAGGTCAATCGACAGAATCTCACTCGCCTGCATGCCGCGCTCACGCCGCACCGCGAGACAGGTGACGCGCGCGCCTTCGGGCAGGCTGCGCCGCCCATGCGCCTGCAAAACCGAGAAATGGACGAGAATGTCGCCGATTCCCGGATCGTCAGCGACGAGAAACCCGAAGCCGCGCGTCACGTCGAACCATTTCAGCGTGCCCGAAAGCGACAGAGCGCCGGGCTCCGACTCAATCTCCGGCACAGCCTCGTCCCATGTCCGGCCCCCATATGCCGGTTGCAGATCGTTACGCATAACAACCAGTTCCCCCAAGCCAACGCTAGCACGACATAGTGAATAGGACAAAAACGACGTTCTTGCGCCAATTTCACTCGAGCTGGTCAACATCCTCCCCCGGCGCCATCGAAGCGATTCGGCGTGCAAGCGTGAAATCATGACCGCCCCGGATCATCGCCGCGATCTGCTTTTCGCGCTGCGGCCGATCGGGCGCCACGCTCGCAAATGGCCCGATCCGGCGCTTCCGCGCGAAGGTAAGCGCGGCATCGAGCGCCCGCGCCTCGATCGCCGGAGCAAGCGCTTCGGCATCCTCATTGCCGATACCGACCTGGTGGAACACTCCCGCCACGCGCCTCTTGCCCAGTCCCCGCCGCGCCATCGCGCTTGCGCGCGCCTCGCCAAAGGCGCGATCATCAATATAACCGAGCCCGACGAGCTTGTCGGCAAGTGCAGCCGGATCGGCTGCATCCCCTTGCCAACCGCGCTCACGGATCTTGCGGACCAGATAGGAAACGAGTCGCGCGCGGGTCGTCGCGAAACGCTCGACATAGCGAAGTGCCATCCGGTCAAGCGCCGCTGCATCGAGTTGCGGAGGAGGGCGACGGTCCCTTTTGGTCCCCGAAGAAGGAGGTGCAGAAGGCATGGCCATCATTGTGCCACACTCGGAACGGATTTTGAACGCTTGCAACCGGCAGAGATGCAGGCTTCAAACTGGAGCGGTCTTTGGGGAAAGGCCGCTATCAAGGGCGCAAAAAGAAGATGGTAAGTGACGTTCTGGAATCGGAGAGGCTGTTGGTTGCGGGGGCCACGGTGACAGCGACCGCGACCGAGGACAGCCTCGCACGCCGTTTCGCCGATTTCGAAACCCTTGGCGACGCGCTGGATTATGCCGCAAGCGGCGCGCGAGGCCTGAATTTTCATGATGCCCGTGGTGCGCTCGTCCGCCCCTATCCCTTCGCTGAGCTGCGCGAGGACGCACTGGCGATGGCGTATCGCCTGATCGCTGCCGGCGTGAAGCCCGCGGATCGCATCGCGCTGGTCGCGGAGACGAGTGCTGAATTCGCGGCCCTGTTCTTCGGCGTGATCTATGCCGGTGCCTGGCCGGTCCCGCTCCCGCTGCCGACCTCGTTCGGCGGACGCGATTCCTATATCGAGCAACTCCGTGTCCAGCTCGGCAGCTGCGACCCGACGATGCTGATCTACCCGCCCGAACTCGGCCAGATGGCGGGCGAGGCGGCGCGCCTCGTCGGCACGCAGGGCGTGGCCTGGGACGAATTGCTCGCCCGCCCGGCGATCGAAGTCGCACTGCCGGCCGCAAAAGGCAGCGACATCGCCTATCTGCAATATTCGAGCGGATCGACTCGCTTCCCGCACGGCGTCGCGATCACGCATCATGCCTTGCTCAACAATCTCGCCGCGCACGGGCACGGCATGAGGCTTCAGCCGAGCGACCGCTGCGTTTCCTGGCTGCCCTGGTACCATGATATGGGGCTGGTCGGCTGCTTCCTCTCGGTAATCGCCAACCAGGTTTCGACCGATTATCTGAAGACCGAAGATTTCGCGCGACGCCCGCTCGCCTGGCTGGACATGATCAGCCGCAACCAGGGCACCACCCTCTCCTACTCGCCGACCTTCGGCTACGATATCTGCGCTCGCCGCATGTCGAGCCAGACCAAGGCAAGCGACCGGTTCGATCTTTCGCGCTGGCGCGTCGCCGGCAATGGCGCCGACATGATACGCCCCGACGTGATGCAGAATTTCGTCGACAGCTTTGCGGATGCGGGCTTCAAGGCAAGCGCCTTCCTGCCGAGCTACGGCCTGGCCGAGGCGACCCTTGCCGTTTCGATCATGCCGCCAGGGGAAGGCATTCGCGTCGAGCTGGTCGAAGAGACCCAGCTCTCGGGTGTCGCCGCCGGCCGCGACCGGCCGCAGCGTTACCGTGCGCTCGTCAATTGCGGCAAGCCGGTGCGCGACATGAAGGTGGAGATCCGCGAGGAGGACGGTACGCCGCTTCCCGAGCGGGCGATCGGCAAGCTCTGGTGCTCGGGCCCATCGGTCATGGTGGGCTATTTCCGCGATCCCGATGCGACCGCCGCGTGCATGGTCGATGGCTGGCTCGACACCGGCGACATGGGATATCTGTCTGACGGCTATGTCTATATCGTCGGCCGGGCGAAGGACATGATCATCATCAACGGCCGGAACCATTGGCCGCAGGACATCGAATGGGCGGTCGAGCAGCTGCCAGGCTTCAAGGCCGGCGACATCGCCGCCTTCGCCATCACCACCCCCGGCGGCGAGGAAACCCCCGCCGTGCTCGTTCAGTGCCGCAGCTCGGATGATGCCGAACGCGTGCGGCTGCGCGAGGAAATTCGCGAGCGGGTGCGCTCCGTCACGGGCATGAACTGCGTGATCGAGCTGATCCCGCCACGCACGCTACCCCGCACCAGCTCGGGCAAGCTCAGCCGCGCCAAGGCCCGCAACCTCTATCTCAATGGCGAGATCAAGCCCTACGATATCGCGGCCTGAGCCGAATTCCGACGCCCGCACGGGGTTGTTGCTCCCGCTCACCGTTCCAGGCGATATGCGGGCGTTCGCCCCCAGCGTGCGGTTTTTCCGCAATCGAGATAAAAAAATGCCTCGAAAAGGCCTGCTAACCATCCGCTAACCACCTCGCGTTATGTCGGATTACGTGAGCACAGAACCATCCTCCCAATTCGCCCAGCCCAGGCTCGATGCCCGTGCGCTGCTGGGTCTGTACGATCCGGCCGACTCGACCGATTGGGGCCCGATCCGCGCGGCACAGCTGAACGCGGGCGGCCAGCTTGCCCTGTTTCTGCTAGGCGCCAACGTCGTCGCCGCGATGCTTGTTACACTCGTGCTCCAGAGGGTTGCCCCGCTCTGGCTGCTCGCGAGTTGGGGCGCGATCGTGGCGGCTATCGCTGCGGCCGTCACATTCCGCCGCCTGGCGGCGCGCCAGCGCACCTCGCAGACCGCAACCGTGAGCGATGTCCGTCAAACTGTGGTCGAAGGCATTGCTCTCGCCGCGATCTGGTCTCTGCCCGAGCTTATCTTCGGCCGCTGGGCTGGTCCGATCACCGCCCTCAACATGTGGATCGTGGTGTCGCTGCTGATGACGGCCTCAGCGGTTGCGATGGCGGCGCTGCCGCTCGCCACCCTGGTGTTTCTCGGCATCCTCGGATGCTCGCTCTCCACCATGATGTATTTCGTTGGTGGACCGCTCTTGGCGTCGATCGCGTTGCTTTTCACCTCACTGCTGATGATCGGCTGCTTCATGCGCGGCAAAGCCCTGGTCGTGATCCGGGCGAGCGAGATTGCGCTTGCCGAGCGTGACGAGACGGTCAGCCTCTTGCTGCGCGAGTTTGAAGCCAAGGAAGGCGACAGCGCCGACTGGCTCTGGGAAACCGACGTCAACCGTCGCATCGTCCGCGCCGGCCCCCGCTTTGCACATTCAATCGGGCTCAATCCCCTCGAGGTGAACGGTATGCCCTTCCTCCAGGTGCTGGCTGGGCCGACCTGGGAGGCGGGCAATTTCTCCCCTGGTCTGCGCACCCTTGCCGCCAAGCTGAAGGGGCGAGCGGCATTCCGCGACCTGCTCATCTCGGTCGAGGTCAACGGCGAGCAACGTTGGTGGGAAATGGCTGCCACGCCGCGCTATGACGATACCGGCGCGTTCATCGGCTTCCGCGGCGTCGGATCGGACATAACCGATCAACGCGCCTCCGAGGACAAGATCAGCCGGATGGCGCGTTACGATACCCTGACCGGTCTGCCCAATCGCCTCCTCGTCAACGAAACACTTACCCAGGCACTCCTCGATGCGGAGAAATGGGGCAGCCGCTGCGCCTTCATGATGATCGATCTCGATCGCTTCAAGGCAGTCAACGATTCGCTGGGCCATCTATTTGGCGACAAGCTGCTCAGCCGGGTTGCCGAACGGCTCGGCCAGATGATGTCCGAAAACGAGTTTATCGGCCGGTTGGGCGGCGACGAGTTCGCGGTGGTGGTACGTGACGGCTCCGACAGCCTCCGCATCGAGAAGCTCGCACAGACGATCATCGAGACGCTGTCTCGACCCTATGACATCGAAAAGCATACGCTGCATGTCGGGGCCAGTATCGGTATCGCAACCGGCCCGCGCGACGGACGCACCGCGGAAACGCTGATCCGATCGGCTGATCTCGCGCTGTATCGCGCGAAGGATTCCGGTGGCGGCGCCTTCCGGAGCTACGAACCGCAGCTCCATGTCGACGCCGAGGAGCGCCGCGTGCTCGAAATGGCGCTGCGCAAGGCGGTGCAAAATAGCGAGTTGCATCTGCATTATCAGCCCGTCGTGTCGGCCGACACCGGGGATCTCACCGGCTTCGAGGCACTGCTGCGCTGGACTCATCCCGAGCTCGGCGCGATCTCCCCGGTCAAGTTCATCCCCCTCGCCGAGGAGGCTCGACTGATCGAGCCGATTGGCGAGTGGGTGCTACGGACCGCGTGCGACGAGGCGGCGCGGTGGAGCTCGACGGCGCGGGTCGCGGTCAATGTTTCCCCCGAACAGCTCCATAATCCGGCGTTCGTTTCGGTCGTATCCTCGGCGCTCGCCAATAGCGGCCTGCCGGCGGAGCGGCTCGAGCTCGAGGTGACCGAAAGCGTCTTCATGCGTGAGGGCACCGGCGCGACCATGGTGCTCGAGCGTATCCTAGATCTCGGCGTTCGGCTCAGCCTCGACGATTTCGGGACTGGCTATTCCTCGCTCGGCTATCTCAGCCGCACGCGCTTCTCGTCGATCAAGATCGATCGCAGCTTCGTGCAGGGCGCGTCCAAGGGCGTGCCCGAAGCGCTCGCGATCATCCGCGCCGTCGTCGCGCTCGCACAGAGCCTTGGCATGGCGACAACGGCTGAAGGCGTGGAGACCGCGGAAGAGCACCAGATGATCAAGGAGCTCGGCTGCACCAAGGTCCAGGGCTATTATTTCGGCCGCCCACTGCCAGTCGAAGAAGCGCGCGCCATCGCGAACCGCAATTGGAGCAAAGCCGCAGCGGCGTGATTTCGGCAGCCGCAGGCTGGCACTCGTTCGTCGCAAATGTCGCCGCCGACAGGACGGCATCGCGCCAACTCGGGGCGCACCCGCTCAATCTCAAACCGTTTTGGCCTTATGTTGCCGTGGCGCTGCAACGCCGGTGCTGACGCAGACGTGGCGTTTCGCAAGCAGCTCATCCTGTGGGTCAACCTGATGACCGAGTGGCCCGAACGCGCCCCTCCGGAACGCACTACGGCATAGACGGCATCTATGAGATACATACCATAACGCCATCTGGCGTGATGGGAACATTCTCACGATGCTGAACAGATTGCGGAGATTATCCTCGCCTCCGGCGTGGCGATTAAACCGCAAGCAGGGCAAGCATTGCGAGCGCGAGATATGGACGGAGTTCTCGTAGGTAACAGGCTGATAGGCACCCAGTCACCGGTCACTGTGGGATGGGAGAACATACCCCGAGTGGAAGGCGGCCCGGTGAAGCGGGTCTTCTTCACCTGGTTCCAGCCCGTCACCTTCTTCGCGCTGATCCTGTTCTGGTATTATGCGCCCAATTCCATCGCCAAGGCATCGACAGCCGTTGGGATCGGGATCGGCTTCAAGGTGCTGCTGCTGGCGCTCGAATGGGTCAACCCGCGCTATGAGAGCTGGCGCCTGACCTGGAAGGAGGCGGTCACCGACCTTTTCTATGTCGGGCTCACCTATACGCTGATCCGCATGGTCGACAGATATATCGGCAGCGATGCCGTGATCGAGGCCATCCAGCACAGTTTCAACTGGGACAAGCTGGCGTGGTTCATCGGCCTGCCGGTGCTGCTCCAGGCCCTTCTGATCGCCTTCATCGTCGATTTCGGGCAATATTGGATGCATCGCGGGATGCATAACTGGTACCCGCTATGGCTGCCCCATTCGGTGCATCACTACATCACCCAGCTGAACGTCAACAAAGGCGCGATCGGCAACCCGGTCGAGCTTTTCCTGATCGGCCTTGGCCTGGACGGGTTCTTCGACTTCTTGCCCAGGGCCGCCCTCCTCGCCGGCGCATTCGGTCTTGCGATCGGGACCTATCAGCACATCAATGTCCGCTTCAACTCGCCGCGCTGGTGGCGCTTCCTATTCAACACCACCGAGCATCACAGCCTGCACCATTCGCAGGACTATGAATCCACCCGCTGCAATTATTCTGGCACCTTCATCTTCATCGACCGCATGTTCGGCACCTGCATCGACGGCGAGGCGGAGCTGCTTGGCATGGAAGGCGGGCGCCGCATGTCGATCCCCGAGCAGATGACCTATCCCTTCACCGAGGCCTGGAAGACGCTGAGGGAGCGCTTCGGCAAGGAGCGGTCTGATCTGCCGGTGGCGGTGCCGGCCGAGTGATGGCGCTGCCCCGTTCGCGCAATCTCCTTTCACCCATTCCTCACGCCCGGGCCGATGCCGTCATGAGTTCGGTTTGAGCCTCGCCGACCTGGCATCGAGCCGATCCGGGATCAGAACCATCTCAAAAGGAGATCATGTGACCCTGCGGTTCATTGACTGGATCTGGCATATCAGGGGCAGCCTGGCGCTCGCTCCGCAGCAAACGAGCGACGCCCTTGCCAAGCTCGCTCCCCTGTTCGGCCAAGCCGGCACCAGCCACGACCGCACTCAGGACACGCTGACGTTCCGCAAGAAGGATCCGGCCGCCCAGGACAAGATGTCGATCTTCAATGCGGGCGTGTTGCAGATCGAAAATGGCTCGGCCGGGCCTGTGCTGCGCTATCATCTGACCAGCAAGACATTGCTGTTCTGCTTTCTGGCGCCACTGCTGTTTCTGGCCTTCGGCCAGATTACCGTCGGCATCGGAAAGCTCGAAAAGGCTTCCGCTGACGCTGCGGCAAAGTCCGGCAAGGCATCGGATGTGAAGAAGGCCGAAAAGAAGGACGTAGCGCTACCGCAAAATCCTATAGACAGGGCTCTGGGCGCGCCGGCACCTGAAAAGCCCAAAAAGGACGGCACTGCCAAGTCTGCAGAGGAAGAGAAGAAAAAACCTTCGCCCACCGCCGCTTATGTCTTTGCAGGGATGTTCGCTGCTCTCTACCTCATTGGCCGCGTGCTCGAGGCGCGGTTGGTCAAAGCGCTGTTTCGAAAGAGCTTGCTGGGCTCATAGCCCTTTCGAGCCGCAAACGCCGGCCCGGCCCGGAATCTAGAATGGGCTGCGTTTCCATTGAAACGCAGCCCACACATTCGCTCTTCCAGGGGCAACATGCGCCTCTGCTTATCGGCGCCCGTTACGTCACTCAGCCCGCGCCGCCACGGGGTAGATGATGAAGTGATCATGGACCTGGGGCTGGTCCGGGACATCGAGCTTTGCCTTCAGACCCGCTCGCAGTTCGGCGATGCTTGAAGCCGGCAATTCCAAGGGATGCTCGTCGGGATGCGTCGGCGCTTCGTGCGGATAATCCCGACCGGGCGTGCGCGTCATCTCGATATGCGCGCCGAGCGCCGCACGAATGGGGTGGGTGGCGGCGAAGGCTGCAAGGCGATCGATGCTGGCGCGGTCATCCGGCATGAAATTGACCGGCACATACAGGCGGCCGGGATAGAGGGTGTCGCCGGACAGCAGGATTTTCAGCCTGGCATCATAGACCATGATGGCGGCTGCCTGGTGCCCCGGGGTCGGCAGGATGTCGAGAACGCGACCGCCAAGGTCGAACTTGGCTCTCTCCTCCGGCCATTTCGCGATGCCGAAGAACCCCGCCACGTCGGCCGGCTTGAGGCCAATGACAATGGTATCGGGACGGTCGCGAAACGCCGCATCGCCGGCGATATGGTCGCCATGGCTGTGGCTGTGCGCAACCACCAGCGGAATACTGGTGCGATGATGCGCCGCCAGCCACTCCGTGATGAGGCGGTCGACGACGGGCCTGATCCGCCCGTCCTTGGCGCCGGTGTCGACGAGCAGCACCTTGTCGTGCCCGAAGATCAGATAGAGAAATGGCGCCTCGAAGTTGGTCTTGACCGATTGCCGAATGACAAAAGTGTCGCGGTCGAGCGCCTGGACTTGCGCTGCCGGCTCGGTAGCGCTGGTGCCGTCGATCCACTTTTCGTGGAACAGCGAGGGAGCTGGGGCGCTCCGCGCCGCCACGTCGGGGGTGAAGACCATGCCTGCCAGGCAGATTGTCGCCTTCCAGCCCGATCGGGAAAATACCGCGCCCAGCCGCATTTGCATCGCACTCCTCTTTTACGCCCGACGCGGCGCGCCGCACCAGGCCTCGCCGTGGGCTAGCTGGCCACCGACCCGGATTGTTCCTGTTTCTCTTTGATCCTCGCAATCAACGGCTGGAGTGGGAAGATGAACTGCTCCCAGATCGACAGTCTCTTGCGTTCGCCCTGGCCCACGACGGCCGATTCACCGGCGCGATAGGTGCCCAATACCCGATCGATCAAAATCAGCGAGTTACCGTAGTTGCAGCGCGTATCTTCATAGCTCAGGGCGGTATGATGAAGGCTGTGATGCTGGATCGTCGTGAAAAAGAATGAGTACCATCGGGGCGGATCGGACCGCACATTGGCGTGGGCGAAGGTGGAAATCACGGTCAGGACGTTGAATGCGCAGAACTCGGCAGCCTGCGGCAAATCAAACAGCGCGACCACGCTGAGGCTGATGAGGAACAGCTCGAGCGGGTTCCCCACTGCCCCTTTCATCGCGTTCAACTGCGTGATGTGGTGATGCGGAGCATGCGTCGACCAGAAGAAGGCATTGTTGTGCATCAGCCTGTGCATCCAGTACTGACCGAACTCGACAAGGAAGATCACCAGGGCGACCTGCGCAAGGAACGGCATGTGCATGGCCCATTCGGTCGTAATACCGAAGGAATGCTTGACTGCTATCAATGAGCCGTCAGCCAGCTTGACTGAGGCCCACGCAATTACGGTGTAACTCAGGATCACATAGAAAAGATCTGTAGCAAACTCTCGCTTGTTCAGGCGCCAGCCGACATGCCGCTCATGGACCAACTCGAGCGCCTGGATAAATGCCGTTATGAGAGCGCCCGCCACGACGACCGTCCATGGGTTTTGGACCCAGGAGGCAGGGCCGAGCGCCCAGAATGATATGACCATGGCGATCATCGCGGGCGGTATCAGGTCGAAGAGCTTTTGCTTCATGGCTTTCCTGCCTTGATTGGGCCTGTACCCAGGAGAGTAGGCTCAAAATTTCGATCGAACGGATACGTCATACAGCTATGCCAGGCCTGCCACTGGGCTCTCAGGGCCTGGCACTCGCATCAGTAATGGAACTGAAAATCGATGCCGACCCGTCGCGGCGTCAGGACCGACTGCGTGTAGAAGCGCTCGACCACCCCCTGGCCAGTTACGCTTCCGAATGCGTCGCGGATCCGGTTGAGCGAACTGCGATCATTGCCGATCGACGTGATGGCGTATTTGTCGAAGATATTGTCGGCGAACAGGCTGACATCGAATTTCGGGCCGTGAAAGGTCACCGATGCGCGATGCGTGAGGTAGCTCGGGACAATTGTGCCGAAGCCGCGTAGACCGACACGCGAGTAGATGTCGCCGGTATAGGTGGCCGTCCAGTTTGCCTCGATGGTCCCGCCACCCGCGAGCGGATAGGTATAGGTCGCCTGCGCGCTGCCCGAATGCATGGTCGAGCCTGGCAAACGGTCGCCCGGCTCGCCGTCGAACAGGTGCGGGAGGCCCGGCCCCGGATCCTGCACGACGACCAGCTTCGGAGCGAGGCTCGTCAGATGCGCGTCGGTATAGGCATAGGTAGCCTGAAGGACGAGGCGGGGCGTGACCTTGAAGAGGCCAGTGAACTCCACGCCTTGCGATATTGCCTTGCCGGCGTTCTTGGTGATGCCGATAGCGCCATAGATCGTGGTGCTCGGCACCTGGATGCCGGTCCAGTTGACGTGGAAACCGGCGAGCGTGAATTGCACCCGCTTGTCGAGCAGCGTCCCGCGGACGCCGATTTCGACGTTGCGCGTTTTATCCGGCCCGTAGAAGAGTTCGTCCGGCAGCGCGCAGAGCACCTGTTTGCCCTCCGCCGCCCGTTGCAAATCTTCGTCGGTGCAGGCCACCACGCGGTTGGCGCCGCCGACGCGGTAGCCGGTCGAGTAGGTACCGTAGAGGAGCAACCCGTCGCTGACTTTGTAGGAGCTATTGGCTTTCCAGACGAAGCCGTCGGAATCGGCGTGGCCCGGCGTGAAGCGCTTCGGCAGGATCACCGTTGACGGATAAGGCTCAACGCCGACGCCGATCAGAGGCAGCGCCTGACCACCCACGGTATCGACATGGTACTTATAGTAGCGAAGGCCGCCGGTGATCTGCCATGCCTTGGTGATGTGAAGAGTGGCTTCGCCGTAAACCGCCTTTTCGGTCAGCTTGGTGCTCGATGCCGACTCATATTCCAAATCGTCAGGGCGATTGTCGCCCGCGAAATCAGAGAAGCCGGGCGTATATTCGTGGCGGTCGGTCTTTGTTTTCAACCGGTTGTAGAATCCGCCGAGAACCCAGCTGATTGGGCCGCCATGCGTGGAGACAAGGCGCAGCTCCTGATTGAACTGCTTATATTCCTGGGTGTTGTTGGCGTAGGATGAGAATGCCGGAAACGCCTCATATCCGTAATTCAGATCGAGCAGCAGATCCGTGTTGTCTTCGGTATTGTGGTTCTTCTGCACCGTATAAGCAGTCGCGCTGACGAGCTGCGCGACGTTGAAGACGTTGGCATAGATTTCGGCCGAGAAGAGATCCGATTTGCGATCGAACGGTTCGGCATAGCGGAACGGCGCCTCGTATCTGCCCGTCCCCAATATGCCGGCGGCATTCACCTGCCGGCCGCCGGTCTTGGTCTCCTGATGGGCATAAGTGAGATACGCCTTGAGATCCGGATTATATTCGAGAAGGAGCTGGTTGCGCGTCGTGAAGGTGTGCTCATAGTTGAGATCCTTCTTTGCGCGGAAATTGGCGACATAATCCGCCGGGGTGCCGAACCCGGTCCCGGACAGAGTCGCGCTGCGCACCGGCTGGGGGTTGGATGTGCCAGGCTTCTGGAGAATATAGTTATAATCGATGAAGCCGTTGTCATGATAATATCCGACCACCGATCGCAACGCGATATGATCGTTCACCAGCGGCAGGTTTACCGTCACGTCGCCCGACCCGCTGAAATCATTGCTATGGGACTCGGCATAGCCACGGGCGTGGAGATCGACCGAGATGCGACCCGTGTTCGGGCGGCTCGGGAGATAGCGCACGGCGCCTGCAAGCGTGCCCAGTCCGTAGAGCGTGCCCTGCGGTCCCTCAAGCACCTCGACACGCTCGAGATCGATCAGCTTGAAGTCCGCGTAGAGCGGGACTTCGCCAAGATAGACGCCGATCGAATTGTTGGTGTTCGAGCCTGTGTCGCTGGTGTCGCCGGAGTTGATACCGCGCAGGATGACGTTGCCAGTCGTGGCGGGCCCGGAATCCACCACAGTGACGCCAGGCGTGAACGCGGCGAGCCCGCGAATATCGTCGACCCGCTCCTTGGTGAGCGTTTCGGCCGAGACTGCGCTGATGTTGATCGGCGCGTCCTGCAACGTCGTCTGGCGGCGGCTGCCGGTCACGACGATATCGTTGGCATCGCCCTGAGCGCCGGCGTCCGCGGGCGTTTCCTGCGCGAACGCCGATGTGGTTCCGACGCCCATCAGCATGGTCGCGCAAAGCAATGTGTTGCGAATCAATCTCATAGTCACTTCGACCCCTTGCTATTGAGCCCGTCGAAAAGTGACATCCCCCCTATTGGCGCTCTGGCCCGAGCCGGCGCCTATTCAGTCCATTCGCGTCCTGTCGTCTTCAAAATCCTGTGACACTTGCCGCTGAGCGCGGCTGGGCCGCTGCATGACCGGCCCGCCAGACAGGCGAACGCCGATGGCGGGCTGCAGATTGCCCGAAAAAACAGCGTTGCAGACCAGCTTCCGATCCACCGGACCCCCAATTTTCCGGCCAGCGATGACCGGCGTTGCCGAACCTTCTTTTGCGCCGCGTCACAAAGCGGTCATCAAAAGGTATGGATATTACAGAATACGTCAAGCGTAATAATTTTGCAGGTGCTCAGTATGAATTGAAAACATGCTGCGCCGCACAAAATCGCCTTTTATCAAAAGCCACGCGTTCGTTGCGCTTATGTGGTGACCAACACGACCCGCCCTTTGGATTCCTGTCACGGCCTCCGAAGCGCGAATCGTCGCATGCGAGTCGCCACGATCGCGCTTATTCCGCGAATCGACGGCCGTTCAGGTGACGGGTGGGGTGGTACGGTATCTCGCACCACCTGCTGAATCGACTGGCCTGGAAACTATCGCCGCAAAGCCTGCCCACAAGGAAAGGTATTACCTACCTTATGATCCGTAATATTTTTGATGGACAAAGCGATTGATTGCAGAGATGCTGCATTGCGAAAGGGGATCGAATCATGATCAAGAGGTTTGGCAGGGCGAGCGCAATGGCGCTGATGGCCGGAGCGCTTCTGGTCTCATCCTGTTCCCAGGCCCCCGGCGACAAGCCGGCGCCGCGCCACGAGTTCAATATCGGATGGTCGATCTACGCCGGCTGGATGCCATGGCCCTATGCGCAGCAGGCCGGCATCGTGAAGAAGTGGGAGGATAAATACGGGATCAAGATCAACATCGTTCAGGTGAACGACTATGTGGAATCCGTGAACCAGTACACCGCCGGCAAGTTCGACGGTGTGACCGTCGCCAACATGGATGCGCTCACCATTCCCGCCGCGGGCGGCAAGGACACCAGCGCCATCATCGTCGGGGACTATTCCAACGGCAATGACGGCATCCTGCTCAAGGGCGCCGACCAGCTCAGCGCGATCAAGGGCAGGCAAGTCTATCTGGTCGAGCTGTCGGTCTCCCATTATCTGCTGGCGCGCGGTCTGGAATCGATCGGCATGAAGGGCACCGATGTCAAAACGGTGAACACGTCCGATGCCGATATCGTCGGCGCCTTCGGCAGCCCGGACGTCAAGGCGGCTGTCGCATGGAACCCGCAGCTTTCAGTGATGAAGGCGCAACCGGGCGCGAAGCTGGTCTTCAGCTCAGCCGATATTCCCGGCGAAATCCTCGACCTGATGGTCGTCGATACTGCCACGCTCAAGGCCAACCCCAACCTCGGCAAGGCGCTCGCCGGGATCTGGTACGAAACGACCGCGCTGATGAAGCGCCAGGATGCCAAGGGCAAGGAAGCCCGCGCGGCCATGGCGAAGCTTGCCGGCTCGACTCCCGAGGCGTTCGACAGCCAGCTGACGACGACCTATCTTTATTCCGACCCCAAGGCCGCCGTGGCAGCGACATCGGCTCCGTCGCTCGTGAAGACCATGACTCAGGTGCGCGATTTCAGCTTCTCCAAGGGGCTGTTCAAGGGCGCGTCCTCCGCCGACGCGGTGGGCATGGCATTCCCGGGCGGGAAGACCCTTGGCGACCCCAAGCATGTGACACTGCGCTTCGACGAGAGCTTCATGAAGCTGGCGGCCGACGGCAAGCTCTGATCCCGCCCTTGCCCGGCTTCATCGCCCCGCTCAGCTCCATGAAGGTGATGTGACGACATGCGTTGGGTGAATCGCCAAGTTCCCCGGAGGCACCGTATCCTTCTGGGTTCGCTGCCTATCCTGCTTCTGCTGCTGCTCTACATCTTCATGGCGGCGCAGCGCCACGCCGCGAATCCGGCGGACAAGATCCTCCCATTGCCCGGCGGCATGGCGCAGGGCATGTCGGCGCTTCTCTTCCAGCCTGACCAGCTTTCCGGCCAGCTGCTCTTCTGGGCAGATACGCTGGCCAGCCTGCAGCGGCTGGGGATCGGCCTCGGCATCGCGACTCTGTCGGCGCTCGTCATCGGGCTCGTGCTCGGCGTGCTGCCGCCGGTGCGCGCCACTTTTGGGCCGCTGGTAACGGCGATCGCCGTCATCCCGCCGATCGCGCTGCTGCCGATCCTCTTCATCGCCCTTGGCCTCGGCGAGACGGCGAAGATCGCCCTGATCGTCATCGGCATAGCGCCCGTCATGGTTCGCGACATCATGGCCCATGTCAGCGCCCTGCCCCGGGAGCAGATCATCAAGGCCCAGACATTGGGTGCGAGCAGCTGGCAGATCATGATCCGCGTCGCGCTGCCCCAGGCAATGCCGCGCCTTCTCCACGCGATGCGCCTGTCGCTTGGACCGGCCTGGGTGTTCCTCATATCCGCCGAGGCGATCGCGTCCGATGTGGGGCTGGGCTACCGGATCTTCCTCGTTCGCCGCTATCTCGCGATGGACGTGATCATCCCCTATGTCGCCTGGATCGCCCTGCTCGCGATCCTGGTCGACGCGATGCTCGTCTTCCTGAGCGAGCGTCTGTTTCCCTGGGCGCATGGAGCGAGCCATTGAGCGCGCTCCTCGCCCTTCGTAACATCTGGGTCGAATATGGCGACAAGGTCGTCCTCGAGAGGGTGGATCTCGAGGTCGAAGCCGGTTCCTTCCTCTCGATCATCGGGCCTTCGGGAGCGGGCAAGAGCAGCCTTTTGCGCATCATCCTCGGCCAGGAAGTAGCGACGCGCGGGGCCATCCTTCTCGACGGAACGCCGCTCACCCCCGAATGCGGGCCGGACCGGGGCGTGGTTTTCCAGCGCTACTCGGTGTTTCCGCACCTGTCGGTATTGCGCAACACGGTGTTCGGGCTCGAGTGCGCCAAGGCTCCGTTTTCGGCGCGGCTGTTCGGCGCTGCGCGGCGCGCGGCCATGGACGAAGCGATCGAGATGCTGAACGCAGTCGGCCTCGGCGACAGTCTTCACCTCTATCCCGCGCAGATGTCCGGCGGCATGCAGCAGCGGCTCGCTATCGCCCAGGCCCTGATCAAGCGTCCGCGTATCCTCTTGCTCGACGAGCCTTTCGGCGCGCTCGATCCCGGTATCCGCGCGGACATGCACCTGCTCATCACCCGGCTCTGGCGCGATTATTCGCTGACGATCGTCATGGTGACACACGATATTCACGAGGCGTTCGCGCTCGGAACGCGCGTGATCGCGCTCGACAAGCGCCGCCACGACCCGCACGCGCCCCACCGCTTTGGCGCGACCGCCGTCTACGACCTTCCGCTCCGCAACAAGATCGCCAGGACAACGGGCGGAGAGTCGATGCTTCCAATAAATAACACACTGTCAATCAGTTAAGGACTGGATATGAGTACCGAACCCACCGGTCTGGCCAGGCTCAGCATGAGTCTTCCCGGGGATCTGTTTCGCCAGCTGGATATGATGGTGGAAGAGCGCGGCCTGCCGTCCCGCTCCCAGCTCATGGCTGAACTGATCCGCCAGGCGCTTGCCCAGCACGAGGCGTTCACCCGGCCCGACGACATGCTCGCCGGCACGATCACGATGGTCTATCGCGGCGATCGCGGCCGCGTGCGGCATCAGCTTGCCCAGACCCAGGCCCGTTACCTGAAGGAGGTCATCTCCTCGCAGCACGTTTTCCTGGAGGATGACCAGTCGCTCGAGGTTCTTCTGGTGCAGGGCCCGGCCGTGCGGCTGAAGGAGCTGTGCGACGCGCTCCGGCGCGTGCGCGGCGTGCAGCAACTCGAGCTCGTCGCGACCACCGCCCTGCTGCCGCCCCTGCATGAGCAGGAGGCGGAGAGCGCCAAGGCAGCAGGAGTCGCCGCATGACCGATATCCTGGCGAACCCCCTGGCTGCCCGCGATCATGCCCGCGGCATGGCGGGCACGGTGGTGGAGGCGATGCCGGTGCTGCCGCCGGTCGCCGACGACCTGCCGGCCGGCGTGCCCGCGGACGCGCTGGTGTGGGAAGAAACGATCGCGGCGGGCGGCTATGCCACGCGGCGCCTCTCGCGCGGATCGCGCCTGCGACTGATCGACCTGAAGGGCGACGCTTGCGCTTCGCTGCTCATCTTCAACGCCGAGATGCCGACCGAACGGCTCAACATCGCAGACACGGTGAAGGTACAATGGAACGCTTATCTCGGCCAGGGCAAGCTACTTCTGTCGGACATGGGCCGCGTCCTGATGAGCATCATGGAGGATGATGCTGGCACCCATGACAGCTTTTGCGGGGCCTCCAACGCGGCCACCAATGCGGCGAAATATGGAAGCGGAGACAATAGCGGCCCTCATCCAAACGGCCGCGACCGCTTCCTGCTCGGCGCGGCCAAGCACGGGCTTCAGCGCCGGGACGTCCACCCCTGCGTGACGCTGTTCAAGGGCGCGAGGATAGAGCCCGACGGGGCGATCGTACCCCAGATCGGGCCGTTTCAGCCGGGCCGGACAATGGTCCTGCGCGCGGAAATGGACGTGATCGTCGTGATCGCGAACTGCCCCCATGTTCTCGATCCCCGCACCGACTGGACGGTGACGCCGCTCCGCGCGACCGCCTGGCGCGGCCCCGTCACGCCCGTCGACGACCCAATCCGCAACGCGACGCCCGAGGGCCTGCGCGCCTTCGAGAATGTCGAAGATTATTTCCGCCGCTAACCAAGGAACAGCCCTGAATGAGCGTTGATCCCCATCTGTCCGGGCTCTCCGGCACCGTCGTCCACGACGTGATCGTGCCGGCACGGGCGCCCTGGCTGCATCATGTCGCTGCCGGTCAGACTCTGCGTATCGTCGATCTGGAGGGCAACCAGGCAGTCGATTTCCTGCTCTACGCCGCCGCGGACGATGCGGAACGGTACAGCGCGCAGGACACCGTCGCCGCGCAGGGCAATCTGTTCCTCCGCGAGGGCACGGTGCTGCGGTCGAACGAAGGCCGGCCGATGATGACCATCGCCGCCACATCAGTCGATTATCATGACACCATCGGCGGCGCCTGTTCGTGTGAATCCAACACGCTGCGTTATGGTCATCACACCAAGGCCGAACATGCCTGTGTGGAGAATTTCCTCGAAGCGAACCTCTCCGAAGGGAGGGGCAAGCGCGACATCGTCTCCAACATCAATTTCTTCATGAACGTGCCGGTCGAAGAGGACGGCTCGCTCGGGATCGTCGACGGCATATCCGCGCCCGGGCTGACCGTGGATCTGCACGCGGAGATGGATGTCGTCGTGGTCGTCTCCAACTGTCCGCAGATCAACAATCCCTGCAACGGGTTCAACCCCACGCCCGTCCGGATGATCGTGACCGCATGAGCTTCGATACCGTTCTGATCGCCAACCGAGGCGCGATCGCCACCCGTATCATCCGCACGCTGCGCCGCATGGGGCTGCGCTCGGTCGCGGTCTATTCCGAAGCGGACGAGGGTTCGCTCCATGTTTCCCAGGCGGACGAGGCGGTCTGCATCGGCGGCGCGCGCGCATCGGAAAGCTATCTCAATATCGCCGCGATCCTGGACGCGGCGCGCCGGACGGGTGCCGGCGCCATCCATCCCGGATATGGCTTCCTCGCCGAGAATGTGGACTTCGCGGAGGCGTGTGCCGCCGCCGGCATCGTCTTCATCGGCCCCACGCCCGACAATATCCGCACCTTTGGCCTCAAGCACAGCGCGCGCGCGCTCGCTGCCGCCCATGACGTTCCGCTGGCACCCGGCACTGACCTGCTCACGGACGAAGCCGAAGCGGTGCTGGCCGCGCAGGATATCGGTTTCCCGGTAATCCTGAAGGCGACCGCGGGCGGCGGCGGCATCGGCATGCGCATCTGCGAGGATGAGGAGGCGGTCCGCGAAGGATTTGCCGCCGTGGCCCGGCAGGGACTGGGCAATTTCGGCGACGCGGGCGTCTTCCTGGAACGCTATGTCAGGCGGGCCCGGCATATCGAGGTGCAGATATTCGGCGACGGCAAGGGCCGGATCATGCCGCTCGGCGAACGCGACTGCTCGCTTCAGCGCCGCAACCAGAAGGTGGTCGAGGAGGCCCCTGCCCCGCTGCTCCCCGAAACCGTGCGGCGTGACCTTATCGCGGCGGCAGTCCGGCTTGGCGAGGCGGCGCAATACCGATCGGCAGGTACGGTCGAGTTCCTCTACGACGCGATTCGCGAGCAGTTCTTCTTCCTGGAGATGAACACCCGCCTCCAGGTTGAGCATGGCGTCACCGAGGAGGTGATGGGCATCGACCTCGTCGAATGGATGATCCGCGGCGGCGCTGAGGATTTCGCCTTCCTCGATGCCGAACCGCCACGACCAGAGGGGCATTCCGTCCAGGTGCGGCTCTACGCGGAGGATCCGGCGCTCGACTATCGCCCTACCTCGGGCACGCTGACCGCAGTAGAATTTCCCGCCGATATCCGGGTCGAGACCTGGTGCATGGCCGGCAGCAGTGTCAGCGCCTGGTATGACCCGATGCTGGCGAAGCTGATCGTGCACGCTCCAACCCGCGCGGAAGCGGTTCTGGCCATGCAGGCCGCTGTCGACCACAGCCGCGTCGATGGCATGGAGACGAACCTGCGATGGCTTCGCGAGGTGGTGCGCTCGCAGGCATTCGTCAGTGGCGAGGTCTCGACCCGCGTCCTCGACGATATCGCCTACAGCCCCAGCTGCATCCGGGTGATCAGCGGCGGCACAGCGACCACCGTGCAGGACTGGCCAGGCCGGCAAAGGCTCTGGGCGGTTGGCGTTCCCCCATCCGGGCCGATGGACGATCAGTCCTTCCGCCTCGGCAACAGGTTGCTCGGAAACCCGGAAGGGACGGCTGGGCTCGAGATCACCTTCACCGGGCCAACCCTGTCCTTCACCGCACCCGCGCGCATCTGCCTGACAGGCGCGGACTTCGGCGCGACGCTCGACGGCGCTCCGGTCCCGCGCGGCGAAGCAATCACTGTCGATGTCGGCCAGACGCTGGCCCTCGGCCGCGCCACGGGCGGCGGCATGCGTGGCTATCTGCTCGTCGCGGGCGGGTTCGACATCGCGCCCTATCTCGGCAGCCGCAGCACGTTCGAACTCGGCCAGTTCGGTGGCCATGCCGCGCGCCGGCTGCTGGCCGGCGACACGCTGCATCTGGCCGGGGAGCCAACCGAGGCGCCGCTCCCGGCGGTAAAACTCCCCGATCTGTCGACCGACTGGAGCATAAGAGTGCTCTATGGCCCCCATGGCGCACCCGACTTCTTCACGGACGAGGATATCGACGTGATCGTCGCTGCCGAGTGGCAGGTCCATTACAACAGCAACCGCACCGGCGTCCGCCTCGTCGGCCCGAAACCGCGATGGGCGCGCGCGGATGGCGGCGAGGCGGGACTCCACCCCTCCAACATCCATGACAATCCCTACGCCATCGGCGCGGTCGACTTTACCGGCGACATGCCGATCATCCTCGGCCCGGACGGCCCGTCTCTCGGCGGCTTTGTCTGCCCCTTCGTGATCATTGCCGCTGATCGCTGGAAGATCGGGCAGTTGGTCCCCGGCGACAGAATCCGCTTCGAACCGGTCAACATCGCCGATGCGACCATGGCGGACGCCTTGCAGCGAAAGCTGATCGCGACCGGCACCATGCCCGGATCGGGGCCCGCCCGGCCGATAGACACGCTCTCTCCCATCCTTGCCGAGATCGCCGAACGGCCGCTCAGTCCGCGAACCGTTTATCGCCAGCAGGGCGACCGGAACATTCTCGTCGAATATGGGCCGATCGTGCTGGACATCGAACTGCGCATCCGGGTGCACGCCCTGATGACGGAGCTGGAACGGCTCGCCCTGCCCGGCATCGTCGACATCGTGCCAGGCATCCGCTCGCTACAGGTCCATTTCGACAGTGCGGTGATGAGCCAAAGCATGGCGCTCGCCGAGCTGATCGCCGCCGAGGAGCGGCTGGGGGGGCTCGAGGACTTCACCATCCCCTCTCGCATCGTCCATCTTCCGCTCAGCTGGCGGGACCCGGCGACGATCGAGACGATCGAGAAATATATGGGTGCCGTCCGCGCCGATGCGCCCTGGTGCCCGGACAATATCGAGTTCATCCGGCGCATCAACGGCCTGCCGGATGTCGCCGCGGTCGAGAACCTGATCTTCGAGGCAAACTATCTCGTCCTCGGGCTCGGCGACGTCTATCTCGGTGCGCCAGTCGCGACGCCGGTCGATCCGCGGCATCGGCTCGTCACGACCAAATACAATCCGGCCCGCACCTGGACGCCCCCCAACGTCGTCGGCATCGGCGGCGCCTATATGTGCATCTACGGCATGGAAGGTCCGGGCGGCTATCAGCTCTTCGGCCGAACCATCCAGGTCTGGAACACGCACCGCCAGACCGATGCCTTTATCGAGGGGAAACCGTGGCTTCTGCGGTTCTTCGACCAGATTCGCTTCTATCCCGTAAGCGCGGAAGACCTCACCGACTGGCGGCGCGATTTTCCAACCGGCCGGCGCTCGATCCGGATCGAGGAATCGGAATTTCGCCTCGCCGACTATCGCGCTTTCCTCGCGCGGAACGCTGAGCCGATCGCGACCTTCGAGGCGCAGCGACAGGTCGCGTTCGAGGAGGAGCGCGCCGAGTGGCGCCGGCGTGGCGAGTTCGACCGCACCGACGCAGCCGAAGTCGAGGCGCCCCAGGCCGGGCTGGTCGATATCCCCGATGGCGCCGATCTGGTCGAGGCGCCTTTCGGCGGCAGCGTCTGGAAACTGCTCGTCGCGGTCGGAGATGATGTGAAGGCCGGCGATACGATCGCCGTTCTCGAAGCCATGAAAATGGAATGCGCCGTCAGCAGTCCAACGGCGGGCACGGTCGCGGCGCTTTACGTCCGGGAAACGCAGTCGCTCCAACCCGGCGCGCCGATGGTGGCCCTCACGAGGCATATGGGAGCATGACGAAGCCTCGCAGCGCAGCCGCGATCGCCGCCGCAGTAAACGCGGGACAGACGAGCGCGGTCGACGTGGCCGAGGAGACGATGGCGCGGATCGCTGCCTATGATGCCGTCCAGCCGGAGATCTGGATCAGCCGTGCGACACGCGAAGAGCTCGTCGCTGCGGCCCGCGCTATCGATGCGCGGGTGGCCGCCGGAGAAGTCCTGCCGCTGGCCGGCGTCCCCTTCGCGGTGAAGGACAATATCGACGTCGCCGGATTCGACACCACGGCCGCCTGTCCGGCCTTCGCCTATCGTCCCGAGGTCTCCGCCACCGTCGTGGAGCGATTGCTGGCGGCAGGAGCATTATGCGTCGGCAAGACCAATCTCGACCAGTTCGCCACGGG
>Ga0068858_100000912_pt1 | contig 30636 bp, 28 predicted proteins | sample KBSSwiS12_FD_66589 | JGI IMG/M metagenome (GOLD analysis project Ga0068858, IMG submission 66589) | Switchgrass rhizosphere microbial communities from Kellogg Biological Station, Michigan, USA - KBS Switchgrass S1-2 | ecosystem: Host-associated > Plants > Roots > Rhizosphere > Soil ... | reverse complement strand
GACAGTCGGACTCGGCATCGCGACCGCCGCCGACGCGCCGCGGGTCAAGGGAGAGATCGACGCGAAGCAGCTCCACGACCTGGTCGCCCACGAGAAGGGCAGGGTCGTGCTGGTGAACTTCTGGGCGACCTGGTGCGTTCCCTGCCGGGAGGAGTTTCCGGACCTCGTCCGTCTCGAGGCCGTCTACCGGAGCAAGGGAGTCACCGTCATCGGCGTCTCGACCGACCTCGGCAAGGACATGTCCGCGGTCGAGAAGTTCCTGGCCTCCAACAACCCCGCCTTCGCCAACTACCACAAGAAAACCGGCGGGGACGACCAGGACTTCATCGACGCGGTCGACCCGAAGTGGGGCGGCGAGCTCCCCTTCACCGTGCTCTACGCGCGGGACGGGCGCAAGGCCGCCGCGCTGTCGGGCAAGCAGAGCAAGGCGGACTTCGAGCGCGAGATCGGCAAGCTGATCAACGGCTCGCCTTCGAGCCGTTGATCATCCCGAGCGTAGCGAGGGATCCCTCGATTTGAGCCACAAATCGCCCCCCGCCGGGGACAGGCCGGTGGCTCTCCGAGGACATCGGGACTCCCACATCCGTACAAATCCCGACGCCCTCCGCTGGACCGGGATTTGCTAGTGTTGCCCCCGGAGTCCGAAAACGAGGAATGAGGAGATACAGCCCATGAAACGATTCCGCCTCTTCGCCGTGGTCACGGCCGCTCTAACCCTCATGGCCGCAGCCTCCGTCTCCAATGCCGAGACGGGAATCCGCCTCCGGCGCCTGCCGCGGGTCGTGTCCCGCCCCGGGATGGGCGACTCCGTGCAGGCCGGACAGCGGGTCGGCCAGGCCGTGGCCGCCGGGTACTCCGTCCAGCTGAACATCGTCACCCGGGTCGTCGGAGCCTCGTTCTACCGGACCGCGGTCGACATCACCAACAACACCTCGACCGACGGCGTCACCGCCAGCTACCAGTACTGCTTCACGCTGAACGGCCAGTACCAGGGATGCACGACGGCACAGGCGATCGTGCTCCACAACTTCGACAACTTCCACACCGACGACATCATCGACTACATGGGCACGCAGGGGCAGCTTCCTCCCGGCGCCTCCGACGCCTCCTTCGGCACGTTCATCGTGACGTTCTCGAATCTGCCGTCGAACAACGGCTGGGAGGGAACGATCGTGGGCCGGACCTACAACGCGGCGGACAACGCGGACCCCTCCAAGGGGACCGTCGCGATTGCGTACCTCGGGTCCCTCTTCTTCGAGTCGTCGCAGGGAACGATCCAGGCGATCGTTAGAGACACGGTTCCGGCTCCGACGGACGCCGGCGCGCTGCGTACCAACATCGGCGTGACCAACACCGGGCTGAACAACGACCCGGGCACGTCCCTCGACTTCGCGATCACGTTCTACAACACCGACACGGGCGCGATCGTCGGCGACCAGCTGGTCCCGCCGCATCCGATCCAGGTCGGCGAGGTCTTCCAGTTCAACGACGTGTTCACGGCGGCCCACATCCCGACCGACGTGACCTCGTGCATCGCGTTCATCGACATCACGAGCCCGCAGGGCGCGAAGCCGGACACGATCGAGGCGTACGTCAACGTCCTCGACGCCGGCACGAACGACGGCGCGTACTACGAGTTCAAGTGCTCGGTGGGGTGCCTCAACTTCTGAGGCGCTGACCGAAGGAGTCCGGAAACGACGCCGCCGATTTCGGCGGCGTCTTCATATACGGCTGGGACGGACTCCGCCCGCGGCGATGTCGCGCCGCATGTGCTTGCCCTCGAACTGGATCCGATCGGCGGCCTCGTAGGCGCGCTCGCGGGCCTCGGTCATCGACGCCGCCATCGCGGTCACGACGAGCACGCGGCCCCCCGCGGTCACGAGGCGGTCGCCGTCGCGCGCCGTCCCCGCGTGGAAGAGCTCGACCCCCGGCACCCGGATCGCCTCGTTTAGTCCCGTGATGGGTCGGCCGCGCTCGTGGTTGCCGGGATAGCCCGCCGCGCACAGGACGATCCCGACGCACGCCTCGTTCTTGACCTCGAGGGGCAGGAAGCGCTCGAGGCTCCGGTTCGCGCAGGCCATCAGGACGTCGGCCATGTCCGAGGTCACGCGCGGAAGGGTCACCTCGGTCTCGGGATCGCCGAAACGCGCGTTGTACTCGAGGACCTTGGGGCCCGACTCCGTCACCATCAGCCCCGCGTAGAGCACTCCGCGGAAGGCGCGGCCCTCGGCCTGGAGCCCGCGGAACGTCGGGAGCAGGATCTCCTTCAGGACCTGCGACGCGGAGTCCGCGTTGAGCACGCCGGCGGGCGAGTGGGCCCCCATGCCTCCCGTGTTCGGTCCGCGGTCGCCGTCGTAGACCTTCTTGTAGTCGCGCGCGGTCGGCAGGGGGACCGCGATCTCTCCGTCGAAGAGGGCGAGGAACGACGCCTCCTGGCCGCGCAGGAACTCCTCGACGATGACCCGATCGCCCGCCGCTCCGAACACGCGCTCCTGGAAGAAGAGCCGCAGCGCACGCTCCGCCTCCTCGGCATTCTCGACGATCAGGACGCCCTTCCCGCCCGCGAGCCCGTCCGCCTTGAGGACCGTCGGGAAGCCGAAGTGCTTGATCGCCTTGCGCGCCTCCTCCGCGGAGGAGCAGATCGTGGCCTCGGGCGTCGGGATGTTGTGCCGGCGGAAGAACTCCTTCGAGAATACCTTGGAGGTCTCGATCTGGGCCGCGAGGCGCGAGGGACCGAAGATGGGCAGCTCGCGCTTCGCGAACTCGTCGGCGATGCCGAGCGAGAGCGGGAGCTCCGGCCCCACCACCGTGAGATCGACGTGGAGCTTCTCCGCCAGGTCGGCGATCTCGACGATGTCTCCGGGGGAGACCGGAAGACAGTCCGCGACCTCCGCGATCCCGGGATTGCCGGGGGCGCAGAAGATCTCCTCGACCATCGGACTGCGGTGGAGCGACCAGCACAGGGCATGCTCGCGCCCGCCTCCGCCGATGACCAGGACTTTCATGCGGCGGCATTGTATAGCCGGGGACCCTTCTCATCCGTGCGGCTTCTTGGACGCGCCCGACGCCTTCTTGCGCTTCGACCCTCGCATCCGGGGCGACTTCGCCGACCCGCCGTCTCCTCCCGCGGCGAGGAGCTCGACCTCGAAGCGGTCGTGCCGCCCCGGCAGCGAGATCAGCGTCTCGAGCGAGCCGTGCGGCGATAGCTCCAGTCCGAAACGGCCGCGTTGGCGAATCGGCGGGTTGACGTCGACGGCGCGGGCCTCGAAGCGCAGGCTCCGGCCCTGCCAGGTTCGGGATCCGTCGTTGACCGCGCGCACGCGGCAGAGCGTGACCTGGTCGCTCGAGGAGTACGGGTCGCGCGCGATCGTGAGGCGGATTTCCCCCGTGTGGGGTGTCGGATCGGGACCCTCGCCGGAGGCGAGCAGGAGGGAAAGCAGGAGGAGAGGGATTCGGAGAATCGGGGCGAGCAGAATCGGGTTCGTCGGCATCGACATTGACGGCTCCTTTCGAGGAGCCGGTGGGAACGCCTGCAACGCAGCGAGCGGGAGCTCGCCGAATCGGGCGACTCGATGCGGACAGGGCATTTTCGCACGGAGGCGGCCGCCCGCGTCCATTGACACGCCCTGCGGGTCGGGTTTAACGTGCCTCGAGCTCTTTGAACGCCCGGGGCTTCCCCGTAGGGAAAGACGCCCCGGCCGCATCCAGAGTGGGCGAGGGCCCCGGCCCGACGACCCCACGGCAACCGGACCGCGCGTCGCGGCGCGGCCGACAGGTGCCAATTCCGGATTCTCCGGTCGGAGAAGGAGATGAGGCGTGCCGCGACAGGGTCCGACGACGGACCGGCGCCTCTCATCGAGAGGCTTTTTCGTTTTGGGGCGTATGAAGAAGGATTTTCGAAAAGCGATCGCCGAAGAGGTGCTCCTCGCCGACGGAGCGATGGGCACCCTCCTGACCTCGCGGGGCGCCCCTCCTGGAACGGCGCGCTCGCCGCTCAACCTCTCCGACCCCGACTCCGTGCGCGAGGTCCACGACGACTACCTCGACGCGGGCGCGCGGATCCTGACGACCAACACGTGGGACGCCAATCGCGTCAAGCTGACCACGCACGAGTGGGCCGACTCCCTGGAGCGGATCAACCGCGAGGGCGTGCGGCTCGCGAAGGAGGCCTCGACCGGCGAGCTCGCGTTCCTCGCCGGCGCAATGGGGCCGCTCGGGGCCCTGGTCAAGCCCTACGGCGCGCTGCAGCTGTCCCAGGTCCGCGAGATCTTCGAGGAGCAGGCGCGCGTGCTGCTGGAATCGGGCGTCGACCTCATCCTCCTCGAGACCTTCGGCAGCCTCCTCGAGGCGGCCGAGGCGGTCCGCGCCGTTCGCGGACTCTCCACCGAGATCCCGATCCTCGCCGGCATGACCTTCCTCGCGGACGGACGCACCGCGTTCGGCGAGGAGGCGGCGCAGGCGCTCGCGACGCTCGCCACTGCCGGCGCCGACGTCGTCGGAATGAACTGCACGCTCGGACCGCAGGAGACCCACGACATCTTCGCGAAGCTCCCCGAGTCGATCGGCGTACCGCTCTCCGTCATGCCGAACGCGGGCTATCCGAGCGTCGTCCACGGACGCAACGTCTACCTCTCGTCGCCCGACTACCTGCGCGAATACGCGGCCGCCTTCGTCGAGGCGGGCGCCGCCATCGTGGGCGGCTGCTGCGGGACGACGCCCGAGCACATCCGCGCCATGTCCCGGGAGGTCTCGGGACACAAGCGCGCGCGCGGCTCGCGCCCCGTGTCGATCGTCCTCGAGCCGGTGGTCGAGCACCTCGCCGACACAGGAGTCCCGATCGAGACCTCCCGCCTCAAGCGCAAGCTCGCCGGCGGCGGCTTCGTGGTCACCGCGGAGGTCGAGCCGCCCCGCGGCGCGGATTGCAGCTCGGCGGTCGAAGGCGCCCGGCTGCTCAAGGCGGGCGGCGTCGACGCGGTCAACGTGACGGACAATCCGATGGCGCGCCTGCGCATGTCCTCGATCGCCGTCGCCGCGCTGATTCAGCGCGAGGTCGGCCTCGACGCGGTCGTGCAGATCACGACGCGCGACCGCAACGTCCTGGGACTCCAGTCCGACTTGCTCGGCGCGGCGGGGCTCGGCGTCAAGGCCATCCTGTGTCTCGGCGGCGATCCGCTCAAGATCGGCGACTATCCTCAGGCCAAGCAGGTCTCCGAGGTCGACGTGCTGGGGCTCCTGCGGATCGCGAAGGGACTGAACGCCGGCGCCGACCTGGCGGGAAACGCGATCGGCGCGCCGACGCGCTTCGCGATCGCGTGCGCCGCCAACCCGGCGGCGGCGGATCAGGAGGTCGAGATGTCCAAGCTCCGCGCCAAGATCGAGGCCGGAGCGAGCTTCGCGCAGACCCAGCCCGTGTACGACCTCGACGCGCTCGCGCGCTTCCTGCAGCGCCCGGAGACCCACGCCATTCCGATCCTGGTGGGTCTGATCCCGCTCCTGTCGCTCAAACAGACGCTCTTCTTCGCCAACGAGGTCCCGGGCGTCGTCGTGCCGCAGGCGATCCAGGACCGGATGCGCCGGGCCGCCGAGAAGGGCGCCGAGCACGAGCGCGCGGAGGGCCTCGCGATCGCGCGCGAGCTCGCGGCCGGGATCGCGCGGCTCGCGCCCGGGATGCACGTCATGCCGATGGGCAAGTACAAGACGGCCGGGGAGATCCTCGAGGCGGTGCCGCGAGAGGCCCGCGAGGGCGAGCGCGCCCGGGCCTGACCGGGCCTTCCGGCCGCGTGGAATCCCGCAAGGAAACTCTCGGTTTTCCCTTGCGAGGCGGCCGTCCCATAGAATCCCCCACCAGGGGTGCCGGCGACGCGACGTAGCCGACCCATGGGGAGGAAAACCATGAAACGCACGATTCTTCTGGCCGCGGTCCTCGCGATCCTTGTCGCGCTCGTCCCGGTCGCTCTGCTCGCGGTGTCCCAGGCCCGGATCAACGGCACTGTCACGGACCAGTCCGGGGCGCCGATCGAGGGCGCGACGATCACGGTCACGACGCCGAGCCTGACCAACTTCAAGCTGACGTTCAAGACGGACAAGGGCGGCAAGTGGGGCACGATCCTGAACGACGCGACCCTGCCGTATCACGTCAAAGTCGAGAAAGAGGGCTTCTTGTCCTACGAGGCCGACGAGAAGATCGCGATCGGCGACATCTTCCTGCTCCAGGTCAAGCTCTCCCCCGGCACGGCGGCTCCCGCGGGCGGAGGGGCCGCGAAGGGTGGGGCGGCGCCGGCCGCACCGGCCGCTCCCTCAGGCAACGAGCAGGCGATTCAGGCCTTCAACAGCGGAGTCGAGTCGTTGAACGCCGGCGACAAGGCGGCCGCCGAGACGCACTTCCTCGAGGCCACCAAGAAGAACCCGGATCTCCCCAACGCGTGGCAGGCGCTGACGCAGCTCTCGTACGACAAGAAGGACTGGGCCAAGACGATCGAGTACGGGCGAAGGGCGACGGACCTCGACCCGTCGATGGCCAACCTCTACGGCATGATGGAGCAGGCCGCGAAGCAGTCGGGCGACACGAAGTCCGCGGCCGAGTTCGGCGCCAAGTTCCGCGAGGCGAACCCGGAGGCCGGCGCGGGCGAGGCCTACAACGCGGGCGTCGCCGCGTACAACAAGGGCAAGATGAAGGAGGCGGAGGCGTCGCTGGCGAAGGCGGTCGAGGCGAAGCCCGACTGGGCCGAGGCGCACTACCTGCTGGGAATGGCCGCCTTCAACCAGAACAAGAAGGACATGGCCAAGGAGCACCTCTCGAAGTATCTCGAGCTCGCGCCGACCGGCAAGGAGGCCGCGACGGTGAAGGAGATCCTGCCGCTCCTGAAGTAGTCAGCAGTCGGTAGTCGGCTGTCGGTTGGGGGTGCCGGCGTGACAGACCCCCACGGACTACCGACCGCAGACTACCGATCGTTCTAGTTTTTTTCGAGCCGCCGCAGAACCCGGTGCGCCCAGGCGAGCAGGAGATCGAAGACGTCCTGCTCGTGCCTCGGCAGTTCGTTGCGCCGAACCATGTGGGGCTCGTGGAGCGCAACCGCCCGAACCGCGACCCGGGGCCGGTTCTCGACGAACTCGAGGTCGTAGGGAATCTGCATGCCGAGAGGAATTTGCAAGCGCCGAGCCACTCTCACGCCGCCCGCAAGGGACTGAATCGCAGTGACTTGCGGCTCCGTGACGGCCCTCTCGTGACAGCCCCCGCCGTGTCCGCCGACACAAGCGGCGACAGTTTCTGACACCGGGGCCGTTTGCGCTCTCCGGCTCCCGCGAACCAGAATCGGACCGTGGGTCGCCACGGAGCCTTCAAGGACCGCCCTCTCTGGCGCCGGCTCCAGACCATCCACCACGAGATCAAGGAGGGGCGCCACCCCAACACGCGCTCGCTCGGAGAGCTCCTCTCGGTCTCTTCGAAGACCGTCCAGCGCGACATCGACTATCTGCGCGACGAGCTCGACGCGCCGATCGAGTTTCTCCGCGAGGAGAACGGCTACGCGTACTCGCGCAACGACTACGTGCTCCCGTTCTTGCCCGTTGACGGCCAGGACCTCTTCTCGATCGGCGTCGCCGCGCAGGTCATGGCGCTGCTCGGCGGAACCCCGCTCTCGCGGACGCTGCGCTCGTGCTACGAGCGCCTCGCCCGGCTGATGCCGCCCGCCGTGCGTTTGCGCCCCGAGGCCGTCCGCGAGCAGCTGACGCTGCGCGCCACGGCGTTCCGTCCGGTCCGCGAGGAGACGTGGCAGGCGGTGTCCGAGGCGCTCCAGAAGGGAATCGCGCTGTCGATCCGCTACCGCCATCCCGGCGAGGGGCCCGGCGAGCCGCGCGTCATTCACCCGTACGCCTTCGTCCTCGCCGGGCGCGACTGGATGGTGCTCGCCGAGGACGCCGCGCAGTCGCAGATCAAGAATTTCTACCTCGCCCGCGTCGACGAGGCGAAGCTGACCGGCCAGCGCTACGCGATCCCTCGCCAGTTCGACGCCTCGAAGTTCTTCCGGAACACGTTCGGGCTCTTCGTCGGCGGCGGCCAGCCGTTTCGCTTCCGCGTGCGGTTCTCTCCGGAGATCTCGGACGAGGTGCGCGAGATGGTCTGGCACCCGGAGCAGAAGATCGAGACGGACAAGGACGGCGCGGCGATCCTCGAGCTTCCCGCCGAATCCGTGCGCGAGGCGCGGCGGTTCATCCTCTCCTACGGGCGCCACGCGGCCGCCCTGTCGCCTCCCGAGCTGGTCGAGGACATGCGCCGCGAATCGGAAGGGCTCGCCGCACTCTACGAGGGGACGGGGTCCCGCACGGCCGTCCGCCCGGCGGAGCCGGACTCCCCGGCGACCCCAGGAAAGCGGAAGAAGTCCGCTCGTCCCGCGCGTTCCTAAGGTTCGATGCGTAACCTCGTGCTCGCCACCCTGCTCGCCGCCGGACTCTGCGCCGGCTGCGGACCCGTTACCGTCCGCCCCTCTTCGTATACCGATCCCGACGTGGCCTGCCCCGGAGGGCGTGTGACGTGGGGCATCCAGATCCAGGACCAAAGGGCCGAACGGCAGGCCGAAGAGCGGATGAGCGGTTCGGTTCGCGATGCGATACAAAAGTCCTTCCCCGGATGCCGCTGGGGAATCTCGGATCCCGAGGCGGGGACGATCGCGATCGAGGTGCACCGGTTCGCCTCGCGCCTCGATGCGGGCTTCTGGGAGGCCGCGGTCGAATGGACGGTCACGGCGCGCGACGTCAGCGGCCACACGATCACGGAGTTCGAGGTCAACGAAGAGGTCACGCGGCCCAACTACCAGGGCTCGGACAACGAGAAGGAATCGCTGTCCGAGGCCTTCGGAAAGGCGATCGAGCGAACGAGCAAGGGGCTCAGTGCGATGTCGATAACCGAGAACATTCGTCACCGGGAGGAGACGCCGACCGCCGCCGGCGGCGCGGCGTCGGGCGCGGCTCCGGCCCCGTCAACCTCCACGGAATCCACGGCTTCGGCCGCGCGCGCCGCCTCGGCGGATTCCCCGAACACCCTGGAACGGATCTCGCAGCTCGAGAGATCGGAGGTTCTATGAGACGGTTCCTGTTGGGCATCCTGATGGCGGCGCTCGTCGGAGTCGGCGCGTCGCCGGTATTCGCATCCGAGGATCGGCTCTACGACATCGCGGCGATCCTGTCCGGCACCTTCGACGGGTCGACGCCGGGCAATCACCTGCGCCTCGACATCCGCAATCTCGCGATCGATCCGCAGCACCCCTACGACTATTTCCTCGCCGTGTCCGGGCAGTTCGAGAAGGACAACGTCCACCAGCAGGGCGTGATCCGGCTCGAGCGGCAGGGCAAGGACGTCTACTTCACGTACATCCCCCACTTCGATCCGTCGACCACGGCGCTCTCGCGGGACGCCGGCCGCTTCACGGAGCGGGAGCTGAACGCGGCGTGCAGCTTCATCATGAAGCCCGTCGGCGACGGCTTCGGCGGAGAGACGCTCGGCAGCACGGCGTGCGCGCTCGCGATGCGGGGAGCCGTCGGCAAGTGGACGGTCGAGCTCGAGCCGGGGAACATGCGGATCCGCAACGCGGAGAGCGGCGAGACCCTCCGTTTCAAGCAGGTGGGCAGAGAGGCCAAGAAGTAGGGTCGGGGCTTGTCCCCGCCCGCGGGCGGCCGCTCGGCCCGCCCCTGCGAAGAACCTAGCGGAACAGCGCCGCCTGCTCCTCCGGGGGCAAGTACTTCCTCGCGACGTCCTTGACCGCGTCCGAGAAGTCGCCCTTCAGGATCCAGCGGAAGAAGCCGGGCTCGTCCCGGCTCATCTCCTTCAGCGTGCGGCCGCGGTTCTTGCCGAAATTCACGGTCGGCTCGCCGTTGACCAGCCGGAACCGTCCCTCGGGGTCGATGTCCTGGTCGATGCCGGCGCAGAACTGCTCGTGCAGCTCGGGCACCGATCGGGGCAGCTCCGCGTAGCGCTCGAGCTGGCCGATGAGGACCCGCAGGGTCATGTCGGCGTCCGCGAACGCGCCGTGGGCGCCCTCGTGCTCGCTCTGGCAGTAGAACCGCGCCGCGGCGGCGAGGTGACGCGGCTCCCGCGAGAAGAAGATGCGCTGCGCGTCGACGATGCGCCGCTCCGAGACCTCGAACGGCACGCCGGCGCGCAGGAACTCGGCGCGCAGCACGGGCAGGTCGAAGCCGACGATGTTGTATCCGGCGAGGTCGCAGCCCAGCAGGAACGCCGCGAGCTCGGACGCGCCGTCGCGGAAGCGGGGGGCCGAGGCCACGTCGCCGTCGGTGATGCCGTGGATCGCGGTCGAGCCCGGCGGAATCGGGATGCCGGGGTTGAAGCGCCGGATCCACTCGTCGCGCCGGCCGTCGGGATGGATCTTGAGGCAGGCGATCTCGATGATCCGGTCGGTGCGCGAGTTGGTGCCGGTCGTCTCGGTGTCGTAGACCACGAGCGGCCGTTCGAGCCTCAGGAGGTTCTGGAGCACTGAGGGAATCCTACTCCGGTGTCCGCTCAATAGTTCTCGGAGAACAGGAAGAAGAAGAACTCGCCGATGCGGTCCAGGAGCCCGCGGTGGCTCCAGCGCTCGCGGCTCAGCACGTCGCACTGCGCCAGGTCCGAGAGGAACATCGCCTCGACCCGAGCCGCGAAGCCGCGGTCGTAGACCGCGATGTTGACCTCGGCATTCTTCGTCATCGACCGGTTCACGAAGTTGATCGAGCCGATGGTCGACCAGATGCCGTCGACCGACATGACCTTGTTGTGCATCATCGTGGGCCGGTACTCGTAGATGCCCACGCCGCCCTCGAGCAGCTCGCCGTAGTGGTAGTGCGACGCGGCCCGCACGTTGGGGATGTCCATGTGGACCCCGGGCACGATGATCCGCACATCGACGCCCCGCCGGGCCGCCGCCACGAGACCCTCGCGGATCTGGCGGTCCGGCACGAAGTACGCGTTCTCGATCCAGATGGTCTGACGCGCGGCCTGGATCGCCATGTAGAGCAGCAGCTTCGACATCGAGATCGCGTCCGCACGCGACGCCGCGATGCCCTGCGCGAGCATCGTCCCTGCCGGCGCGATCTCCGGGAACTGCCGGTCGCCGTTCAGGACCTCGCCGGTCGTGTGCACCCAGTCCTGGGCGAAGATGTGCTGCAGCTGCGCGACGACGGGTCCCTCGATCTCGATCATGGTGTCGCGCCACTCGGTGGGACTGCGCGCGTCGCCCCTCCAGCGGTCGTCGATCCCCACGCCCCCGCAGAACCCGAGGCGTCCGTCGACGGTCAGGATGCGCCGGTGCGTGCGGTGACCGACGCGGTCGATCGAGTACATCCTGAGGGGCTTGTAGACGCGCACCCGCGCACCCGCGGAGAGCATCTGCTCCTCGAGCGGGCCGAGGCTCGAGCCGAAGCCGTCCACGAGGAGACGCACCTCGACGCCCGCCCGCGCGCGCTCCGCGAGCGCGGCGGCGAACCGGGTCCCGATCTCGCCGTGGTCGAAGATGTACATCTCGAGGTTGATCGATCGCTGAGCCCCCGCGATGGCGGCGAGCATCGCCGGGAAGATGCCGTCGCCGTTTTCGATGAGCGACGCGCGGTTCCCCGAAACCATCTGGGTCCCGAGCGCCTCGAGCGAGCGCCGGAATTCGGGGCTGTCCACGCCGTAGCTCGGATCGAACTGGTAGACCGTGCGCTTCTCCGAGAACACGTAGGAGCACCCGGCCGCGCCGGCGAGGAGGAGCAGGAGCGCCGCCGCTTTCGCGGCGATTCGCCAGGGCAGCCGGTCAGAGTTCATGGGGCTGCCGGAAAATACTCGTAACTGCGGTCGTCCGGACGCTGACAATTCTCGTCACATCCGCGCGGCCGCGCCGCGACAAACCTATCTCTGTCAAGGAGTTGCGACTCTCGCGAGACCTGGCCGCGAGATTGCTATCTCTCCCGATCGAGCAAAGGAACCTCTCAACCTCCTCCTTTCGCCCCCCGGGCGGCCCCACCCCGACCCGGGGCTTTTTTTATCTAGGCGAATCCCCACGGCTGACTCTAAGCCACCCGCCGCGACGGGCTCGCGGCGCTCGGCCGGCGAACGTGACGTCTTCGCGCGCGCCCGAGATGCGGATGGTAAGTTCGCCGCCGCGTGTGGGTTCTGGCCGGCGACATCGGTGGAACGAAGACCGCGCTCGCGATGGTCCGCGTCGATCCTCGCCGCGGGGCGCACCCGTCGATCCGGCGCGCCGAGCGGTATGCGAGCGCCGCCTATCCGGGGCTCGAGGAGATCGTCGAGGAGTTCCTGCGCGACGAGCGCGAGCGGCCGGCGGCGGCGGGATTCGGCGTCGCCGGACCGGTCCGCGGCGGCGTCGCGAAGATCACGAAGCTCCCCTGGCGGCTCGAGACGCGGCGCTTCGCCCTGCGGGTGGGGATCCGGCGCGTCGCGCTCCTCAACGACTTCGTCGCGGCGGCCCTCGGGCTGCCCTTCCTCACGCCCCGCCAGAGCGCGCCGCTCGTGCGCGGGCGCGTCGATCCGGCCGGTCCGATCGCGATCCTCGGCGCCGGGACGGGACTCGGCCAGGCCGCGGTGATCCGCGTCGGCGGGAGCTTCCAGGCCGTGCCCTCGGAGGGCGGACACGCCGACTTCGGACCCCGCACGCCGCTCGAGGACCGTCTCGTCGTCTTCCTGCGCCGGAAGTTCGGCCGCGCCTCGCGCGATCGGATCCTGTCGGGGAGCGGTCTCGCGCTGCTCTACGAGTTCCTGAAGCACGACGGCCTCGCGCGGGAATCGCCCGCGGCCGCGGCCGAGCTCGACTCCGGCGCGGACCCGGCGGCCGTCATCAGCCGGCTCGGGCTGTCCGGCCGCGATCGGCTCGCCCGCGCCGCGCTGGAGATGTTCGTGTCGATCTACGGCTCCGAGGCCGGGAACCTCGCGTTGCAGTACCGCGCGACCGGCGGCGTCTACGTGGGAGGCGGCATCGCGCCGAAGATCCTGCCCGCGCTGCGCCGGCCTGGATTCCGGACGGCGTTTCGCGCGAAGCCGCCGATGGAGGATCTCCTCGCGCGCGTGCCGGTTCGCGTCGTGCTGGACCCGCGCCTGGCGCTCTACGGCGCGGCGGCCGCCGCCTACAGCACCGCGATCGAGACGACCCGGTTCTTCTCGAAGACGATGACGCGCCGCGCCTCCCGGTAAGTCCAGCGCTGCTGCTCGACGCCGTCGTCTCTCTTGATGTTGTCGATGGCGTCGGGACGGCCGAGAAGATCCCGGACGTCGTCCCGGGTCATGCCTTCCTTGAGCGAGCCGACCTTGGAATCGCTCTGCTCCGCGATGACGGTTCCGGCGTCGGCGCCGACCCGGTTCCTTTCCGAGCTGTCGACCGCGGCGCGGGTCCCCAGGATGGGCCGAGTGATCGAGTCGATGATTCCCGAGACGGTGGGCTTCGTCGTGTAAATCCAGTAACCAATGCCGGCCAGGATGCCGAAGAAGAGGATCTTGCGAACCTGGCGTCCGCTCATCTTCTCAATTGTACGGCGAGGGTCCCGCGAGGCCTACCGGGGAGCGAGCTCCGTCAGCGCGCGGTTGGCGCGTTCGACGAGCTCGGTGAGCTTCTCGCGGCAACGTTCGCGCTCGTCGGCGGGCACCGTCCATACGACCTCGAAGGCCGAGAAAATGGCCTCCTCGAGGGACGGCTCGCCCTCCTCGGTTCCCCGGGTCCACTCCTCCCGGAGCATGGAGCGGCGGGCGTAGCGCAGCGCCTCCAGGCTGTCCGCCTCGGCGATGAGGCGGAAGCGCAGCGTGCACGTGGCTTCCGAAGGGGAGAGCCGCTGGGCGGTGGATTCTCCCGTCCTGGCGACCGAGCCCGGAGACTCTCCGACCTCCGCGATCGCGATGGTTGTGCTCATGCGCCGGGAAGTAGCGAACGGCGTGCCGGTCGGAGGGCCAGGGCGTAAGCTCTGAAGGAGAAGGAGTTCGAAACCGGCCGGGAATCGGCGAGTGGCCGAAACCTGCCCGAAGCGTTACGAGCGGTAACGCTCCGAGCCCCCTCCCGTACCCGTCCCGGAAGCGCGGATCTCCTCCGCCGCGCGGTTGGCCCGCTCGATCAGCTCCGTCATCTTCTGCCGGCACCACGCCGCCTGCGACGCCAGACAAAACCAGCGGATCTCCGAGCCTGCGAGCGTGGGGTCCTCCATCGACGGCTCGTCCCACTCGAGGCCCCGCGTGCGCTCCTCGCGAATCATCGCGCGCCGCGCATAGCGCAGCGCCTCCATCTCGTCCTCCCCTTCGAGGAGGACCTGGAAACGCAGCATCACGCGGCGGGAGGGATCCAGCCGCAGCTCGGTCGAGTCGCGTCCGCCTCCCGCGGGATCTGCGGCCTCCAAGGCCTCGCGAAGGCGGATCGGCTCCGTCATGGATGCGTCTGTCGATTCATTGTACTCCCGCCCTCCCGCGCGTCGGGACGGCGCAGCCGGTACAGGCAGGCCTCGCCGGCGCACCCGACCTCGTCGAGGCGGGCGGCCGGGAACCCCGCGGGCAGCCCGGGCACACGGTCCTTCCGCCAGAGCACGTGCGTGATCGCCAGGTCGGCGAGGTCGCGATTCCAGGCGGCGGCATCGCCCGCGGAGGCCGCCGGCCGGAACTCGTACCGCCAGGCCGCGGCCGCCGGGCAGTGGAAGCGGTCGTTCTCGCCGACGAAGAGGAGCCGGTCTCCGGGCCCCACGGATCGCCACAGAGGCCACGAGGGCAGCCGCGCCGCGAGGAAGTCCCCCCGCGTCGTCCGGCCGAGGGCGACGCGCCACTCCTCGCCGCTCGACCCGACCTGCACCGGGAAGAGCGCGGCCGCCGCGAGCACGGCCCAGCCGGCGACGGGACCCGCCGCGCCCGTCGCGCCCCCGAAGCGCCCGGTCAGCCGGCGGAGGCCCTCGGCCGTGAAGACGGCGTAGAGGGGATAGACCGGCAGGAGGAATCGGATGGACGGCAGATAGAGGAGGGACCACGGAATCAGAAACGGCAGCGAGGCGGCGGCGAAGAGTCCGGCGCCGCGCGCTCCCCATCCCGCGACGCCGAGGAGGAGCAGCAGCACGAGGATTCCGTCGTAGCCGTCCCCGTTGCCCTCGAAGCGGCTGGAGTGGAACACGACGTCATACGGCAGACGGAGGAGGCCCGCGGCCGCGGCGAGCAATCCCGGTGCGGGGCGCGCCGCGCCGGAGGCGGGAGAGGTCGTGAAGAAGTGACCGCTCGCCGCGCGCCGCAGGAGCTCTCCTGGCGAGCCGGCGTACGGGGCGAGGACCGAGCCCGCGTGCAGGTGGCTCCAGACGAGCCACGGCGCGAGCGGCACCGCCGCGCAGACTCCGGCCGCCGCGAGCGCACGGCCGCCGAGCCGCGCGCGGCGCGCCAGGAGCGCCATCGCGGGAAGGGCGAACAGCGCGAAGATCTTCGTGACCGCCGCCCCGCCGAGGAGGAATCCGGCGAGACGAGCCCTCCCGCTCGCGCCGGACGGATCCCTCTCCGCGAGCCGTGCCGCCGCGGCGGTCACGAGGAGCGCGGCGGGCCAGTCGACGTAGGCGGCGTGCAGCTGGAGCATCGCCGGAGGAAACGCCGCGAGCGCCAGGACGATGAGGGGCGCTGCGCCGCCCGCGCCGAGCCATGGTGCGGCGCGCCCCGCGCCGAGCCGACGGGCGAGCGCGATCGCCGCGCCGAACACCGCGAGCCCGATCGCGAACTGCAGGATCGAAACGACGCGCTCCCCTCCGGCGAAGAACGCGAGCGCGAGGTACGCCTCATGGTTGTGCCACAGGAACGATTGCGGCGCGAGATCGGGCGCGGCCTCCACGCGGCCCGTGATCGCGACGTCCCGCGCCTCCGGGAGGTGGTACGCGAGCGCGTCCCACGAAACGTCGGGGGCCTGCGCCCCGACCCAGCACGCGAGCAAGACGGCCGCGGCGAATGCGAGCCACGCGCCCTCGACGAGGGAGAGTCGGGAGTCGGGAGCCGGAAATCGGAAGCCGCTCCTCCAGAGCACCGGCACGCGACGGGCCCTGGCGGCCGCGAGCGCCACCGCGAAGACCGCCAGCACGCGCGGCGTCAGCAGGCCGGCACCGGCCAGCGCGAGGACCAGCAGCCCGGCCGCCACGACCCCGGCGGCGAGGAGCGTGCCGAGGTCGGCGAGGTCCCCGGCCTCGTGCGGCTCCTCCTCGCGGCCGAGAAGGAGACGCGCGGCGAGATCGCCCAGGAGCAGCGTGCCCGCGAGGATCCCGGCGGCCGCGAGGACCGCGGCTCCGTTTCCGGCGAGCAGGGCCACGACGAGACCGACCGCCGCGAGGCCCGCCGCGGTGGCGCGCGGCCGGCTCCGAAACCCCAGCGTCAGGACGGCGAGCGCGGCGACCCCCGTCGCGCACGCCGCGGCGAGCGACCCCGTCGAGTGGAGTCCCCGCAGCTTGACGACGTAGGCCCACGCGAGCGGAGACGCGCGCGCGATCAGGAGAAGGGCCGCGACGACGACGAGGGCGGATCCCCCGCGTGGCCGCGCGCGCTCGGGCGAAACCTCCTCCATGGCTATCCGAATGCGCGCCCACGATACCGTCTTTTTGAGCCCCCGCCGGAAGTGATTCAATGGCGCGCGCATGCGCGGATGGGTCTCGCTGCTGGCCATCGCGGCCGGAATCCTTCTCATCGCAGGAGTGCTCTGGGACGCGTTCGAGAACGCCGTCCTCTCCCGCCGCGTCTCGCGGGGCCACCGTCTGACGAGCATCTTCTACCGGTTGGTCTGGCCGACCTGGAGGCTCGTCGCGGAGAGGATCCGCAACGAGCGCGTGCGGGAGAACTTCCTGACGGTCTTCGGGCCCGCGTCCTTGCTGCTGCTGATCGCGCTGTGGGCGTCTGCGCTCGTCTGCGGGTTCGCCCTGCTCTTCTGGGGGTTCGGGACGGCGATGCGGACGCCCGACGGGAAGATCGGCTTCCTCGTGGACCTCTACATGAGCGGGACGACGCTCTTCACGCTGGGCATCGGCGACGTCACGCCGAAGTCGGCGACGGGCCGCGCCATCACGGTCGCCGAGTCGGGCATGGGACTCGGCTTCCTCGCGCTGATGATCAGCTACCTGCCGGTGCTGTCGCAGGCGTTCTCGGCGCGCGAGGTCTCGATCGCGCTGCTCGACGCGCGCGCGGGATCGCCGCCCACGGGCACGGAGCTGCTGCGACGGCATGGCGGCAACTGGGCCTCGATCGAGGAGCTGCTGCACGACTGGGAGCGGGCGGCGGCACAGCTGCTCGAGAGCCACGTCTCGTTTCCCGTTCTCGCGTACTACCGCTCGCAGCACGACAACCAGTCCTGGGTCGCCGCGATGACCTCGATGCTCGACACCTGCGCCCTGCTCATCGCGTTCGTGGAGGACGGTCCGATCCAGCAGGCGCGCCTGACCTTCGCGATGACGCGCCACGCGGTCGTGGACCTCTGCTACGTGCTCAAGCTGAGACCGCACGCCCCCCATCCGCCGCGGCTCTCCCCGGAGGAATTGAAGCGGCTCGCGGACTCGCTCCGGAGCTCCAGCGTGACGCTGCACTGCGAGGAGGGCACCCGGAAACGGTTCGAGGAGATGCGCGCGATGTACGAGGGCTACGTCGAGGCGCTCTCCCGCCGCCTGCTCATGCCGCTGCCGCCTTGGATCCCGCCGGAGCGCGTCCACGAGAACTGGAGCGCGACCGCGCCCGAACGATGAGCGAAGAGGACCGCTCGCTCGAGCTCCAGGGAGAGCCTCTCCGCCGGCTGATCGAGGCCGCGACGGAACGGATCCTGGCGCACATCGAGAGCCTCCCGCGTCAGCCCTCGGCGGACGTCGAGGGCGGCGTCGCGCTCGCGCGGTCGCTCGTCGAAGAGCTCCCGGAGAAGCCGACGCCCGTGGCGGAGCTCCTGGACCTTCTGTTCGAGCGCGTCGTCCCGAAGAGCTTCAACACGGCGGGCCCCGGCTACCTGGCCTACATCCCGGGCGGCGGGATCCCGCACGCCGCCGTGGCCGATCTCATCGCCGATTCCGTGAACCGCTACGTCGGCGTCTTCGCGGCGGCTCCGGGTCTGTCGCAGATCGAAGAGAACGTCGTCCGGTGGTTCTGCCGCATCGCGGGACTGCCGCCGACGGCCCGCGGGGTGCTGACCACCGGCGGCTCCCTCGCGAACTTCTCCGCCGTCGTGGCCGCGCGTCAGGACCGCCTCCCGGAGAACTTCCTCTCGGGCACGCTCTACGCGTCGGACCAGGCGCACTACTCCGTCGAGAAGGCCGCGCGCCTCGCCGGCTTCCCGGCGGACGCCCTGCGGACCGTCGAGAGCGACGCCCACTTCCGCATCCGCGTCGACGCCCTCGAGCGGGCGATCGCGTCGGACCGCGCGGCGGGCAAGACGCCGTTTCTCGTGGTGGGCAACGCCGGGTCCACGAACACGGGGGCCGTCGACGACCTCTCGGCGCTCGCCGAGCTCGCCCGGCGCGAGGGCCTCTGGTTCCACGTCGACGCCGCCTACGGCGGCTTCTTCCTCCTGACCGAGGAGGGGCGCCGCCGCATGACGGGCATCGAGCGCGCCGACTCGATCGTGCTCGACCCGCACAAGGGGCTCTTCCTGCCCTACGGCACGGGCGCCCTCCTCGTTCGCGACGGCGAGACCCTGCGTCGCGCGCACGCCATGACCGCGGACTACATGCCCGAAAACGCCGCGGACCCCGATCTGCCGGACTATCACCTGCTGACGCCGGAGCTCTCGCGCGGATTCCGCGGGCTGCGCGTGTGGCTGCCGTTCCGGATGCATGGGGTCGGCCCGTTCCGCCGCAACCTCGAGGAGAAGCTCGCGCTGACCCGCTGGGCCGCGGAGCAGCTCCGCACGATCCCCGGGATCGAGATCCTCGCCGAGCCCCAGTTGTCGATCGTCGCCTTCCGGTTGCGCCGTCCGGGAGCGTCCGAGGAGGACCTCGACCGCGTCAACCGCGACCTGATGGCCCGCGTCAACGCGCGCAAGCGCGTCTACCTGACCGGGACGCTCCTGCGGGGCCGCTTCGCCATCCGGATCTGCGTCCTCTCGTTCCGGACGCACCGCGACCGGATGGAGCAGGCCCTCGAGGACCTGAGGGCCGCGGCGGCGGAGGTCTCCGCCCCCGGATGAGCCCAATCTCTTCTTGAACCGTCTCCGAGACGGCGCCTAGAATCGCCCCACGATTCGAACCTCTTCTTACCGAACGGAGGCGTCATGAAATTCAAGGTGCTCCTGGCGGTCCTGGTCTTCGTGTCTCTCGCGAGTCGAGGGTTCGCGCAAACCGTGGTGGATCCCGAAACGGGCGGACGACTCCACCTCTTCCGGGCGAACGGAGCGGACGCCCCCCAGGCGCCGAACTCCTTCACGACGGAGGCCCCCGCCGCGGGCCGCAACATCTCGTATCACGGCGGCCCCGTGCTCACCTCGGCCAAGGTCGTGATGATCTTCTGGGGACCCTCCTTCGCGAATCCGGCCGGAACACAGACGCCGGGCCCCATCGCCAACGAGCTGAACGCGATGGTCGGCCAGTTCGGAACGACCGGTGAGTACAACACGATCACGCAGTACTCCGGCATCCAGGAATCGAACCTGTTCCTGGACTATTGGATCGACCCCGTGAATCCGCCGCACACCGCCGTCAGCGACGCGGACATCCAGAACGAGGTCAAGCACTACATCAATACGCGCGCCGGCGGAGGGATCAACACGAGCGCCGTCTACGAGGTGTTCCTGCCCAACGGGTTCTACTCGACCTCGGGCGGGGCGACCTCCTGCGGAGGACCGAATCTCCGTTACTGCGCCTACCACGGGAACTTCTCGTACAACACGAAGGACGTGAAGTACGGCTCGATGCCCTATCCCTCCTGCGGCGGCTGCCAGTGGACGGGCTGGACGACGGCGCAGAACTTCGAGCACTTCATCTGCCACGAGACGCGGGAGGCCGTGACCGATCCGGATCTCAACGCCTGGTACGACCGGCAGGGCAACGAGGCCGACGACAAGTGCGCCTGGTCGCCCTCGCCCTTCATCGGCACGGGCGGCTACGGCTACCAGTACGAGTGGTCGAACCAGGACCGCGGCTGCGTCAAGACCAAGTAGCCGCGAGACGCGCGTCGGCGACGGCCCCGGGTCCGCCGGATCCGGGGCCTTCCGTTTTTGCGGGAGAATGCGCGGCATGACGCCCGCACCGGTCAAGCCCCCGATTCCCTTCTCGACCCTCGAGGCCATCGACGTCCGCGTCGGCACGATCCGGAAAGTGGAGGAGGTCGCCAAGTCCGACAAGCTGATGCGGCTGACCGTGGACTTCGGAGACCACACGCGCCGCATCCTGGCCGGCATCAAGCAGGAGCGGGCGAACCCTACCGAGCTCGAGGGCCGGCAGGCGCTCTTCGTCGTGAATCTCGAGCCCCGGAAGATGATGGGCGAGCTGTCGGAGGGAATGCTCTTCGACCTGGGCTACGCCGACGGCGTCCCACCCGCGCTCGCGATCCCGGAGCGGCGCGTCGCCGATGGAACCCGAGCCGGCTGACGGCGTCCCGATGACGAGAAGGAGGTTTCCGATGCGTCTGCGTCTTCTCTCCGCCGCCTCCGTCGCTCTCGCGATCCTGTCCGCGGCTCCGGTCCTCGCCGCCGATTCGCCTCGACCCGCGAAGTCGTACACCATCGAGCAGTTCCTGTCGACGACGGCCATCTCGGGCGCGTCCTTCTCCGCCGACGGCAAGAAGCTCCTCTTCTCGTCCGACGCGAGCGGCATCCGCAACGTGCAGTCGATCCCGGTCTCGGGCGGCGCGCCCGCCGCCCTGACGCACTCGACGACCGACACGACGACGGCGGTCTCCTACTTTCCCGGCGACGACCGCTTCCTCTTCACTCGCGACAAGGGCGGCGACGAGCTCAACCACCTCTACGTGCAGACCCCCTCGGGCGAGGAGAAGGACCTGACGCCCGGAGAGAAGCTCAAGGCGATCTTCGCCAAGTGGACGCGGGACGGAAGCGCCTTCTACGTCCGATCCAACGAGCGCGACCCGCGCTTTTTCGACGTGTACCGCTACGACACGAAGACCTACGCGCGGTCGCTGTTCTACCGGGACGACGTCGGCTACGACGTCGGGGACGTCTCCGAGGACGCGAAGTGGGTCGCGCTCCAGAAGATCAACACGACCGCCGACAGCGACCTCTCTCTCTGGAACACGGCCACGAAGACGATGACCCTCATCTCGAAGCACGAGGGCACCGCGACCTACGAGCCGGCGACCTTCGATCCGGATTCGAAGTGGCTCTACTTCCTCACCAACGACGGCTCGGAGTTCACGCGCGTGCGCCGCTACGAGCTCGCGAGCGGAAAGACCGAGGACGTCGAGAAGGCCGACTGGGACGTCGTCTGGACCTTCTTCTCGAAGAACGGCAGGTACCGTCTCTCGGCGGTGAACCAGGACGGGAGGAGCGTCCTGAAGGTCTGGGACGGGAAGACCGGCGCTCCCGTGCCGATGCCGGCGCTGCCGCCGGGCGAGATCTCCTCGGTCCGGGTGTCCGACGACGAGAAGCTCCTGGCCTTCCAGCTCGACTCGGACCGCGGCCCGAACAACCTGTGGGTGTACGCCTTCGGATCGAAGGAGCCCACACGACTGACCGACACGATGGCCAAGGGCATCGATCCTGCGGACCTCGTCGAGGCGCAGGTCGTGCGGTTCAAGTCCTTCGACGGGATGGAAGTCCCGAACATCTTCTACAAGCCGTACCCGGCGAGCGCATCGGCAAAGGCGCCCGCGCTCGTCTGGGTGCACGGCGGTCCCGGCGGGCAGACGCGACGCACGTACAGCGCGGGGATCCAGTACCTCGTCAACCATGGCTACGTCGTTCTCGGGATCAACAACCGCGGAAGCTCGGGCTACGGCAAGTCCTACAACACCGCCGACGACCACAGGCACGGCCGCGAGCCGCTGTGGGACTGCGTCGAGGGGAAGAAGTATCTGCAGAGCCTTCCCTACGTCGACGCGAACCGGGTCGGCATCATCGGCGGCAGCTACGGCGGCTACATGGTCCTCGCCGCGCTGGCGTTCAAGCCCGAAGAGTTCGTGGTCGGCGTGGACCTCTTCGGCGTGGCCAACTGGATCCGGACGCTCGAGTCGATTCCCAAGTGGTGGGAGGCGCAGCGCATCGCCCTCTACAAGGAAATCGGCGATCCGGAGAAGGAGCGCGACTTCCTCGAGGCGACCTCGCCGCTCTTTCACGCGGATCAGATCCGCAAGCCGCTCCTGGTCCTCCAGGGCGCCAACGACCCCCGCGTGATCAAGCCCGAGTCCGACGACATCGTCGCGGCGGTGAAGAAGAGCGGCGTCCCGGTCGAGTACGTCGTCTTCCCCGACGAGGGCCACGGCTTCACGAAGAAGAAGAATCAGATCGAGGGCTGGGGCGCGGTGCTGAGGTTCCTGGACCGCTACCTCAAGGGCGCGCCGCCGAAGACCTAGGCACTTCTCGCCGGCCTAGACCAGCACGCCCGCGTGGCGCCGCCGCCGCGACATGCCGACGTACGCCTCCCAGGCGCGCGCCAGCCGCTCGACGCCTTCGCGCATCGGTTCGGCGTCGAGCACGTACGGCAGGCGGAGGTGCTCCGTGCAGCCGCCGTCGGGCGACGCGAGGCTGCCGGGAACGACCGCGACGCCGTGGCGCAGGGCCGCCTGCGCGAAGCTGTTGGCGTCTCCCTGCGGGAGCCGGACCCAGAGCGAGAGGCCGCCCGCCGGCGAGTCCCACGACCAGTCCGGGAGATGCCGCGAGAGGAGCTTCGTCAGGCGGTCCAGCCGCTCGCGCATCTCGCGCCGGCGGATCGCCTTGACGCGCTCGGCCTCGGCGAGGAGACGCACGGCGACGAGCTGTCCGATCAGCGAGCCGCCGAGGTCCGCCATGATCTTGAGCCGCGTGATCCGGGCGAGGATCTCCTCGGACGCGCGGATCCAGCCGATGCGCAGGCCGCCCCAGAAGAGCTTCGAGAGCGATCCGATCGTGAGGATCGGGGCCTCCGCGTCGAAGGAAGCGATGGGAGCAGGAGGCGGCGCGCCGAGCGACAGATCCGCCAGCGTGTTGTCTTCCACGATCGGGATCTGCAGCTCGCGCGAGAGCCGGGCGAGTGCGCGGCGCACGGCCACCGGCAGCACGGCACCGGTCGGATTCTGGAACGTGGGCATCAAATAGATCAGCCGCGGCGCGGCGCGGGCGACCGTCTCCTTGAGCCGCGCGACCCAGGCCGCGTCTCCTCCGACGGGCACGCTCACGAGCCGCGCGGAGAGCCCGGTGAAGATGTCGATCGAGCCGAGGTAGGTCGGGTTCTCGACCACGACCGCGTCGCCGCGCTCCACGAACAGGGCTCCGGCGAGACCGATGGCCTGCTGCGCGCCGTGCGTCACGAGCACCTGCTCCTCGCTCGTCTCCATGCCGGAGCGCGTCAGGTGGCGGGCGATCGCCTGCCGCAGGGCCGGCAGCCCCATCGGCAGATAGCCCGGCCCGCGGAGGACCTCGGCGAGCGCGGCCGGGTCGATCCGCAGCGCCTCCCGATTCAGGATCTCGGGCGCCGGCAGGTGCGCGCCGAGGAACTCGATCGTCCCGCCGGGGCCCTCGACGAGGCTCCGATAGACCGGGTGGCGGCGGAAGGAGCCCGCCGGGTCCTCGCGGAGGCGCGCCGCGAGGGGGCCCCGCGCGGACCCGCGCACGCGCGTGCCGCTGCCCTGCCGGCTCTCGACCCACTGCCCGCTCCGCAACTGCTGATAGGCCGAGACCACCGTCGTCCGGGAGACCGCGAGCCGGTCGGCGAGCGCGCGCTCGGACGGGAGCCGGGTGCCCGGCGGGATCTCGCCGCGCTCGATGGCCGCCCGCATCGCCTCGGCGAGCCGCTGGTAGACCGGTCCGGGACGGTCCGTCCAGGATCCGAGCAGCGCGATGAACCCGGAGAGGGCCTTCGTCATCGGCCGGTGTCAGTCCACTTCGCCTTCAGGTGGCTATTGATTCGAAGCCGGTGTGGGTCCATCGTGATGTCCAGTTGGAGCATAACGCAAACTGGATCTCAAAAGTGGACCTCAACAGAAAAAGCGGGAGGCGCCCATGACTCTGCCCAGGCACGCGTTCTTTCACGGCCGCGTCGTTCCGTATGCGGAGGCGAAGGTCGGCGTTCTGACGCACGCGCTCAACTACGGCACCGGAGTGTTCGCCGGTCTCCGCGCCTACTGGAACGCGGACGAGCAGGAGCTCTTCGTCTTCCGCCCGCAGGAGCACTTCGAGCGATTCCTCGAGTCGGCGCGCCTCCTCGACATGACGCTGCCCTACACCCCCGAGTCTCTGACCGAGGCGCTCGTCGAGCTGCTGCGGGCCGATCTCCACCGCGAGGACTGCTACGCGCGTCCCCTCGCGTTCTACGCGGACGAGTCGATCGGAGTCCGCCTCCACAACCTCACGCCCGAGGTCTCGATGGTCGCGATGCCGTACGGCCGCTACATCGAGAACGACGAGGGCCTCCACGCGACGATCTCGTCCTGGCGGCGCGTCGACGACACGATGATTCCGCCGCGCGGCAAGATCGCGGGCGCCTACGTCAACTCCGCGTTCGCGAAGACCGACGCGCAGCGCGCCGGATTCGACGAGGCGATCGTGCTGAACCAGGACGGCCACGTCTCCGAGGCGTCCGCCGCGAACGTGTTCCTGATCCGCCGCGGGACCGCGATCACGCCACCCGTCACCGACAACGTGCTCGAGGGGATCACGCGGCGCACGGTCCTCGAGCTTCTCGGCGGCCCGCTCGGAATTCCGGTGATCGAGCGCTCCATCGACCGCACCGAGCTCTCGCTCGCGGACGAGGTCTTTCTCTGCGGCACCGGAGTCCAGATCGCCGCCGTCACCCGCCTCGACCACCGGCCGATCGGCACGGGCCGCATGGGCCCGCGTGTGTCCTCGCTGAGGGACCTGTTCTTCGACGTCGTCCGCGGAAAGCGCGCAGACTTTCGACACTGGTGCCACCCCGTTTACGCCGACGCGCCCGCGCGGACTCGGGGCGGAGCGGGCCCGTCGTCCGAATCGTCGGAATCGTCCGAAGCGTCGGAGCCCTCGGCGTCGTCGCCCGCCGCCCGCTGAGAATTCGAGGCCTTCTCCAATTTTTCGGAAATTAGGGGTTGCCCTCCCCGCGGAGAATCCGTTACCCTCCAAATCAGCGTGTCAAATCATCGCCCCTCGGTTGGGCTCTATTGGTGCCATCCCCTGGTCCTTCCACAGGTTCAGGAGCGGATCGCGGAGCAGGGTTACCGACTCTTCGACCGCCGCCTCGAGGCCAACCGGATTCCCGACTTCGAGAGCCTCTCGGTGCCGAAGGCCTCCGTGTACGTCGTGGAGGCGCACCCCCAGCTGCCGGTGACGGAGGCGGTGGTGAGCGGCATCCACGCCCGCCAGCCCGCCGGAAGGGTCCTGGTCCTGGCCGAGGGGTTCTCCGACCCGTCGGCGTTCGCCCTGCTCCGGCTCGGCGCCAAGGGTCTCGTCAACTACGCCGAGGTGACGCGCACGCTGCCGCAGGCCCTGCAGACCGTGGTCGACGGGGGCCTGTGGGTGGGGCGCGCACTTTTGTCCCGCTTCGTCGACTCGGCGCTCTGCACGGTGCCGCTGCGGGTCTACGCCACCGGCTTCGAGGGGCTGACCCGGCGCGAGCGTCAGGTGCTCGAGGCGGTCCTCGACAACCTCTCCAACAAGGAGATCGCGCGCCGCCTGCACATGTCGGAACGGACCGCGAAGTTCCACGTCTCGAACCTCCTCGTGAAGCACGGCGTCCGCCGGCGCGCGGACCTCCTCTTCTGCGCGCTCAAGAACGCCGGCCAGAGCGGACCCCGCCGCGGCCCGGACGACGAGCACTCGTCGCACGTTTCGGCCGCCTGACCGGCGGCGGCGTCTCGGCGGCCCGATCCCCTTCCCCCCTCCGTTAAACCCGGCGCCTCCTTCTTCGTAGAACTCCTCCAGAACTCAGAGGAGGTTCCCATGCGAACTCTTGCCCGATTCACTCTCGGGGCGCTCTCCCTGGCCGTGGCCGCCGGCGCGGCTCTCGCCCAGGCCCCCATCGTCGTCCCCGATGCCAGCCCCAAAGCCTCGATCAGTCAAACGATCGGCCTCACCGACATCACGATCTCGTACCACCGGCCCGCCGTGAACAAGCGCAAGATCTGGGGCGGCCTCGTGCCCTACAACGAGACCTGGCGCGCGGGGGCCAACGAGAACACGACGATCAGCCTCTCGACGCCCGCCACGATCGGCGGCAAGCAGCTCCCGGCCGGCACCTACGGCCTCCACATGCTGCCGGGCGAGAAGGAATGGTCGGTCATGCTGAGCTCGGTCTCCACCGCCTGGGGCAGCTTCAGCTACGACGCCAAGGAAGACGTCGTCCGGTTCACCGTCACCCCGACGACGACGCCGGATTCCGAGGAGCGGCTCGAGTACCGCTTCGAGGACCCGACCGACGACTCGGTCAAGGTCGTCCTGCAGTGGGAGAAGCTCCAGGTCGCCTTCCCGGTCACGGTCGACACCAAGGCCGTCGTCGTCGACAGTCTCAACAAGCAGCTCCGCGGGCTGCCCCGCTTCGGGTGGCAGGGCTGGAATCAGGCCGCGAACTGGGCGGTGACGCACGACGCGAACCTCGACCAGGCGCTGGACTGGTCCGACCACTCGCTGAACCTCGCGCGGAACTTCACGAACCTGCGCACGCGAGCGGCGATCATGGAGAAGAAGGGCGACGCGAAGGCGGCCGCCGACCTGCGCGACCAGGCGATGAAGCTCGCGAACGAAAACGACATCAACGTCTACGGCTACACGCTGCTCGGGCAGGACAAGACGGACGAGGCGATCGCGATGTTCCGCAAGAACGTCAAGGATCACCCGCAGTCCTGGAACACCTACGACAGCCTGGGTGAGGCGCTCCAGAAGAAGGGCGACAAGGCGGGCGCCGTCGAGAACTATACGAAGGCGCTCAACATGGTCGGCGACGCCGCGAACAAGAAGCGGATCACCGACATCCTGGCGAAACTGAAGGCCTGAGGGTTTCTTCGGATCCCGCGTAACTCTTCGAGGGCGGCCGCGTCGTAGGGTTCATGAAGACCCGCTGCGCGTCCGCCCTCGGTGTCGTTCTCTGTCTCCTCCTCGCCTCGCCCGTCGCCGCCGCCCCGACCTCCCCTCCGGATACCGCCGGGGGCCGGCGCGTGCGCGCGCTGCTCGCGGCCTTCGAGGCGGGAACCCCGGACGCCCTCCGCGCCTTCCTCTCGGCCAACTTCGCCGCCTCCGCGCTCGAGGAGGTTCCGCTCGAGCAGCGGGTGCGGCGGCTGGGGAACATGGCGCAACAGGCCGGCCCTCTCGAATTCGACCGCATCGTCCGCGAGTCGGGGACCGAGGTCGCGTTCCTCGCCCGCTCCCGGAAGTCCGGCGACTGGGTCGAGATCGGCGTGCGGATCGAGCCCGGATCGCCCGGAGGAATCCTGGGACTGCTCTTCCAGCCGTCCGACGGCCCGGGCGCCGTGCACGAGACGAAGAAGGGCTCCGACGCGGAAGTCGCGGCCGCGGCCCACGAGCTGCTCCGGTCCCGTGCGGCGGCCGGCCAGTTCTCGGGCGTCGCGCTCATCGCGCACGACGGCAAGCCCTTCTTCCACGAGGCCGTGGGGCTCGCCGACCGCAGCTTCTCCGTGCCGAACCGCACCGAGACCCGGTTCAACGTGGGGTCGATTGGGAAGGCCTTCACGCAGGTCGCCATCGCGCAGCTCGCCGCGCAGGGCAGGCTCGCCTTCACCGACACGATCCGCAAGCACCTCCCGAGCTCCGTGTACCCGTCACCGGCGGCCGACCGGATCACGATCCAGCAGCTCGTCACGATGACGTCGGGTCTCGGCGACGTCTTCGGCGAGAAGTACGACGCCACGCCGAAGGACCGGCTCCGCACGCTCGCGGACTATCTGCCGCTCTTCGCCGGCGAGCCGCTCCTCTTCGAGCCGGGCGCGGACCGCCGCTACTCGAACGCGGGCTACGTCGTCCTCGGACTGATCGTCGAGAGGATCTCCGGCGAGAGCTACTACGACTACGTCCGCGACCACGTCTTCGAGCCGGCCGGGATGACCGACACCGGAGATTGGCCGCAGGACACGGTCGTGCCCAATCGCGCGGTCGGCTACACGCGCGAGCGCGGCGGCAGCGGGGAGTCCGAAGCGGCGGCGAGCGGCGGGACCGAGCGCCCCAACCTCTATGCGCTCCCCGCTCGCTCGAGCTCGGCGGGCGGCGCGTACTCGACGGCCCTCGACCTGCTCCGCTTCGATCAGGCGCTGCGCGGGGACCGTCTGCTGTCGCGCGAATACGGCGACTGGTTCTTCTCCGGAAAGGCCAATCGCCCGGCGACGAGCGTCCGGGCGGCGGCGAGCGGGCCGGCGCGGGCCGGAGGCTTCGGGATCGCGGGCGGCACCGCGGGCGCGAACGCCGTTCTCGAAACCGACCTCGACACCGGCTACACGATCGTCGTCCTCGGCAACCTCGATCCTCCCTCCGCGGAATCGCTCGGCCGCGCCCTGCGGGAGCTGCTGGGGTTGAAGTAGGAAGTCGCGCCGGTCGCCTACACGCGCCGCTTCAGCAGAGCGAGCGCCCACAGCTGCATGCCGTACGCGGCGAGCCCGAGCGCCACGACGCCGACGAACCCGGGACCGAGCGCGGTGCGGGAGAAGCTCCGGAGCACTCCGCCGAGCGTCCGGGCGCGCGCGGGATCGGCCTCCTCGGCCGCACGGATCAGGAAGTAGCCGAGCGCGGCGAGCACCAGGCCGCGAGCCACGAGGCCGAAGCGCGCCACCGCGGACAGGATCCGTCCGAGGCGGCGCGGCAAGCGTCGGCCCGCGCTCCAGCTGCCGCGGATTCCCTGGTACGCCTCCCACGCGCCGCCCGCGATCACGGCCGCTCCGACCACCTCGAGCGCGACCGCCCCGCCGGGCACGCCGAGGAGCCAGGCAATGCTCTCGCGCTCCGAAGCGCCGCCTCCCCTCCCGAGGTGGAACAACAGCCGCGCCGACGTCCACGCCAGCGCCGCGTAGCCGATGGCGTTGACCGCGAGCCCGACCCGCGCCGCGACGCCGCGACGGCCCGTCGCCGCCTCCACGCCGTGCACGAGCGCGACGCCGATCAGGCCGGCGACCACCGCCCCGAGAACGTAGGGCCCGTAAGGCTGCTCGAGGAGGAAGCGCAGCGCGCCGGGGACGCCCTGCTCGCGGTTGCGGGCGCCGAGGAACGCGACGCGAGCGGAGACCACGCCCATCGCCACGTAGACGAGGCCGGTGGCCGCGAGACCGAGACGGATCAGCGTGCCTCTCACGAGGCGGATATTCGATTTTGGATTTTGGATTATGGATCACGGAAATTGGCCGCCGGCCAGGGCCCGGATCGAAATCCGAAATTGATAGACTCCCCCGACCCTCAGGGGCAGAAAGGAACGGAACGATGAGAACGTTGACCCTGTTCCTGTCGATCGCAGTGGCCGCGACGTTGACCACGACATCGGCTCTTGCAAGCGCGCAGGACACTAAACCGGCCGAACCGGAGAAGAAGAGCGAGTCGAAGATGACCAAGACCGCGAGCGGGCTCCAGTACGAGGACACGAAGGTGGGCACCGGCGCCACGCCCAAGACCGGCCAGACCTGCGTCATGCACTACACGGGCTGGCTGTGGGAGAACGGCGCCAAGGGCAAGAAGTTCGACAGCTCGCTCGACCGCGGCACGCCGTTCTCCTTCCCGCTCGGGCAGGGACGCGTGATCAAGGGATGGGACGAGGGCGTCGCGACGATGAAGGTCGGCGGAAAGCGCACGCTCTTGATCCCGCCGGATCTCGGATACGGATCGCGCGGCGCGGGTGGAGTCATTCCGGCCAACGCGACGCTCCTCTTCGAGGTCGAGCTTCTCGACGTGAAGTAGGAGAAAAGGCCACCTGTACCGACCTGTCCCAATGGACAATCCAGGCGGGAGCGCGCGTGCGCTTCCGCCTTTTTTTGTCAGTCGAAGACACCTTCGGGAGGGGCGTTTCCGCCCGGATCCCTCGTCTCCTCAGGAACTTGCCTTGCCGCCAGGCTCCTTTTCCCGCGCGGCATGGAAGCTGCTTTCTTTCACCCCGACAAGTGAAGATCGTGTACAACCCAGCACTGGGATTGCGGCGAGAGCCCTCCCCGAAGGAGCGTGAGGGGTGACCACGGCGGCGCCTTTCCTTTCGCGTCAGCTCGGCGATTACCTGTTGGTCGCCCAGCTCTCCGAGGATGCGCTCGGCACGGTCTTCCGCGCGCTTCACGCCGCGGACGAGCGCCACTTCGTACGGCTGCGGATCCTGCACACGGCCGAGCTTCCGGTCGAGGCCGTCGAAACCGCGGTCCGGGAGAACGCGGAGTGGACCGCGACTCTCGCGCATCACGCGATCGTGGATCGCGCCGTGCTCGACGTCGTCGACGACCTTCCCTTCCTGACGTGGGACGAGACCGCGGGCTGGACGCTCGACGTGATGCTCGCGCGCGTCCGCGCGTTCGGGATCCGGATCCCCGCGGAGTACGCCCTCCTGATCGCGGAGCGCATCGCGGCCGCGCTCGAGCACGTCCATCGCGGAGCGGCGGGCGCCGCGGGC
>Ga0068858_100000909_pt1 | contig 30679 bp, 25 predicted proteins | sample KBSSwiS12_FD_66589 | JGI IMG/M metagenome (GOLD analysis project Ga0068858, IMG submission 66589) | Switchgrass rhizosphere microbial communities from Kellogg Biological Station, Michigan, USA - KBS Switchgrass S1-2 | ecosystem: Host-associated > Plants > Roots > Rhizosphere > Soil ... | reverse complement strand
CCCGAACGGCATGGATTGGCATTGGAACGCCGCGATGTACCAGCTCGCATCCGATGAAGCGCTTGCGGGTCGCAAGGAAAAGGCGATGACGGTGCTCATCGCTGCGCAAACCAGGGGCGGCAGCGTTCCCGCGGAGCAGCTGGCGTCCGATACGAATCTCGCATCACTCCATGGTGATCCGCGCTTCACCCCGCTCGTCGAAGAGGCGCGCAATCGGGAACGCCTGTGGGCACGCGAGCCTGGGCAGAGCCTACCTTTCGCGCCCAACCTGAGCGACGACGCCAAGATTGCGGGCCTGTCCACAGTATGGTCGGAGGCTCGCTTCAATTTTGCATTCTTCGACCGGCAGCCGGATCTGGATTGGAACCAGACCTATCTGGACTTCCTGCCCAAGGTGAGAGCCACCACATCTACCGAAGATTATTATCGCGTGCTGATGCGATTCGCGGCACTTCTCAAGGACGGCCACACCAATGTCTATCCGCCCGCGCCTCTTCGCGACGTCTTCTATGGCGGGCCCGGGCTGCGCACGCAACTCGTGGAAAATGCCGTCGTGGTAATGGAGGTCAACGATCCCGCATTGCTCGCGCAACGCTGGCGCGTGGGCGATGTGCTGCTCAAGATCGATGGAGAGGACATCCACAGCTATGCAGAGCGCGAGATCGCGCCCTACCAGAGTTCTTCGACGCCGCAGGATCTTCAGGTACGCACCTTCGACTACGCGTTGCTCACTGGGCGCGCCGGCAGCCAGGTCCATGTGACCGTGAAGAATGCCGAAGGCAAGAAAGAAGAACGCGCCTTGACGCGGCTGACACTGGAGGATCAGTCGAAACTGAAAAAATTCGGCGCCTCTTTCAAGATGCGCACGGATCGAATTGGCGTCCTCACGATCGATGAGTTCGACGACACCGAGGGAACGAAAGCGCTTCTGGCCAATCTGGCGCTCGTTAACTCCTCCAAGGGACTGATCATCGATGTTCGTGCCAACGGCGGCGGCAGCACGCCCGTGGATCTGCTGCAGGTGCTGACGCGAGAGCCGATTCGCGGCCCGATGATGCGCACGCGAAGCTACGTCGCTGCCGATCGGGCGCGTGGTGTGCTGCCGGGATGGACGGATATTTCTCCGTTCGAGGTTCCTGCCGATCCTGCCCACCAAGTCGAGGTACCGATTGCGGTTTTGACCAGCGCGCGCACCTTTTCGGCGGCGGAAGATTTCGTTGCGGCATTCAATGCCATGCACCGGGGCATCACCGTCGGCGAGGCAACGGCGGGAAGCACGGGCCAGCCGTTCTTCTTCCAACTGCCCGGCGGCGGCAGCGCGCGTGTCTGCACCAGAAATGACCGTGCCTTCGATGGCACCGTGTTCGAGGGCGTGGGTCTGCGCCCGACCATCCTTGCTTCACCGACCCTCGAGAGCATCCGGCGTAAAAAGGATATCGCCTTGGAGCGCGCAGCTGCGGCACTGTTGGCTGCAAAGTGAACGGCGCTGGTCCGGCGAAATACATTGCGCTACCCGATCCATTCCTCGGGAATTTCGCAACCCATATGGCAAATGAACGGTGCTCCATATAGTTCCCGCGACGTTCATCGATTGCGCACTACGGTGAAAATCGCAGTCACTGCTGGCCGCGCCAATCGCGCATTTTGAATCCCCCATGCCAATTGCAGGACTGTCGTCGAGGCTGGCGACATACGATTTTCCATCCCCGGCGAATTCCCGTTTGCTGCCGCGCTTGTTGCGACGGCGAACCCTACGAGGAGAACGCCATGAGCATTCATCGAAACGTTCTGAAGATTTCCGCACTGGCGATAGCACTCGGCGCTGGTCTGCCCGCATTGGCGCAGCCGCCGCCGGTCGATCAAACAACCACGGTCGAACGCAGAACCGATGACGGTGTGGTCACGACTACCACGACCAAGCATCGGTATATGTATTACGCCGATCACGACATCTATTTCGCGCCGGACACGCGAACCTACTATTGGCTGTCCAACGGCAGCTGGCGCTCGGGCAGAGTGTTGCCGCCCGAAGATGAGGCGTATATCCGCAGTGGCGGCGTGACGGTCGAGCTGGACACGGAGCGCCCGTACGAGCGTCATGATTGGGTCGTTCGCCACTTCAAGCATCACCACGATGACGACGACCGGTAGTCGCCTCTGAAGTGAGTCTTACGTCACCCGGAAACGGGTCAAAGAAGGAAACGAAACGGGCGCCGAGAGGCGCCCGTTTTGTATGCACGGAACGGAAGCGTTTCCGGCCCCGGTTCCGAAATTCGCACCGCCCGCGCCGCTATTTTTTTTGCCTCGAAGTTCGCTTGCAATGGCAGATTTCCCTTCGCTGCGTCAGGGACACTGCGAGCACCGACAACGTTGGCCTGAAGGTGGCGACAGCGGCGTCCTTGTCGGCCTGAGAATGCGCAGTTGCGTACGCCGCAGCGAACCGTTTGTAGAATTCGCCGAATTCCAAGCTACGCCATTTTCATCGCACCGCTGCAAGGCGTATCGTCCACGCATAAGCGCCGGACAAAGTTTTTCGCGCGGCATCCGGAATTTCGACGACGGTTACGCCCTCGTCTCCGCGCCGCCAGTGCAACGCTTCCGGGTAGCCGAGCAATTGGAGTTTGACTCCATTCCTCGGGGCGGGCCCTTTCAGCGTCAATTGTTGTGGCAACCTGTCTTCATCCGCATCGGCGAGATAAATCGCGTACGCCGAACCGTCGCGTAGTCGTGTGTAACGCCAATGGCCGTCGGCATATGGCGCCAACGGCCGCGATGCATAGATGGCTGCGGAATTCACGTGCATCCACGCGCCGATTTCGCGCATGCGAGCGAGCGCTTCTTCGGGCAGGTCTCCGTTCGCGTCGGGACCGACATTGAGCAGAAAATTACCACCCTTGGAGACCACATCGACGAGCTTGTGCACGAGTTCGCGTGAGGACTTGTATTTGTCGTTGGGCTTGTACGACCAGGAATCACCCATCGTCATGCAGGTTTCCCAGGGATAAGGCAGCGGCGCTTCCGGAATCTTCTGCTCCGGAGTGCGGTAGTTCTCGTATCTTCCGCCCACGGCGCGATCGACCACGATCAGCCCGGGCTGATTCTTGCGCGCCAACGCGGCGATACCGGCCATGTCGACATCCTGGGGCCACGGCACTTCGCCCGATCCCGGCACGGCGTGCGGATGTTCCTGCGGGTTGACCCATCCGCCGTCGAGCCAAAGCACATCGATCGACCCCAAGGTCGAGGTGATCTCGCCGATCTGCCGGTGTACGAAGGCGACGAACTTCTGCCAACGGTCCGGGTGCTTGCGCGTGTCGTAGTTGACGTTGCGATCCGGCGTCGCCCACTCCGGTGCCCAGTAGTCGGGATTGTGCCAATCCGGCTTGGAGAAATAGGCGCCGATGCCGAATCCCTGCTTGCGGAACGCAGCGAACACTTCCTTGGCAATGTTCGCGCGCGGATTGTTGTGGAATGGCACGTCCGGCGCGGTGATGCGGTAGTCGGTTTCCTTCGTGTCGTACATGGTGAAGCCGTCGTGATGCTTGGTGGTGAACACGACATATTTCATGCCGGCGTCCTTCGCGGCGTGCGCCCAGGCGTCGGGGTTGAAGCGCAACGGATTGAACGTCGTGGGCAATGCCTCGTACTTCTTCTTGTAGTCGACATACGAAATGCCCGCGGGGCGTGCGCACCAAGGCACGTCTTCCGAGCAGATCGACCAGGACTCGACCACGCCCCACTGACTGTAGGGTCCCCAGTGGACGAGGAAGCCGAATTTCCAATCCTGCCAGTCGGCGAGCTTCTTCACGACCAGCGGATCGGCCTCGCTGACATAGTTTCCGGATTCCTGGGCGACGCCATGCGCTGCGGCAAGCGCGCAGAAAGCAAGAAGCAAGCGAGCAAAATTTTCATATATGAATGACAATTTCATAATGAAAATTCTACTCGATGAAACGATACTCCGTCGAGCTGGTGATTTGGAAGACGCAACGTCAACCGCGCAGCGCCGCTTCGATCCTCGCGATATCGATCTTGGTCATCTCCATCATCGCATCGAACGCGCGCTTGGCCGCGGCGCGATCGGGACCGGCCTGATCGCCGGTGGCTACCTGGAATAAGAACGCAACGTGGATCCACCGAGTCCGAGACAGGGATGCTTATGACCGTGAACTCGACCGCCGGGACATCGCCCTACAAACCGATCAAATTACGCCAGCGGCGAAAACCGCTGGCGCAAATGCCACGCACTCCTCTTCGACCATCTCTATTTGAAAAACGCGATCAACCGCGAACTATATTTCGACCTCGTGCCCTTTGTTTTCATCGCCGCGGTCCTGATTGTCTTTTTTGACCGGCTGTTTCGGTTCGGGCTTGGGTTTGCTCTCGGTCCTGGGCCGCTCCGGATTCGCCGACTTCGGCTGCGTCTGCTGCGGATGATTCGCGGGCTCCGTAGTTGGCTTGGCAGGACCCGCACGTTCGCGTTCGGGGCGAGGCGGCGGCGCCAGGTTGTTGTTCTGTGGCTGCGGGGATCTTGTTTCATGAGGCCGCTCCCGATCGGTGGGTCGGGTTTCGGCACGCGGAGCCACGTTCGGATTTGTTTGCAGCGCCGGTGCGCGATGTTGAGAATTCTCGGGCGGCGTCGTCTGTTGCGTCTGCCGTTGCGGGGCGACCTGCGTCGGCCGTGTCGTCTGCTGCATCACCCGCTGCGGTGGAGCATGCGCTTCGCCCTGCGGCCGCGCCGGCATGCGCGGGCGAATCTGACGCGAAGCCCAGCGCTCGCGCTCGCCAAACCACGGCCGGCTGCTGTAGTGCGCGCCCCAATACGTGTTCAACGAAAACACGACGATCGGCAGACCGATGCGCGGACCGTAGTCGGTGATGTATACCCAGCGGCCACCATAGCTCTGTTCGATGTAGGTGCCCGGCACCCAACCGCGAAGGTCGCCGACGTCCACATCGCACCACGTCCAGCCTTCGAGACAACCTTCGATGTTCACCGGCGTACCGGCGGCGAGCTGATCGACGGGCGGATATTCGTCATCCGGTCCGGACTGCAAGGTGATATCGGCGACGATGAAACCCTCCGCGGCGTAGGCCTGTGCGGATACCGCCAAGGCTGTCGCCGCGAAGAATGCAGTCAACGTTTTCATAACGTTCTCCTTTTTGCGGAAGACGTTATTGGTTTACGCCGACCCGACTGAAAGCAAGGTGACCTTGGGCGGCCAAAATGAATTTAAGCGAACTCATCAAAACGGAACAAAGTGCATTTCCCTGTCATTACCGACCTGCCAGTGAACGCAGAGAGCGCATTTCAATATGGTTTCGCGCAACAGAGCCCAAATGGAAATAGCGCGAGCGCCGGAACGTGCGAAATCCGCGTCGAAGCGAAACAGGGAAAAGTGCAAGACCCACTAATATGCTCGCAGCCATTTCGGCGAACAGCCGCCCTGCCCTGAAACCCTCACTGCGAGCCTCATGCAATCAATTGCGAAGCCTATGAATTTGTACAAATCGTGCGCGCTCGTCGCGGCAATGCTGTCCTGCATGCACGTCCGCGCCGTACAAACGAATGCCCCAAGCGCCGCAGAGATATTCGCGCCTGGCGTGATTTCGGGCCCTGCCAACGAGGACTGCGCGACCTTTTCCCCGGATGGCGACACCGTATTTTTCGATCGCGGCGGATCGGGCATCGTGATTCTGGTTTCGCACAAGCAGAACGGAAAATGGTCGACGCCGCAGATCGCTCCGTTTTCGGGGCGCTGGGGCGATCACGATCCTTGGATGGCACCGGACGGCTCCTTCCTGATCTTCACTTCGAATCGACCAACAACCGAAGGCGGCGACGCACGCGAAGGAAAATCCACACCAAGCGTCAGCGGCAACCTCTGGCGCGTGGATCGCAAGGGCAACGGATGGAGCACGCCGGTACGCTTGCCCGATGTCGTCAACAACAACCCGCGCATCTATTCGCCCAGCGTCGTTCGCGACGGCAGCGTGTATTTTCAGAAAGCCGACGAAGCCACCGGCGAGTTTCATCTCTGGCGATCGCAATACCAGGCCGGCGAATACCTCGCGCCTACGCGCGTCGTGTTGGGCGAAGGCGGCACGCACGAACTCGATCCGGCCGTTGCGCCGGACGAGTCCTTCATCGTGTTCGATTCCAACCTCGCGGCGAAGGGCAGCCCCGATCGGCTATTCATCGCATTTCGACAGGCCGACCATTGGAGCGCGCCGATCGATCTGAGTGATCTCGTTGGCAGCAAGAACAATCCTTGGGGCGCGCATCTTGGGCCTGACGGACGCAGCCTGTATTTCACCTCGGACCGGCGCAGCAAAGTGAGCTGGCCGCGCACGCCGCAGCAGATGCAAGACGACCTGGTGCGCTGGCAAAGCTGGGATAACGGGGCCGACAACATTTGGTATGTGTCGCTGGCATCGGTGCTCGACGCCCATCATGCGCAGTGATTCTTGGCTGCGAACAAAACCTCCGCAACCAGAATCGAAATTCTTATGATCGGTCGTTTCGAAATCGCACAGCAACGCCAGCTTCTTGCACTGCTGCTGGTTTTGTCAGCGTCGCACGCGCCGGCGGCGCAGGTGATTTCTCCGGCTCCGGAAATTTTTGCACCCGGCGTCATATCGACGGCGGCGCACGAAGCCGCGCCCGCTTTCTCGCGCGACGGCAACACGGTGTACTTTCAGCGCAGCAGCGCGATGCAGTCGACGATATTGGTTTCGCATCGCGTGAGCGAAGGCTGGTCGCAACCCGAAATTGCGCCTTTCTCCGGGCAGTGGAACGACATGGAACCCACCATGGCGCCGGACGGCAAATCCCTCGTCTTCATCTCCGATCGCCCCGTGCAGAACGGCGGAAAGGCGATCAAATCGTACTTTCAAGGCAACGAGCACATCGGCGGCAATCTTTGGAGAATTCGACGCACCGATTCCGGCTGGGGCCCACCGGAGCATTTATCGGCGATCGTGAATTTCAACACCACGATCTTTGCACCCAGCGTGGTCGCCGATGGCAGCCTCTATTTCATGTCGTGGAATACGCAGACGAATCATTTCCAACTCTATCGTTCGCAATATCGCGATGGCGCGTTCTCCACACCCGCGCCGCTGCCGTTCAGCGACGGCCAGAGCTCCGACGTCGATCCCACCGTTGCGCCGGACGAATCCTTCATGGTGTTTGGCTCCGGACGCGTTCCCAAACGCAGCATGGATCTGTTTATCGTCTTCAAACAAGACGGCGCCTGGAGCGAACCCCTATGGATGGGCGACACGGTCAACAGCCCCGGCTCCGACGCCGAACCTCGATTGAGCCCCGATTTGAAAACGCTGTATTTCAGCAGCGAACGCACCCTGCCGATCGACTTTCCCCGCAGCCCGGAGCAGGCCAAAGCCGATCTCGCCCGGCTGCAAAGCTGGGACAACGGCAACTACAACATTTGGACGGTACCGCTCAAACCGTGGATCGATGCGCATCCCGGAGCCGAGCCGATCAACGCTCGCGCGGCCAAGAATTGAAACCTCACGCTATGCAGCCTCGCGTGCAAAGGAGCCGGCGAAACGGGCGCCCCGAGACGCCCGTTTTCTTCGCGGTTTCGCTCGCCCTATCGGCTCGCGGTGCGGCAACACACTCCGTAGACAAATACCGATGCCGATAGCGCATTCGTATTGTTCCAGGTGCACGTGGCTTGATTGGTGGTTCCTCCGGCATATCCGCTTCCCGTCAGGGTAAGGTTCGAAGGGCTATAGCAGTTCGGCATCACCACGCTGTAGCCCGATGGACACGCGGCACTCGTTACCGTGGTTACCGCATTGCCGGGAATCGATGGATTCGAAATCGCCGTGAGGCCGCAATCCAGCGCCGCCGCGGGCTGGGAGATTATCGCCGCGGAGAAATAGCCGAAGATGTCGATGACGAGATGTGGTTTGGCGTCGATGGGAGTCCACACTTCGAAACCCATATTGCCGCCGGTAACCTGGCTGGTCCCGATCACTCCGGCGTTTGCCAGTCCCGGCGTCCCGGTCGAAGGCCAGTTGATGAAACTGGTCACTTCGCTCGAATCGGAATCGCGGATGGTCAGGAATCCCGCCGGCCCGGCCGACGGCACAACCACCGTCGCATTGATCGCCAGCGCAGAGATATTCGCCTGAACCGACGTCAGATCGCATGGGGTGCTCGAAGCGCCGTAATGGGTTCCGGTGAAGCCCAAATCGAAATCCACCGGAACGTTCGGCTGCAGCGGGCCGTCGGCCGGATCATTGCGCGTATCGACGAAACGACACGTGGGAATGGGGGTGAAGACCAACTCGTCGCTGCGATCGCCAAGAACGGAGGAAGTGGTCGCAGGCCGCGGCCGCTGCTGCGCGGCGCGAACCATCTGGTGGGCACCCTTGAGCGTGGATGCCTGGGCGGCAATGCTGCGCAAATCCTCGCTGCGCACCGAGTACAAATTCGTCAGCAGAGTTGTCCGCCATATGTCGGGAGATGTCTTCGCCAGAGCATCGGCCTCCACGTTCTGGGCAATGGCCTTGGCCAACTGGACACGGGCATTCAGCTCCGCGCGTTGGACTTCGCTCAGCGCGCGAACAGGTTGTTTCGCAGATTCAGCGGCAGCCGCCGGCACTCCGGAAGCCGCAGCAGGCGATGCGCTAAAGAGCGCACAGAGCAGAAGACTGCCCCAGGGAAGCAATTTCGAGCTGATCATGTACACCCTCCGTAAATGCAAAGCCGTTTGGTCTCGAGTGACTTCTTCGGGGCAGTAAAGTCTCGGAAGACAGAAGAGTCAGTCCGCCGGCCCACAAGTCGGCGAGAACCATAGATGAGAAGGCAGGGAGAAGCTTGAGCGCTACTTGAGCGAAACGTTAGTTCAAAAAAATCTCCACTATCTTCATGCGCTTGCAAAATCAGACGCCACCATGGAGGCGATGCATTCGCCAAGTCATGCCTCGATCGGACGCAGCAGCAACAGTCCGCTCAACAGCAGCATGAAAGCCCCCATCAGCGCATCGAGCACGCGCCACGCGCGCGCATCGCGGAAGACCGGCTGCAGCAGGCGCGCACCGTAGCCCAGCGTCGAGAACCACAACATGCTCGCGCTGCAGGCACCGGCGGCGAATGCCCAGCGCGCTGCTCCCGAGTAGCGTGTGGACAGGCTGCCGAGCAGCACCATCGTGTCGAGATAGACGTGCGGATTGAAGAAGGTGAAGGCGAGACAGGCCAGTAGCACGTTGCGCCAGTGTGCTTCTGCTGCCGTGGCCGGCATCAGCGCCGATGCGCCGCGCCATGCGCGACGCGCGGCCATGAAACCGTAGGTGCCGAGGAACGCGGCTCCGCCGAAGCGCAGCACCTGCAACAAACCCGGCCACGCCTGCACGATGGCGCCGATGCCGGCGACGCCGCAGAGAATCAACGCGATGTCGCCGAACATGCAGATCGAAACGACGAGCCCGACGTGACGGCTCAACAAGCCCTGGCGCAGGACGAAGGCGTTTTGCGCGCCGATGGCGATGATGAGACCGGCGCTGGCGGCGAAGCCAGCGCCGGCAGCGGCGAGAGGCATGGCGAATTCCCAAAAAAGCGGAGGCGGCAAGCTTGCCTGCGACATCGAAATAAGAAAAACTATTCTTTCTTACTTCGATTAAGAAAAACTACATACGGAACTTCTCCTGTGGACCTAATCCATCCGCAACTCGCCGCCTTCGCCGCCGTCGTCGAGGAAGGCAGCTTCGACGCCGCAGCGCAGCGCCTCTCGGTCACGCCATCGGCGGTGTCGCAACGGATCAAGGCACTCGAAAATCGCCTCGGGCATGTGCTCGTTGTGCGCCAAGCGCCATGCCGGCCGACCCAGGCCGGTGAAAAACTGCTGCGCCGCGTGCGGCCGATGCTAACGCTCGAAGCCGAGGCGCTTGCCGACTTCCTGCCGGAACAAAACGATGCCGCAGCGATGAGTGCGATCGCCATCGCGGTCAACGACGATTCGCTCGAAACCTGGTTTGTTGCCGCGCTCGCACGCCTGCATCGGGAATACGGCTACCTATTTGACGTGCGCATGGACGACGAGAGCCACACGCTCGACCTGCTGCGCGATGGCTCGGTGCTCGGCGCGGTGACCGCCGAAGCGAAGCCGCTGCAGGGCTGCAACGCGCAGCCACTCGGAACGATGCGCTATCGCGCCATCGCCTCACCGGAGTTCGCCAAGTGCCATTTCGCTCACGGCCTCGATGCCGCCGCGTTCGCGCGTGCGCCGATGATCATATTCAACCGCAAGGACGAGTTGCAGTGGCGTTTCGTACACCGGATCACACGTGCCCGTCTCGCGCCGCCGGTGCACTACCTACCGACAGCGACAGGCTTCGTAGAAGCGGCATCGCGCGGCCTCGGCTGGTGCCTGGCGCCGGAATCGTTGATCGCCCCGGCGCTGCATAAAAAGGCCATCGTCATCCTCGATCCGCGGCGCTCGATCGACGTGCCGCTTTACTGGCAATACTCGGCCGTGCGTTCGCTGACCTTGCAGCGCATCAGCCAGGCATTACGCGAGGTCGCCGCCTCCGCGCTCGGCGCGAAGTGATCCGGCAGCTCTTTTCCGCAGCGGCGCATTGAACCGCGCCTTGTTCCATGCGTTGAATCCGGCACGAAAAACGGTAGTCTCACGTCGATGCCTCCCGTAGAAACCTTCGAACTGCTTCTCATTCTTCTCGCCGTTGTCGTCGCCTTGCATTGGGCGGCGCGGCGCATCGGCCTGCCGCCGGCGACCGCCTTGCTCGTCGGCGGCGGTGCGCTGGCCTTCGTGCCGAGCTTGCCGCCGCTGGCGCTCGATCCCGAGTTGACGCTGGTGCTGTTCCTGCCGCCACTGTTGATGGACGGGGCGTATTTCACCGCGTTCGGCCGCTTCCGACGGCACCTTCCGGGCATCCTCTCGCTTGCGATCGGCGCCGTCGTGTTCACCACGTTTGCGGTTGGCGTGGTCACGCATTGGCTCGTCCCGAGTCTGCCGTGGGCCGCCTGCTTCGCGCTTGGCGCGATCGTCTCGCCACCGGATGCGGTGTCGGCGCGCGCGGTGCTTGAAGGCGTGAAACTGCCGCGGCGGCTGTCGGCGTTGGTCGAAGGCGAAAGCCTGCTCAACGACGCGACCGGCCTCGTGCTGTTCCGCTTCGCCGTCGTGGCGACGATGAGCGGCTTGTTCGACGCCGGCGCGGCCGTGTCGAATTTCCTCTTCCTCGCGCTGGGCGGAATCGCGGTCGGCCTGGTTGTTTCCGCGGCATGGATCTTCGTGGTCAAGCGCCTCGGCGAGCAGACGCTGATCATCATGGCCAATACGCTCATGTGCTGGGTCGCGTATATCGCCGGCGAGTCCATGCATGTTTCCGGCGTGATCGCCACGGTCGTCGCCGGGCTCGTGCTCGGCTGGTATCAGCATGTGATCCTGCCGGCACGCGTGCGGCTGCGCGGCAGCTCGTTCTGGCGCACGATGGTGTTCGTGCTCGAAGCGCTCGTCTTCATCCTGATCGGCTTCTCGTTGCGCGGCGTGCTCGATCGCGTCGGTGGGATCGGAGCGGTCACGACGACGATGACGATTCCGATCCTCGGTGTCGTACTCGCGATCGTGGTCGCACGCTTCATCTGGGTGTTCGGCATCGACGGCCTGCTCGCCCTGCTCCGAGGCGCGGGGCTGAAACGCGCGCGGCCGCTCGGCATGCGGCAGGCGACCGTGTTGAGCTGGACCGGCATGCGCGGCGTGGTCACGCTCGCGGTCGCGCTCACGCTGCCCGAGGCTATGCCGGGTCGCGACCTGATGCTCGTCACCGCGTTCGCGGTGATCTTCGCCACCGTGGTGATTCAGGGCACGAGCCTGGGCTGGCTGATCCGTCGCGTCCAGCCGGTGGATGTGGACCCGCCGGCGAAAATGAGCCTGCCTGCCTCGGAAGCCGCGATTGCCCGCGCGCGCGCTGCGGCAGTGGAGGCGAATGCCTACGCAGGGGACGGAACGCTGATCCATCCGCAGTTGCTTGCGGAGTATCGCAGGCGCCTGGAAATCACCGAGCGTTACGCGGCGGACGCGGACAAGTTCATGTCGGGCATCCAGACGCATTTCGACGTGGTCCTGATCAGCATTGCCGCCGGCCGCGCCGAACTGATCCGCATTCATCGTGCCGGATTGATCGAAGACGAGGTCCTGCACGAACTCGAGCGCGATCTCGACGTGGAAGAGATGGGCGTCATCCTGCAGCGCGGGGAATGAGACCGCGTTGCGATGCAGATCAGGACCGGTCTACGTCGGCTACTCCGATCGGACGGAGTTTCAATTCAGCGACGAGCGAGATGCTCCTTGAATCCGCCCCATGTCCCGTACAGATGCGCCACCCTCGCACTCGAACCCTCACCTACGCGTATCGATACGTCTTCGATACCGTCGGCGTGGACAAACGTATGCAGAACTTTGACTGGCGTCCCGGCGGGAACGGATATGCAGTTCTCGCTGCAGCCGAATCCTATGCAAGTCCCTGGTGTGGAGCCGCTCCACATGCCCGGCCCCAGGCTGCAGGACGTCAGTTGCGCATCGTCTTTCAGCACGAAATCGCCCCGAAAGCCGTCAGGCGCGGGTGCGATGTAACCAAATATGCAGCCGGTGAGCGACAAACAGGCCGCGACAGTCGATAGGGCGAGCATGCGCATCGATGGGTACCTTCTCGGAAAAATGGGCTCTTCTGAGATCGGACGTAATTTGATCGGCAAATGTGTCGGTGCGGATGAGCGCGCGGCGACAATTCTCGAGTATCGATGCCTCGGCGCACCCTTCAATCGAACCGTGCCCGCACCCTCACTCGTGCCTGGGCACGATCATGATCTTGCCTTGGCGCTCACCCGCCGCCGCCGCGGCCACGGCCTGCTTGATTTGCATCAGGTCATAGGTCGCCTGGATCGGGGCCTTCAACTTGCCCGCAGCGATAAGGCCGGCGAGTTCGGCGAGCAGCGCGTGCTGTTGCGCCGCAGGTGTGATGCGGAACCAACGCGCGAGCCAGAAACCCTTGAGCGTGATGTCGCGGAATACGAGTTCGCGCGGCGACACCTTGCACGCATCCCCGCTCAACGCGCCGTAGTTCACGACGATGCCGCCCTCGCCGAGGCACGCCGCGAGGCGCAGCGTGGCGCTGCCGCCGACTGAGTCGACGCCGAGTTTGATCGACGCGCCGTGCGTTACGGCCTTGACGCGAGCGTCGAGATCCTCGCCATCGACGAGCACGACATCGGCGCCCAGCGCCTCGACACCAGCCACGGCAGACTCACGCCGCACCACGTTCACCGTCTTCAGGCCGCGCTGCCCGGCGAGCTGCACGAGATAGCTGCCGACGCCGGAGTTTGCGGCGTTCTGCATTACCCAGTCGCCGGGTTTGAGATCGACGAAATTGCCGAGCAGGAGCGACGCCGTCGGCGGATTGACCGTGAGCATCGCGAGCTGCTGCGGATCGGCGCCATTCGGCAATGGAACGAGTTTCGCGACCGGCGCGAGGACATGGCTGGCCCAGGTACCGATGCCGGCCGGCAGCAATACGGTCTGGCCCACGGCAGGACCTTGCGTATCCGGGCCCAGTTCCACGACGCGACCCACGCCTTCGTTGCCGCCGACGGCCGGTAGCGGTGGCAGGATGCCGTACTCGCCGGTCAGTGTCAGCACATCGCTCGGATTGATCGGCGCGGCGAGCACCGCGACCAGCGCCTGTCCCGCTGCAGGCACGGGGCGCTCGAATGGCACGGCCTCGATGACGGATTGCGGATCGGGATCGCGCCGCGTGTATTGCGCTTTGAGCCAGGTAGTCATGTGAGCTCCCGGGAGTGTCGCGACAGTGTCGGTGCCGGCATGGATCGCCGGCGATAACGCGCAAGTTCGCAGGAATTCTAGACCGTTCGACGATGCCGTGCCGCTACTTCGGCAACGATCCCGTTCGTGTGCTTGTCGTGTGCAGCCTCCAAGCTCAGCCCCTGCGCGCTGCCTCGATCGCAGCGACATCGATCTTCCCCATCTTCATCATCGCCTCGAATGCGCGCTTGGCCGCCGCGCGATCCGAGCCGGTGAAGGCTTCGGTGAGGACACGCGGCGTGATCTGCCACGATATGCCCCACTTGTCCTTGCACCAGCCGCAGGCGCTTTCCTTGCCACCGTTGCCGACGATCGCATTCCACAGCCGATCGGTTTCGGCCTGGTCGTCGGTCGCGATCTGGAACGAGAACGCCTCGCTGTGGTTGATTCCCGGGCCGCCGTTGAGGCCGAGACAGGGAATGCCGGCGACGGTGAACTCGACCGTCAGCACATCGCCCTGCTTGCCCGCGGGATAGTCGCCCGGTGCGCGATGAATGGCACCGACCGCGCTGTCCGGAAACGTCTTCGCGTAGAACTGTGCGGCTTCCAGGGCAGTGCCGTCGTACCAGATGCAAATCGTGTTCTTGGGGATCATGTTCGTTCTCCTGCTTGTGATGGGTATGTGCAATCGGTCGGTTCGAGCCCTGCCTCATCGGCCTTGCATCGAAACGACGAGCGGTGTTTGCGGAAATCGACATCTGCGGAATCTTTTCGACGATCGAGGCGCGATGCGCGCTTCCATACCGGAATCGCGACCGCGCTGATGATTGAAAGATTGCGACCCGCTACGGCTGCTTCGGCAACATCCCGATCCTCTGCAGCCACGTTTCGGCCAGCGCCGGCCACTGCGTGATCGGCTGCTCGGTACGGCGCAGGCCGAACGCGTGGCCGCCGTGCGCGTAGACATGCATCTCCACCGGCACCTTGGCTTTCACCAGGGCGAGATAGTAGGTGGCCGATTCGTGGATGTTGTCGACGGGATCGTCCTGCGCCTGCACGATGAAGGTCGGCGGCGCGTCTTTGCTAACGCGCAGGCCGTTTGCCGGTGTCTCGTAATGGCCGTCCTCATAGTCCCAGATGTGACCGGGATAGAGCACCACGGCGAAATCCGGGCGGCTGCTCTGCTTGTCGGCGGCATCGACGGGAGCATAGCTGCGCTTGGCCTCGTTGCTGACCCAGGCGACGAGATGGCCGCCGGCGGAAAATCCGAGCACGCCGATCTTGTGCGGATCGATGCCCCACTTGCTGCCATGCTCGCGCAGCAGGCCGATCGCGCGTTGCGCGTCCTGCAGCGCCATCGGCACGCGCGGCATTTTCAAACCGTAGGGCCCGCCACCGGGCACGCGATACTTGAGCACAATGCAGGTGACGCCCTTCGCCGTGATCCAGTCGCAGACTTCGGTGCCTTCGAAATCGATCGCGAGCATTTGATAGCCGCCGCCCGGAAACACCACGACCGCCGCACCGGTGCTGTTCCCCTTCGCGGGGAATATCGACAGCGTCGGTTGTGAGACGTTGTACACACCGGTCACCGGCTTGCCGGCAAACTTGGGGTCGGGGCTCGTCTTGGTTAGCGCATATTCCGGCCCCGGTACGGGTCGCGCATTTGGCGGCGTGCGCGTCCATAGCGGGACTTGTTCGATATCCGCGCCCGGTGACCACTCGTTTGCCCAGCCTGTTTGCGCCAGCAGCATCGCCAGCGCGGCGGCCCGGCAGAAAAACCCCTCAATTCGTTTCAAGCAGTCTTCTCCCGTTTCGAACCGCTGTCGCCGGCCATCCTGCCTCATCTTCTTGCGCGGTTCGGCCCGGGCCAGGCGCGGGCGAGGGAAATTTTCTGACAACGATCGCACGCGCCGGCTCTTGCATCGTCCCATGTCTGCCCGCATAAACTGGCGTCCTGCGCGACAACCAGCCGCTTTCCGACCCCAACGATTCGACACCGCAAGTCATGACGACGACCGACAATTCCCTGCACCGCTTCCAACTCGAACGCGCCGGTGTGCGCGGCGCCATCGTGCGCCTCGACGAGGCCTGGCAACGCATTCGCGCCAACGGCGATTACAGCCGCCCGCTCGCCGAACTGCTCGGCCAGACCGTGGCCGCGAGCGCGCTGTTCACGAGCCCGATCAAGTTCGAAGGACGGCTTTCCATCCATCTGCGCGAAAGCGGCGCGCTGCGCTTGCTGTTCGCCGACTGTACGCACGACGGCCAGCTGCGCGGCATCGCGCGCTGGGACGGCGAGCAACCGCAATCGCGCGTGTCGCTCGAAACCGATGCGCGCCTCGCGATCACGATCGAGAACTCGGTGACCGATACGCGCTACCAGGGGCTGGTACCGGTCGAGCACGGCGATCTCGCCGCTGCCTTCGAGGGGTATTTCCAGCGCTCGGAACAGTTGCCGACGCGACTTGTCCTTGCCGCCAACGCAGAGCGCTGCGCCGGCTTGATGCTGCAACAGGTCGCCACGACCGGCGGAAATGCTGCCGTCGCCGATGCGGACGGTTGGAACCGCGCCGAACACCTGCTCGCTACTCTGAGGCAGGACGAACTGCTTGACCTGCCGCCGCAAGAGGTATTGCGGCGCCTGTTCCACGAGGAAGAGGTGCGCCTGCAACCCGCGCAGGCGCTCGCGTTCGGCTGCACCTGCTCGCGCGAGCGCGTCGGCACGATGCTGCGCACGCTCGGCCGCGCGGAAAACGAAGCCGTGCTCGCCGAGCAAGGCTCCGTGCAGGTCACCTGCGAGTTCTGCAATCGCCACTACGTGTTCGACGAGGCCGAGATCAACGAACTGTTCGCCGACGAACCGCCGGTCGATGCGGTACCGACGCGGCATTGAATCGAAGCTACGGGCGCCAGTTCGCGTTGCGCTCCCAGAACTCCACGCTGCGCCGATACGCCTCGCGATCGAGCGCCACGCCCGAACCGCCTTCTTCGACGCCGAGCGCATTGCGCATCATCGTGATCGGCGCCATCGGAATTTCCTCCGGTTCCATCGTGTACAGGCAGCCGACGACGCCCCAGTCGGCGTCGATCGGCGAGCCCTCCTTGGCCAGTTGCTCGCGGCCGTAGAGGATGACGACGAGCCAGTTCGCAACCGGCGCTTCGACGCCTTCGAACCAGCGCACGAGTACCGCCAATTCGTCCTTCGTGCGCGTCTCGTAGCCCGAGCGCAGCAGATGACGATTGTCGTCGCCGATCGGCACGGTCAGGCAGCGCGTTGACGTCCAGTTGCGGTGCACATGCAGCTTGCAGAACGGTGCGTAACCGTCGAGCACTTTGAGCGGCGCGTGCTCGTTGAGACGGCGCTCGAATTCCTCCGGCGTGCAGTCCTGGATCGTGTTGCGGCGACGCTCCTTCGGGAACAGGCGCGCGCGTGCAAATGGCGTGAGAAAGATCGACATACCGCGCGGCTCAGATCGGCGCGCCAGGCGGAATCGCCGGCAGCGGCCGCAGCTTCACCGATTTCGGATCGGCGAGATACTTGCGGATCGTCTCGGCCGCCGACGCGCGGCTCGCGGCGACGGCATCGCTGCCACCCTGCTTCGCCAGCCACGCCTGCCACTGCTGCAGCGAGGCGCGTAGGTCGGCATCGACCTGCGCATGCAGCTTGCCGTCGTCGAGTGCGTGCAGCAGCGTGTCGAGCACGACCCAGTTCGCCGCGGTCTGCACGGCCACGGCAGCCGGCGCGGAGCCGTCGTGCGTGGTCTGCTGCCACGTGCCGCGGAACACCGCATCGAGCACGTCGCCGACGCCAGGCTGCTTCGCATCGCGCGCATGCTGCCAGGCGAGACGATTGAGGCGTTCGGGCGCAAACAGGAACAGCGTCGTCTGCGCAGCAGCCGCTTCGACTGCACCGAGCGGATCGAATGTCGGCCCCGTCTTCGTCGCGAAGTATTCGCGATTGCGTGCGTAGTCCGCGCCCGGCGGCGTGACGAGGTCGAGCACGTTCGCCGGCAGCGCGAGATCGTCCGCACCGAGCGTTGCGACGAGGCGCGCGAGCGCATCGCGCTGGGTCTGCGCTGGCACGGGCGTGGAGCCTGCCTGGCGATCGGTCGCTTGCGAATAGGCGTAGCTCACGCCGCCGAGCAGGCGTGCGACCGCCTCGGTCTGGTAGCGATGCAGCAGATAAACCGGCACGAGGCGCGCTTCGAGTTCGCCGACCTGGCGATCGGGCGGCAACACGCCGAGCGAAAAATTCGCGAGCGCTTTTTGCCGCGCTGCCAGCAACGCATCGAACGTTTTCAATGTGTCGGGGCCGGAATCCCACAACAAACCGTCGGGCTCCGCATCGCCCGGGCTGCGCGCGTCCTGGTCGCTGATGTAGTGGAAGCCGGCTTTGGCAATATCCGCACGCAGCTTCCCTAACGACGATTCTTCGGCGCCCGGCGCGAACTGCGCGTAAGCGTGGGCGATGATGAAGTCGTCCCACGCGCCGAGGCCGATGCCGTAGGCGTGGTCAAGCGAAATTTTTCCGTCGGCACCGAGCGCGAGCAGCGGATGCGGATAATCCATCACCGAGCCGTTGCCGAGCCGGCTCGCGGCGAAATTGTGGGCGAAGCCGAGCGCGTGCCCGACCTCGTGCGCCGCGAGCTGGCGCAGGCGCGCGAGCGCCATCTGCTCGGCTTCGTTCTTCAATTCGCCTGCATTGGCTTTGTCGTACGGCGCAAGCAGGCTTTCGGCGATGAGTATGTCCTGGCGCACGCGCTGCGAGCCGAGCGTGACGTTGCCGCGAATGATCTCACCCGTACGCGGATCGACGATCGGCTGGCCGTACGACCAGCCGCGCGTGTAACGATGCGCCCAGGTGATGAGGCTGTAGCGCACGTCCATCGGATCGGCGCCTTCGGGCAGCAGTTCGACGCGGTAGGCGTCCTTGAAGCCGGCCTTTTCGAACGCCGTCTTCCACCAGTTCGCGCCTTCGAGCAGCGCCGAGCGCACCGGCTCGGGCGTGCCGCGGTCGAGATAGAACACGATCGGCTTTTTCACGTGGCCGGCGGCGTCGACCTTGTCGAGACGGAAGCGCGGCTGCACGCGACGGTCGATGCTCGAAGCAAGCGGCTGGGCGAAGTCGTACCAGCCGACGCTCAATCCGCCCGAGGCCGGGTGATAGGCACGCAGCGTATAACCGGGCGTCGGCAAGCGCACGAAACTGAGGTGCTGGCGCACGCTCACGCTCTGCGGATCCATCGCCACGTCCTTGACGAACGCACCCTCGCCCGGGCCGCGGAACGTGAGCATCGCTTCGAGTTCGGTGTTGTCCGGAAAACTTTTCGCATCGGCGAGCGACACCGCACTGCGCTTGTCGTCGATCTCGTACTTGCCCTGCTTGGTCTCGTTCAGCCGCTGCGCGATGCCGTGGCGATCAGAAGTCAGCAAAGTACTCACATCGACAAGCGCCTCACCATTCCCGCCCTTGCGCTCAGAGACAATTTCTCCCGCCCACAGCACCGACTCGGCGAATGCCTGGCGCACGCTGAGCGCCTCGTCCGCGTTGTTCGAGACGGCGCGAAACTTCGTGTTGTCCTCGACCAGCAGCACGCGCGCACCGACGCGGCGGAACTCGACCAGATGCGACTCGCTGCTCTGCCCGCGATCGAGGCCGACATCGTTCGATCCGAGTGCCCATGGCAACGAGCTCATCATCAGGAACGGCTGGCCGAATTCGCGTACGCCGAGCAGGATGCGGCCCTTCGCTTCGTCGCGGTAGACATCGAAGAAACCCGCGGCGTGCTGCAGGCCGCGCGTCGCGGCGCCGAAATCCGCGATCGCCGCCTTGTTCGCCGGAGCGGCAGGCTCGGCTCCCGCCGGCGCCATGATCAAACATCCCAGAACCATACCCGCCACTCGCACGCCACGTATCACAGCCCCGCTCCCGCAATGTAGACAGAGCGATTCTGCCCGCGCGGCGATGCGTTGCATATGGGCCGAAGATCATGCGGCGCGCGCGAACACGCCGGAATTGGATGCATACCGCGGCCTTTGCCGGACTTCGATTTCCACCAACAAAAACGGCAGGGATCGCTCCCTGCCGTGGCTGTGACGCTAGGTCCGCTTCAATGCGCGGTCGGCGCAGGCATGTTGACCTTGTCGATGCCGTGGATCACGCCGTTGCTCGACGCCATGTCGGCGACGACGACCTGGGCCCCGTCAATACTGACCTTGCCGTCGCTCTGCGTGATCGGTGCCGATTGACCCTGGACCATCCTTGCCGCGTTCCACTTGCCGATGTCGGCGGAACTCTTCTGCCCTTTGAGCACGTGGTAGTTGACCACGCCCACGAGTTCTTCCTTGTTTTCCGGCTTGAACAGATGCTCGAGCTTGCCGGGCGGCAGTTTCTCGAACGCCGCGTCGGTGGGCGCGAAAACGGTGAAGGGACCGGGACCGCGCAGCGTGTCGCTAAGCGCGGCTTTCTCGACGGCCTGGCCGAAGATCTTGAAGGAGCCATTTGCCGCGGCGGTGTCGACGAGGTTCTGGGTGGAAGGAGTGTTGGACTGGTTGTTCATGATGATGACCTCTTGGAGAGACAGGCGCTGATGCCCAATCTCGGGACGGCCGAAGCCGATACTCCCTCGGTGAAGGAGTGCGAGGCTCAGAAGCGATTGGTGATGGAAGCGCAGCGCGGCTGAGTGGCCGTTACGACCTTGCGTCGTAGTGCATCGCAGAGTATGCGCTTGCTGTTGTTAGTTTGGCGTGACGCACGCGAACCTGCGCGGTGTTTTCCGAAGCGCATACCTTTTTCTTTGTATACAATTTCACAGTATTCAGATGCGAATGCAGCGGGAGAAATCGCGTCGGCGTGCACAGCAGAACCGCATCGATCAACCGGCGCGCACATACTCCCGCGCGAATTTCACAATCGCAGCCCGGCTCGGTTCTTTCGGTCGGAATTTCATGGAAACCAACTTGTTCACACGCGGTCTAGTATATTGACCACATCCATCGCTACGCGCCGGCACGGCGCAGTGGAATTCGACCCATGATTGCAGAACAGCCAACGGCGGCCGCCGAAGTCGACTTCGGGGGCAAGCCGGCATGGCAGCGCGCCGTCGCGCGGTACCAGCAGCCGTCGACGCCGCGGGCACTATGGCAGGTGGCGAACACGTTCGTCCCGTACGCGATGCTATGGGGCTTGATGTATCTCAGTCTGGGTGTGTCATGGTGGTTGACGATACTGCTGGCCATGCTCGCCGGCGCCTTTCTCGTGCGCATCTTCATCATCTTCCACGATTGCGGACACGGCTCGTTCTTTGGATCGAGGCGCGCCAACGACGTGCTCGGCGTCATTGCCGGCGTGCTGACGTTCACGCCGTACTACCAATGGCGCTGGGAGCACGCGATCCATCACGGCACCGCGGGGCATCTGGACAAGCGCGGCAAGGGTGACGTGTGGACGATGACGGTGCAGGAATACCTTGAATCGTCGAAGCGCAAGCGGTTCGCTTATCGGCTCGTGCGCAACCCGTTCGTTCTGCTTCTCATTGCGCCTTTGGTCCTGTTCCTCGTCATCCAGCGCATACCCTCGACCGAGGGGCGCCGCGAACGCCATTCGGTCTGGTGGATCAACCTCGCGGTGGCCTGCTTCGTCGTCGCGATGAGCTGGATCTTCGGCATCGGGGCGTATCTTCTGATCCAGTTGACCGTGACCATGGTGGCCGGCGCCGGAGGCGTGTGGATGTTCTACGTCCAGCACCAGTTCGAGGACGCGTATTGGGAGCGCGGCGACCAATGGAACTACACCGCCGCCGCCCTGCGCGGCAGCTCGTTCTACAAATTGCCCGCGATCGCGCAATGGTTCTCGGGCAACATCGGCTTTCATCACATCCACCATCTGAGCCCGCGGATTCCGAACTACTATCTGCAGACCTGTCACGACGCCGATCCGTTGTTCAGGCAGGTCAAGCCGATCACGTTCGTCGCAAGCTTGCGCACGCTGACGCTGCGGCTGTGGGACGAGAAAACCAAGAAGCTGATCGGATTCGCCCCGATCCGGCAGCGCCGCAGGGAGCAGCGCGCCGCGTCGGAGCGGGCCGCACCCATGTCGTGATCGCTTCGTGGCTGTGCCGGTCGGAACCCCGTATTTGAAGCAAATATCGCTTCATCGCGACAAAGAGATATATACTTCCGGCCTGAGCAAACTTCGCCCCGCCACGATGACGCCGATCAGCTTCGAATTCTTCCCGCCGAAAACCGACGAACAACGCGCGACGCTCGAAGCGGCGCTGCCGAAACTCAAGGCGCTCAAGCCCGAATATGTGAGCTGCACGTTCGGTGCGGGTGGCTCGACACTGAGCTATACGCCGGAAACCGTGCGCCATCTGCGCGAAGAGCACGGCCTCGACGCGGCGCCGCACCTGTCCTGCGTCGGCGGCACGCGCGCGGAAATCGGCAAGCTGCTCGACAGCTACAAGGCAATGGGCTGCCGGCGCATCGTCGCCCTGCGCGGCGACCTGCCCTCGGGCATGGCGAGCTATGGCGAGTTCCACTACGCGAGCGACCTGGTCGAATACATCCGCCACGATCACGATGGTTTCTTCCACATTGAAGTCGCCGCGTACCCGGAGATGCACCCGCAGTCGGGCGACGCGCACAGCGACCTCACCAACTTCAAACGCAAGGTCGACGCCGGCGCGAACGGCGCGATCACGCAGTACTTCTTCAATGCCGACGCGTATTTCCGCTTCGTCGACGATGCGCGCAAGGCAGGCATCACGGTGCCGATCACGCCGGGGATCATGCCGATCACGCAGTACTCGCAGCTCAAGCGCTTTTCGGATATGTGCGGCGCCGAGATCCCGCGCTGGATCGCCAAGCGCCTAGAAGCGTTTCGCGACGACGCCGACTCGATCCGAGAATTCGGTGCCGATGTCGTCGCCCAGCTCTGCGAAAAACTGATCGCCGGCGGCGTTCCGGGGATACACTTCTACACTCTGAACCGGGCCAAGGCTACGCTCGCGATCTGCGAGCGCATCGGATTGAGATAACCAGCATGATCGATCGACTTTCCGCCGCCGATTTCGAAACCCTTCCGGAGCATCGCCTGGCCATGGTGCACGGTGACAAGCGCATCGACTTCGAAGTGGCCGGAGTGCGTGCGTTGCCCGCGCGCTCACAACGGGCCGCGCCGCCGTTTGCGCTGCTCCTGCGCGACAAGGGTGCGCGTGCCTCGTTGCCGCAGGGCACGTTCCGCTACGAGCATCCCGTGCATGGGCCGCTCGACCTGTTCACCGTGCCGATCGGTCCGGACGGACAGGGCATGTGCTACGAAATCATTTTCAACTGACGTAATCGGCGTCCGTCACCCGTCCGGCGACGCGCGCGTTGCCGACGCCGTCACCGGCAACGGCCGACCCAGAAAATCGTAGACGCCGCGCGGCTCGATCAGGGCGAACCCGAGCCTGCGGTACAGATGTTGCGCAGGATTGTCAGGCTCGACATGCAAGGTCACGCTGCGGCCTTCCGCATCGGCTACGTCGAGCAGCGCGCGTATCAGGCGCGTACCGATACCGGCATTGCGGCGTGCCTCGACCAGGGCAATGTCCATCACCCGGATCTCGTGCGCGAAGCGGCACAGATAGAAGCGACCGATCGGCACGCCGGCCTGCTCGACGACGAGAAATTCCGCGCCGGGATAGTGCTCGCGATAGTGGCTGCCCTGGAGAGCGAACTGCGCATCGGTGAACTCGCGCTTGCGCTGCTCGCTCCAGTCGATTAGCGCGAGTTCCGGCGCGCGCACGCTAGCGTAGAGGCCGCGCAGGAACGCCAGGTCATCGTCATGCTCGGGATGCAGGCCGATGTCGGGGCAGGCACGTTGCAGCGCGACAGCGAGCGACTCGCCGTTGGCCGTGCCGAAACCGACGGTCAAACGCTTTCCGCCACGCTGAAGACGAGGTGGTTCGGCACGATACCGAACACGCCGGCCAGGGGCCGCGCTAGCTCGCCGGTAAAAGTATACTTGCCCGGCAGCATGACATCGTCGGCGATCAGCGCATAGAGGCCCGGCCGCAGACGCGGCATGCGGAATTCGCCGACCTGAGCCGGCTCTCCTTCGGCCTGGGTCAGACTCACGCGAAAACCCGCGAACGCTCCGGCGACCGCATCGAAGCCGACCGCCCGGCTGTTCGCCAGATGCGGAGCTGCAAAATACCGATACAGATCGTGAACCGGTTCGCCGGCGTCGCCGAACAGGCTCTGCACCAGAGCCACACTCGGGCCGAACACCGATGCAGGCACGAAACCATGCACGGTGATGCGCGCGAGATCGGGGCCGTTTTCTTGCCCCGCGTTCTCCCACTCCCGGCCGCGCCGTTGCGCGTCGGCCGCACTGCCATCGCTGCCCTGCAGACGCAACAGCGCGAATCGCAACGGGCCGTTCGCGGAAGTTTTCGCATGCGCGATGACCCCGGCCCCCAGACATGCACCCGCGCCGAGCGCGAGCAGAGGGGTTGTCAAGAAACGTCGTCGGTTAATCGGCATGAAAAAAGCTTTCCCCTGTGGAAATTTCCGGCTTACGTGCGCGGAGGATATACGCCTTGCAGCGCGATACAGAAATTCAATGTCAGATACGGCTGCATATTGTTGTGCGGCTGGTCGCCGCCGGCCGGCGCGAGTGCGTTGCTGCTGAATTGCGACAGCGGCGGAGCCGGCGTGCCGGCCACGTACGGTGTGGCGCCGGTGACACGCGCAAGCGCATTGCCGCCCGGTGAGGGCTTGCTGGAGTTCACTGTCGAACTCATCAGGCTATGCGAATGCGACGGGATTTCGGACTCGAGCAGCGTCACTGTATCGGAGCCGCCGGTCTCGCCGAGATCGTGCAGCGACAGGCCAGGTCCCTGCCCGGGATGCATAGGCGCATTGCCTTGCATGTCCGGCAGAGCGAAATTCGACTTACCATCGCCGCCGTAGGTGGTGCCGAGTAGCGAGAACAGCGCGGTATTCTGCGACAGCGGCAGAATCTGGCCGTCGCAGAACGCCCAACCCTTGGGCGGGAAATTGAACGGGAAGATTCTGATTTCAGCAACGAATGGGTCCATGACGGTGCTCGCTCAGGTTTGTGAGGGGAAGATGCCGAACAGCGAGATGATGAAATCGACGCAGAGATAAGGCTGGAAATTGTCGTGCGGCTGGCTGCCGCCGACGCTGCCCACGGCGAGCGGCGACATTGCTGCCGCCGGCGCCACGTTGATGTACGGATTGAACAGCGTCGCTTCCGCATACACGTTGCCCTGCACGTTCTGCTGCGTGGCGAGGGTGCTCGTCGCGAGTAGTGGATGTGTGTGCGCCGGGATTTGCGACACGGTCAGGGTGACCGTTTCGACGCCGCCGGTCTCAGCGAGCGTGAAGCCGTTGCCGAAATGTATAGGCACGCGGCCGCGCAAGTCGGGCAGCGCGAACGTCGACTGGCCGTCGCCGCCGTAGGTCGTGCCGATCAGGTTGAACAGCGTGTCGTAATCCGAAATCGGAAGCAATTGTCCTTCACAGAACATCCACCCGGCCGGCGCGAAATTGCCGGCAAACATGCGGATCTCGCCAACATAAGGCTGTGCCATGGTTCGTCTCCGTCAGGTCTGGCTCGGGAAGATGCCCTGCAGCGCGATGCTGAAATTCAGCACCAGGAATGGCTGCATGTTTAGATGCGCCTGGCTACCACCGACGTTGGCGATGCTGCCGGGCGCCATCGCGACCATATTGCTGTCGGGGGCCTGGTAGGCCTGTGATGCCGAGCTGCCACTTAGGTTGCCGGGCGCGATGGCCAGTGTTCCCGCGTTGCTGCTGCCATTTAGCACATGGGTGTGCGTCGGGATTTCGGAGATGCTGAGCGTATGCGCTTGTTCGCCACCGCGTTCTCCGAGCGTATGGCTGTTGCCCATATGGATCGGCACCCGGCCCTGCAAGTTGGGCAGGCCGAAATTGACGCGACCATCGCCACCGTAAGTCGTCCCCAACAGCGAGAACAACCCCTGGTTTTGATTGATGGGCAGCAACTGCCCGTCGCACAACGCCCAGCCTTTCGGCGGGAACCCGAAGCTCATGATGCGGATCTCGCTCAGAAACGGTTCGGCCATATCGCACCTCCATCAACGGTGAACGGTCGCCAGCGCCGCCGCACGGGCGACGCCGGTACATCACGGCATCCGAAACCACGGATACCACCTCAAACTTCGATTTCCCCTCGCTCTCGGTGGCAGTTTCTCGTTATGGGAAACTGCCGCACGTACCCGCTGGAACGATCGTCACCGTTCCCGAAGTGTTCTCGTCGATCACGCCAGGCGGCGTCGTGAGGTTCGTGATCGTATTGGTCGTTGTGATCTGGCTGGTCACGTTCGCCTGCGTGCCCTCGAGTTGCAGTGTGTTGGACGCGCTCGTGCGCCGCGCGAAATAGAACGCCGATTGGCCCGCACCCAACGCCCACGAGGACGGATCGTAGGCCGAATTGCCGCTGATCTGAGTGCACAGGTGATCGAACCCACCGACACCGTTGCTGTCGGAAAGCAGGAAGATCGACGGAAGCGGACACGGCGCGGTCGGCCCGCACACGGCTTGGTTGGTGCCCGTGGGCCGTGGGATAGTGTTGTTGACGATCTTGTACTTGACGTTGCCGTTCACCGTGTAGGCCTGTGCGCCGAGCTCGATGCCGCTCGCGTTCGGGACCTCGCGGATCTGGTTCGAATCGATCGTCACTGCGACGTTCACCGCGCCGTTCGCCACGCGGATACCGCTGCCGATCGCCGAACCCGAATCGAGAGTTCCTTGCGTGCCGATCGTGTTGTTCTTGATTAACGCGGTGAGCGATCCGGCCGTAGACCCAGTCGATTGGACCATGTTGATGACTTGTGTGTGCTGGTTCTGGAAATTGTTGTTCTGCACGGTGATGTTGTAGCTGGAAGACTGGCCCAGATCGAGATCGGTACCGGCATTGTTGTTGCTGATCGTATTGTTCTGAATATTCATGCTCTGAATATTCCCGGTATCGGCGTTGGCGATCTGCAGGCCGGTCGCCGAGTTGCTCGAGAACGTGTTGCCGAGCACCGCGGTCGCACCGCCGATCGCCCCCGTCGTCATCACAGAGGTCCCGCGCATCTGCATCAGCATGCCGTCACCACCCGGTGTGTTGCTGACCGTGTTGCCGGTCATCGTGAAGCTCGCCATGTTGACGCTGAAATTATCGACCGTGACACCCTGGTGTCGAGCGGCGTTGAAGGAGTTATTGGTGAGCGTGACGTTGCCGCTTGCGTTCGAAAGCGTCAGGCCGTCGTCAGCGGCAACTGAGCCTGCGTTGTCGGAAATGTTGCAGCGGTTCAAAGTGAAGTTCGTCACACCGTTCGATGTTGATGAGTTTGCCGGCGAGAGCGTCCAGCCCACTGGGATCACCTTGATTCCGGTTAGCCCGGGGTTGGTGATGTTCATGTAACCGAGGCTGATTTTTGCCACATTCGTCATGAGGATCGCGTCGCCAGTCGTGGCCTGGATCGTACCGCCCGAGCCGTTCGATGCCGCACCACCATCGCCCGTAACGGTAAGACCACCGGCCAAGCCCGTGCTGTTCAGTACGATGCCGTTGGCCGCACCGTTGGCGCTGATGCTCTTGAAGATCAGGTTGCCGGCGGCAATCGCCGTATTGGCGACGTTGAGCGCAGTGCCCGTGGTGGTGGTCAGTGTGCTCGCAGCGGCGATCGCGCTGACCGTGCCGCCGCCGGTCGCGGTGAACGCCGCGTTGGCGCCGGTGGCGAGCGTCAGCTTGCCGGTGAGCGCCGTGGTCGCGCCGGTATTGCTCAGCAACTGCACGCCGAGCGCGGTCGAGTTGATCGCGCCGTTCAGCGTGACCGTGCCGTTGGTGCGGTTCTGCAGGATCACCGGCGACTGACCGGCGCTGGCGGTGATCGTACCGTCGTAGTCGACCGTCAACGTGCCGCCCGAGCTCGCCACCCCCGAGCCCATCAGGAACGCGGTGCCGGTCGCACCGGTGAGCGCGCCGCCGATGCCGGCATGCTGGAAGGTCGACGTGCCCGCGACGCTGACCAGTTTGATGTTGTTGGCGCCGCCGGTCGAGGTGATGCTTTCGATCGTCGCGGTCAACGTGCCGTTATTCAAGTTCAAGGCCTGGCCGTTGCTGTTGATCGCGACATTGCTGTTGATCGTCAGCGTGCCGAAGTTGGTGCCGGCGAGCGCCGTAGTCGCGTTGCCGAGGTTCAGGCCATGGATGAAGTTGCCGCTGCCGGTCGTGATCGTCGTGCCCGAGCTGGTCAGGTTCGGCGGCGTGCCGCCGGTCGACGGCAGTGACTGGCCCGGCTGCGCAAACACTGCCCCGAGTGTCGAGAGCGTGCTCGACGCACCTTGGCCGATCAGGCGCTGGCCGTTGAGCAGCGTGATCGCGCCGCTGTAGGCCGAACCGCCGGTGTAGATGAAGATCGGATCGTTCGCCCCGGGCTTGAGCGCTAGGCCAGTGTTGGCCGTCTGGAACGTCGACGTGTTGGTGAACGGATGGCTCTGGCGGCCGTCGCAGGTGGACGCGCAGGCGCCCGCCGTGTCGTCGATGAACCAAACGCGTGCGGTGATCGCAAAGGTCACCGTGCCGGTCGCGGTGCGGCCGTTGCTCGACAGCGTGTAGGTGAACGTGTCGGTGCCGCTGTTCGCGCCGGTCGGCGGATCGTAGGTGAACTGACCGAGGTTCGCACCGGAAGTGACCATCGTCACCGCGCCGCCGCCGGCCGAGGTCGCATCAAACGCGCTGATCGTGGCGCCGGCGGGGAAGCTGTCGTTGTCGGTGACCGCGAACGCGGGCGCTCCGTTGGCCGAATTGACCAGCACGTTGCCGAGCGCGTTGTAGGCATCGTTGCTCACCTTCGGATTGACGTGGTAGGTGGCGGTGCCCGAGCCGCTGCAGCCGTACGCGTCAGTCGCAGTGACGCTCGCCGTGAACGTGCCGGTGTTGGTCGGGGTGCCGGTGACCTGGCCGCTGCCTGCGCCGATCGACTCACCCGGCGCCAAGCCGCTCGCGCTCCAGCTGATCGTGCCGTGACCGCCACTCTGCGTGAACGTCGCCGCACTCATCGCCGTATTGTAGGTCTGGTCGGCGATCGTACCGCTGACGTTGATCGTCGGGCAGACGACGTTGAGCGTGAAGCCCTGCGTCGCGTTCGGCGCGATGCCATTATTCGCGGTGATCGTCAGCGCATATGGCGAGCCGTTCTGCGAAAGCGCGCCAGGCGTACCGGACAGGGTCGCGGTGCCGTTGTTGTTGTTGACGAAATTGACGCCCGCGGGCAACGCGCCGGTCTCGCTGATCCCCATTGAGGCGCCGGTCGGGAAGCCGGTGGTCGTGACCGTGAACGTACCCGCCACGCCCGGAGTGAAGGTAGTCAAGTTTGCGCTTGTGATCTGCGGTGCGACCTGAACCTGGATCGCGCTCGATGTTCCGGTAATCGAAGCGGTGACCGTATCGGTCGCCGTGAGCGTCTGGTTGCCGCCCGTCTTCAGCGTGGCCGAGAACGTGCCTACGCCATTGGTCAAGGTCGAGTTAGCCGGCAGCACCGCTTGTGCATCCGTGCTCGTGAAGTGCACCGTGCCGCTATAGCCCGTGGCGGTGTTATTGAATTGGTCCAAAGCCGTCACGGTGAAGCTGAAAGGCGTGCCTGACAGATCGGTGGCGGGTGCGGTGACCGTATAGTGCGTCGCTGCAGCGGCATTGACTGTGACGGTGCCTGACGTACCGGTGATCGATGCGGTTACCGTATCCGTCGCCGTGAGCGTCTGGCTGCCCACCGTCTTCAACGTGGCCGAGAATGTGCCTACACCATTGGTCAAGGTCGAGTTAGCCGGCAGCACCGCTTGTGCATCCGTGCTCGTAAAATGCGCCGTGCCGCTATAGCCCGTGGCGGTGTTATTGAATTGGTCCAAAGCCGTCACGGTGAAGCTGAAGGCCGTGCCCGCGGTCGCCGTCGCAGGGGCACTGACGGTGTAGTGCGTCGCTGCACCCGCATTCACGGTAATGGTGCCCGATGTACCGGTGATCGATGCCGTCACCGTATCCGTCGCCGTGAGCATCTGGCTGCCCACCGTCTTCAACGTGGCCGAGAACGTGCCCGTACCGTTGGTCAAGGTCGAGTCCGCCGGCAGAACCGCTTGTGCATCCGTGCTCGTGAAGTGCGCCGTTCCGGCATAACCGGTATCCGTGTTGTTGAATGGATCCAGCGCTGTCACGGTGAAATTGAACGCCGTGCCCGCCGTAGCCGACGCAGGGGCGCTGACGGTGTAGTGCGTCGCCGCGGTGGCACCGACCGTGATCGTGTTCGATGTGCCGGTAATCGCCGCGGTCACCGTATCCGTCACCGTGAGCGTCTGGCCGCCCGCCGTCTTCAACGTGGCCGAGAACGTGCCTACACCATTGGTCAAGGTCGAGTTGGCTGGCAGCACCGCTTGTGCATCGGTGCTCGTGAAGTGCACCGTGCCGGCATAGCCTGTGGCCGTGTTGTTGAACGGATCCAGCGCCGTCACGGTGAAATTGAATGCCGTGCCCGCGATCGCCGAGGCAGGGGCACTGACCGAGTAGTGCGTCGCGGCAGCGGCACTCACTGTGACCGCGCCTGACGTACCCGTGATCGATGCCGTCACCGTGTCCGTCGCCGTGAGCGTCTGGCTGCCCACCGTCTTCAACGTGGCCGAGAACGTGCCCGTGCCGTTGGTCAGGGTCGAGTCCGCCGGCAGCACTGCTTGTGCATCCGTGCTCGTGAAATGCGCCGTGCCGCTATAGCCCGTGGCGGTGTTATTGAATTGGTCCAAAGCCGTCACGGTGAAGCTGAAGGCCGTGCCCGCGG
>Ga0068858_100000906_pt1 | contig 30759 bp, 22 predicted proteins | sample KBSSwiS12_FD_66589 | JGI IMG/M metagenome (GOLD analysis project Ga0068858, IMG submission 66589) | Switchgrass rhizosphere microbial communities from Kellogg Biological Station, Michigan, USA - KBS Switchgrass S1-2 | ecosystem: Host-associated > Plants > Roots > Rhizosphere > Soil ... | reverse complement strand
GCGAAGCGTGATGATCAGCTCGCACCACTCGAACGAGCCGGGCAACGGATCACCGGGCGGCCTACCGAGGACGGCAATGACATTCGCATACTGCGAAATGGTGATAACGCTTACCCGAAGATGCTGTCCGCCATCGAGTCGGCACAGCACAGCATTGCGCTGTCGAGTTACATTTTTCGCGCTGATGCAGCCGGTAACGAATTCATAGATGCGCTGATCCGCGCAAAACAGCGCGGCGTCGAAGTGCGGGTACTCATCGATGGCTACGGCGGGGGATACTTCACCTCGTCAACTTATCGCCGCCTGCGTCGCGCAGGTGTGCCCGCCGCGCGCTTCCTGCATTCGCCCCTTCCCTGGCGCATGCCGTTCCTCAATCTGCGCAGTCATAAGAAAATTCTCGGTATCGATGGCCGGGTCGTGTTTACCGGCGGACTCAACATCGGCGCGGAGAATCTGACGGAGCGCCACCCGCGCCACCCGGTGTTCGATACTCATTTCAGGTTCGAAGGTCCCATCGTCGCCCAGCTGATCGAAGTCTTTGCGGCTGACTGGCTGTTCGTCGCGGGAGAGGCCCTGACAGGCGATGCCTGGTTTCCGCCGCTCGCCCACGCCGGCGACAGCACGGCTCGTGTCGTGACTTCGGGCCCGGACAACGACCTGGAAAAGATCGAGTTCGTGATCCTGGAAGCGCTGGGTTGTGCGCGCACGTCAATCAGGATCATGACCCCCTACTTCCTACCGGACGAGCGGATCATTACAGCGCTCTCGCTGGCCGCCTACCGGGGCGTGGAAGTTGACCTGGTCGTGCCGGAGCACAGTAATCACCCCACCGTGGATTGGGGCTCCCGGGTACAGATGGCCCCGCTGCTGACCGCCGGCGGCCGTGTCTGGACCTATCCGGCTCCCTTCAATCACTCGAAGTTGATGAGCGTCGATGGCCTGTGGGCGCTGATTGGCAGCGCCAACTGGGATATGCGCAGCTTCCGGCTCAACTTCGAGCTGGACCTGGAGATCTATCATTCCGGGGTCGTCCGCCAGGTTGACGAACTGATCACGGCACACCAGGGCACGCAGATCAGCGCCAGCGCGCTCAACCGCCGCCCGCTTGCTTTGCGCCTGAGAGATGGCGCCGCGCGGCTGATGGTTCCCTACTTGTAGGCTTTCCGGGCCCCGCTCGACGCATCAGGTTCGCACCTGCAATCCCGCCGGTATCAATACTTTCCCCAGTACCTCGAAAGCCCCGTGCGCAATCCACGCCATCAAGGCCGCAGGTATCGCACCCGTCAGAATAGTAGGCACGTCGTTCAGCGAAAGTCCCGACACGATCGGCGCGCCATAGCCGCCTGCGCCCACGAGCGCAGCGAGTGTCGCAGTCCCGATGCTGACGATGGTGGCCGTCTTGACACCGGCCAACAACATCGGACTGGCCAGTGGCAGCACGATACGGAACAGAATCTGGCGGCGCGTCAGTCCGAACGCCCGCGCGTTCTCCAGGTGCCGGGGATCGATGGAGCGAATGCCGGTGAAGGTATTCAATACAACGGGCAGCAGGCTGTACAGACACAACGCAACGAGTGCGGGTTTCGTCCCGACGCCAAACAGCGGGATCAGGAAACACAGCAGCGCAAGTGAGGGCACTGTCTGAATCATGGCGCTCAGCAGCAGAATGGCCTGTCCGGCCGCATGGAACCGCACGGCTGCAATGCCCAGCGGCACGCCAATGACGATCGAGAACAGCAGCGAGATTGCAACCAGCCATAGGTGCTCGACGGTCCGATGCACGAGCCTGCTGGCGAGGCTGTCGGACACGCGTGCCCGCGCGCCGCGGAATTCCGCTGCAATCTGGGTGAGGCTCTTCTTTTGTATGTCCGCCTTGGCATTCATGTCGAGCATCGTGCTCTCGTCGACCGTGCCCTCGAGGTTGCGTAATGCCTGCCACTGGGCGGGATAGCGGTCCACGAACGCCTTACGCGCCACCCAGACCGCCTGGTAGACAGGGAAATAGTCGAGGTCATCCTTGAGCACGCGCAGGTTGAATTTGCGGATCTTCGCATCGGTGGAATAGACATCAATCACGTCCACTGCATTCTGATCGATGGCCTGGTACGTCAGGCTGTGCTCCATGCGGTTGACGTTCTTGGGACTCAACTCCAGGTGATACTTCGAGGCCAGCCCCGGATAGCCGTCGGCACGGTCCATGAACTCGTAGCTGAACGCCGCCCGTAACGTTGATTTCAACCTCACGAGATCGCTCATCGTCCGCAGGTCGTTGTCGTGCGCGAACTGCTCGCGCACCGCCAGCGCATACGTATTGTTGAACCCCAGCGGATTCGACATGACCAGGCCCAACTTCAGCAGCGCCGCCTGGATCTGCTCCTGCGATTTCAGTTCCGGGTTCTTGATGATGGCTTCGGTCAGAGTCCCGGTGTAGTCCGCATAGACATCGATCGCGCCCGTGGTCAGCGACTGGAACAGAATGCCTGTGCTACCCATCCCGAGCTTGCGGGTGACCGGTACGGGCGGCGAGGAGGCTTCGATTGCCTGCGCCGCAAGCTCGCCAAGCACATATCCTTCGGTGAATATCTTGGAGCCCACTACGATGGCCTCGGAGCCGTGCGCGGTCCGGCCGGCGAGCGCGCACAGGAGTGCGACCAAACACAGAATCCGGCTGACTCTCAGCTTCATGCCACCGCTCCCAGGTCGGGCAGAGTGCGCTGTGCGTTGATGAACAGACTGACAAACGGGTCGGCCGGCTGGAGCAGCAGCTCGCGGTAGCTTCCCGTCTGAATGACGCGACCTTCATGCAACAGGGTAATGCAGTCGGCGAGAAAGACGGCCTCGCCAAGATCGTGAGTCACGAGCAACACTGTTTTTCCGAGGCGTTGAAATATCGACTTCAGTTCCTGTTGCAGGCTGCTTCGGATGAGCGGGTCCAGTGCCGCCATGGGCTCATCGAGGAGCATCACGGGCGGATTCATCATTGCGGCGCGCATGATGGCCACGCGCTGCTTCTGGCCGCCGCTCATTTCGTGGGGAAAGCGCTCCAGAATGGCGGGGTCCAGATCGACGAGGGCACGCAGCTCCTCCACCCGGCTTGCGATCCTGTCGGCCGGCCAGTTGCGCAACCCCGGGACCAGCGCGACGTTCTGCCGGCCGCTGATGTGTGGGAACAGGCCGCCATCCTGCGGAACATACCCGATCCGGTCGGCCCACTCGGTCGGTGTGAATGACAGCAGCGCCTGGTCATTGATCTTGACGTAACCCCGGTCGAAGGGAATCAGTCCCAGCGTCAGGCGCAACAGCGTCGTCTTGCCCGAGCCGCTCGAGCCGATGAGCGCATGTGTGGCTCCTTGCGGGATCGACAGGCTCACATCCGAAAGTACGGTCCTGCCCTCAAAGGACTTATAGATATGTTCCAGCTTGAGCATGGACGGAGGTTCTGCGGTTCTGTCGGATGAGACGGCAAGTTTGTAAAATCGGAAATTCAGCCGCCCCATCCCTTCCCTTCCGCAGGACGACGAGTTGAAGTGTAACGCATCCAGGCCCCGTTCAGTTCTACCCAAAGGGCTATGAATTGGCACTCGGGCGGCGAGCATTTCTCAAGCTGTCAGGCGCTGCTGCGATCGGTCCGTGCCTCGAGCCGCTGGCGGACGCTGCACCACGAGTAGCAGCGCAGGCTGATCCAACCCACGTCCTGCGGATCCGCAGGGCGCTGGTTGAATTGGCGCCCGGGCATCTTGTCTCGACCCTGACTTACGACGGCCACCTTCCCGGCCCTCTGCTGCGAGCGACTGTTGGACAACCGATACGGGTTGACGTGTACAACGAGACTGATACAGCGGAGGGGATCCATTGGCATGGGCAGGGGAATGGGCAGGGGAATGCCCCGGATGTGTCTGCGCACGTTCCCAGCCGTTCCCTGCGTCGCGTGGAATTCACGCCGAGCCGCCCTGGTTTGTTTTTCTATCACTCGCACGTGGTGGCGGCGGCTAATCTCGGCGCCGGGCTGTACAGTGGCCAAGTCGGCGGACTACTGGTTGAAGACAAGAGTGGCCCCGATCGCGAATCGGTCGTCGTATTGAAGGACTGCGAACCGTTCATACGCCGCACGCGGCGGGGCTGCGAAATCGCCTATCGGTCGGTGACGCTCAATGGGCGGATACCCGGCCATGGCGATGGCATGCGCATCAACTGCGGCGAGCGCGCGTTGGTGCACGTGTTGAACGCCAGTGCTACTGAACCTCGCAGCCTGTCACTGCCGGGGCACTCATTCGTAGTGACTGCGTTGGACGGGAATCCTGTGCCCTTGCCTGCGAGGGTTGCTTCGCTGTGCTTGAGTCCGGGGGAGAGGGTCTCTGCCATTGTCGAGGGGCATGCGGGAACGGGCGGGGTGGTTGAGTGGAGTGTGCGTGAGTTGGGGAATGAATACTGGGATTACAGGCGGTTTGGCTTGGGCTCGCCTCGCGAGGCGGGCACGGGGTGGCTCGGGGGGCAGCGCGGTGCAGGCCACGCCGATACAGGCCGGCCCGATACGCGCCAGGCCCATGCGCGACTCGAGATGGTGTTGACTCGGCATGATGCGGCCCGCAGTGGCTTCAACAGTTGGTCCATCAACGGCGTGCGCTTCTCGGCGACGGAGCCACTCCCCCTATTCCACTTGCGGTGCGGCCTGCGCTACCGACTGAGAGTCTGCAACAGCAGCGACGAGAGCTTGCCGTTGCATTTGCAGGGCCAGCAACTGGAGGTCGTGGAAGTGGCGGGCACACCGACCGCGGGCGTTTTGAAAGACGTCGTGACCGTCGGTCCTCATCAGGAGCTGGAAGTTGAGTTCGTGGCAGGCAATCCCGGCCCGGCCCTTTTCTATTGCACCCGGCAGTTGCACAGGGACTTTGGGCTGATGGCCCTCATCCACTCGACGTAATGTTGTCGCCAAGCGCGGACATGCGACAACTTTACGCACTCGCGAAGGTCAGGCTATAAGGTTGGTTTCGCAGCTGGGTTCTTGGAGAGTGGCCAATGAGGTTCGCGGTGATACGCAGCAGCTCCTGCCTTGTGCGCACCTGGCTGCTGCCAGCCATTCTCGCCGCGGGCCTGCTCGCCGCCTGTAATTTTCCGGGCAAGGACGGCCAGACGGTGAGCGGCCGGGGATTATGGATCGCCAATGGCACCAATGTCGTCGAATACAACCCCGCCCAATTGAACAGTGGCGCGACGCCGCCCCATGTCTCGATAAACAGTGCCGTTTTCGGGACTCCACAGGGCGTGGTGTTCGATCGCGACGGCAATCTTTGGGTGCTCGATCCAGCCGGCCTGGTGAACGGCATCGCCACGCCGGCACTATTCAAATTCAGTGCTGCGCAACTGGCGGCCCTGCGCACCGACAACGCACCCGATCCGGTTGCAACCATCACATCGACGCTGCTGAGTACGCCGCAGCAGGGTGTGTTCGACGTGTCGGGCAATGTCTGGATCACTGATCACAACACCAACACCGTGCTCGTGTTCACGGGGCTGCAGTTGGCCCAGACCGGCACGAACAAGTTTGCACCGGTGGTGGCAATGACTTCGCCTCAGTTCTCCGGGCCGTCCGGAATTACATTCGACAGCAGCGGCGACCTGTGGATCGCGAACAACGGCATTGCGGCATCGGCTGCTCAAGCGTTTGGCGGTGGCACTACCATTGTCGAGCTCACAGCAGCCTCGCTACCCGCAGTGGCGCCATCCGGCACGGCGACACCCAGCGTCCCTGCAGACGTAACGCTGAGCGATGAGGCCAAAGCCTCAATTCAATCACCCTGGGGGCTTGCGTTCGATTCGGCCGGTAATTTGTGGTCGAGCAATTCGGCAACGTCGACGCTGGTCAAATTCGCGAGAGCCGACCTGATGACCGGCGCTCCGGTGCCGGCAGTGACTTTGAGCTCGACCAAGGTCAACAACACCCCATCGCTCAATCAGCCCCACGGTTTGTGCATGGACGACGTGGGTAATGTGGTCGCCATCAACGAGGCGGGGGGAAGCGATGCTGCTGGCATTGCGTTCTATGGAGTGGGGCAGCTCGCGACTGGATCACCGGCGCCGGGTACTTTCATCGCGGGCAAAGGAACGATGCTCAATGAACCTGAGGGGTGCGCGTTCGGGCCGGTGGTGCCGTAGCCGCGGCGACCTACAGGAACAGCCCTCGCGCCCCGGTCGGCCGCCTACCGCGCGTGAGGCGCCGCTGTTGCTTTGAACACTACCCCATCCTTCATTACGAACTCCACCTTCTCGAGGACGCGCACGTCCTCCAGCGGGTTGCCCGACACAGCCACCAGATCCGCGAATGCGCCTGGCGCCACGACCCCCAGCTCGCCCTTCTTGCCGAGCAGCTCGGCTGCCCGCGAGGTTGCCGATTGAATCGCTTGCATCGGTGTCATGCCGAATTCCACTTCGCGCGCAAACTCCTGCGCGATTGGGTCCGTCCAAACAAATCCGCCCACGTCCGTGCCAAACGCAATCTTCACGCCGGCACGCAGCGCCTTCTGAAATGACACGCCGTGGACGGCCACCCGCTTGCGATCGCGCTTGCCGGACTCAGTGTCCGGTGGGTCGGGGTCGTAGTAGTACACCGACAGTGTCGGGACATACCACGTGCCTTGTTTGATCATCTGCGCGATCTGCGCATCCGACAGCTCCAGACCGTGTTCGATGGAGTCGCAGCCGCCATCCAGGGCGCGCTGTAAACCAAGCCCATTGTAGGCGTGACACGCGACCTTTCGGCGCCAGCCGTGTGTTTCGTCCACGACCGCCTTGAGCTCTTCCACCGTCAGGGTGGGTTGTGAGACGAGATCGCCTCGCTCGTCCACCCAGGAGCGATGCGTCATGTATACCTTGATCCAATCCGCGCCATTGTCGAGCTGCTCGCGAGCCGCTTTGCGCGCCTCGATGGGCCCGTCGATCAACTGCGCGCCCTTGGGCACTGTGATCTCCGGAGCGTAGTCGTCCAGCTGATAACCGCCAGTCGAGGAAATGGCCCGGGTCGCAACAAACATTCGGGGCCCTGGTATGTAACCTTCGTTGATGGCCTTCTTGATACCGACGTCGCCATATCCGGCACCTTCGGTCTCCACATCTCGAATCGTAGTGAAGCCCTGTTCCAACGCACGCCTGGCAGCCACCGTCGCACGCGCAACCCTGAAGGATGCGGGGTACTTCAACAGCTGCACGTCGTACCCGCCGGCCGCTGGTACCTCGCCCTGAAGAAAGATGTGAGTGTGTGTATCGATCAGGCCGGGAAGGACGGTATCCCCGCCAAGATCAATGAGCTGTGCCCCGGTGGGCAGCGGATGTGAGCCCGTCGGATTGATTGCGACTATGCGGTTCCCGCGGATGATGATGTCCTGGTTGTGCAGGGGTTGCGCACTTACGCCATCGATGAGCACTTGAGCTCGAACGACCGTGGTGAGTTCCTCGGCCAGGCAAAGGCGGGAAACGCATAGAACAACCGCGCCCAGGCACGTTGCGAGTCGCCATTTATTATCCGGCATAGGCCCTCCCCCTTGATTCGCCTGATCATGCCTGTTCCAGCAGGGAGGCGCCAAGATGTGGGGAGGGCGGCCATCAGAGGCACATCGCGAAACTTCCGCTAAAACTCGAGCCAGTCGGCATCGGTGCCGTTGGCGAGGGACTTTGAGGATCGGGCGCGTGCCTCACTGGTGTCCCTTAGGCGGGCACCCGTGCCCCGACGGGCTGCCGTCCCGGTCTTGGCGACCCAGGGTCGCGCAGGCGCCCGCCGCTCCGTTGTGCCATTGACGGCGGCGCCAGCGCCCAACGGGTGCACCACAGGAACCAACGGCTGCACCACGGGAACCATCGACCGTTGCGCGTCGCCCGAGCTGTATCGCTCCATCAGACCTGCAAGCTGGCGTGCCTGTTCAGCCATCGACTGCGAAGCGGCCGTGGCCTCCTCAACGAGCGCCGCATTCTGCTGTGTCATCTCATCCATGTGCATCACAGCCTGGTTGACCTGCTCGATGCCGGCCGACTGCTCGCGTGACGCCGCGGCAATTTCCGCTACGATGTCGCTCACCTTCTTGACTGAGGTGACGATCTCGCCGAGCGTCTGACCTGACTGTGTTACCAGCGTCGAGCCATCCTCGACCTTCCTGACCGAGTCCTGTATGAGCTCTTTGATCTCCTTCGCGGCAATGGCCGAGCGGCCCGCCAAGCTGCGTACCTCCGTTGCAACCACCGCAAAGCCACGGCCCTGCTCGCCGGCACGGGCCGCTTCGACCGCGGCGTTCAGCGCCAGAAGGTTGGTCTGGAATGCGATCTCGTCAATGACACCGATGATGTCAGCAATCTTCCTCGATGCCTCGTTGATCTTCGACATCGCCTCGACGGCCTTGCCGACCACCTGGCCACCTTTCTCCGCCTGGCCGCGCGCGGCAATGGCGAGCTGATTCGCCTCGCTGGCGTTGTCCGCGTTCTGTTTCACCGTCTGTGTCATCTCCTCCATGGAGGAGGCCGTCTGCTCCAGCGACGAAGACTGCTGCTCGGTGCGCTGCTGCAGGTCCAGGGTGCCCTGCGAGATTTCCTCGGCGCCCCCGAGTACGGCACTGGACGCGCCTTTAACGTTGGATACGATTGACCCCAGGCTCTCGAGTAACACGTTCACTGACAGAGCCATCTTGCCCAGGTCGCCGGTCTTGCCTTGCGTGGCGACGCGTCCCGAGAGATCACCCTCGGTAGCGGCCCTGATCACTTCCTGCACATCGCCGAACATCTGTGTGACTGTGGCAAGCAGAAAATTGACGGTTTCCGCCATTTTGAGTATTTCACCGGACGCATTCGTAGTGTCGACGCGCCGTGACAGGTCGCCACTGCTGGCCGACTTGATGACATCCTGCGTCTGAGCGACGACATCGTGCATCTGCTGCGCGAGATTGACCTGTGCCGTCACATCGCTGGCGAACTTCACAACCTTGTAGGGTTTACCCTGTGCGTCCAGGATCGGGTTGTAGCTCGCCTGAATCCAAACCTCCCGCCCGCCTTTGCCGATCCGTTTATATTGTCCGGTGTCATACTCGCCGCGGCGCAGCTTCTCCCAGAACAGCCGATACGCATCGCTCAGCCGATAGTTGGGCTCGGCGAACATGCTGTGACTTTGGCCCTTGATCTCCTCGAGCCGGTATCCCAACAGCGCAAGGAAATTCTCATTGGCGGTGAGAATGTTGCCCCGCAGATCGAATTCGATCACGGCCTGCGATTTGTCAATGGCCGCCAGCTTACCCTGCAGATCGGCGAGCCGATCCGCCTGCACCAGCTTTTTTCTGAACATGGGGATGATTTCCTGCGCAATTCGAATGGGATTCACGCGGCCGCGCCAGTGGGCGCCGCAGCGGCAAAAGCGGTCACTTCGGCATCAATGAGCCGATCGATGTTGAGCAACACGGTCATGCGCTCGCCGACCGGAACCAACCCAAGGATGTAGTCGGTTCCACAGCTCGCCCCGAGATACGGGGCTGGCTTGACGTCCGCGGCATGGACGTCCACTACATCCGCGACCGCATCGACTACGACTCCCACCTCGCGCGAGCCGTCCTGGCAGCTGACTGTCAACACTATTACGACGGTCGCCTGCGTGTATTGCGCGTGCTGGAGGGCGAAGCGCATGCGCAGATCCATCACCGGCACGATTGAGCCACGCAGATTGAGGATGCCCAGCACATGCGGGAGCGCCTGTGGAATTTTTGTCACCGCAGTCCAGCCGCGAATCTCACGCACGCGCAGGATTTCAAAGCCGTAGGTCTCGTTGCCGAGCTCGAAGGTCAATACCTGTTGAGTTGCCGGATCTTTCTTACGGACTACTTTGGCCGGATGATACGTTGCCATGAATGAGCACCCTCGCAGACGATTGATGCACCCAGCACAAATCAACACCGGCATGGCGCGCAGGTGCGCCGCGAGAATGCAATGCCTGCCACGGGCACAATCTGTCATATGTCATGTTCTGAGCGTGATGCGGCGCATCAGGGTGAGCGCGGCTGGCGGACCTGAGAGCCAGTCCGCTATCGCAGTTGCAGCATTTGCCGGTAAGATGAGAAATCCGCCGGCACGAGGTGCTGCATGCTCGTTGTGACTACTGAGAACGTCCCCGGTTACCGCGTCAAAGAAGTAAAGGGACAGGTGTTTGGCGTCGTGGTGCGCAGCCGCGGACTTGGTGGAAACATCATGGCGGGCCTTCGGTCACTGGTCGGTGGCGAGATAACCGAATACACACAGCTCCTCGAAGAGGCGCGGCGCCATGCCGTTGATCGGATGGTCAAGAACGCAAGAATCATGCAGGCAAACGGCATCGTGATGATGCGCTTCGACTCCTCGGAGATTGGCCAGACGATGAGCGAGATCGTCGCGTATGGCACGGCCGTCGTGCTTGAAGCTGTGAGCTGATCATGCTGCGCACGGCGGTGTTGATCTTCGGATGCGTGCTGCTGGCGCTCGGGGCTTATCTGTGCATTGAAGGTGTTGCCTTCGGGTGCGTACAGACGCTGGTACCGGGCGCGGTCATTGTGCTCGCAACGCTGTTCGAACGCTGGCGCTACCACAACAGAAACGCCTCGTTCGACGGCGAGTGGCAACCCACCGGCGAACGCTTCGTAGATCCGGAAACTGGCCGGAACGTCGAGGTTCTCTACGATCCTCAGAGCGGCGAACGGCGGTACAGGCCGATCGGCGGGTGAAAGCACCTGAAGTTTGCTAGCCGCCAGCCGCCTGGCCTTCCAGCATGGCCAACACTTCGGCTCGCGCAGCCGCGGAATGCACGAGAAGCGCCAGCACGTCCCCAGGGCGTGCCCACTCCAGCGCGCAACGTGCAGCATCGACTTCAGTCATTCTGAGGGGCAACGCAGCCTCGGGCATCCCGGCGCGCAGTAAAGCATTGCGAATGATACGAGGTACCTCCCCCTCCTCCCGGCCACGAAGGTGCCGCTCGTTTTCCTTCACAACTACGAGATCCGGATGAAACTGCGCTGCCACGGACGCCAGCTCCTCGATCTGCGCGTCGCGCCGATTGCCGGCATGCCCCAGGATCAGACCCAGACGCCCGACACTGCCCCGCAAATGTTCCGCAACACGCAGCAGCCCGCGCAATCCATCGGCGTTATGGGCGTAATCCAGGACGACTCGCACCCCTCCAACATCGAACCGCATCAACCGGCCCAGGTTGTCCGAGGACTTGACGCCGAAGTGAGCGAAAACGGAAGCGGTCACAGACGCTGCAATTCCCATAGCGGCGGCGCCCAGCGCAGCGCCGGCAAGGTTCGCTATGTTGTACTCGGCGCTGCCATCGACTGTCAGCGGCATTGATGCGATCGCACCCAGGTCGTGCTCGAGACCGCCGTGAAACAAATACAGCCGGCCATTGCGTACGCCGCAGGTCGAGCCACCGCGAGAACGGTGTTCAACGAGAAAGCCGTCATCCGCATCCAACGCAAACCATCCCAGGAAAGGGCAACGATCGTACCGTTCAGCCAGTCCACCGACCTTGGCACGAAGCAACTCATCGTCGGCATTCAACACCAGCAACCCGCCAGGACGCACTACTGCGGCGACCGAGAGCTTCACATCGGCCAGTCCATCGAGATCGTAGATTCCGTATTCGCCAAAGTGATCCGAGCTCATATTGGTCACCAACGCAACCTGGGCTCGTGATACGGCAATCCCTCTGCGAAGGATCCCGCCCCGCGCCGTTTCGAGTATTGCCGCTTGCGCGCGCCGCTCGCGCAGGGCCATTCGCCCGCCGGCCGGTCCCGAATAATCCCCGGCATCAACGAGCTCGCCATCAAAATAGACACCGTCAGTCGAACTGTAGGCGACGCGCCACCCGTAGGCACGCGAGCAGGCCGCGAGGAGCCGGACCGTAGTGGTCTTTCCGTTCGACCCAGTCACAATGGCAGTGGGAATATCGTGCAACGTAGTCCACGGCACGTCGCGCACCGCCGGCAGATTCTCCACTGGGAAATCGACTCCACCTGCACCGGCGCCAAGCGTTAGAAGATTGTCATCCAGAACGTAGGGCAAATCTCGCGCCGTTGCCGCCGCGATCAACGGTTGCAGATGGGGGCGCTTCTCAGCGGCAGCGAGCCGCTCGAAGCGAGCGAACGCCGCGGACTCTTCCAGCACAGGCGGAATCACGGAATGGCGATCGTCGGCATCCTCCAGCGCCGCCTGATGGAGCGCTTCCTCCAGGAAGCTCCAGCGGTTGGGATCGCGCATCCACAGGGCCGAACATAACGCCCACTCGTTGACTTCCGTCGCCACAAACAGTTGATCACCCGGCGCCGCGAATGCCAGAGACGCTCCGGGCCGATGTACCCGCGCCACCTTGGCCGAATGCGCCCAGCCCAGCCGTCCGCGAGCGCGTGCAACGCGGCTTCGCCAGTCATCGAGCAGCGAATCATCAACCACGTCCGCAACCACCTCGAGCACCGCACCGGTGGAGGCGAAAAACAGGTTAGCGCCGGTGAGGCGCCTCGAATCCTCGAATGGGAGGGTGGGCCCGGGAAATCTCGCATTTTGGCCGACGGTGGACATCTCTTACCCTGCGAAGCGAGATTTCACGGGGGGTCAATCCTCCGCATCAGGTGCAACCCGTACACCACGCTCGTCCCGAATCAACCCTTCCAGATTGAACACGGTCGGCGGGCCTTCGCCCACCAACGGGACACCTTCGGCAATCTTGCGGATGATCTCCCGATCCAACGGCTTGGGCGCTGCAGCTTGTGGCACAGGCACCCCTGCAGGTTTGAACTTGGTGATCTGCTTCCACGAGCGCGCCAATGCGTCCGCGAAGATCAGCAACAGATCACCCGGCTCGCCCATGTTGAGCGCGGCCGTGATCGCTTCCTGCTCATCGGGGATGACCGAGATCGCAGCGTCACGAACGCCTGCGCCGCGTAGTGCCTGCGCCTGGATTCGGGGTACCTCATCCGCCCCCCGATCGCGCAGATTGTCGTCGCGCCGACAGATGTAGTGATCGAAGCGGCCCGCAACTGCGTTCGCGATTGCCACCAGGTCTTCGTCGCGTCGGTCACCCGGACCCGCGAGCACCACGATGCGTCGGCCGGTCACGTCCAGGCGTTGGGCGAGATCCGCCATGACCGCCACCGCATGCGCGTTATGCCCGTAATCGAACAGCACCTTGAAGGGGTGCTCGTTGAATACGTTGAGCCGTCCTGGAGCCTGGAAGAATGTCGAATCGAACGTGCGCAACCCCTGCCGGATCGCATCGAGCTTGATTCCGAGGGAAAACGCCATTGCCGCGGCAAACATCGCGTTCTGTACGTTATGTGTTGCACGGCCCTCGAGCGTCGCTGGAATCAAATGGGTCCAGAGCAACGGGATGTGGCCACCCCGGTCGTATAGCGTGATCATCTGGCCATTCACGCCCGCCTCGAGCGCACAAGCTCGGCCGCCCGCACGGATGTGCTCGCGAACCAGAGTGTGTTGTGGGTTCATGGTGACGTAACAGATGTTCTTGGCTTCGGTATGTCCCGACATCTTGAGCACATGCGGATCGTCGGCATTGAGCACCGCGCAATCAGTCGCAACCTCGACTACGATGCGCTTGACCTCCGCGAGTTGCTCGAGTGTGTCGATTCCCTTCAGGCCGAGGTGATCGGACTGGACATTCAACACAGCACCGACGTTGACCTCTCTGACTCCCATGCCGGAGCGGAGCAAACCACCACGGGCTGTCTCCAGGACTGCGATGTCTATCTGCGGATCAGCCAGAACCATTCGCGCCGACACCGGGCCCGTCATATCGCCCTGCACCGTGCGTTGACCATCTATATAGACACCGTCCGTGGTCGTGAGGCCCGGCGTGTAGCCGCCCATTTTCGTCACATGGGCGAGCATGCGCGCGGTCGTAGTTTTGCCGTTGGTGCCGGTGACCGCGGCGATCGGCACACGGGAAGGCGAGCCTTGTGGAAATAACATGTCGATGACCGGCGCCGCGACGTCGCGCGGCGTACCCTCACTCGGCGCCACATGCATCCGGAAGCCCGGGGCCGCATTCACCTCACAGATTCCGCCGCCAATCGCGCGGTAGCTCTCGGTAATGTTCTTGGACAGGAAATCCACGCCGCCCACATCCAGGCCGATTGCGCGCACGGCCCGTTCGGCCATCTCGCGGTTGTCCGGATGAATGACATCGGTGACGTCAGTGGCAGTACCGCCGGTGGAAAGATTGGCGGTGGATCTCAGGTAGACGGTGCTGCCCTTCTGCGGCACGGAGTCGGATTGCAGACCGGCGCGCTCCAACATCTTGTGCGCCTGTGCATCGAGGTCGAGCCTCGTGAGCACCTTCTCGTGGCCAACGCCGCGCCGTGGATCCTGGTTCACGAGGTCAACGAGCTGCGCAACGGTGTGCTCGCCGTCGCCCACAACGTGCCCGGGAGTTCGGCGAGTTGCAGCCACCAGCTCGCCGTGCACAACGAGCAGGCGATGATCATCGCCCTCCAGGAAAGTCTCCACGATCACCGAGCGCGAGTGCTCCCGTGCGACCACGAAGCCCTGAGTGACTTCCTCATCCGTCGTGAGCCGGATCGAGATACCGCGGCCGTGATTGCCGTTATACGGCTTGGTAACCACCGGGAAGCCTATACGGCGCGCAGCGCGCACTGCCGCGGCCTCGCTCTGTACGAGCTCCTGGGTCGGCACCGGCAGGCCGAGAGTGGCGAGAATCTTGTTGGTTTCCTCCTTGTCGCTGGCCAGCTCCACGGAGATGTGGGGTGTGCGCCCCGTGACCGTCGCCTGGATACGCTGTTGGTATTTCCCGTGTCCGAGTTGGACCAGTGACTGATCGTTGAGGCGCAGCCAGGGGATGCCGCGGTTCTCGGCCGCTTTCACCAGGGATGCCGTGGAGGGACCCAGCGCGCGGCGCTGCGCGAATCTTATGAACTCGTCGCGCGCCTCGGGCCAATTCCAACCTTCCGGTACGGAATCCGCCGCGCGGATCTCCTCAGGCAGGAGGGAGGAAAGCAGACGCAGACCGAGCTCGCCGGCAGCAATCCCTTCATCACGCTGCGCATACTCGTAAACAACCGTGTACACCCCGGGCCGCCCGGCCCCGCGAGTCTTGCCAAACGTGACTTCTTCACCCGCAATGTTCTGCAGCTCGATGGCCACATGCTCGAGCACGTGACCGAGCCAGGTGCCCTCGTCCTCGCGCATGCGGCGGAAGAAGCCGCCAGGCTCGCCGTAAGAGCAGCCGTGTTCTGCCAGACCCGGAAGGGCCAGGGACAGGGCATCGACAAATCCGCGGCCCAAGCGGCCCGTAGGCCATTGCTCGAGTTCGCCGAGGTCCAGTTCCAGCCGGATGACGGGAAAGCGGGCATGCAGCGAGGGCCCCACGTAGACCGAACGATCCAGGATCCGCATCAGTTCTCCTAATGCGCCACTGGCGGGGCGATGACCGACCGCCCCTGGGGCGGCCCCCTATTCTTTCGGCCGGATCAGCGCACCTGCCGCAGCGGTTCTTGTGTGCAAATTGAACGTAGCGCCTGCCACGAGGAAGTGCAACCGCAACCCGAGCATACAAACCGGCTGTCCGTCGGTAACCGCATCTATGGAGGAGTAGCTGACATCCGACCCGTCAACGATCGTGATCCCGCCGCTACCTTCCACCTCCAGCGTATCGTCAGGTCCGATAAAGGCAGCCGTGTCCTCATCCAGGCCGATGCCTATGGCGAAGGGGTTGTAGGCCAGCGCGGTACACAGGCGTCCCAGGCGTTCGCGCTGGCGGAAGTGCTGGTCAATGATGAAGCGATTCGTGAGCCCGAGCCCCGGGGCCAGCTTTACGCTCCCTGCAACCGCCGAGGAGCCTTCGTCGCCCGAGGCGATCATGTGCTCACTCAGAATGCTGGCACCCGCGCTCGTGCCGCCAACGGTGACGCCGTGAGCATTGCGAGCTCGAATCAGCTTCGCGACGGGCGTGCCGCCCAGGAGTGTAGTGACTCGCAGCTGATTGCCGCCGGTGAAGAAGATGCCGGTCGCCTCCTCGAGGCGGCGCAGCCGGCCGGGCTCCTGGCAGTCACGCCGGGTGTCGAAATCCATGACCGCGACACGGGCGACACCGATATCGCTGAACAGTTTCTCATACCGCGGCCCGGTCTCGTGCATGCGGCTCGCAGTCGGGATCACAACAATGTCAGCAGCCGCACCGCCGGAAACACGCACGAAGCGCTCGAGAATCCGGCGGTCGTTTTCCTTGTTCTCCGCGCCTCCGATTGGAATGATCCAACCGCGCGTCTCACCTTCTGGCACTTTACTTGGCATACACCTTTCCGCCCTTCATGACAAAGCGAACGGCGCGCACCACCTGAATATCTCGAATGGGATCACCCTCCACGGCAACCAGGTCGGCCAGCAACCCTGACCTGATAGCGCCAATCTGCTCGCCCATGTGGAACGAGCGGGCATTACCCGAAGTGGCTGCTATCAGCACCTGGGCCGCGGGCATACCCGCGGCCACCATCAATTCTATCTCACGGGCGTTCTCACCGTGAGCAAACACGCCGACATCCCCTCCCACGCACATGCTGACGCCCGCAGCCCGGGCGATGCCGAAAGCCTTGCGCGCCTGGGCAACCGGGGGAGGCGGGGGGTCGGCGCCATTCCAGCCGCGATATCGAGAAACGGCGTCGGATGCTGCGAGTGTCGGACAATAAGTCACACCGTGTTCCCGCATCAGTTTGAAGACCTCCGGTGTGCCCTCGCCACCGTGCTCGATGGAATCGACGCCCGCCAGAATGGCCCTACGCATGCCTTCCGCGGTATTCGCGTGAGCCGCAACAATCCGGCCAGCGCTATGGGCCGCCTCGACGGCAGCCCGCATTTCGGCCTCGCTGAATGTTGGACGGCTGGGCTCACCGGGGCGCCAATGATAGTCCGCATACAACTTGATGACGTCAGCGCCGGCCCCTATTTGATGCCGCACGGCTGCCACCAGATTGGCGCCATCAGCTTCCTCCGCGCCTTGCGGTATGACCACGTCCGCCTCGAATCCCTTCGGTCCGTAGGCGCCTGTTGCCACCAGCGCGCGAGTAGCTACCAGCATACGCGGCCCTGGGATGATGCCTTGCTCGATTGCCTGCTTGAGACCGACATCGGCGTAACCAGCACCTTCGGTGCCCAGGTCCCGGACTGTCGTGAAACCCGCCATCAGTGTTGCCTTCGCAGCGACCGTAGCCCTCGCAGTTCGAACCGCCAGCGGCTCATGGAGCACCTGGTCGTCCCACGGTGTTTCGTTGTAGGGGTGGAGGAAGAGGTGGGAATGTCCTTCGATGAGCCCGGGCATGAGCGTATCGCCAGCCAACTCCACCACCGTTGCATCCGGTGGGGCGGCGATTGCCGGGCCGGCGGCCTCGATCCTCTCGCCCCTCACGAGGACAGACCATCCCTCATGAGGTTTCGGGTCGACGCCGTCGAAGACTCGTGCGGGCTTCAACAAGTAGGCCGGCTCTGCGGTGTTGCCCGAAGCTGCGACGGAAGTGGCCGCTGCCGTGAGCAGGGTTAGTCCCAGTACGAATGCCAGCCGCGCAATCATTTAATTACCTCGAGTCTCTCGACATGCCCCAGGAGTTCGGCGGGGTAAAAATACACTTTGCGGAAATTGCCATCCGCATAGCGCTGTGCCTGATCCAGGAAGTGCCGCGAAGCGGGATTACCGCTCTCGCCACCCGCGCTGATCGCCCACGCCTGCACCTTCGGACCAAACTCGACTGAAGCGATGAAGCTGTTGCCGCGCGTGCCGTAGTAACACTTGGTTCCAGGGTAGCGCTTCGCGCCGAAGGCTGCGAGGGACCCCCACTGCGATGAGGTGAAAGCGATCGGGATGCTGGGTTTCGTGTCACTGAAGGTCTGCACGAGAGCGCCATCGTTCCGCTGGAAACGGTTGATCTCGCCCCAGGGCACCGAGATGCTGCCAAAGTCCTTCACCAGCCGCTCCGAAGCTTCCGCAAGAGCCGTCAATCGCTGTGCATCGGTTGCCCGCTCCGCCATGTAGTCCCACACGGTCATATCCGCGGCCTCGGCGGGCTGCCCCGACACGGCCCACAGCGCCTCCCCCCAAAATACGGCCAGCGAAGTTGGTGCCGAGTCCAACCCCCAGTGATAGTCCCAGCCGCGCAGAACTCCGATCGGACCCCGCAGCTTCGCCTTGTTGGCGTCAGTTTCGGGGAGCTTGTCGTACGATGCCAACAATGCAGGTATGAGCCGGGCGAACGCCGGCAGATACGGATCGAACGCCGCCGCGATCAACGTCTGCGGCGTGAAATCATTGTGCGCAGTCAACACACGGATCGCATGAGCGCCGCGCGGGTTTTCGCCGACCTCGTCCATGTAGCGCGGGAAGTTGGCTTTCTGCGGGCTGTCAGCGCCCGCGGCCGTCCACGGCCAGTTGTTGGTGTTCATCGCCCAACCATTGGCGGGCTTCAGGACCTGCGGCAGGCTCTCGAGGCTGTGCAAGCCCTTCCAGTCCGTCGCCGGATCACTGCCGTCCACGGGCTTGCGGTAGTCGAACCGGTCATCCCGCACGGGCACGAATTGCGGATGCAGGTAGGCTATCTCGCCCTTCGAGTCGGCAAACAGCGTGTTATTGGAGGAGTTGGCCTGGAGACGGGCGACTTGCATGAAGCTGGCAAGATCCGTGGCCTTGGTGCGCAGAAAAGATTGCTCGAGTGCGGGTACCGGCCGGTTCATCAGGGCAAAGGCGATCCACTTGCCGCCTTCCTCGCGCACAATTGGACCGTGGTGAGTGGCGAAGGTCACGATATCGCGCTTGGCCAATGCGCCGTCCGCGGCGCGATACGACAGCGTGACAGTCTTCGAGGTCACCGGCCGCAATTCGTTGCCATAGCGGTAGGACCGGGCGCCGTCGGTTCCCGTGACAATCGTTTCCGCGAACTCATCCACATTGTCAACACCGCTCGAGGTGTGCATCCAACCGGCCTGTGCGTTGAATCCCTGGTAGATGAAAAACTGTCCCCAGGTCGCAGCTCCGTACGCGTTCAGCCCTTCGCCGCTCGTCACTTGCAATTCCGAGCGGAAGAAGAAGCTGGTGTGCGGGTTGATGAGTAACAGCGCATGCCCATGCTTCGTATGCGGCGGGGCAATTGCAAAGCCGTTCGATCCCTGGGGCTCGCCGTATGCCAGCCCCCTCTCAGCCAGTGTCATTGCCACAGGCTTCTTGCCGTAAAACGCTTGCAACTGCGTGAGTGGCACGCGCTCGATGTCACCGCCGATGCTGCCCTCGGTGAAGCTCAATGCCATCCAGGGCTCGAATTCGGTGAGCACCCGCGGGTGAACATCCGGATGAGTCTCGAGGTAGTAGTTGAGGCCATCCGCCCAGGCCTGCATCAGCTTGCGTAGCCACGGCGGGCTGCTGGCATAGTCCTTCTTCAGGATCTCAGGATCGATGAACAGCCGCTGCCGAAGATCCTTCCAGAGCGCCTCTTCCCCCTCGGCTTCGGCAAGACGTCCGAGGTTGGTGAGATAGTTGGTCTCAACGCGGTTGAAGTCGTCTTCAGCCTGCGCATAGATCATGCCGAACACGGCATCGGCGTCCGTCCTGCCCTTGACGTGCGCGATACCCCAGTCATCGCGCGTAATCGTCACCCGGCCGGGCTGCGCTGCCGCGGCGGGCCGGGACACATTCGCGACCATCAGTGCAAGGAGTGCGGCGAGAGCGATCCGTATCAGCATGGGGAAACCTATCAATGGCCATTGCGCCAGCGTAGACTTTTTTTGGGCTGCCTGAAATCGTCGGAAGGTTCAATCAAATGCGATCGCTCGTCACGGTATTCGCAATTGTTCTCGTGTGCACGGCTCGCACCGCAGCTGCGGCACAGACGTTCGACGTCCTCATTCGGAATGGCCACGTCATGGACGGCACGGGCTCGCCGTGGTACTCGGGTGACATCGGAATCCGTAATGGCAGGATCGCCGCGCTGGGACGCCTTCACGATGCGACGGCCAAGACGACCATTGACGCCCGGAATCTGCTGGTCACGCCCGGCTTCATCGACATGCTGGGCCAGTCGGAGATCACGATCCTGGTCGAGCCGCATCTGCCCTCCAAGATCTTTCAAGGCATCACCACCGAAATCACCGGTGAGGGCAACTCGGTCGCGCCCCTCAACGAGCGGATGGTCGCGGCGGACCGTCTGGGCTACGAGCATCTGAAGGTCAACCCGGACTGGCGCACACTGGCGCAATACTTCGCGCGCCTGGAGCGCCAGGGGATGGGCATCAACCTGGCAACGTACGTCGGGGCAACATCGGTTCGGCGGGTCGTGATCGGCGATGATGATCGTGCCCCCACCCCGCAGGAGCTCGACCGGATGAAGCAACTGGTTGCCGAGGGGATGCGCGCGGGCGCTTTCGGGTTGTCAACTTCGTTGCAGTACGCGCCAGCCCCTTATGCAAGTACCGAGGAGCTGATCGCGCTTGCAGCGGAAGCCGGCCGCTACGGAGGGATCTATTCGACACACATGCGCTCTGAACAGAACGGCATCATGCAGGCGCTCGATGAAACCATCCGCATTGGCCGCGAAGCGCAGGTGCCGGTCGAGATCTGGCATTTGAAGACCGCCGGCAAATCCCAATGGGGCAAGATGAAGGATGTGATCGCGAAAATCGAAACCGCGCGCGCGAGTGGTGTTGACGTGACCGCGGACACTTATGCCTACACGGCGTGGTTCAACAGCTTCTCGGCGTTCGTGCCTCCTTGGGCGCACGACGGCGGCGCCGCGAAATTAATCGAGCGGATGAAGGATCCCGCGACGCGGGCGCGCATCCGTAAGGACATGACCACTCCAACCACGCAATGGGACAACGAATGGCTGGCCATCCCCGGCCCCGAGTCGATCCTGATCTGTGTGGTGCAGAATCCGGCGCTGCGTCCGCTTCAGGGAAAAACCCTGGCCCAGGCGGCTGCAGCGCGACACCAGGACCCGATCGACGCCCTGCTCGATATTCTGATTGAAGACAAAGCCTACACGTCGGTCGCCGTGTTTGGCATGGAGGAAAATGACGTGGCACTGGCACTGGCGCAACCCTGGGTTGCGATCGACAATGACTCGCAGGGAACGGCACCCACGGGCATCCTGGGACAGGAGCATCCACACCCGCGTGCCTACGCCACCTTTCCCCGCATCTTGCGCAAGTACGTCCGCGAGGAGCATCGGCTGACTCTGCAGGATGCTATTCGCAAGTTCACATCGTTGCCCGCACAGCGCCTGGGCCTGACGGATCGGGGCGTGCTCAAGCAAGGGATGTGGGCGGACATTGCTATTTTCGATCCGCAGGAGATTCACGACGTGGCCACGTTCGAGAACCCCAACCAGTTATCTGCAGGCATTCACTATCTGTTGGTCAACGGGGTTGCAGTCATTGCGGATGGCAAGGCCACCAATGCACTACCGGGAAAGGTTCTACGCGGGCCGGGGTATCAGCAATGAGAGACAGTGCGTTAGCGACGCTCGCCGAGCAGTCCAACTTCCGGCAAACGGGCAGGATCGAGGAGGTCGAACGGCTCAGCCGTGAGCTTGCGGCCGCCTGGCCGCAAGCCGTCCGCTCGATTGAATATGGGCGGTCGGCTGAAGGGCGGCCGATGCGGGCACTGCTCGTCACCCAGACCGGCGCATTGACCAGCGAGCAGGTCCGCGCCCGGAAAATTCCGCTGCTGATGTTGCAGGGCGGGATTCACCCGGGCGAGAGTGATGGCAAGGACGCAGGCTTCATCGCCATTCGCGAGTTGTTAGATGGCTCCGCGGCGCCGGGCGTGCTTCAGAGGATCGCCATCCTGTTCGTACCCGCATTCAACACTGACGGGCATGAGCGTACGGGACGCTGGAACCGGCCCAACCAGGTAGGGCCCGAAGAGACGGGCTGGCGCACGACGGCGCAGAACCTGAATCTGAATCGGGACTACACCAAGGCGGATTCGCCGGAGATGCAGGCCATGCTGCGCCTGATCGACAGTTGGGATCCGCTGGTCTGCGCGGATCTGCATGTGACCGACGGCGCCGATTTCGAGCCCGACATATCGATCCAGGTCGAGCCCATCAATCAGGGGGATCCGCAGCTGCGCGCGAGTGGGCTGCAGTTGCGGGAGCAGCTCATTGCCAAGCTGGCCGCGTTGGGCTCAATGCCGCTCGATTTCTATCCTGACCTGGCGAAGACGGATGATCCGTCGTCCGGTTTTGCGTTGACGGTGTACTCGCCGCGCTTCTCGACCGGATACTTCGCGCAGCGCAATCGGTTCACCGTGCTCGTCGAAACTCACTCGTGGAAGGAATACGCAGTGCGTGTGCGAATCACACGCAACACTGCAGTGAGCCTCGCCGAGTTGGTGGCCGCGCACGGTTCCGAGTGGCTGAAGTTGTGCAGCCACGCCGATGTCACAGCAACGAATTTGGGCGGAACCGACGTCACATTGGACTATGTGACCCGGTGGCGTGAGCCCTCGAAGGCCGGCTCTGCGACAAGCGAGCGCGAGGATAGCGCGGATGCGCGCCTCATTGATTTTCGGGGCTACGCGTACACGCGCACCGAATCTGCGATTTCGGGTGGGTTGGTTACGGTCTACGATCCGAAGACTCCGCAAATCTGGCGCGTGCCCATGCGGGACGCCGTGAAGCCATTACTGGTAGTCAAGGCACCAGGCGCGGGCTACGTTGTGCCGGTGGCATTTGCATCGCAGATCGCTCCACGGCTCGAAGCGCACGGTATCGCCTTCCGGCGGTTACAACAGAGGTTGACTGCAGTCGCGGCCAGCACGTTTCGCGCGCAGCAAGTTCAATTCTCGGCCGCTCCATTCGAGGGCCGGATGCGAGCTCAACTGGCGGGAGCGTGGAGTGGGCAGCCGGCCAACATTGAGGCAGGAGCCTTGTTCGTACCGATCGCCCAACCGTTGGCTCGACTGATCACCGCCCTCTTCGAGCCGCAAGCCCCCGACTCTTTTGCCGCGTGGGGCTTCTTCAACGCCTGCTTCGAGCAGAAGGAACAGATGGAGCCCTACGTGGCAGAGCAGGTTGCCGCCAGTATGTTGGCCGCCGATGCGGGTTTGCGCGAAGAGTTCAATGCGCGGCTGCGGTCCGACCCCCTGTTCGCTCAGAGCCCCAGCGACCGGCTGGAGTTCTTCCTGCGCAGGCATACTTCTTGGGACGAGCGTTATAACCTGTATCCCGTTCTGCGGGTGGATACGCCGCTATAGGGGAAGTCCCCACGGGTCGCCCGCCAAGGGGCCGCATGACTTTGCTAGCCAACCTCGTCGAAACGTCGCAGCGTGTGGGCGGCACCCCCGGCCGGTTGGCCAAGGTGCGCGAGCTTGCTGCCCTTCTGCGCGCCCTGCAGCCCGACGAGATCGAGACCGGTGTCCACTACTTGTCTGGGGAGTTACCGCAGGGTCGCATCGGCATTGGGTACGCAACGCTACGAACCGCCGCCTCCAACCCTCCCGCCGCCACGGCGACGCTCTCCGTTGCCGAGGTGGATGCCCTCCTGACGAACATTGCAGATATTCGCGGCGCAGGCTCGACCGCAAATCGCGCTACGGCGCTGGCTGGCCTGTTTTCCCGTGCAACTGAAGGGGAGCAGCATTTCCTTCTGCGCCTCCTTACTGGCGAGCTGCGGCAAGGTGCATTGGCGGGTGTCATGGTCGACGCGATTGCGTCGGCTAGCGGGATTCCCGTTGCACAGGTGCGGCGCGCGGCCATGTACTCGAAGAGTCTGGGCGCGGTGGCTCGCGTTGCACTCCTGGAGGGTTCATCTGCCCTGTCCCGATTCCACCTGGAGCTGTTTTCGCCCGTGTCTCCCATGCTTGCACAGACGGCCGCGGATGTTGGGGAGGCACTGGGTGTGCTGCAGGGCGATGTTGCGTTTGAGTGGAAGATGGACGGCGCACGGATACAGGTCCACAAGGTCGATACGGATGTCCGTATCTACACGCGAAGTCTGAACGAAGTGACGAACGCCATTCCGGAGATCGTCGCGAGGGTGCGCGCCTTGCCCGCGCGAGTGTTGGTACTGGACGGCGAGGCAATTGCATTCGATGCGGCGGAGCGGCCGCATCCCTTCCAGGTCACGATGCGGCGCTTTGGCCGCAAGCTGAATGTCGAAGAGTCGCGCGCCAAGCTACCGATGCGGGCGTTCTTTTTCGACTGTCTGCATTACGAAGACCAGAGCATCGAGGATCGGCCCGCGCGGGTGCGTCTCGAGACACTAGCAAAGGCAGTTCCACCTGAGGCGCAAGTACCCCGCCTGATCACCCGCTCAGAGTCGGCAGCGCGTGAGTTCTACGATGCCGCACTTGCGGCAGGACACGAAGGCCTCATGGCGAAGGCGTTGGACACGCCTTACGAAGCCGGAAATCGTGGCGCGGGATGGCTCAAGATCAAACGTGCCCATACTCTCGATCTCGTGGTGCTGGCCGCGGAATGGGGCCACGGCCGTCGTACAGGCAAGCTATCCAACTTGCACCTGGGCGCGTTGGATCCGGCGACGGGCCAGTACGTCATGTTGGGAAAGACGTTCAAGGGCTTGACTGACACTCTGCTGGACTGGCAAACAAAGGAATTCCTGGCGCGCGAGACTCACCGCGACCAGTGGACCGTGTATGTGCGGCCCGAGCTGGTCGTGGAGGTCGCCTTCAGCGACCTTCAGGAAAGCAGCCGTTACCCTGGTGGTCTGGCACTGCGGCTCGCACGCGTGAAGCGCTATCGCGAGGACAAACACGCAGCCGACGCGGACAACATGGACGCAGTACGGCAGATTCACGCGGCGCAGAGCGGCGGCGTCGCCTAACACAGACACCCCGTAGGTACAGCCCTTGCTGCCTACGCCGCGCGCGTGTGGCCTCGAGCAATCCCGGACGATGTCAAAACTGAGCAAACCTTGGCGGCTGGTCATCAAAGCCGCTTTCAGTGCCATTGCAATCGGAGGTCTGATTGCAGGTATCAACTGGCGCGAGCTGCCTGAGCTAATCAACGGTTATCACTGGGAATTCGCAGGGGCCGCGTTTATCGGGCTGATGATCCAATTCCCGGTCAGCGGGTTGAAGTGGCACGCGGCGCTTCGCGTGTGCAACGTCGATGTCTCGCCCACGCGGCTGACGCGGTTTTACTGCATCTCGCATTTTGTCGGGCAATTTTTACCCACGTCGATCGGCGGCGACGCTTATCGGGTTTATCGAGTGCTGCCGCTGGTTCAGCCGCGTTCTCGCGCCGTCACGTCGATCGTGCTCGATAGAATCGTGGGCTTGGCGGCGCTGTTGGTGCTTGGCGCCGTGGGCGCGGTATTCCTGATCGACAATTTTCGGCTGCCCCAAGGTTATCTGATGGCCTTGGCAGTCGGCTGCCTGGGCGCCGTAGTCGGCAGCGCGGCAATGTACTTCGGCTGGTTCCGTCTCATCCGCAAAAAGTTGCAGCACCTCAAGGTCGTGGCCGCGATCCAGGGGGATCTCATGCAGCTGTTGCGCGCCGGCTGGAAATGGGTGCCGCTGTTGGGCATGGCGTTCGTGTTTCAACTGATCGCAGTCGCCATTGTGTACCTGCTGTTTCTGGGCGCGGGATCGTCAATCGGGCTCGCGGAAGTTGCGTTGATCGCCGCAGTGACGGGCCTTGCGGGAATGATTCCCCTGGCCATCAACGGCATCGGTGTTACCGAAGGCACCATCACTCTTGCCGGAGTCGCGCTGGGCGCCGACTATGAGGATGCTGCGGTCGCGGCAGTTCTGCTGCGCGTAGTTGTTTTGCCTTTGAGTTGCGCCTGCGGCGTTCTCTACTGGCGCGAGCCGCACGGCAGCGACGCGGACGTCTCGACGCGCAGACCGGCTATTCCGGCCTGAAGTCCAGCAACTTTACGATCTCTTCCGCGGCGGACGGGCTGCCGAACACGGCGTCGTATTTCCCCGGTGCTGTCCTGGACGGACGAGTGAAGAACAAGCCGCCCGCTTCCTCCACGAGTACCTCGGTAGCGGCTATGTCCCAGCGGTTCAAGGTGAATTCGACCACGGCATCAACACTGCCGCGTGCCGCCATGGCGTGCATCCAGCAATCGCCATTGCCCCGAAAATACCGGATGACGCTGCCCAGCCTTTCGTAACCTTCCGCCAGTCCCGCCTGCCGAAACTTCTGGATTTCGGGCGCCGACACCATGCAGTCGGTCAATGCGCGGCGCGGGCCAACATTGATCGCGCTTCCATTGCAGCGCGCGCCTAATCCTCTGCCGGCAATATAGAGCTCGCCGAAGGCAGGAAGTTGAATGGCACCGACCAACGCGCGCCTGGCGGGTACGTCTTCCAACGCGACCAGCGTCCCGAAGTAAGGTAGTCCGCGCGAATACGGCATAGTCCCATCGATGGGATCCACGACCCAGCGGTATTGGGCACCCGCTGTGTCGCCGCCAAATTCCTCGCCCAGCACGGGCCACGCCTGTTCCGCGTCACTCCCGAGAATCTGCCGGATCTGCTGCTCGGCCTCGCGGTCGAAGCGGGTGACGGGAGATCCGTCTGACTTGTTCTCCACCGGGAGGGTGGGATTGCGATACCCCGAGAGAATCAATGATGAGGGTGCTACGGCCGCTCGGGTGGCCAGGTCCAGCATTCGGGCCAGGGGCAGGTCCTGGTTGGGTAGGCCCTGGTTGGATTCGCGACTCATCCTGCGATTATGCCAGACGACCGACAGCTGAAGGGGGCGTCCTTGCCACCCCTGTCCGCCGACCTTCACCCGTTAGTGAAGGTCGGCGGCTCGTCGAAGTGTCAGCGGCTTACCGAAGTGCTGGCGGCAGCGCTGTGGCTAGCGGAGATGTCGCCGTGACTCGCGCTGCCCTCGTTGGCGGCGCCACCGTCAACTCCCGACTTCGACGCTGCGAAGCCGCCGGCTAGCGACTCGTTGCCTCGTGTTGAGGGGGCGGGCTTGGAAGGGGCCGAAGATGTGTTGGTTTTTGTCGCGGGTGCATCGTTGGCGGATGTACGCGAGGCATTCGCGAGGAGACCGCCGGTCGCGGTGCCCTGGGCGCCGGTGGCAGCGCTGTGGGTGTTGTCTCCCGTGCCGTGGGTGTTGCCTCCCGTGCCGTGCGCGCTGTTTGCCGCGCCCTGGGTGCTACCTGCGGCACCTAACGCGGCGTTAGAAGCGCCCTGCGTGTTAGCTGCGGCGCCCTGGGTGGTGCCTGCGGCATCCAATGCTGCGCTCGATGCGCCTTGCATGCTGCCCGCCACTCCATGGGTGTAGTTGGCTGCGCTCTGCGTGCTACCTGTTACTCCCTGCGTAGCCTGGGCCGCGCCCCACGCGCCGCTCCCCAAGCTCTGCGCGCTGGCTGCGCCACCCACCGCGGTGTTCGACGCGGCTTGCGCGGCACCCGCTACGCCCTGAGTGCTACCCGCCACGCCCTGCGCGCCACCGGCCACGCCCTGCGCGCCACCGGCCACGCCCTGCGCGCCACCGGCCACGCCCTGCGCACCACCGGCCACGCCCTGCGCGCCACCGGCCACGCCCTGCGCACCACCGGCCACGCCCTCCGTGCTACTGGCTGCGCCCTGCGCGCCACCTGCCACCCCGTGCGCGGTTCCTGCTGCGTCCCATGCGCTGCTCGCAGCACCCTGCGTGTTGGCTGTTATGCCTTGCAGGCCACCCGCGGTGTCCTGCGTCTTGTCCTTCGCCTTGTTTGCATCGCCCTTGGTCGCGCCCGCGGTCTTGCCCCCATCTTTTTCCGCGCTGTGAGTTCCACGAGCGACGGTGCGATTCACGCCTCCAAAGCCGTCAGAGCCAGTGTTGAACGCGCCACCACCGTTCATGGAGCCGCCGAGGCTCCCCATGCCGCCCATGCTTCCCATGTTGCCCATGTTTGACCCCAGCCCGCCGTTCAGCGCGCCACCTAAGCCTCCACCAACGCCACCAACGAGACCGCCGGCGTACGAAGCGGCGCTGCAGAACAGACCTGTGGCGACCACGGTGCTCGCAATCAGATGACTCTTTTTCATGATCGTCCTCCTCGAGACCGCGGCCTATCCGCGACCTTCATGGAGAACTACGACTGGCCGGTGCGAATCCTTCCATGCCCGCGATGATATTTTTTTCTTAACATATTCCGGGCAGGCCGCGGCTAGCGAGCACGCTCACCCGCGAACCGCACGGCCGGCGCGAGATCCGCGCCCACCAGCCCGTAACCGTAGGTGGTATCCATCCCCGCCGGCCCCAGATCCAGCGCGTGATGAGCCAGTTCATCGACCGCGTGCGCGGCTGCCTCTTTGTCGGGTTCTCGCAGTGTGGCCGCAAGCAGGCTCGCCACGATCGGGGCCGCATAGGAAGTGCCGCGAACCACATCGAATGTTTGCGACGATTTGGCTGCCGACATGTCAGCGCCGGGAGCTGCGAACTTAACCTGCGCGCCACGACAGGCTTCGACCAATACGCGATGGCGGGTATCTACGGCGGTAATTCCAATGACTCCTGGATATGACGCGGGATACAGCGGCGGAGCAGCAGGGCCGTCATTTCCAACTGCAGCGACGATCAGATATCCGCGGGCAACGACCAAGCGTACTACGGCCTCGAGTATTGCATTGGAGGGGCCCACTAGACTGACATTGATGACAGCAACCTTCTGCCGCGCAAGCCAGGCGAATGCATCACTGATCGCATCTGCAGCACCCCCGGTTGGCAACCCACAAAACACGTCCGCGGCGTAGAGTTCGGCTCCAGGAGCAACCCCATGGAAGTCAGCCGACCGTCCAATCATCAGCGACGCAACAGCTGTTCCATGCGGCCCCGGTACCGGCGAACCGCCGCACCCGTACTGTTGTATCGACACATCTTTGAACACTGCATGCGCAACATCGACGCCACTATCGATGAGTCCAAGCCTCTTTCCCTGCACCTGTGCCTCCGGGCCGGGGCTTGCGCTGCCGCCGGCACCGCCGCCGGCACCACCGCTGGCACGATCGCCGGCACCACCGCTGGCACGATCGCCGGCACCGCCGCTGGGGCGATCAACAGCGCCGCCGCTGTCCGTATAGATATGATTGAAGTCGAGACTCGCCGCAGGCACAACTTCTCGCAAACGGACCAACGCCCGTTGGGTGTCCATACCTCTCGGCGCCCCGAGAACCACGATGCGCGCATCGAGTCCATCGAGGGTCCGTACCCTGACTATGGTGAATCCCGCTGCCACTGCGGCATCCAGCTCTGCATCTGACGGAGAAATGGCGAGCACTTCGCCGCGCACGATAGGCGCCCCGTTTCGATCAACATCCAGCGTTGCGCGGTTATGACGGAGCAGGTCGCTCAGCCGCAGCCGGCGAACATCCTTCAGGACCCCTGAGTCCACCTGCCCAACAGTCCCCGAAAGCGTGCGGTCCACATCAGGCAGTCGGGGTTGGGGCAAGGCGGGCAGACGCACATTGGGCACGCCGATCTGCGCATGTGCGCTCTGGGCGGTTATGATCAACAATGTGGAGACAATCTTCAGCATCGAGCCGCTGACCGCATGAAGGCACTGAGCGAAGATCTTGGCGAGCAGATTGTCGGGTTGTTGCCGCGACTGAGACGCTTCGCTCGGACGCTGACCGGCAACGTGCACGACGCCGATGATCTCGTGCACATTGCTATCGAGCGCGCCTTGTCGCGCTCGGAGCAGCTGCGCGCGGATTCGCCGGTATCGAGCTGGCTGTTTGGCATTCTGCGCAACGCCTGGATCGACGAAGCGCGGGCGCGAAACCGGCGCAATCGGGTTTTTGCCCCGGAGGAGTTGGGCGAGAGCGTGGCGGATCCGAGCGGTCATCAGCATGCGGATGTCATTTCGGTCCAGGGCGCGCTAGCCAGGCTGCCCGACGAGCAGCGCGAGGTGGTGGGCCTGGTACTGGTCGAAGGACTCTCGTACAAGGAGGCTGCCGCAATCATGAACGTGCCGGTGGGAACTGTAACCAGCCGGCTGGCGCGCGGACGTGATGCGCTCCAAGTAATGCTTGGGACGAGCCCGGATGGGACGCATGCGGCGCACGGGCGGCCGGGCACGGATGCCCAGGACCCACGATGAGCAAGCGAACGCATGCGCTGGAGGCGATCTCATGACCATTTCCGACGACGTCCTGATGGCGTACGCCGATGGGGAGCTGGACCTGAGAACCCGGGCCCAGGTGGAGGATGCGATAGCTGCGGACCCCCAGATCGCCCGCCGGGTGGCTGCACACCAGGCGCTGAGAGGCACACTTCGCGCGGGCTTCGATAAGGTTCTCGATGAGCCTGTACCGGATCGCCTGATAGCCGCAGCTCGCGCGACTTCGGGTGCGCCATCGCAGAGCCGCGTGGAGCCACCGCAGGACCGCGTAGTCGTACCGCTACGGCCCAGGCGAACCCGGACTCTCGCCCTGCCCCGGTGGGCTTTGCCGCAGTGGGGCGCAATTGCGGCGAGTTTCGTGTTGGGCGCCCTCGTATGGCATTTCGGAACTGACTGGTATTCATCCGGCCCTGTCACAGAGCGGAACGGGCAGCTCGTCGCAGCGGGTACGTTGGACAAGGCCCTCTCCAACCAATTGGCAAGTGAACAACCGACGCAGACTCCAGTGCGGATCGGTGTCAGCTTCCGCTCCAAGGGGGGCGACTACTGCCGCACGTTCCAACTGCGGGACAACACCAGTCTTGCAGGCCTCGCCTGCCGCGACCAGGACAAGTGGAGGTTGGAGGCCCTGGCCCGAAGCGAAGCTTCGCCGGCGGGGTCTCA
>Ga0068858_100000901_pt1 | contig 30779 bp, 30 predicted proteins | sample KBSSwiS12_FD_66589 | JGI IMG/M metagenome (GOLD analysis project Ga0068858, IMG submission 66589) | Switchgrass rhizosphere microbial communities from Kellogg Biological Station, Michigan, USA - KBS Switchgrass S1-2 | ecosystem: Host-associated > Plants > Roots > Rhizosphere > Soil ... | reverse complement strand
CAATACGCCGGTGACGGTGGTGACGATCGGCGAGGTCCCCGTCACCGACATCAGCGATGCGGGGCTCGACGCGGCGCTGGCCAAGGCGGGCTACAAGCTCGACAAGGTCGTGCCGACGATCCCCAACATCCTGCTGATCCTGCTCGCCATCCTCGGGCTGAGCGCACTGTCCGGCATGACCTATGGCCCCGTCGCGGCGCTGCTGACCGAGATGTTCCCGCCGCGCATCCGCTACAGCTCGATGTCGATCCCCTATCACATCGGCACCGGCTATTTCGGCGGCTTCCTGCCGGTGATCGGCCAGTATATCGTCGCCAAGACCGGCAATCCCTATGCCGGGCTGTGGTACACTTTCGCCGTCGTGGCGATGGCGCTGGTCGTGACGGCGTTCGGCCTGCACGAAAGCAAGCCCGGCACGGCGAGCGCGGACTAGGGTCTGTACGCAATAGCGGCAATGGCCGTGACGGAGCGGATTTTGGCGCAGGGGTAGGAACAAGGAGGGAGCGATGGCTTCCCATCGTGACCCCAAGGACCCTTTGGCGCGTGACGCCGCCCTGCGCCTAAATCCGCCCGCCGCGAAGCGGTCGCCCGGAGCGGGCTGCTGGACGTCGTCGCTTGCTTGCGCGTAGCGAATGCTACGCGTCTGCGCTGCGCTCCTCGCCAGCAGCCCGCTCCGGGCGATCACGACCGTTACCGCTATTGCGTACAGACCCTAGCGTCCGCGCCCCGCGCCCGCTAACCGCCCGACATGCCCGCTCCCCTGCGCCTGCGCCTCGACGGCGCCGCCCTGACCGACAATTGGCGCACGCTCGCCGCGATGAGCGGGCCGGCGGCATGTGGCGCGGCGGTCAAGGCCGATGGCTATGGTCTCGGCGCGGACGCGGTGGTGCGGCGGCTGGCAACGGCAGGGTGCCGCGACTTCTTCGTCGCGACCTGGGCCGAGGCGGCGGCGCTGGCGCCGTCGGGCGTGTCGCTGGCGGTGCTGCACGGCGTGCGCGATGAGGACCTGTCGGCCGCGCTTTCCGGCGTGGCACGACCGGTGCTCAACAGCGCGGCGCAGGTAGCACGCTGGAAGGCGGCGGGCGGCGGCGCGTGCGACGTGATGGTCGATACCGGCATGAACCGGCTCGGTGTGTCGGTCGAGGACGTCGCATCCGGGCTGCTCGACGGGCTGGCCATCGACACGTTGATGAGCCACCTCGCCTGCGCCGACGAGGACGTTGCGATGAACGCGGCCCAGCACAGTGCCTTCACCGCGCTGGCCGGCAAGACGCAGGCCAAGCGGATGAGCCTCGCCAACTCGGCCGGCATCGCGCTCGGCACCGACTACGCCTTCGATCTGACGCGGCCCGGCCTCGCGCTGTATGGCGGGGTACAGCGGCCGGCGTTTGCCGGACGCATCAGGCAGGTGGTCACGCCCGAGGCGCAGGTCCTCCAGCGGCGGCGCGTCGCGGCGGGCGGCAAGGTCGGCTACAACGCGACCTGGACCGCCTCCGCGCCAACCGAGGTTGCGATCCTTAACCTGGGCTATGCCGATGGCTATTGGCGCGGCTTCTCCAACAAGGGGATCGCCCGAGCCGCCGGCGGCTCCCTCCCCGTCATCGGCCGCGTGTCGATGGACCTGACGGCCATCGACGTCACCGCCGCGCCGGACCTTGCCGAGGGCGACTGGGTCGCGATCGACTATGCCCTGCCCGAGGCGTCGGCGGCGAGCGGCATGTCGCAATATGAACTGCTCACCGGCCTCGGCGCCCGCTACGACCGCGTCTGGTCCAACTAAAGCCCCTCCCCCAAAGGGAGGGGCTTGAAACGGTCTACTGCAGCGTCTTGATGATGGCGGAGAAATCGAGCCCGCCATTGCCCGCCGCGGCGAACGCCTCGTAAAGCTCGGTCGCGCGCGCGCCCATCGGCGTGTCGGCGCCCGCATCCTTCGCCGCATCCATGGCGAGGCGCAGATCCTTGAGCATCAGCGCGGTGGCGAAACCGCCCTGATAGTCGCGATCGGCCGGCGTCTCGGGCCCGACGCCGGGGACCGGGCAATAGCTCGTCATCGACCAGCTCTGGCCTGACGAGACGCTGGCGATGTCGTAGAATTTCTGCGGATCGAGCCCGAGCTTCTCGGCCAGCGCAAAGGCCTCGCAGGTCGCGATCATCTCGGCGCCGAGCAGCATATTGTTGCAGATCTTGGCCGCCTGCCCCGCCCCGCTGCCGCCGGCATGGATCACCGCTTTGCCCATGTCGGCAAGGAACGGCTCGGCGCGATCGAACGCCTCGGCACCACCGCCGACCATGAAGGTCAGCGTGCCGGCATTGGCCGCGGCGATGCCGCCGGACACGGGCGCGTCGACCATCGTCAGCCCCTTTGCCCGCGCCGCCTCGCCGACGCGCTTCGCGGTGGCGACGTCGATCGTCGAGCAGTCCATCAGGATCGCCGAGGGCGGCGCCGTGCCGAACACGCTGTCGGCATAGACGCTTTCGACATGGGTGCCGGCGGGAAGCATGGTCACCACCGCCTCGGCGCCGTCGCACGCCGCCGCCGCGCTCTCCGCCGCCAGGCAGCCGGCGGCCGTCGCCTTTTCCAGCGCGTCGGCCGACAGGTCGAAGGCGCGCACGTCATGCCCCTTCTTCGCCAGATTCGCGGCCATGCCGCCGCCCATATTGCCCAGACCGATGAATGCTACGCGTGCCATGTCTTCTTCCTTCATTCTTCCCTCTCCCCTTGTGGGAGAGGGAGGGGCCCGCTGCCGAAGGCAGCGGGAGGGTGAGGGGGAGTAACGCGGAGGTCGCGTTCTGGACTGCCCCTCATCCGGCGCTTCGCGCCACCTTCTCCCACAAGGGGAGAAGGGCTTATTTTCCCGTCCACTTCCCCGGACGCTTCTCGACAAAGGCGGCCATGCCTTCCTTCTGGTCGGCCGAGCCGAACAGCGAATGGAACAGGCGGCGCTCGAACAATATGCCCTGCGCCAGGCCGCTCTCGAAGGCGGCGTTGACCATCTCCTTGTTGGCCTTGACCGCGAGCGGCGCCATGCCGGCGATCTGGGTCGCGACCTTCACCGCCTCGTCGACCAGGTCGGCGGCGGGAATGATGCGGCTGACCAGCCCGGCGCGCTCGGCCTCGACCGCGTCCATCATGCGGCCGGTGAGGCACATCTCCATCGCCTTGGCCTTGCCGACCGCGCGGGTCAGGCGCTGCGAACCGCCCATGCCCGGCGCGACGCCGAGTTTGATCTCGGGCTGGCCGAATTTGGCGGTGTCGGCGGCGAGGATGAAATCGCACATCATCGCCAGCTCGCAGCCGCCACCGAGTGCGAAGCCGGCGACCGCGGCGATGACCGGCTTGCGCGTGCGGGTGAAATTCTCCCACCCGCCGAAATAGTTGCTGCCGTACATGTCGGCGAACGACTGATCGGCCATCTCCTTGATGTCGGCGCCGGCGGCAAAGGCCTTTTCGCTGCCGGTCAGCACCGCGCAGCCCTGGCTGGCATCGGCATCATAGGCAGCCATCGCGGCATTGAGCTCGGCGAGCACCTGGTTGTTGAGCGCGTTGAGCGCCTGCGGGCGATTGAGCGTGACCAGCGTCACGCCACCGCGCCGCTCGACCAGCAGGGTTTCATAGTCGGCCATCGTCTTTGTCTCCGTCATTGCGGCGTCCATGCCTCGTCCTCGGGCAGGGGCGCGAAAATCTGTTCGATCACATGGTCGGTGACGCCCTCGGGCGTCGCCGGGTCCCAGCGCGGTGCATTGTCCTTGTCGACGATCACCGCACGCACGCCTTCGAGAAAATCATGGCGCTGCACGACGCGACTGCCGACAGCATATTCCTGACGCATCTCGTCGGCGAAGGTCGCCATCCGCGCACCGTCATGGAGCAGGCGCAGCGAGACCTTCATCGTCTGGGGCGACTTGGTCTCGAGCGTGGCGAGCGTCGCCGCGGCCCATTCGCCCGGATCGGCGGCGAGCGCGGCATAGATGTCCTCGAGCGTGTCGGCGGCGAACAGCCGGTCGATGTGGGGCCGATGCGCGAGGATCTTCGCCTCGGGTGCCGGCGCCGAAAGGCTGTCGAGGATCGCCGCGATCGTCTGCGGGTCCGCGGCGATGCGCGCCTTGGCCTCCTCGACGCTATCCCCGGCGAGGTAATGCGTGGCGAGGCCGAGCGCGAGGCACTCGGCGCCGTCGAGCCGATGCCCGGTCAGCGCGAGATACTGGCCGATCCGCCCCGGCAACCGCGAGAGATACCAGCCGCCGCCGACATCGGGGAACAGGCCGATGCCGGTCTCGGGCATGGCGAGCCGCGTCGCCTCGGTCGCGACGCGGTAGCGCGCCGGTAGCGCGATACCGACCCCGCCGCCCATGGTGATGCCGTGCATGAAGGCGACGACCGGCTTGGCATAGGTGAACAGCCGGTGGTTCATGCGATATTCGGTGTGGAAGAAGCGACGCGCCTCGTCCCCGTCGCGCGCGCCGCTGTCGGCGAGCATGCGGATGTCGCCCCCGGCGCAGAAGCCACGCCCCTCGGCATGGTCGATGATCACCACCTCGACCGCGGCGTCGCCGCGCCATGCCTCCAGCGCGTCGAGTACGCCGTCGCACATCGCGGTGTTGAGCGCGTGGATCGCCGCGGGGCGGTTGAGCCGAAGGCGGCCGGCCTTGTTGTCGATCTGGGTGATGAGGTCGGTGGTCATAGGGTGCTTTCGGATAGCTTCTCCCTCGCCCCTGGACAGGGGAGAGGGATACCGCAGCTTGGCAGCTTGCTGCCTAGCGGAGGTTGGGAGAGGGGTTGAGCGGTCGCGAGCGACCGCGCGGCGCGAGTGCGCCGCCCACCCCTCTCCCAGCTTCGACTAGGGCCGCGCGGAAGAGCGCGACCCAAGTCTGCGCAACCCTCTCCCCTGAGGGGAGAGGGAGATAAGGCGATCGCACGCGTCACTGCCGCGTCATTTCGCGGCCGATGATCATGCGCATCACCTGGTTGGTGCCTTCGAGGATCGAATGGACGCGCAGGTCACGCCAGAAGCGTTCGATCGGATAGTCCATCAGATAGCCATAGCCGCCATGCAGCTGCAGCGCGCGGTCGACCACCGACGAGCCGGTGTCGGTGGCGAGGCGCTTGGCCATCGCGGCGAACCTGGTCTTGTCGGGCGTGTTCGCAGTCACCTTCGCGGCGGCAGCGTAGAGCAGGATCCGTGCCGCCTCCAGCTCGGTTGCCATGTCCGCAAGGGTGAACTGCGTGTTCTGGAAATCGGCGATCGCGGTGCCGAATTGCTTGCGGTCCTTCGTATAGTTGACCGTCTCGTCGATGCAGCGCTGCGCGCCGCCGAGCGAGCAGGCACCGATGTTGAGCCGGCCGCCATCGAGGCCCATCATCGCGATGCGGAACCCCTCGCCCTCGCCGCCGACCAGGTTTTCGGCCGGCACGCGCACGCCGTCGAAGATCACCTGGCGGGTCGGCTGGGCGTGCCAGCCGAGCTTGCGCTCATTGGCGCCGAAGCTGACGCCCGGCATATCCTTCTCGATCACCAGGCAGGAGATACCCTTCGGCCCTTCGACGCCGGTGCGGACCATGGTGACATAGATCTCGTTCTCGCCGGCGCCGGAGATGAACTGCTTGGAACCGGTGACGATATAGTCGTTGCCGTCCTTCACGGCCTTGGTCTTGAGCGCGGCGGCGTCGGAACCCGAGCTTGGCTCGGTCAGGCAATAGCTCGCCATCCGGTCCATGGTGACCAGACTGGGGAGATATTTGTCCTTTACCGCGCGCGCACCGAAGCGGTCGATCATCCACGATGCCATGTTGTGGATCGAGATGAACGCCGAGGTCGCCGGGCAGCCATAGGCCATCGCCTCCATGATCAGCGCCGCCTCGAGCCGGCCGAGATTGATCCCGCCGCTTTCCTCGGAAATGTAGATCGCGGCGAAGCCGAGCGCGGCTGCTTCCTTGATCGTGTCGCGCGGGAAGATGTGCTTCTCGTCCCATTCCCCGGCGAACGGCGTGATGCGGTCGGCGGTGAACTTGCGCGCCAGGTCCTGGATCTCGCGCTGGTCGTCGGTGAGGTCGAACTGGATGGTCATGCGGATGTCCCTGAACGGCAATTGTCGATGCGCTGCGAACGCGCCAGCGGGGTGAGGCGGCGCGGCGCGGCACAATCGTCGCGCCGGGCGGCAAGCGGCTTGACCGGCACGGTCGATGATGGCGCAGCGGCGGGGCGTAGCACGCGTTCGGCGAACAGCGCGTCGGCAACCGGCATGTCGTTGCGATCGTAATAAAGCGGGCCGGCGACGTGCCGCGCCCAACCAAGCGCTTCGGGCAAGGTGGCGTTGGCCGCGATCAGCTCGGGCCAGGGCTGGTAGATCGGGTCGGCATAGGCCTGGTCGGCGGTGACGATCTCCCACCCGTCGTTGCGCAGCGCGGTGACGAGATCCCCGATATAGCGCGCGGCGAGATCGGTCTCGTGGAGCAGCATGACATGCGGCGGCGAGCGGCCGATCGAGCGGCGCATCACTGCGTCGGACAGGTCGGCGGCCTGGACCATGGTCTCGACATAAAGGTTGCGCAGCGCCGCCTCGTCCATCGGCTTGCCGGCGCGCCTCGAGTCGATCGTCAGCCGCTCCATGTTCCAGTCCGAGCCATCGACGGTGACCCAGGCGATCTGCAGCCCGCGCGCCTTCAGACCGTCGAGCACGGCATGGCGCTTGACGACGTCGCGGCCGCCCTGGTTGAGTCCGGGAAAGCGCAGCCACGGCCGATAGCCCGGCCGCCCCTTGAGCCAGCTTTCCGCCTTGTCGACGTCGGCGAGGAAGGCTTCGGCCGATTGCGACGACACGTCGCGGTGCGAGAAGGTGTGGTCGGCGATGACATGGCCGGCGGCGACATAGGCGGCGATGCGCGCAGCGCCGTCATTGCTCGGCCCGATCCGCCCGGGATTGGCAAAGAACGCCGCCTGCCTGACATCGGCCTTGCGCAGGCCCGCGATGAGGAGGCGGGTACGCTCGGCCGGGGCATAGAAGGCGCCGGGGCCGCGCGGCACGTCGTCGAAGGTCAGCGCGATGGTCTTTTCGCGGTGCGTCGGCGGGCGCCCGTCATGGCCGAACGGGTCGATCGCGATCCAGGTCACGCCGGCCGCGATGGCGAGGATGAGAAAGGCGCGCAGCCGGCTCATGCGGCAAGCCCCGGGCATCGTGCAGGCGAACGCATCGGTCTGATCCATCCAATCGCGCGGAACCGCGATGTGCCAGGTACTAGCCGTTCGGTTCGCCTTTTGGGAGCATGCCTGTGCGGAAAGTCCTTCTCGTTTTGACGCTCGCGCTGCTCGGCGGCTGTGTCGAGGACAATCTCAACGCGCTGGCGGTGGGTGCGTGCCAGGATAGCCGCAACTGCACCGTCACGGATACCACCAGCGCCGGCGGCCCGCCGCAGCAGCGCGCGATCGCGCCGGAGAGCCAGCAGCGGCCGCATTGACCCGCTGGAACACGGGGAGTGATGGACGCCCCGCCGGCCCCGCGCCATAAGCACGGCATGGACCGGCTGGCGCTCCTCGACACGATCCTGCGCATGCTGGCGATCGGCCAGCTGCTGCTGATCGCGATGGTGATCGGCCGGGGTCGCGCGCCACGGCCGATCAGGGTGACGACGGCGCTGCTGCTGCTCGGCGTCGCCTCGTACCTGACCATCGCGACACCGGTTTTTCATGCCGGCGCCAGCCCGTTCTGGGCGCTGCTCCAGCTGCTCGCGCAGAGCGTGCCGCTGATGCTGTGGGTGTTCGCCCATCTGCTGTTCGAGCGGCCGATCGACCGGCGCGTGGCCGTTGCGGGGATCATCCTGCTGTTCGGCTGTTGGGCGGGCCTGTTCTACGCGCGACTTTTCGACTGGGACGGACGCGGGATGATAGCGCTCGTGCAGCGCGTCTCCTCGTTGCTGTTCGCCGGCCATGCCATCATGATCGCGCTGAGCGAGCGTGGCGACGACCTGATCGAGAAGCGGCGCCGGCTGCGTGTCGGCTTCGTCGTGGTGGTCGGGACGCTGGCGTTCGTCGTCATCGCGCTGGAGCTGATCTTCGGCTATCGCATCGGCACCTATCTCGCGATCGGCCAGGCCTTCGCGATCCTGATCGCGACCAGCGCGATGGGCGTCGCGCTGTTGCAGAGCGACCCCGATTTGCTGTTCGACCCCGACCGCCCCGCACCCCTGCCGAGCCTCAGCCCGGCCGAGCATGTGCTGAACGCGCGGGTCAGCGAAGCGATGGCCGCTGCCGTCCACCGCGAGCCTGGGCTGACGATCGGCGGGCTGGCCGAGCGGCTCGGCGTGCCCGAGCACCGGCTGCGCAGCCTCATCAACCAGCGGCTCGGCTACCGCAATTTCTCGGCGTTCCTGAACCATCACCGCGTCGCCGATGCCAGGACGTGGCTGGCCGATCCGGCGAAGGTCGACCTGCCGGTGCTGACCATCGCGATGGACCTGGGATATGGCTCGCTCGCGCCGTTCAACCGCGCGTTTCGCGAGGACACCGGGCAGAGCCCGAGCGAATTCCGCCGCGAAGCGATCATCGGGATTCGAAAAATGCCGATCGATTCCGAAATCGATCGTGCTTTTCCGGCGCCGCGCAGCCGGGCCGGCGATGATCGGCTAGCGACCGACGGGACAGCCCTTCCCGACGGAGCCGCGTGATGTTCGATATCCTTTCCCGCTTTGCCCAGCACTGGGTGCACAGCTTCGAGACCGAGATGGTACGCTATCTGTTCGGCGCGGCCGGCGTGGCGCTGACCTATTGGGTGCTGCGCCGCTGGACCGCGTCGCGGCGTATTCAGCAGCGCGCGGCGACCTTCACCGACCGGCGGCGCGAGTTCCTGCTGTCGGTACAGACCATCGCGGTGTTCGGCGTGGTCGACCTGATCGCCTTTGCCGGGATCGCCAGCGGGGCCATTCCGATCCATCACGGCGGGTTCGATATTGCCGTGTTCGGCGCGCAGCTCATCGCGATGGTCGTGCTGCACGACACCTGGTTCTACTGGATGCATCGCGGGCTGCACCTCAAGGCGCTGTTCCTCAAGGCGCATGCCGCACACCACAGGTCGCGCACCCCGACCAGCTGGGCGGCCTATGCCTTCGCGCCGCTGGAGGCGGTGTGCGAGGCGCTGTACGTGCCGATCCTGCTGTTCGGCATCGCCTGGATCTCGCCGGTCTATCCGCTCGCCATCTTCGTGTTCCTCGGCCACCAGATCGCGCGCAACGCGATCGGGCATAGCGGGCACGAACTGGCCTGGCCGGGCTTCACCCGCTCGCGCTGGACCGGCTGGCTGACCACCACCACGCATCACGACCTGCATCACAGCGAGGGACGCTACAATTTCGGGCTCTATTTCAGCTGGTGGGACCGCATGATGCGCACCGAGCATCCGCGTTACCATGAGCGCTTCGAGGCGGCGGCGCAGCCCTGGGTCGGCGGCGGTGCGCGGGGTCAGGTCGCGACCGAGGGCGCCTGAACACGGCACCGGCCGAATTCCCTGCCGTCGGGTGGCTGGCAGGGAATTTGGCAGGGAATTTCGATTTTTTTCCGCTGTGCCGGCAGGGAATACTTGCCGGGGACGGTGAGGGTTCGGAGGGGCGGTCGGGCGCATGGAGTTAGTCATGCGCGCTTTGGTGGGCGGATTGAATCGGGCTCGCACGATCCCGCTGTGTCTTCTTCGCTGAAGCGGAGGGAAGGCAGGCGAGGATCAACGGCGGGCTCTCCCAGATCAATTCCTCCCCGGAACGGGGAGGTGTTTAGATTTACCCCATGGTCGGGATGACGAAGGCATTGGCGCCGTCACCCACGCCGCCGTCGGGCCAGCGCTGCGTCACCGTCTTGACCTTGGTCCAGAACTTCACGCCTTCCATGCCGTGCTGGTTGGTGTCGCCGAAGGCCGAGCGCTTCCAGCCGCCAAAGGTGTGATAGGCGATCGGCACCGGGATCGGCACGTTGATGCCGACCATGCCGACATTGACCCGCGCCGCGAATTCGCGCGCGGCGTGGCCGTTGCGGGTGAAGATCGCGACGCCGTTGCCGTACTGATGCTCGCTCGGCAGGCGCAGCGCCTCCTCGAAATCATTGGCGCGGACGATCTGCAAGACGGGGCCGAAAATCTCTTCCTTGTAGGACTGCATGTCGGTGGTGACATGGTCGAACAGTGAGGGGCCGATGAAGAAGCCCTCCTCATGGCCCTGCAACTTGAAGCCGCGGCCATCGACGACCAGTTCGGCGCCCTCATCGACGCCGGTCTGGATCCAGTTTTCGACGCGCTGCTTGTGCGCGGCGTTGATCACCGGGCCGTAATGCGCCTCGCTGTCGGTCGAGATGCCGACGCGCAACGCGTCGATCGCCGGGATGAGCTTCTCGCGCAACGCGATGGCGGTCTTTTCGCCGACCGGCACGACCACCGGCAGCGCCATGCAGCGCTCGCCGGCCGAGCCGAACGCCGCACCCGACAGATCGGCGACGACCTGATCGAGATCGGCGTCAGGCATGACGATGCCGTGGTTCTTGGCCCCGCCCATCGCCTGGACGCGCTTGCCGGCGGCGACGCCGCGCGAATAGACATAATGCGCGATGTCCGACGAGCCGACGAAGCTCACCGCCGCGATCGCCGGGTGATCGAGGATGGCGTCGACCATTTCCTTGTCGCCGTGCAAGACCTGCAGAATGCCCTCGGGCAGGCCCGCCTCGCGGAATAGTTCGGCAAGGCGCACCGGCACCGACGGATCGCGCTCCGAGGGCTTGAGGATGAAGGCGTTGCCGGTGGCGATGGCGACGCCCGACATCCATAACGGGATCATCGCCGGGAAGTTGAACGGGGTGATGCCGGCGCCAATGCCGAGCGGCTGGCGCATCGAATAGACGTCGATGCCGGGGCCGGCGCCCTGGGTATATTCGCCCTTCAGCGCATGCGGGATGCCGCAGCAGAACTCGATCACCTCGAGCCCGCGCTGGATGTCGCCCTTCGAATCGGCGATGACCTTGCCGTGCTCGGACGAGAGCAGATGCGCCAGCTCCTCCATGTTCCGCTCGACCAGCGCCTTGAAGTTGAACAGCACGCGCGCGCGGCGTTGCGGGTTGGTCGCGGCCCAGCCGGGCTGCGCCTTTTGCGCGGCGGCGACGGCGGCATCGAGCTCGACCTGGGTGCCGAGATTGACCCTGGCCTGGACCTGGCCCGTGTTGGGATCGAACACGTCGCCGCTACGCGCGGCGCCCCCGCCCGAATGACCGACAATCAGATGATCGATGACGCGCATGACACTCTCCATGGGACTTCATTAGGCCGGGGCATTGGTTGGCGCCCCTATCTCACCGCGCATTTATGCATACAAGCCTCCATCTTTGCGGGTAGCATATGCATTTTTGCGGGGGTTCGATGCGGAACTGGGACGATCTGAGAATCTTCCTCGCCGTGGCACGGGCGCAGAAGCTGGCGCCGGCGGCGCGGCTGCTCGGCGTGGACGTGACGACCGTCGGGCGGCGGCTGGCGCGGCTTGGCGAGGCGCTGGGGGCGCCGCTGTTCGACACGATCGGCGGCGAGCGGCGGCTGAGCGAGACGGGCCAGGCGCTGCTGCTGCATGCCGAGACGATCGAGGCGGCAGTGCTGGCCGCGACCGAGGGCGACCGCCAGGGCTCCGCGCTGTCGGGGCATGTCAGGCTGAGCCTTGCCGAAGGGCTGGCGACGCATGTCGTGGCGCCGGGGCTGGCGCGGTTCCGCGCGGCGCACCCGCAGCTACGGCTCGACCTGATCACCGCCTCGGGCTTTCTCAACCCGTCGAAGCGCGAGGCGGATATCGCGGTGATGCTGGCGCGGCCGCGCAACCGCCAGTTGCAGGCGAGCCGGCTCGCCGACTACCGGCTGCACCTTTATGCGACGCGCGACTATCTCGATGCGCACGGCACGCCGGCAAGCGCGGCGGCGCTCGGCGAGCATGCGCTGATCGGTTATGTGCCCGAGCATATCCATGCCGTGGAGCTGGATTATCTCAGCGAAATCCATACCGGGCTGGTGGCGCGGGCGCGCAGCACCAGCATCAACGTGCAGCATGCGATGATCCGCACCGGCGCGGGGATCGGCATCCTACCCGAGTTCATCGCGCGGCGCGATGAACGGTTGGTCGGTGTGCTGGGCGATCAGGTCGCGCTGGAACGGACCTTCTGGCTGGTGACGCATGAGGACACGCATGCGACGCCGCGGATCGAGGCGGTGACGGGGTGGCTGCGCGAGGTGGTGGTGGGTATCGGGTGAGGCGGGCAATGAGAGACGGGGACGGTGGATGATCGAAACGGTGGTTTCCTATGAGGGCGGCCTGCGCTGTCGCGCCGAACATGCCGAATCAGGCACGGTCGTTCTGACCGACGCGCCGAAAGACCATCACGGTGAGGGCGAAAGTTTCTCGCCGAGCGAGATGCTCTCGATCTCATTGGGCAGCTGCATCCTTAGCATCATGGGTATCGCGGCGCGTTCCATGGGCATGGATATCGCCGGCGCGACCGCCTCCATCGCCAAGCAAATGGCGGATGCGCCACGAAGGATCAGCGCCATGTCCGTCACGCTTCGCATACCCGGCGATTTCAACGCCCGGCAGCGCGCCAAGCTGGTGGGAGCGGCACATGCCTGCCCCGTGCACAATGTGCTCGGCATCGACGTGCCTATCGCCATCGAGTGGACCGGAGCAGGGAGTGCGGCCGGTGAATGACATCGGCGTCGGACTGATCGGCTATGGCCTGGGCGGCAGGGCCTTCCACGCGCCCTATGTCGGCGTAACGCCGGGCATGACGTTGCGCGGGGTGGTATCGCGGGATGCGGCCAAGGTGCGGGCGGATTTGCCGGACATGCGGGTGGTGCCCGACGTGGCGGCGCTACTGGCGGAGCCGGGGATCGATCTGGTGATCGTGTCGAGCCCCGACGCGCTCCATGCCGAGCATGCGCTGGCGGCAATCGCGGCGGGCAAGCATGTGCTGGTCGACAAGCCGTTCGCCACCACGCTGGCCGATGCGCGACGTGTCGCGGCGGCGGCAGAGGCTGGTGGGCGGTTGCTGACCGTGTTCCAGAACCGGCGCTGGGACGCGGATTTCCTGACGCTCAGGCGATTGATCGACGAAGGCGCATTGGGCGAGATCGTGCAGTTCGAAAGCCATTTCGACCGCTGGCGACCGACCCCGTCGCCGCTGTGGAAGGAGGCGCGCGCGGGCGGTGTGTGGCTCGATCTCGGGCCGCATCTGGTCGATCAGGCGCTGCAACTGCTCGGCATGCCGGAGGCGATCGACGCGGATCTGGCGGCGCTGCGCGCGGGCGCGCCGGCGCCCGACTATTTCCACGTCACGCTGTGTTATCCGCGGCGACGCGTGATCCTGCATGCGAGCAAGCTGGTCGCCGCGCATGGCTTGCGTTTCGCGGTGCATGGGACGGGCGGAAGCTGGATCAAGCACGGCATCGATCCGCAGGAGGCGGCGACCGTGGCGGGCACGGCGCCGGGCCAAGGCGATTGGGGGGTCGATCCAACGCCGGGTCTGCTGACGCGCGGTGACGGCACAACGATTCCGGTCGCAAACGAACGCGGCGATTATCGCCTCTTCTGGGCGGCACTGGCGGCAGCGATCCGCGGCGAGGGGGCGAACCCGGTGCCGGCGTCAGAGGCGATCGCGGTGATGACGGTGCTGGACGCGGGGTTGCGAAGTGCGACCGAAGGGCGTGTGGTCAGGTTGTAGAGGGTGCGCGGCGCGGGGCCGCCGCCGCACCAAGGCCGGTCTGCGGCGATTGACGGTGCCAATCGACCCGGGTGAGGTGAAAGACGGCGGTATCGCGGACATAGCCCGTCCAGGTCGTCAGGTTCCTTTCCAGCGTCGCGACGCGCCGCGCGCCGAGCTTCTCGACCGCGCGCATCGATCGACCGTTGCGCGTGTCGACCCGGAAGGCGACCATGTGCATGCCATGCGCAAAGGCGTGGTCGATCAGCAACGCCTTCATCGTCCGGTTGAAGGCCGTGCCGCGCACCGATGGCGCGATAAAGGTCCCGCCGATCTCGACCATGCCAGCCGCTTCGTCGGGGTCGATGAAGCTGGTCATGCCGACGACCGTCTGCCCATCCAGGACCGCGAAGCGCAGCCAATTCGACCTGGCCGCGAGGAACGCCAGCGAGCCATCGAAATGCTCCCCGAACAGGCAAAGCGGATAGATCTCCCATATATCGGGATCTTCGGCGCAGGCCGAGCGCAGCGGCTCGATATGGCAATCCTCGAACGGCACGAGCGCGACCGGCGGATCGAAAAGTGGTTGCAGCAATCCCATGCAGACCTCCCGCGGCGTCGGCGTCGGGATGGCGGTGGAACATGGCGAAACTGCAGCGGGCGAGCGGGCCAATTCGGGCGAAGGAAAGGCGGGGCGGCCTGAGGAGCAAATAGTGGTCGGGTCCCCCCATCACCGGCCCCAACGAAGGCTGCAGTCCCGTTTGGAAAGGCGAAGGTAACGGAGCGCGGATTCGCCCATAGGCGCTAAGTTAGAAGTATATATTATTGTAACAAAATAGTTTTTATTCCCATCTCTTTCCAAAATCGTCATGCCGGACTTGTTCCGGTATCCACTGAGCCGGTGTCCGAACCGCCGAAACGTGGAGAATGTGGCCCGGTGGATGCCGGAACAAGTCCGGCATGACGGAGATACTTTGAAATTACAGGATATTTTATTTAACTCAGCGCCTATGGGTCTTCGCCGGGGAGCAATGGCGGTTTTGGAATCTAGACTCGCCCCACGGGCACCAGCATCCGGCCTTCGTCAGTATCGACCCAGCGCACCTTTACCTCGAACACCTCGGCCACGCGCTGTTCGGTCAGCACCTCGGCTACGGGTCCGAAGGCGGCGACCCTGCCCGCCTTCAGCAGCAGCACGTCATCGGCGACGCTGGCGGCATGGCCGAGGTCGTGGAGCACGATCACCACCCCTGCCCCGCCATCCGCCACGCCGCGCAGCCGTGCGAGGATGTCGAGCTGGTGCGCGGGGTCGAGGCTGGCGAGCGGCTCGTCGGCGAGCAGCCAGCGCGGTTCGCCGGCCAGCACGCGGGCGAGCAGGACGCGGGCGCGTTCGCCGCCCGACAGCTCGTTGACCGCCCGGCTCGCGAGGTGCGTCGTCTCGGTCGCGGCGAGCGCGCGGGTCACCGCCGCCTCGTCTTCTGCCGACGCGCCGGCGAAGGGCGAGCGGTGCGGCAGGCGGCCGAGCGCGACGAGCTCGGCGGCGGCGATGTTCCAGGCGGCGGCGCCGTCCTGCGGGAGATAGCCGATCAGGCGGGCGCGCTCGCGCGGATCGATGCGCGCGACGTCGCGGCCGTCGAGCGTGACGGTGCCGCCCCGGGGCACGATCAGGCCGGCCATCGCCTTGATCAGGCTCGACTTGCCGGCACCGTTGGGGCCGAGGATCGCGGTGATGCGGCCCGGCGCCAGATCGGCCGCGATGGCGTCGAGCACCTGGCGCCCGCCGAGCGCGACGCTGGCGGCCTCGATCCTCAGTTCCATGAGCGGCCCCCGCCCCTGAGCAGCAATGCGAGGAAGAAGGGCGCGCCGATCAGCGCCATCGCGACACCGAGGCGGACCTCGCCGGCGCCCGGCGCGAGCCGGCACAGGCTGTCGGCGACCAGCACCAGCGCCGCGCCACCGAGCGCGCTGGGCAGCAGCAGCGCCGAGGGGCGGTGGCCAAAGATCGGGCGCAGCAGATGCGGCACGACGAGGCCGACGAAACCGACCACGCCGGTCACCGCGACGCTGGCGCCGATGGTCAGGCCGGTGCCGAGCACGATCAGCGCCTGAAGGCGGCCGAGCCGCACGCCGAGCGAGCGCGCCGCCGCCTCGCCCAGCGTCAGCGCATCGAGCGCGCGGCCGGTGAGCAACAGCAGGGCCGAGCCCGCCGCGATGAACGGCACGGCGAGGCGGACATCGTCGATGCCGCGATCGGTCAGCGCGCCCATCAGCCAGTCGATCGCCTCGGCCACGGCATAGGGGTTGGGCGCGAGCGAGATGAGGAAGGCGGTGAGCGCGCCCGACAGGCTGGCGAGCACGGTGCCGGCGAGAATGAACTGCACGCTGCTTTGCGCGCGCCAGGTCAGCGCGGCGAGCAGCGCCATCGAGCCACCGGCGGCGAACATGGCGCAGGCGAAGATGCCGAGCGCACCGCCGCCGATGCCGAGCACGATCGCCGCGACCGCGCCGAGCGCGGCGCTCGACGAGACGCCGACCACCGCCGGATCGGCCAGCGGGTTGCGCAGATAGCCCTGCAGCACGGCGCCCGACAGGCCGAGACCGGCACCAAGCGTGAGGCCGAGAATGGCGCGCGGCAGGCGCAATTCAGTGACGATCGCCCAGCGCGGATCGGGCGAGAACCACATTGCGGGGGGAATCCAGTATTTGCCGGCGATCAGCGACAGCAGGAACGCCGCGACGACCAGCGCGGCGAGCAAGGCCAGCCGGCGGGTCACGAGGCGAGGCTCCGGCGGACTTCGCTCAGGCGCTGGAGCGCGGGGACGATCGCCGGACCGCCGCAATTGACCAGCCTGCGGGGGAAGTTCGCTTCGGCGACGGGCGCGCCGGTGCGGGCGAGGACGCGGGCGCGCAGGATCGCGGTGCGCGAGGCGTCGGGGGCGAGGATGACGCGCGGCGGGTGGGCGGCGATGGTCTCGATCGGGAGGCCGCCGGTGAAGCGCAGGCCGTAATCGGCGGCGGCGTTGCGGAAACCGGCGCGGGTCATCAGTTCGTCGAGCAGGGTGCCGGAACCGTTGGCGAGGTCGCCGGCGATGAACAGCAGGGCGGAGGGGCAGCCGACTGTCCCTCTCCCTTTGGGCGCATCGGGTAAACAGCACCCCGTGCTGTTTAAGCCATTCCGGGGGAATGGCTGACCCGATGCGGGAAGGAGCCGCGCAGCGGCGGGAGGGTGAGGGTCGATCTGAGCGAGGGCGGTGGCTGGAGCAAACGCCCTGCCCTCACCCTTCCCATCGCTGCGCGATGGGCCCCTTCCCTCTCCCACAGGGAGAGGGAGACAAGGCGCGGCGTTCGCCGCTGCCTTCTCGATTCTTCCGACCATCGCCTCGCCCCGCTCCGCCGCGCCAAGCGCCGCCGCCAGCGTACGGATCTGCGCCTCGCTTGCGGCGATGGTGGTGGGCGAATCGAGCGTCAGCATCTTCAACCCGGCGCGCTGGTACGCCGCCAGCGTCGCCGGCGGGGTGAAGCTCGACGTCACCACCAGATCGGGATGTAGGCCGATCACCTCCTCGGCCGTGCCGGTGGTGGTGGCGAAGCGGCGGGCGACCGACAGCGGCATCGAGCTGGCCTCGGCCTGGACCGAATAATGGCTGATCGCGGCGATGCGGCTGGCGGGCACCAGCTCGACTAGCATCGCATCGGCGCAGGGGTTGGTGGAGACGATCCCGCCGCCCGACGCCGCCGGCTGGGTGCAGCCGGCGAGCATCAAAGCGAGCAGCGGGATCGTCGGTTTCATCGCCTCACAGCTTCACGCGGACGCCGCCATAAGCGGCGCGGCCGAGCGTGGCATAGCCCGACACGGTCTGATAGCGTTCGTCGAACAGGTTATCGACCCGGCCATAAAGGGCGAAATGATCGCCGATCGGCATTTCCGCGCGCACGCCGGCCAGCACATAGCCGTCGAGTCGGGTGAAATTGCCGGCATCGTCGAAGCTGTCGCTGACATGGCTAACCGTGCCGCCAAGTGACAGGCCGAAGGGCAGCTTGTAATCGAGCGAGACGTTGACCGTCTGGCGCGGCCGCCGGGCGAGATCGTTGCCGAGATTGGCGCCGGCGGCGCGATTCTCGGCATGGATGTAGCTGTAGTTGGCGGTGAAGGTCAGATCGTCGATCGGGCGCAGTGTGAGCTCCGCCTCGACACCCTGGGCGCGAGCGCGGGCGACATTGTCATAGGTGCCGAACGGGCGATTGTAGCAGATCGTCGCCTTGTTGAGGACGTCCGCCGCTGCGCAGCCGCGGAAATCGATCTGGTTGACGGTGTCGCGGTGGAAATAGGTCACCGCGATGACGGCACGGCGCTGGAGGAAAGATTGCTCGACCCCGACATCGAAATTGCGCGCGGTTTCGGGCCTGAGCGACGTGGTGCCGAAGTCGCCATATAATTGGTACAATGTCGGCGCCTTGAAGCCCTCGCCGTAGCTGGCACGGATGGTGGTGCCCTCGTCGAACGCCAGCGCAGCATCGGCGCCAAGGGTGGTGTGACCACCATAGGCGCGATGCTGGTCGTGGCGCACGCCGCCGGTCACGGTGAGCTGACGGATCGGCTTGACAATCGCCTCGCCATAGAAGCTCGTCACACCGGCCGAGGCGAAGGTGAAGCCATCGTTGAAGCGCGTATCCTCACGCTCGGCGCCCGCGACGAGGCGCAGTTGGTCGACGACCTTGAAATCACCCTGATATTCGTAGCGCTGGCTGCGCCCGCGACCAAGGAAGCTCGGCGTGGTGCTGGCGGGCGAGTCGAAATTGTCACGATTGATATCGGCGATGGTGAAGGCGACGCGATTCTTGAAGCGGCCATCGAGGAAATTGGCGTGCGCGCCGGCATAGCCATAGAGTTCCTGCGTGGTCGAATATTCCGGATCGTCGGCCAGCGTGAAGTTGGGCGCCGGGAAGCCATCGAGTTCGACCCGGCTGTGCGCGTAATAAGCGCGCAGATCGAGGCCGATATCCTGGGTGATGTTGATGCCGACGCGACCGGTCGCGCCATATTGGCGATAGCCGTCGGGCTCGGTGCCGCTCGCCGCCGCCGAGATGCCGTTGCTGTGGAGATAGCCAGCGGTCAGCGCGCCGGAGAAATGGTCGTTGGCGCCGGAGATGGCGGCATTGGCGAAGACGCTGTTGTGCGCACCATATTCGACGCTGCCGCGACCCTGTACGCCGTCGCTCGGCGCGGCGGTGACGATGTTGACCACGCCGCCCAGCGCCTGGCTGCCCCATGGCACCGAATTGGGGCCGCGCAGGATCTCCACGCGATCGACCGAGCCCGACAGCAGGTTGGCGAAGTCGAACCCGCCACCCGGCGAGGACGGATCGTTGACGCGCACGCCGTCGATGATGGTCAGCGTCTGCTCGCCCTCCGCGCCGCGGATGCGCAGCGCGGTGAAGCCGCCCACGGGTCCGTTGCGCGACAGCGTGACACCGGGCGTCGTGGCCAGCAGGTCGGCCATCGACACGGTCTGGCGCTGCTCGATCATCGCGCGGGTGATGACGGTGACGGCCTGGCCGACCTCGCGAGGAGATTGCGGCACGCCGGCAGCGACGACTACGACATCAGTGCTGACGCGGCTTGTGGCGGACATGACATCTTGGTCGTCAGCGCTGGCCGGCGGCGTGGTCTGGGCGAAGGCCGGCGCCGCGACGAGCGCGGCGGTGGCGAAGAGTGCGGTTCTGAAAATGGTCATCATAACGTCCCTGTGCGAGGGACCGAGTCACCGGATGACGCAACAGCGCGACACCCGGCCACGCGGCCCGGTTGTGTCGCTCGCTCGAAGGAATTCCCTCGTCCGCCCGGTGCACCCCGCCCGCGCAGTGGATCGACATGGGACAGGCAGGTTTCCTGGCTCCCGGGTCACGGCCTGATGCACCTCGCCTTCCCAGGTCGAAACCCAGTGGCTGATTGAGGCGCCGGCTATCCGGTTACAGTTGCGGGGGCAGCAGCGGCTTTGCGGGAGTTACCCCACGCACCGCTTTCCCTTGGATCCCGTCTCCGGGAACCCGTCTCGGCGCCGCCCCTAGCCGGATGCCGTCCGATCGGCAAGCGGGAGCGCGCGCATCGGGCATTGAACCAAAGCGGGCACGGAGGGTTTATTCTTTGCAAAGGGTGTTCCGGTACAACGACAATAGTCGCCGTTCCTGTGAGGAGCACGAAAATGAAGACCTTGTCCCTGAAGGGCGCACCGCCGCTCCGACGATATGAGGAAACCCTGCCCCCGGGCAGCGGGCTGTTGATGACCGCCGCCTTGTCGGTCATGATCTGGGGTATCGTTGCCGCGGTGGCTTTGCTGAGCTGATCAGATCTCCGCCACGCCGGACAACAGCGTGGCGGTATTGCCGCCGATCCACACCTGACCATCGGCATCGCGATCGACGCGGACACGGCCGCGCCGGCCCAGCCGCGTGCCTTGCGCGGCGACATAGGGCGCGGTGACGCGCCCCGTGCCGAGCAGCCACTGGGCGACCGAGGCGTTGAGGCTGCCGGTCACCGGATCCTCCACCAGACCGCCGAACGGGTCGCTGAACAAGGCGCGGATCTCATACGCCACCGCGCCGCCGGCCGGCGAGAAACCGACCACGCCGATCTCGACCCGCTCCGGATGATGGCGCGCCGGCTCGACCGCCAGCACCGCCTCGGCCGAATCGAGCAGCACGGCGACCCAGCCGGGACCATTGTCGACCCAGGCGGCGTCGACGATGTCATCGACCGCGATGCCCAGGATCGCCGCGATCTCGCGACGCTTGTCCTCCTCGACCGGGCCGGAGCGGATCAGCGGCGGCGCGGCAAAAGCGAGGCCGACGCCATCGCGGCGCACCCGCACCAGACCCGCGCCGCATTGCTGCACCACCATGTCGCCGGCTTGCGGGGCGCCTCCGGCGGCGAGCCAGGCATGGCAGGTGCCGAGCGTCGGGTGGCCGGCAAAGGGCAGCTCGCGATCGAGCGTGAAGATGCGCACACGATAGTCGGCGGCCGGGTCGGTCGGCGGCAGCAGGAAGGTCGTCTCGGACAGGTTCAGCCAGCGCGTGATGCGCTGCATCGTCGCCAGGTCGAGATCGTCCGGCGTGGTGACCACCGCGAGCGGATTGCCGGCAAAAGCGCCGTCGCCGAACACGTCGATCATCTGGAACGGATAGCTGGTCATGGCGTCGAACTCCCGGGCGCCGAAATGACAGCCGGGCTTGACCAGGGCAAGCGTGTCGCCCGCCATCGCGTCCCAAATACCGCAACCCTGACGGCCTTATGCGAACACCACCTCCACCAATGACGGTCCGGTGCCGGTGAAAGACGCCTGCAGCGCGGGATCTAGTTCGGCGGCCGCCGTCACACGCACCGCCGGCACGCCCTGGCCCTGCGCCAGCGCGCAGAAATCGATGCCGGGGAGCGTACAGCCGATCGGTTGCTGCATGCCGAACACGTTCGCATAGCTGAACATCGCCTGGTAGCGGCGATTGTTGACGATCACGAAGCTGATCGGCAGCGCCAGCTGTGCCGCCGTCCACAGCCCCTGGATCGCGTACATCGCCGATCCGTCGCCGAGACAGGCGATGACCCTGGTGCCGGGGCGGCCGAGCGCGACGCCGATCGCCGCGGGCAGACCGTGGCCCAGCCCACCCGAGGCGCAGGTGTAGAAGCCGTCCTCCTCAACGATCGGCAGATAATCGTGCATCGGCCCACGGCTCGACGGCGCCTCTTCCACGATCGGGGCACCGCGCGGGCGAAGGCGGGCGATCTGCTGCATGAGATAGGCATCGCAGAAATCACGCCCGTCGAGCACCGCCGGCGCGACGCGCCGCTCGGGCGCGGGACGATCGACGGGGCGGGAGAGCGCGAGCAATTCGCCGACCCCGCTCTTCAGGTTGGTAATGGCGGCCGTCCCCGCCGGCGCCCATTGCGCCAGCGTCGGGTCGTCAACCAGCATGAACAGCTCGGTGCCGTCGGGAATGTGCGGGCCGAAGCCCTCGACATGGTAGAACGACAAGGGCCCGCCCAGCACCGCGACCACGTCATGGCCGGTGAGATCGCGCACGATCGGCTCGCGCCCGGCGGTGAGGAAGCCGGCGAACAGCGGATGATCCTCGGGGAAGCTGTTGCGCGCCGACATTGGCGAGACCCAGACCCGTGCCTGGTGCATCTCCGCCAGGCGGATGACCTCGTTCCACGCCTGGTCGCGCGCCACGCCCGCGCCGACCACCAGCGCGGGGCGCTGCGCCGCGGACAGCGCGCGCGCCATCGCGGCAAGGACATCCGCGTCGCCGCGTATCGCGGTGCCGATCCGGCGGGCGTGCACCGGGTCACAGGGGCGATCCCAGTCGTCGACCGGCACCGACACGAACACCGGCCCACGCGGCGGCTGCATGGCGACATAATAAGCGCGGGCGAGTGCCGCCGGCACATCCTCGGCACGCGCCGGCTCGACCGACCATTTGACGAACGGGCGGGGGAAGTCGGTCGGCTGCTGCGCATAGAGGAACGGCTCATACGGCAGGATCGCGCGGGCCTGCTGCCCGGCGGTGATGATGAGCGGCGACTGGTTGCGGAACGCGGTGAAGACGTTGCCGAGCGCGTGGCCCAGCCCCGCCGAGCCATGAACGTTGACGAAGGCGGCGTTGCGGGTCGCCTGGGCGAAGCCGTCGGCCATGCCGATGACAACCGATTCCTGCAGCCCGACGACATAGCGGAAATCGTCGGGGAAGGCGCGAAAGAGCGGCAGCTCGGTCGAGCCGGGATTGCCGAAGATGGTGTGAATGCCAAAAGCGCGCAGCAACGCGAACGACGCGTCGCGCACAGTTCCCCGGCGGTCGTCTGGGCTCACCTGGCAATCCTCTCCGGCAACATCGATATCCGCAAGAACCCAGGAGGATCCTGGCGCGGCATCCGCTTCATCCATCCTTTTCCCGTCATGGCACGAAAATTCAAATAGCCATTGGCAATCGTTCATATTCGCGCTCGATTCTCCCGGGGCCAGCGTCCTGCCGGCGAGGCGGATCGTTCCCACCGCCCTTGCGGAGCGCGATACTCCGCGCCTGCGGCGCACTGCCGATAAAATAGCTGCTCATTGCCCATTGGAGTGTGGCAAAGGCTGACGCGCTGATGGTCACGACTCGCCCTGTGCTGCGCCGCGCGCACGTCTTGCCGCTGTTGCTGGCGATGACGCCGGTCGCCGCTTGCGCGCAGGACGGCGCGCCTGCCGGCGACCAGGGCGACGACGTGGTCGTGCTGGGCCGCGGCCTGGCCTTGCCGCCGGGGACGCCGGCCTATGGCGCGGTGACGATCGATCGCGACCGGCTGGACGGCGACGCGTCGGGGCGGGTCGAGGATGTGCTGGCCGATGTCGCCGGCTTCCAGCAGTTCCGCCGCTCGGACAGCCGCTCGGCCAACCCTTCCGCGCAGGGCGTGACGCTGCGCGCGCTGGGCGGCAATGCGTCGAGCCGCGCGCTGGTGCTGCTCGACGGCGTGCCGATCGCCGATCCGTTCTTCGGCTATATCCCGTTCACCGCCCTGTCGCCCGACCGGCTGGCGGCGGTGCGCATCACGCGCGGCGGCGGCAGCGGACCGTTCGGCGCCGGCGCGGTGGCGGGGACGATCGAACTGGTCAGCGCCGGGCGCGCCGATCTGGCACCGGTCAGCGGCAGCGCCTTTTATGGCAGCGAAAACGCACTGGCGCTGACCGCTTCGGTCGCGCCGACGCTCGGGTCAGGCTTTGCCGTGCTGTCGGGCCGGTTCGAGCGCGGCGACGGCTTCTTCACCACGCCCGTGGCGCAACGCGCGCCGGCGACCGCACGGGCGCGTTACCGCGACTGGTCGGGCGGGCTGCGCGCCGTGGCGCCGATCGATGCGCTGACCGAGCTGCAGTTCAACGGCACGCTGTTCGAGGACCATCGCACGCTGCGCTTCGTCGGGGCCGACAGTTCGTCGCAGGGGCAGGACGCCAGCGTCCGGCTGATCCATCGCGGCGGCTGGCAGGTCGATGCGCTGGCCTATCTCCAGGCGCGCAACTTCACCAACAAGGTGATCAGCGCAACCAGCTTCAAGCTGACGCTCGACCAGGGCAACACGCCGGCCACCGGCATCGGCGGCAAGATCGAGCTGCGGCCGCCGGTCGGGGCGGATCATGTGCTGCGCATCGGCGCAGACCTGCGGCTGGCGCATGGCCAGCTTTACGAAGACGCTTATGCTGCCGGCGTGGTCTCGACGCGGCGCACCGCCGGCGGCGACAGCAGCACGCTCGGCGCATTCGTCGAGGATGACTGGACGATCGGCCGACTGGTGCTGACCGGCGGCGCACGGATCGATCGCTGGACGCTGACGGGCGGCTTCCTGCGGGAAGTGGGCACGGTGAATACCGACAACCGCTATGCCGACCGCGACGGCAGCGAAGCGACCGCGCGCGCCGGGCTGCTCTATCATGTCAGCCCGACGCTGGGGTTGCGCGCCGCCGGCTATACGGGTTTCCGGTTGCCGACACTCAACGAGCTGTACCGGCCGTTCGTGGTGTTCCCGATCACCACCCAGGCCAATGCCGCGCTCGGGCTCGAAAAGCTGCGCGGCGCGGAGGTCGGGATCGATGCGACGCCGGTCGCCGGCGTGACGTTCGGGCTGACGGCGTTCTACAACCGACTCGGCGGCGCGATCGCCAATGTCACGATCGGCCCTGTCACGCGCCAGCGCCAGAATGTCGATGCGATCGTCGCCAGGGGCGTGGAAGCGACGCTCGCGGCGCGGCACGGCGCGATGTCGCTGGCCGCCTCTTATGCGTTCAGCGACAGCCATGTCGAAGCATCGGGCGCCTCGGCGAAGTTGAACGGCTTCATTCCCGCGCAGAGCCCGCGCCACACCGCCAGCGCGACGCTCGCCTGGGCACCGCAGGCCGGCCCGTCGCTGTCGGCGACGCTGCGCCATGTCGGCCGACAATATGAGGACGACCTGCAGACCGACGTGCTGCCCGCCGCGACCACGGTCGACACGGTGGCGCGGCTGCCGATCACCCACCGGCTCGCGCTGGTCGCGCGGGCGGAGAATCTGTTCGATGCGACCGTGATCACCCGCAACGCCGCCGGGTCGATGGATCTGGGGACGCCGCGGACGCTGTGGATCGGTTTGAGGTTCGGCCGCTAAGAGCGTGCGTCGTCAACTTTGGACGTCACGCGAACTCGTTTCGGCATCCACCCTTCCACGAACGCATCAACCGCCGGACCAGGCGGGCGGCGCCTGGTCAACCGGCCGGCGGAGCCATAACCCGGCGAGCACGCGGCCGAGCAGCGCGGGCAGGCCCGGGCGAACGAGCAGCCAGTCACGCATCGCGGCACCCGCGCCGGGGACCGACGCGGCGCCGCCCCCGCGGGCAATGACATGGCGTGTGCCGCCGGCATCGAGGTGAAGGGTGAAGGTGGCCGGGCGATCGTCGCACGGCGCAACCGCCGCGGACATCATCGCGGCCAGCACCGAATCCGCCGCGGCGTCGCGCCAGAAGGCAAGCGCGGCACCGTCTTCCACCCGGGCGAGCACGTCGAAGCCGCCCGCCATCAATGCGACGCCATCGAACAATCTTTCGTCGCCACCAGCGGCGTCCACCGCGCTCGGCAATGGCGTCTCCGGCACCGGCCGTTCGAGCGCGATCCAGCCGCGCCGTGCGACCGCCGCACGGAGCGCCGCGAAGGCCGCATCGTCTTCCCCGACCGGTCCGATCCGCAACGCGTTGAGTTCCCCGGACAGCGCATCGACCAACGTATCGAACGCCGCGTCCGGCGCGTCATGCGCGGCGGGAAAGCCGCGAAACGGCGCGTCGACACCCGGCACCGTCGCCAGCCGCGCCGCGGCGGGGCCAATGCGCACGAACGGCAGCGCGATCACCGCGTTGCCGTCATGCTCGACCAGCATCGTCCGCGCCGCGCCGCCATGCAGCGCGAGCGCCGCGGCATAATATTGATAGCGCAGGAAGCGATGAGAATGGGGGGCGGACTGCGCCACCAGATCGATCGCCGCGGACAATCCGTCGAGCGGACAGGCGCGGCTCGCCGGCGGCAGGCGCGTGAATTCGGCGAGCAGCATCGGCTTGGTCATCGCGCGGCTATAGGCCGCTGAGGGTTACCAATGGGTGGAGGCGTCGGACGCTAATCGCCCTTGCTTCCCGTGCGCCGTACCTTAATCGTTCGAGCCCATGCCAACCTTCCCTGCCGTTTCGACCATCGCCCAGACGATCCAGCTGTCGCTGAGCCCGGTGTTCATGCTGGCCGGCATCGGCGCGCTGCTCAACGTGCTGGCCGGGCGGTTGTCGCGCGTCGTCGATCGGGCGCGCGCGCTGGAACATCTGCATCCGCGTTCGACCGGGCCCGAGCACGACCGCCATGTGTGGGAGTTGCGGCTGCTCGACCGGCGCATCTCGATCATCAACATGGCGCTGTTGCTCGCCGTGTCGAGCGCGGTGATGACCTGTACCGTGGTTGCGCTGCTGTTTGTCGCCGAGCTGGCAAAACTTCACTTCGGCACGCTCGTCGCCTTGTGCTTCATCCTTGCGATGCTGCTGCTGACCTCTTCACTGGTCTCGTTCATGGTCGAGGTGCGCGTGTCGCTGCGCGCGGTGCATATCCGCGACGAGTTGCTCGAACGCGACAAGAAATAGCGGCTTACCGCGCCGCCTCGACACTGGCGCCGACATCGGCCGAGGGCAGATAACGCGGCGCGACGCGGGCATGGCTCGCCTGTTCATAGGCGTAACCCGCGTTGAGCACGGCCTGATCGGCCCATGCCGTGGCGATGAACGACAGCCCGACCGGCAGCCCCTTGGCGAGCCCCATCGGCACGGTCAGATGCGGATAGCCCGAAATCGCCGGCAGTTCGCTCGCGCTGGGGCCGTCGAAATGGTCGCCGGACACCGTATCGCTGAGCCACGCCATGCCATATGTCGGCTCGACCAGGATGGCCGCATTCGCCTTTTTGAGCATCGCGTCGATGCCCTCGCGGCCGGCCAGCCGCAGCGATTTGGCGCGTGCGCCGAGATATTCGGGGTCGGTCAGGCCGCCCCGGCCCGACGCCTCGATAAAGGTCTCCTGGCCAAAGAACGGCATTTCGACGCTCTTGTTGGCCTCGTCGAACGCGATCACCGCGTCGAATGTTCGCACAGTCACGGCGCGGGGCGTGGTGGCGAGGTAGCTGGCGAGGTCGGCCTTGAGCTCGGTGTGCAACACCTGGCTCTCCGCGTCGCCCAGGCCCTCGAGCTTGGGCGCCTCGACATCGACCAGCCCCGCACCCGCGCGCTTGAGCACGTCGAGCGCGGCGGCGTAGACCGGCTTCATCGCCTCGGGCATATCGGGATGGAGCACGGCGACGCGCACGCCCCTCAGCGCGTCGGGCGACAGGCCGGCGGCGAAATCGCGGGCATGGGCGCTGGCCTGTGCGGTGGCCGGATCGGCCGGGTCGCTCGCCACCATGCCCGAAAACAGGATCGCGACGTCGCGCACGCTGCGCCCCATCGGCCCGGGCGTATCCTGGCTATGGCTGATCGGCACGACATGGGTGCGGCTGACCGTGCCGAGCGTCGGCTTCAACCCGACCAGCCCGTTCATCGACGCAGGGCAGACCACCGAGCCGTCGGTCTCCGTACCGACCCCGACCGCCGCGAAGCTCGCCGCGATGCCGGCACCGGTTCCGCTCGACGAACCGCAGGCCGAGCGATCGAGCGCATAGGGGTTGCGCACCAGCCCGCCGACCGCGCTCCACCCGCTCATCGAATTGTTCGAACGGATATTGGCCCATTCGCTGAGGTTGGTCTTGCCGAGGATTACCGCGCCGCGCCGGCGCAGTTCGCCAACCAGCGGCGCGTCGCGCAGCGTGACATTGTCCTTGAGCGCGAGGCTCCCGGCGGTGGTCGCGACCGGGTCCTTCGTCTCGATATTGTCCTTGATCAGCACCGGGATACCGTCGAGCGGGCCAAGCACCCTGCCCGCCTTGCGGCGTGCATCGGCCGCGCGTGCCTGGGCCAGCGCATCGGGATTGACCGCGATCACCGCCCGCAAGGTCGGCCCTTGCCGATCCATCGCGGCGATGCGCGCGAGATAGGCCTGGGTGATGCTCTCGCTGGTCGCGCTGCCGGCCGCGATCATCGCGCGGAGCTGGTCGATCGATTGCTCCTCGACCCTGGGCGCCGCAGCCTGGGCCAGCGCCGGCGACGACGCGACGAGCGGGGCGAGTAACAGGGCTGAACAGGAAGCAAGCAGGGCAAGCATCGGAAGTCCCCCATTGGTCGAGTCGGCTGGACCGACCATCATGACGCGACCTTACGCGCGGGCGGCGCGCGGGCAAGCGGGCGGCCTGCACGGTAAATCCTTGCGCCGGCGATAGCGCGTGCAACGCGTCTGGATATGCCGTGACGCATGCAGCCCGCCCGGTTCCGCTCTTTCGCCGAACATCATCTTCCGATGCTGTATTGGCTCGCATGCGTGGCAATTTCGACCGTCGCCGTCACACTGATATTATGGAGCGCCATGCCGGGCGCGATATTTGCGTTGCTGGCGGTGCCGCTGCTGTTGCTCGCCGGACTGGCGGCGGCGCTGGCTGAGATGGTGCAGGCACTCCGGCATCAACGCCGCGATCCCCGAACGCTCGGCTTCGCCGCCATCGGAACCATCGGGCTCGGTGCCGCCGGCCTCCCGCTCGCGGCGGGCCTGGCCCTGGCCACGCACTGGATGGCCGATGGTGTGACGCTCATGCGCTGGTTCCCGGTGTATCAGCAGATCGTGGCGGAGGCTCAGCGCGGCGCGATCGAGTCCTCGGGCGACTGGCAGGACCGGGGTGCCATCCAGATCATCGTCGAGAAACGCCCGAACGCGCGCCTCGTCTTTCGGTTCGCCGATGGCTCTATGCAGGGCGGCATCGTCTACGATCCAGGCGGTGGTGTCGCGACGACCGATCCGGCCAATCCAGCCCTGGAAAATCTACGGCATCATATCGGTCATGCAACGCTGCACGACTGCCGCCGGACGTGGATTACAGCCTATTATCGATGCGATATCCGGGAGTTCGACGAGGACTGACCTCGCCCAGATATGAAAAGAGCTTGCCGGGACCGAAGTCCCGGCAAGCTCCCAACATGGTCAGCGGCCGGAGAGTTCCAGCCCGGGAGACCATGCGGACCGCTCATCCTGTGGGCTTACGCGTTGACTGGGGGAAGATACCCCCCGCGCGGACCCGGCGGATTTAGCGGTGCGTCTCCCGAACGAACTGAACCGACCCCACTGCTGAACCATGAGACATCGGATCACCTCCTTTCGCTTGTTGAAACATCACAACCGGCATCGGTTGCACCCGCAATGTGAGTCATCTGATTCTGCGAAACAAGTCTTGTAATAAAATTAGTTTTGGACGATTCTCTTCCGCCTGCGCCGCGCCGCCGGCCACTCCCCCTCAGTGGCGCTTGAAATATTGCACGTCGCGCTCGTGCTTTTCCGCCGCCGCGCGGGTGGCGAAGGTGCCGAGGTTGCGGCGCTTGTGCGTGTCGGGATCGACCTTGCGCGAATAGAGCCGATATTCGCCGGATTTGAGCTTGCGGATCATGGCGACCTCCTCGCGGCATAAACGCGCGAGCAAGCAAGGCTATCCCCGGCAATCCTCGACGACGCGGCCGAATTCGGCCCAGCTCGGCACGACCAGCGGCGGCTGCCCGGCCTGCTCGACGATGAAGCGCCCGCGACTGAACGCGATCGCGTCGAGCAGACTGTCGCGCGGGGCCAGCGCGACCGCGACATAGGGCTGCGCTCCGCCGGTCGGCTGCGCCGGCAGCGTCCGCAGCTTGCTGCTGGTACGAATGGTGATCGCCGTGCCTGCCCCGCTGACATCGCGCTTCGACAGATAGAGCTGCGCCGCGGCGCGATCGCAACGCAGGGTCAGCGCGGCGTCGCCGCCCGGCACGCCGTAAAAGGCGATCGAGCCGCGCCCGTCCTGGCGATACACCCAGTCACCCGGCGACACCGGCCAGTCGCGCCAGTCGCTGGCCAGCGGCGTGGGGGTCGGGCTGGGCGTCGGTGCCGGCACATAGGTCGGCACCGGGCGCGGCGGCGCGGGTGCCGGCCGGGGCGCTGGCGCGCAGCTGCCGATGACCAACAACAGGGCGGTGGAGACGAGAAGGCGACGCATGTGATGACGTCTATGCGCGAAGCCGGGGCGGCGCTCAACCGCCGTTACGCCGCGCGCGGGACGATCCGGTCGAGTTCCCCGTTGAGCGCCCGCTTGGCCTCGACGATTTCGTAGCTGTTCTGCAAACGGAGAAAGAAACCTTCGGACATGCCAAAATAGCGTGCGAGCCGAAGGTCGAGTGCCGCATCGACCGCACTGTCGCCCTCGATGATCGCACGCACGCGATCCTCGGGCACCTTGATCGCCTGCGCCAGCGACCGCGCGTCGAGCGAGAGCGGCTCCATGAACTCGCTCATCAGCATCTCGCCGGCATGCGGGTTGTCCAGCCATTCCGCATCAGTGGTAATCCGTGATTTCGACACCGTCCGCGCCTCCATCGCGCCAGACAAAACATACACGCCATTGCACATTGATGGAAATGGAATGCTGCCCGGCGCGATCACCTTTCAACGCATGCAGCCGATTGCTGGGCGGAAACCTGAGGTCGTCAAGCGATGCCGCAGCGTCCAGCATTCTCAACCGACGCAACGCCGCGTACTGGATTTCGAATGGCAGCTTTCGACTGCGTTCACCAAACCAGATCCGCCTGGCTTCCTCGTCACTGAACGACCTGATCATCGCGACTCACCGCACCAAAAAGTGAGCCGACTATGAATCGATCTTTTGCAAGCTTGTCTACAAGTACGCAGTCATAAAACTGAAAGAGAGCGGGTTGACTCTCGTTCCGCATAGGATTCCCGTCGAAAAAATAACAAGCCGCTGTAAATAGGGTGGTTTTCTTAGAGTACATGGCTGGGCTACCGCGAATCGCGGTGAATCCTGCCTTTTTGCACATGTCAGCCAGCGCGAATGTTCGTCTTTCGTATCACCGCCCCTTCCGCGCGCCGCCCATGCGCATCTTCTGGCTC
>Ga0068858_100000896_pt1 | contig 30878 bp, 24 predicted proteins | sample KBSSwiS12_FD_66589 | JGI IMG/M metagenome (GOLD analysis project Ga0068858, IMG submission 66589) | Switchgrass rhizosphere microbial communities from Kellogg Biological Station, Michigan, USA - KBS Switchgrass S1-2 | ecosystem: Host-associated > Plants > Roots > Rhizosphere > Soil ... | reverse complement strand
TTTACCGCCGGCTTGAATGCCAACCGTTCCTCCGTTAACGGACAACTCGTCGGCGGTATGCTGCACCAGGCCCGCATAGCCGGACAAGTCACCGATGGGTGAGCCAATCCAAGCCTGGCCGTTGTAAACGCCGGAATTCCGAATATCTACAAAGACTGTCTGGCCTCGAAGCGGACCGTTCTGTTGCAAAGCTGAGTTGGCCAATTCGGTACCACGTAATTGCGCCTCCACGATATTCTCCGCCACGGACGCCGAGACGTTCTGGACACCGGAAACATCGATGATCGCTCCCGAATCGATATTGACCTGCCCCGTTAGCGGCTGAATGGCGGGAGTATTCCCACCAATCACCCAGGAGCCCGCATTGAAATTAACCCCGGAGGTCAACGACGCGCCCGCGAGATCAACCGACCCGACTGTGCTGGCCGTGGCTGGGATCGCCATGGCCGATGGGGCCCACAATTCTGCCCCGCTCGCCATGTGAAGAGTCAATCCCTCAATGTTAACGAGAGAGGGAAGAGCCAGGGCAGTACCGACCTGGGTACTATCTGAACTATCCGGCAGGATCTGCGTCAGACTGCTCGGCCCCATCGTCACCACGCCTGTACTGGAAGGCGCAAACGTCGCGACATTGACGCCGTTATGGGTTGCGACACTCGCAGAGGCACCATAATCCGCCAGCAGATCGATGCGCCCGTTCAAGGCCAGGGAGGTCTGGCTGTCGATGACCCCGTTTTGATTCACATTCATTCCCGCCATGGTGATATCGGCGCGCGGACTCTCGACCAGTCCGTCATTCGTCGCAGTGCCGAAGGCGACTCCATTGACGTTCATGGCCAGGCCGCCCGTATCCACGACTCCTCCCACAAAAACGTCCAGACCGCGCAAGGTCGGGTCGCTCGTGGCATGGGCGGTAAATCCCACCTGAAGACCTGCCGCCAAAATAGTCTGGCCATCCGGAGTTGAAATTGTTCCCTGGTTGTCCACCACAGGTCCGATCAGGGCTATTCTTCCGCCCACATGTACATCCGAGCTGGGGCTGGTCAGTTGCGCTCCCGACTGCACCACGACGTCACCATCGCCTCCCGCCGGAGCAGCAGGCGGGTTAAAGGTCGGAAGGGAATTGGCTACGCCATTGATCTTGTTGACCGGCAATTGTGAAAAAAGAAATTGGTCTTCCGTGCTGGCACCCCCGAGCAAAAGTTCCGGAGTGGTGAGGTTGGAATTGATCGGCAGGGAGGAAGCTACCAACGTGTGGACATTAACCTGGGATGACCCTCCAAAAATAATTCCATTCTGGTTGATGACGTAGACTTGGCCGATCGCCTGAATCTGACCCAAAATTTGTGAGGGCCCCACCGTCCCCATGACTTGATTGATCGCGACCCAACTGCTGGCGCTCTGATCGAATTTAAGCACTGTGTTTTTACCAATATCGAACGTCGACCACTGGAGCAGTGCCTCAGGCGCGGTCTGCTTGACCGTCACATTGACCGGCCCCGGACCGGTCGATTGGGTGAGTGCACCGACATTGGTCCAACTCGTGGGAAGATTATAATTGATAACGCCGGGGCCGGTGGACAAAACCGTGGCCCCCCCGAGCGGATTCAGGCCGATCACGCCATTCGTGCTGATACCGTCGGGGACGTCAGTCGTTCCCACCAGATGATTGGGACCCACGAGCGCTGCCGAATGCGCCGCCGCCTGGGCCGCCTGCATCGCCTGCAGGGCCGCCGCGGACTTGGTCATCGAATCCTGCGCGCGCCGGGTTAACACGGCGATTTGTGCCGCCTGGGCTGCGGCTTGAGTGGCGGCGGTGGCCGTCTGTGAAGTCGCAGCCGCTCCGCTGCTGGAGCCAGCCCCGGACGAATGACCTACGATGGTATCGCGGGCGACAGCAGGGGGAGTAAAAATCAGAGCCAATACCGCTAGAAAAAGAAAGCGAAACCCTAACCGGTCATCTCTTCGCGATGTCAGCAAAAATCCACTACCGTAGCCGCGAGGATTTGCGGCTGTCGCCTTGGGCGCGAAAGGCAGAGGTTGGGTGTGCATGATTGAAAGAAAGAAGACGTGAATGCAGTTTAGAGGTAACTCTGAAACAGCCCCTTTAACGAGAGGAAGGGCTTCCCCTGAGAGAAGCCCTTCACCCCAAGATGTAAGTCTAACAAACCGAATGACTTCAAGCGAAGGCTTCGTTTTAGGCGAAGCCCAGCCTTTAATCGATCAAACTAGACAATCGAGTTCCGGCGCTTGAGCACCCAGAGCAGGAGCAAGCCGCAGAAACCCAGAGCATAGCTCGAGGGCTCAGGAATGGCGGTCGCATTGATACCCGTGAAGGTCAAGGTCGCGCTCGATCCACTGCCGCTGAGCGTGAACGTCCCGATATCCGTCGCGGGAGTCGTCGTTCCAGCGTGCTGGGCGAACCCGTACAACTCCAAGGATCCGAGAGGACCCGAGGATTGTGACTGACCAACGCCAAACGACTGAACACCGAAGTCACCGGTACCCGAACCGACAACCTGCGTGCTATAGCTGCCAGCAATAGTATTCGCTGGAGTGGTGTTGTCACCAATCGTAGCAGCAGATGTGCTGTTCGCTGTCTGATTTTGACCATTCAACGTACTCGCCAAGGCTCCAATGAAGCCAAACGGTGCCGCATTGGTAGAACGTTCCGTTGGGTTGGCAACGTTAGACGTCACGTCGAACGTTTTGGAGGCGCCCGTCGTGGTGATACCTGCAACACTCCAGACCAGATCAGTGCGGGTGGCCCAGCTGGCACCATAGGTGGCCACCAGATCCGCTCCGACCAAGCCGGTCAGGTTGATGGTCGAGGTTGTCGTGGTGAAGCTCGAAAACGCTCCGAGATCGACTTCGAGGTTGGTGTTTTGACCCGGGGTGCTGGTGTCGGTGATTTGGAAACCAAGGATCAGGTCGGTTGCTCCCGTGGAGACTGTCTGCGCCGACGCGGTGGTCGAGACGAAGCCGGTGGCCGCAATGGCCAGAGCTGCCGTCAGAATCAGTTTTTTCATTTTCATGTGTATAAGTTGTGTTGGCTGACTTTGTTGTATGTCTGGCTTTTAATTTCAGAGGCTCATCGCGGTCACCGTGTGCCCGCGATGATTAGCCCACTACTTTTTAATTATGGATGATTGCTCCACCTTCGGTGAGCGTGCGGCTGACGTTAAAGTTGGCATCATAGAGGATACCAGCCGACGTGCCGCCATCGGTAACCTGATGCTTGCCGTTGCTCTTGATATCGGCATCCGTGAGGAACACGTTATCCGCGATCGCATTGGCCGCCGACAACGCCGTACCCGAGAGGGTGCTCAGGCGGTAGACATGCTCATAGGTCCAGAAGGTATAAGAACCGTTCTGCACGTTGGCGACCGTGAAGGGCACGCCCGCGTAGGTCAGGGCATGCGCGCCACCGGCGACCGCCGTGGCCGCATCTGTCACCCCGAGGTAACCGATGAAGTAGGAGGCACCCGTGTTACCAAGGGCCTGGCTACCATCGCTGAAGGAGTAAGGCGTGACGGTCTCGAGACCATCGAGAGCTGTCGCAACGTTACCACCGCTGGCATAACCGGAATGACCGGCAGGTGCCCAGCTGATAGCCGGCTCAGTATTGAGCGCGCTGTTGGCAGCAACCAGAAACGCGTTGGTAACCGTGGTGCCCGTGATCGTGACACTGAACTGCTGGGGAGCAGCGGTGACGCCGAACTGGCCTTCCATGTAGGCACCGATGCGGGTACCCGAATCTTCATTACGACCCGTGAGGTAGAAGTAATTGGCGATATCGGCGGCGGTGTTCGTGCCGGTGAACTGGGACTCAGCAAGAAAACCACTGCTGATTAGGGAACGAGCATTCTGCTGGCTCATGTTCGTCGGGATATCTCCCGCAGAAGCAATATTGCCCGCAACCCATTGGAACGGCACAACGCCGACCAAGCCTGCACCAGCCGCACCGCCACCTGTTCCTGCATTAACGACCGTGCTGCCGCCGACTGCATTGGCAAGGGAGGAGATCGTGCTGAACGCACCAATCGTACCCGTCAGGGTCGCCGTGGCCAGTTCGCTCTTGATCGTCGACTTGACGGAGTCAGAGAACGCAACGTCCACATGAGCTGCGAGGGTCGCCGAGGGGGTGATGGCACTTCCGCCACCGTAGGCGCCGCCCGAGGAGATCGTCGTCACCGTGGAGGCGTTGAAGGTGGTGATGCTACCCGCACCCATGTTGGATTCGTCAATAAACGCACCAACGTTATTCTGGGCAACGAGATCGACCACACCGGCGAGCGAACCCGTCCAGTAGGTTTCGATCACGACCGTGGCCGTACCCGAACCGTCAGCGGCGATGGTACCATTCGCGAGAATGGCGGAACCGGCACCGAGGAGTGAGCTGCCCGAGTAAGCGGCATGCAAGGTACCACCGAGGCTGCCGAGATAATCGAGCATAGCGGCCGTGGCGGGAGCACGGAACGCGGTTGAACCCGCGACGTGGATAATCGTGGGGGTGGCCGAAGCTGTGCCGGCGAAGCCGACGGCAGCAAGGAGGCCGACGCAAAGGACTTTGAGTGTTTTCATTTTAAGAGGATTTTTTAAGCTGTCGTTTAGTTAGTTTTTAAGTTGGCTTACCAGCAGATCCAAAGCCTTGGGGGGCCTTGGATGAATGCGAAGCTAGAAAACTCATGTTACAATCAAGTAATGGGTTGTGGCTCAAATTGGTGAAGTTTTAACTTTTTTTCGTCCATGCGAGGCTAAGAAGAACACAGTTTAGTGAAATTTGCGACAGTTAAACTGACATAAATGTTACAAAGTGGTGTCAAAACAAGAAATTCCAGAAATTCCTCTTCTCGCCCTACGTTTAACGATGATCGATTCGCTCTTTTCTCTCAAAACATTCCAAACTCCACCGCTTATCGGGTCGAGATGGACGGTGCCCGGGAGAAGCGGAGATTAATCCGATACGCACTGACTCATCCTCGACCATGAAAGGGTGGGCTCATCTCATAGTTGGCCCCAGGTTCCTGCCCGTTGGCAATGATTTCAAAAACACCGGAATTGGTCAGCAATTTGACCACGTATTTGGAAAATTGGGACAACCCGCATTTAAAAAATCGAGGACGTCCCTCCTCAAGTGGAGTGATACAGAACACCCATGTCGTCCGGGGGCGCTTGGGATGTCTGCAGAAATAATAAGTTCCAGCTGGGCGGTTCTCTGTTTTAAGAACCGGCAGCCCCATGGACTCCAGGGTTTCCAGAGTCTTCTCCACTTTATCATGTGCGATTGGAATGCAATACCCCATACCCTAACCTTGGCTCCGGAAAGATGAGGTAATGGGGCGAACAGAATCATCTGACGCGGTTAGCGCTTGAAAGGCATTGAATCCATCGGGCTGCGTCCGTTTTACCTGCGCGGCACAATTCCAAAGCAAACATCCCGTATGCAATGAAAACAACGGTCCCAACCCGTATAAAAGAGAGCCCTGACACGAAAAAGGCAGCAAACGGCTATATAATAGTAACAAAATTCCCCCGAACACTTGTCGATTTAGGTAACGTCTTCTTCAAGGTGACAGATGATATATATTAAAAATCTCAATTTACGCAGTGTATAGAATATATATTTTCTAATTCGCGTTTTTATTACGGCTTTGTTACATTTGCGCGACAATTGCAGATCAACTTCGAAGTGTTTTGACAATTCCGACCTGACTTTTATATTGATTTTGTTTGCCCACCGCATCGCAGGTGCCGTTGATTCAAGCGATCAGGCCTAAATCTAAAATGTGTCACGCCCATGCTATTCCTTAAAATCTCCTTCCATGCCCGCCGTTCTTTGTTGCTCAATTCAGCCTTGGTGGCGGCAATTTTCACCACGTCCAACGGCCTGCTTCTCAACGCCGAAACACCTGCGACGGGAAGCCCCGGCAACCTCGGCACAGAAAAAAACGGTGCTTTCGTTAGTTACTCATCCCCTCTCAAGGGAGGCGCCACCGGTGAAGCCCTGGTCAATGGCCAGCCCAATACCAAGCTCTCATTCTCCAAGGCGGGAGGAACCCACATCATCGTTATCGATTTGAGCAAGCCTTCGAAACTGAACACGGTCCAGTTGAAATTTTCTCACCCTGCGAATGTGAATGTCTTTGTCCTCAAAAAGAAACCCGAGGGAAATAACTGGAATCAGGCACTTGAAGGACTGAAGCCCGATGCGGTGCTGGATGTCTCCGGAGCTTCCACTCCGCTCAATGGTGCGGAAGGGGAGTTTTTAGTTCTCGTCTATCCAAACGATCCCGGTGCATTTTCTGACCTTGTCGTCACCGGATTTCATCTGGATTCTCGCGAACATCACTTCGCGGACAACGATCATTTTGGTCATCCGCTGGGCGAAGTCCCTCTGCCCGAATCTGAGTACGAAAATCACAATCACCCTCCGCACGTACCGCCGACCAGCCACTAGTCTCCTTCGACTAGACTGCCGAAACTACGGCCTGCTTAGCAGAGGCTCCAAAATTTGCCACGCATCCTCGTTTTGATCACTGGCAGCAAGCCTTTGAGCCAGCAAATATTGGATATAGACGGGGTGCTTGGATAACCTGACGATTTCTTTCAAAGTATTCAGAGCCGCTTCGTTAGTCCCCGCCGATACTTGGGCCAGATAAAGCTCGATGCCAGCATAAGCGTCCTGGGGATTCATTTGATAATTCCGTAAAGCTTTAGCGCTATTCTGGGGCTGTCCAAAGTTCGGCATCGAGGGTGCGGGCATTTGCTGTAGGGCCAAGGCGACTGCTTCTTTATAGCGTCCGCCCTTGCCCAAGGCCCTCGCGTAGCCCCTCCAACCCGCATTGCGCCATTCCGAATGAAGCGGCCATTCCTGCAGGAGGGTTGCCTGATCCCCTACCTCACCCCATCGATCAAACAATTTTATCGCCAACGCCGGTTCGACTCCATTCAGGGATGGATTCGCCGTTAAAAAATTATCCAACATCCAATTGAACTCGGCTGGGTATTGATTGATGACCGCTATGACCTGAAGATTGGGATCATCTCCCGCCAAAGCTGCCATTTCGAGGCGGGTTTTTGCATCTAACCCCGGGTATGCGTACAGATTTTGATAAAACTCCTCGCGCCGGTAGCCCGCACGGGCCAAAAGCTCTTTCCAGGCCGCCAGCGTTTCGACCGGATCCGCTGTACGACAAGCTTCACCGACGGACAGAGGCAAATCGATCGAACTTTGTTCCAGAAAAAGTGCTCGGCTGAAATCGTCATCACTACTTTCCGCCGATTGCGGGGACTGCATTCGGGCAACGGCCCTTAGATAGTAGAGCTTCCAGTCCAGAGGCGCCCAAGCCAACGCTTCCTCCAAAAGTTTGTTCTGCTCCGCCCAGGGAGCTCCGGAAAAGTTCTCCACCTGGTCAACGGAAGCCGAGGTCGGCATCAAAGGATGTACGCTCATGGCTTGAATGCGCAATGCCGTAACCCCCAGCAGTAAAACGCCGGCCAATCGCAGAACGAGAGGAGACAGGTGAATGGTGTTCGTTGAAATTTGCCGGGAAGCCCCCAATCCAACGAGGTAGAGACAGCTCCATGCTGTCCCGATCCGATGCCCACCCACATCGAATAAAGTATGGATCAGGAAAAGGACGGCCACGGTGAGGCTGGCACTGCTCAGACGAGGAAAGGGCGTTTTCCAGAAATATATCCGAAACGTTAACGCCACCAAAAAGGCGACAATGATCACGCCGATCACGCCCAGTTCCGAAGCCAGCCATAACCAATCACTGTCGGGATGCAGGCATCGCGCCATGAGATGCAGGCTGTGGTCCCGCTGAATATTAAAAACACCTTCGAAGTTACCCAGCCCAACACCGCACCACGGATTGCGTAATACCATGGAAACCACGTCCTGATAAATGGGTAGACGTCCCTCCCCGTGGCCCGCCACCAAAATGCAGAACCGATCCAGAAAACTCGGATTTGCGACCAAGATAACGATCATCCCGGCAATGGCGATAATGACAGGCAGTAGGAGCCACGCATCCCATTTTTTATTTCGAGTCCATCTCAGGGCAAGAACCAGAAGGAACAATCCCAGCACGAAAAGTCCTACTGCTGCACGCGATCCGTTTCGGATCATGGCAACCATAAACAACCCCGTCAGGACAATCCAGAAGAGGGCTCTCCATTTTCTCCGCGACAAGCTGGAAAGTATCTGTGCAAAGGAAAAAATACCTCCCATGACCAGGAGATCACCCGTCTGGTTACGATTTTCAAACTGCCCCCCTACCCATGACAGCCCTGGGAGTTTCCAATCAAGTAATGATGTACGAAGGATCGTGTTAATTGCCACCAAACCTAATCCGCATAAGAAACCCGCAAGCAGGAATTCTCGCTGCGCAAGAGTCAGTTTCGTTTCAAAACAACTCCATGCCCATAAGAGGCTTGCGACTAGAAAAAAGAAGTTTTCCAAGCTGAGCCAAGGCTGAGGCGATAAAGTTTGGGGCAATTTTATACCGTGATCCAAGAAAGGCTGTCGAAAGGCACCATCAAACCATGCAATTGGTAAAAAAGTCGTTCCGGCAAGCAAAAGCAAAACAAGGGAAAGAAGCAAAAGAGACTTCGGAAAGTCGCCGGAAGGAGGAAAGCAAAGGTACAAAATTCCCACGGCAAAGATCAACAAGGTCAACGCCCAGGACTGGGTCGAAACGGCCAGCAAACCTGCCGTCATCGCCACACCCCAGGACAGCGCAACCGCCGGGGGTATCGACGGACGTGAATGCTGTTTCATCTTTTCAATATCGTTACCAACCTAAAGGTCATTGTCGATGATAAGACAGGATTAACTCGTTCAGCATCGCTCAAACTCGTTGATATAGAATGGGCAACGGACTCTCGCCGCTCCTCTTCACCTCGTTAGACGCCTGTCTAAGGAAGGTTAAATGTCGCGTGATTGTTTCATGGATTATCTTGTTTCGTTTACAGTGCAAAATACACTTCATGAGTTTCGACAAGCCGGATACGGAAACTTCCAATGGACCTGCTAACTCACTCCCATCGGCTGCAAATACTCTATTGTTTCGCAGTAGGTTTTTCCGTTTGCTATGCCCTTATCTGGTTGATCTTGAAGTGGGCTGATAAACGGGACCAAAGAAATCGCGGCGTTGAGTTTCATCACAGCCACAAGACTCCGGTGCCCCGACTTGGTGGAGTCGCTATTTCCAGTGCATTTGCCCTGGCCGCGTTCACCATTTATTTTTTTCTACCCATCACCTCCGCCAGTACCAATACCCTGGCCGTCGTGGCATGCGGATCACTTGCCATGTTTGGACTGGGACTCTGGGACGACTTGCGACCGCTTGGCGCCAAATTTAAACTGATAGGACAAATCATCATTTCGAGCTTGGTTTATTTCGGTAACGTCCAGATCGATATCTTCAAAAATCCCCTTACCGATACAGATGTTTCTCTGGGCGTATTCGGTTTCTCCATTACTGTTCTCTGGCTCGTTTCGATCACAAATTTGATCAATCTTATCGACGGGATAGATGGCTTGGCCGGCGGCATATGCCTGATGTTGATGTTCCTGCTGGCGAACGTCGGCATGGGGGGGGACTCCGGATTTTCCATGCTGCTGGCAATTACCGTCGCCGGGTCACTCATCGCTTTTCTTCGCTTTAACTACCCTCCGGCTAAAATTTACATGGGAGACGGTGGCGCCTATTTTCTTGGTTTCCTGATTGGTGCCCTTTCGATTGTTAACTCCAACAAAGGCACCGTGGCCGCAGCTCTCATCGCTCCTGCTTTCGCGCTGGCTTTGCCGATTGTCGATGTCGGTATTGCCGTCTTACGTCGCGGCCTGCGTGGCCTACCAGTCTTTCGTCCAGACCAGAAGCACATTCACCACCACCTGATCACCTTGGGAATCTCCCGCGAACGAACCCTTCTCAACCTTTATACGGTTTGTCTGCTATGCCTTTTCCTGGCGTTCGGCGTTTTCTACCTGCAAGGCCGCATGCTCCCCCTTTATACCGGGCTTCTCTTTTTGGTCCTGCTCGTCGCTGGTCATATGTCCGGCTACACAAAGAACTGGTTTGCGATTAGCAGTCAGTTGGGCAAGTCGCTGGCGTTGAGGAAGGAAACCCAATACGCGATGACTTTGAATCGATGGCTGGTGATGGAGGTGGAGCGGCATGGGTCGGTGGATGAGTTGTGGGAGGATTATCAGTTTGTCATTCGCAAGCTGGGTTTTTCCCGGGTGAAGATTACGTTGCCCAATGGCACGACCAACCTTTGGCAGGCGGAGGATTTCGAGGCGGAGTCGGCCGATTTCCATCATGCGGCGCATGAGATCAGCGATGGCACGCTCATTGAAGTCGCGGCAAACAAGATGTTGATGTCGGAAATCCTTTTCAATCTTCTGGGCGATCTCACGGCGGAAACCTGGTATAAGATTGCGCTGCGGTGGCGTTTGTTGAACAAGACTCCGTTACGTTTTCCGATGTTGGCAAACGAGCTGCCGAGCCGGAAAGAATCCCTCAAGGGCGATGTTCTTTCCTCCGGCGTTTCATCCTGAGGGGTTTGTCCTCACGCCTCCGCGGCGGTGGCGTAGTATTCCTTGTAGCGATACTTATCGTAATAACCGGGCTGGTTGGGTTCGACGGCGTTGAGCACGATGCCGAATATTTTCGCATTTCTCTGGGAAAGATCTTCCAGGGCGGAGGTCACCGAATCGATCGTGCTGTAGCGGACGCGCGCAACAAAAAGGACCCCATCCATCTTGGAGCAAAGATTGGCCGCATCATTGACCGCCAAAAGGGGCGCGGTGTCCCAAATGACGAAATCATATTCCGAATGGACTGTTTCCTGGATGACCTTATCGGCTATCGGGTTGAGCAAGAGATCTCCCGCCCGTTCATAAATTTTTCCGCGCGGGATGACGTCGAGGTTCTGGGTATGGGTTGGTTGAATGGCTTCGCGCCAGGAGATCATTCCTTGAAGGCACTCGGAAAGACCGGGGCTGACCGGAACTTCAAAAAGTCCATGCTGGATTCCTTTTCTCAAGTCCGCATCGATGAGAAGCGTGCGCGCCCCGGAGTGCGCAAAAACGATGGCCAGATTTCCGGCCAGGGTCGATTTCCCCTCGCCCGGCGCGGCGCTACTGATCATCAGTGACTTGATCGGGGTGGCGTCCGCCGCCTGGAAACGAAGGGCAGACCGGATGTAGCGATGATGCTCGAGGAACTCCTGGCGTTGATCATTCTCGGACAAGAGCGGAAGGCGTTTGGTCTTTTTATCCAGTTTGATCAGGGGAATTTGCCCGACAATCGGAAACTCCACGTTTTCCTGCAATTCCATTGGAGAATCGATCTTGTCATCGAATCGATTGACCAGGTACATGAGGATCATCCCCGCCAGCAAACCACCGAAAAGCCCGTAGGTGATCTGCAGCGCGTAGTTGGGATCGATCGGATTGGCCGGCGATGCCGCTTCCAGGATGATGACGTAATCCTGGTCGAGCGACTTGTTCATGTCGACGGTTTGGATGCTCGAGGCCAGTTGATTGTAGAGGGTTTGTTCGCGTCCTATTTTGTCTTTGAGCTGCTGATAGGTTCCCAGGCGCTCGCTCAATTCGAGTGACTTGGTATTCGAAACCGCGATTTGTGCCTGCAAATTCTTGATTTGAAGATCGAGGTCCTCCAGGTGCGTATCGCGCGTCGCCACGTTGCGGGTCTTGAGCAGATCGAGGAATTTTTGTTCCTTGTTGATCGCATCGGTCAGGGCAACCATCTTGGGATGCATGTCCTTTAAATCCTGCCCATATTCGTCCTTCAGAATTTTCAACTTCTCGATGTAGTCCTGTTCCGAGACGATCGCCGTGGCGTTCCCGTTGTTACCGTTGTCCAGGGCCACGGCTCCCGGGGCCACACTGGTGTCTCCCGGCTTGGCATAGTCACTGGCATGAATCAGCGGGTCCTTACTTTCCAGCGTGAGGAGTCCGTGTTCCTTGATCAACTTCGCGAGTTCATTGTTCAAGCTGACGAGGTAGGAGGCGGAACTTGCGCTTTGTTCCTCGATGAAAACAACATTGTTTTGCTTCTGGAAATCGAGCAGTTGCTGTTCATCGTTGCGAATTTCAGCATCCAGATGAGATATTTCATCGGTGATGGCGGAAACGGCCTCGTCGGTGCTTTGATTCTTGCGGCCCCGCTTGCTCGCCAGGTACGTATCCATGACAGCGTCCAGCAGCAGCTTCGAATACTCCGGGCTGGTGGAAGTCACCTTCAGGTCAAAAATAGCGGTTCTCGGCACCACCCCGGCGTCCACCTCGGCATTTTTGTCCACGACCACTTCGGGATAGATCGTGCTGACCCGCTCGATGGCTTGGCTCAGCGTTTCCCGCGACTTCATCAGAGCCACCTGCGTGCCATAAAAATTGCCGTAATCGTCACTATAGACCGGGCCCTGCGGCAACGCCAGGTGACCACTCACCATCATGCGCGAATAGGAGGCGTACCGGGTCGGTAGGTGCAAACACCGATAATCCTGGATGCCCGCCCCGATCATCGCGGTCACCGCGGCTATCCACCAGTAGCGTCGCGCCACCAGCTTGATGCGATGCATCCTCGCCATGATCCGTGAATCCTTGTGCGGATACGAAGACGATTCACCGGGGGAAGATAACTCGGAACGTTCAATCATTGCGTTTGCCCGTTACAGATTCACCAGCCTCTTGGATACGATGATATAATCATTGGGCCGAACCACGGGATCCACCTTCGATTGTCCGTCAAAAATGGCCTTCACGTCGATGATTTGCTCGTCACCGGAAGCTTCGGGCACCGGCGGGATGTCCCCGGACGGAGTCGGCGAAGATCCGGATCGATGAATCACCCGGACTTTTCGCTGGTCGGCAAAATCTCCAAACCCGCCCGCGCGCAAAATCATCTGGCTCACCGTCAACGGTTGTTCCTTGAAAAGTTCCTGCGAACCCACCTGGCGCACCTGACCGACAATCCACGCAAACTCACGCGGCTTGACCTTGCCCTTGTCCCGGTCGGCAATGACGTCCAGACCTACAATAACCGTGGCATGCTTGTAGTAATCGATTTCCAAGAGTCGCTTGAGTTCAACGGCCACCTGATGGCACGTTTGCCCCTCGACCTTGACCCGACCCACATACGGAAAATCGACCTCACCGGTATCCGTGACGACTCGGGGAACCGCAGGGTCCTTGTCTTCAATCACCCGGAAACTAATGCGATCCGCCGGCTGAAGCGTAATCTTGTCGTCCAAAGCTCCCATCGAATTGAGCATGCCTGCCGCCACCGGCAGCGACGAGGCATTGGCCCCGGCATCCGGAGAACCGGTTGCCGCGCCACTACCCCCTCCTTGCGTGGGAATGCCAAAGTCCGGATTGACCGGCATGGTCGACGGACTATTGGTCGTGGAATTCGAGGCCGGCTTCGGGGCGGGAGCCAGCGGCGGCGGTGCCGGAAAGGTCGACATTTGCGCCAAACCTAGCCCGTTCAATAGCACCCCGAAGACGACCGTGCAAAGACCCCATTGGATGCTTTTCATCATCGATCAGAATTTATAGGAAAAGCTCAAGTTTACCACATCCTGTGAATAGCCCAGGTTGCTGGGGTCCGCATTCTTGATGATATATTGATAGCCGAGACTGGTGTTAATGTGGTCGGTAATATTATAGGTCAGGGTCAGGTTGGTGCCAAAACGATTGGCCGTTTGCCGGAAAGTCGCATTGGAATCGTCCAGGTTTTCCCACCAAAGATTTGTCGCCACGCTGAAACTGTTCGTCGCCTGCCAGCCCAGCGTATAGTTCGCGTAAATCCGCTTGGTATAATTGGAGGTGACACCCGGGATATATTCCTGCCCACCGGTCAATCCCTCCGACAAAACATCGTTGATCCGGTGATTAATCCCGGCATTGCCGTAAAAGCCCGTGATGTTGGAGGAATCTCCGTTGAGTCCCCCCGTCGCATAATCCGTCAGGTTCGCACCCGCATGCGCATCCACCGACAAGTTCTCGTTGATCTTCGCATCCATAAACGGCCCCACCATCATCGACAAACTGTTGTTCTGCACATTTTGCTCATACCGCATCGACGTAAAGGCGGTTTCAAGCCCCGTATCAATCGTGCTGCTCACCTTGAAAGTCACCCGCGGACTAATCGTGTCCGCCTGATAGTTGAGATAGCTGAAAGCGCTGTCGAATATCCATTGATTCGTATGATTATAACCCAGCGACAAGATGATATCGCCCAAATCCCAATCCACGCCCAAGCCTACCACATTGACGAAAACAGGGAACTGATTGACGTTGCTCAACTGCCCCACGATCACCGGGTTCTGGCTGAAGGAAAACTGGTCGTGCAGGTTGATCTTAAAATCCCCCACATAGATATTAAACTCCGTCTTGGAATTCGGCGTGATGTTGATCGAACTGTCCCCCGAATGAATCGTGTACCACTGATACCCGATTCCGATATCAAATGTCAGCGCGTTAACGTCCGTCGCCTGCCAAAGACCATGCAACGTCAACGAAGGCGTGATAATCGCATCCGATTGCCTGCCCGTATACGCCACATTAATATTGTCGTTATAACTCGTCGAAACCCCCGCCTCCGCCCGAATATTTACCGGCCCAAGACTCAAATTATAAGGCTGATTTTCCCCTCCGTGCCCCGCCATCGCCGCCCCCTCACCCGCCATCGATTCACGCTCGATGCCTTGGGCCCAGGTTCGTTCTGTCCATGCCATGGTCAAAATGACTAGAACACATATGCCAATGATCCTTGAGCATTTTGTGCGGTAAAATTGTAAAAACATTTTGGTAGATAGCAGAGAGTTGCATCGCTCGTTATCTTAAAAGCCCGGTGACTTTCCAAAATAATCGAGTTTATGTCAACGCCTATCAGATCTTCCGCATCCCACTTAAGTGCTTTTAGGTAAAAGACATAAAAAAGACATAAAAAAGACGCAAAAACGCCATGTTAAGTCTGTTATCTACACTATAACTAGCAGGCTTACTAAAGCGAATCACCTTGTAGAGCAGTCTAGATTCGCATTTGGTAAATGCGATTCCTTTCTCTTTTGATCATGCATCCTCTATTCTTCAAAGATGAGAAGATCGGCTGGTTTTGCATCAACACTCAGCCCAAACATGAGCACATTCTCGCGGCGCATCTTCGAATAATGCACGGCATCGAGGTCTTTCTTCCCCGTGTCCGTTTTAAACGTGCCATGCGGGAAAAGTCGATTTGGGTGACGGAAGCTTTGTTTCCCGGCTATCTTTTTGCCCGCTTCAACTGGGAGACTTCCTTGCGGCGTGTACAATATACAGCAGGTACACGAAGCATCGTTCATTTTGGAGACTCCTTCCCCATGATTCCCGAGAAGATCATTGAGGAACTGCGCCAGGTATTAGGTACTACAGAGTTGCATACGATCTTGGAAGATTTGTCCCCAGGGGACATCGTTCATATCTCCGACGGTACTTTACGCGGCTTGAATGCGGTCGTTTCACGTATCCTACCGGGCCAACAACGCGTTGCTGTGTTGATGGAACTATTAGGACAACAGACCATGGTCGAGCTAACAGCCTCTTCCATGGTCAAGGAAGGCCAGGAACGAGCGACACTTTTGCGAACACTGACTGATTCCTGACCATCTTTCTCACAATGTTTTGTGCCGCAACAATACCTCGCAAAACGATATTACTTGTACATCGCCCAGCTGTTAATCTTGCAGATCTGTTCGCAAGCCGACTGTATCTTTTGAGCGTCCTCTTTACTGGTACAATGGAACTTTTGTCGCTCCATTTGACCGAGATAAGGCGAGTAGTTATCGCGGGTTCGTTCCCACACAAAGTCGTCCGCCTTGACGTTTCTAACGTTCACGACCCAATCACAATCGCCGCACGGGCTATTAAGGTAATGCACCGTAATATCTCCGGTATCGTCGTCATATTTAACGGTCACTTCAGGACAGTTGCTGAGATTGTTCCGAATAAGAGCGACCAGATCGTCCACTGTCGGGGGCTGAGGAGCAAAATCCACAAATGTAAAAGTTTCCCTATACGGGACGGGTACCATACTCGCCGAGCCAATGCTTACTGAGCCGCCGATTATAGCGCCATCCTTGAAGTGGAAATAGTCAGGATCATTAGCGACGGAGGTTGCGCACTTATCCACCCGGAAATCACACCGAGTGGTTGTGCGTTGGGTTTGGGTAGTTCGAGTCACCATCGTTTCGCCAGCAAACAGGGTAGCTGGACCCATTATAACTATCAGAACGAAGCATGCTTTATTCATCATACATTTTCCCCAAGTCCACGTTTAAATCTTCGAGTGTTACTGTATTGCAACTATCGCCTACATGCACTCGATCGCAACTTTTTTTCCGAGGACGCACAATTTTTCACGAGCGATTCCTTCTCACTTTGTAGGAGAAACTTGCATGAATGGCAAGCGTCTCACCTCGGCGTGGCAACTGAATACTTTGATCACTTCGACTCAATATCCCCGAGTTTGATTAAGTTGTCGCGAGCCTGGATGCAATCGGATTGAATCTGGAGTGCGTGCTCATACTCCGAAATGGCCCCGGGAACATTGCCTATAGGTGACCCTGTCGCGTAGCACTACGACAACGGCTACCAAATCAGCGATCTGGCGTTTGGCGTTGAGACATGGTAGGTTGTGGTTGTGAAGGGTATTCCCATTCTGTGGAGTTGCGCCGTTCTCATGGTGCTTTCCATTAGTCCGGCACCGGCTTCCATTGATCCGGAGCTGCGCGAACAGGGCGTTCTCTACTTTGAGGACAATCTGCCCGACAAAATCACGGGCACGCTGGAGCATTCGGCGACGGTTTATATACACCACGATTTTGATACCGTCCTGGCCGCGCTCTATGCGGGGCAAAATGTCGAAGTCGTGGGGATGTGCAAAGATGGGTTCCTGGTGAAGTCCAATTACCGGAATAACACGGTCATGGGCTGGATTCGCCCGGCTGATTTGCCACCCGGGATCGACCCTGCGTTGTTTGCGACGGCACAGAAAAATCAGATGCGGCGGGATGCGGTAGCGGTGGCGATTGCCAACAAGACGGTGATCCAGGGGATGACGCCGGATGAAGTGAAGCAGGCGATGGGGCGTCCAGACCAGACGGCATCGCATTCCGATGCAAATGGCACGGTACAGAGCTGGACTTACACAACTTATCGGGAAGAACCCCAATATAGCTACGCACTGGGCCCCTTCGGGCAGGCGGTACAGCAGGTCTATTATGTGAAGGTGCCGATCGGGCAAATGGAGGTCGATTTCGCCAATGGTGCGGTGACGGCGATTTCGCAGCGGAAGAGCGATCCGAACAGTCCGACGGGGATTGTGACCAATTAGCGGGCACTAGCCGGGCATCGGAAGTTCTGCTAACGTCGGTGTTCCTGTGAACACTACGACACCTATACTTCGCGTCGGACTGGCCGGCCTCGGCACGGTCGGGGCCAGCGTCTGGAACCGCCTGACCTCGCAACGTGATCTTCTCTTGCAACGCACCGGAACGGAAATTCGCGTGGATCAGGTGGCGGTGAGGAAAGCGGCGCGGGCCAAGGAAATTGGCGTGCCGGAGAAGCTGACGACACCGGATTGGCGCAAGCTGGTGGCGAATCCCGACTTGGATGTCATCGTGGAGTTGATCGGCGGAACAACAGAGGCTTTTGAGTTAATCCGCACGGCGCTGCAGAATGGGAAGCATGTCATCACGGCGAACAAGGCCCTGCTGGCCCAACATGGCGCGGAACTTTTTGCGACGGCGTTGAAGCACCAGAAGCATTTGCTTTTTGAGGCGAGCGTGGCGGGGGGTATTCCGATCATTCGCGCACTGCGTGAAGGGCTCGTGGCGAATCGGATTCTTTCGATTCACGGCATTATCAATGGGACGTGTAATTATATCCTGACGCGGATGAATGAATCCGGGCTGGAGTTCAAGGATGCACTCGCCGAAGCGAAGGCGAAAGGTTATGCGGAGGCGGACGACAGCCTGGATGTGGACGGTCACGACACGGCGCACAAGGCGGCGGTGCTCGCGGCGCTGGCGTATGGATTTTGGGTGCCGCAGGGTCAGCTTTATACCGAGGGACTTCGCGCGGTGGAGAAGCAGGATATCGTTTACGCACGGAAGCTGGGTTACGGGTTGAAGCTGCTGGCGATTATCAAAACGGACAAGGACGGAGCCGTGGAGGTGCGGGTGCATCCGACGTTGATTCCGGAAAAGAATGTGCTGGCCTCGGTAAGCGGAGTTTTCAACGCGGTGCTGGTGCGCGGCGATGTGGTGGGCGATACGCTTTATTACGGTCGCGGCGCGGGTGGCGATCCGACGGCGAGCGCGGTGGTGAGCGACCTGGCGCAGATCGCGGCACATTTCCCGCAAGAGCAGAAGGCGCGGAATGTGGGGCACGAGGCATTGCATTCGCGTCTGAAGACGATGGACGAGATTGTGTCGCGCTACTATTTGCGGTTGCTGGTGGTGGATCGGCCCGGCGTGCTGGCCGATGTGGCGCGGGTGCTGGCATCGCGGCAGATTGGGATTTCGTCGGTAATCCAGCCGGAGGCGCATGCGGGCGAGACGACGCCACTGATTTTGATGCTGCACGATGCGCCGGAGTCGCAATTGAAGGCGGCGCTGGCGGATATTGCGAAGATCGGGGCGGTGAAGGCTCCGCCGGTGCATTTGCGGGTGGAGGATTTTGATTAGGGCGGATTAGCCGCGAAAGAACGCAAAAAATTGGAAACGAGCAAGCGGTAGGCTTGCTTTGAGAATTCGGGTTTGGTTCGCTCGCGTTATCTTTTGTTGGGCAATGTAGGTCCTTCGACTGCGGCTCTGGGTAGTTTTGTTAGTAAAGAATATCTCTGGTTCGCCTCGCTCAGGATGACGGCCTTTTTTAATATCGAGTTGTAATTGGTAGCCGCTTGATCCCTCGACAAGCTTGGGGTGAGCGGCTAACCTGCATGCCAACTGTTTTTCTCTCATGATGCATTACCAAACCCTTTCCGCATGGCCGGGCGTGCTGGAGTTTTATCGCCCCTATATGACGTGGCTGCCGGAAGGCGTTCCCATTGCAACGTTACAGGAGGGGAACACCCCTCTCGTTCCTGCACCGCGCCTGGCGGAACTGGCTGGAGGCGGCTTTGAACTTTTTTTGAAATACGAGGGATTAAATCCCACCTGCTCGTTCAAGGACCGCGGGATGACGGCGGCAATGACTCAGGCGGTGGCGAAGAAATCGAAGCTGGTGATTTGCGCGAGCACGGGGAATACGTCGGCCTCGGCGGCAGCTTATGCGGGTCGCGCAGGATTGCGCTGCGTGGTGCTTTTGCCGCACGGGAAGATCGCGCTGGGCAAGCTGGCACAGGCGCGGATGTACGGGGCGGAGATCATTGCCTTGCGCGGAAATTTTGACGATGCGCTACGGTTGGTGCGCGAGCTTGGGGCACGGCCTGACGTGGAGGTGGTCAATTCGATCAATCCTGTTCGCATCGAGGGCCAGAAGACGGCGGCTTTTGAAATTTGCGATGTGCTCGGTCGCGCACCGGACTTTCATTTTCTGCCGGTAGGCAATGCGGGCAACATCACGGCTTATTGGAAAGGTTTTACGGAGTACCATAAGCATGGGCGCATTACGTCCCTGCCTCGCATGTGCGGTTTTCAGGCAGCAGGTGCGGCTCCGATCGTTTCCGGCAAGGCCGTGAGCGATCCCCAAACGGTGGCGACGGCGATCCGTATTGGCAATCCGGCCAGCTGGGAAGGCGCGAATGCGGCCGTGGCGGAATCGCACGGACTGGTCGAAAGTGTTACGGATGAGGAAATTCTTGCCGCCTATGCCCATACGGCGCATCTGGAAGGGCTGTTTACAGAGCCCGCCAGCACGGCACCGGTCGCGGGCGTGATTCGGATGGGACGACAGGGCAAAATCCCCAAGGGAAGCATCGTTACCCTGACGCTAACCGGTCATGGGCTCAAGGATCCCGATACGGCGATGGACCAAAGCAAGGCCGAGACCGTGGTGGTTGAGCCCCGAATGGATGCGGTCCTGGAGTGTCTCAACTTTGCCTAAAATCCTAACACTAATGAAGTAATGACTGGCCAGTGGCATGTTGCGTGCTAATTCTCGTAGGCTTATGGATTCCAACCCGGTTGCGATTGCCATCCGCGAAGTCCTGACGGCCATTCGCCAGCGCAAGCGTGTGGAGGAAATCCTGGAGATGGTGCTGAGCTATTGCTCAGAGCTGGCCAATGCCGTGCACGGTTCGATTGTCACGGTGGATCACAATTCGCAGAAGTTGATCATTACTTCCGTGCGTGGTGAAGACTGGACGCTGGAAAAGCAGATGTGCCAGCTGGGGTTGGGTGAAGGCCTGACCGGACATGTTGCCCTGACGGCGAAACCTTACCTCTGCCCGGACACGCGGGTAGATCCGAATTACTATTCGCTTTTCGACAATGTGCTTTGCGAATTGATCGTGCCGATCATCGTGGAGGAAAAGGTCTGGGGGCTGATCAATATCGATGGGCTGGAGGCCAACGCATTTGACGACTCGACATTGAACACGATTGCGTTGCTGGCCGAGCTGGCGTCATTTGCGATCAAGCTGCGGCTCGACCTGACGGAACAGGAACGTCTGCAACGGCATTTGATCCAGTCGGAAAAGCTGGCTTCGCTGGGCGAAACGATTGCGGGCATTGCGCATGAAATCAACAATCCCCTCACCTCGATTCTGACCAATGCCCAATTGCTGGCCCTTCGTCGCGGTGGCGCAGCGGACGAAACTTCCATTAGCGCGATCGTGCTGGAAGCAAAGCGGACCGCGGACCTGGTCAAGAATCTCCTCGCCTTCAGCCGCAAGGAATCCAAGAAGCGGGAAGTGATCGGCGTCAATGAACTGGTCAAGCAGGCGGTCAACCTGAAGCGTTACCAGCTTCGCGTGAACAATATCCAGCTGATCGCGGAACCGAGCGAGGTTTCGTTCCCCGTGCTGGTAACGGCGCAGCAGATGCAGCAGGTATTGCTTAATCTTCTCAACAACGCCGAGCAGGCGATTGCGAAGACGGAGCGACCGGGCATCATCCGAGTCGAGTGCGGACGTCGCGGCGAGAATGTTTTCATCACAGTGGCGGACAATGGCACGGGCATTCCAGCCCACATCCTGCCGTTCATCTTTGATCCGTTCTTTACTACGAAGAATCTCGGGGAAGGTACGGGCTTGGGATTATCGATTGCGCATACCCTGATTGAAAATCATGGGGGGACGATTTCGGCCAAGAGCGAGCCGGGACATACCGTTTTCAGCATTGAGCTGCCGATGGCGCGCAGTCCGAAAGTTTCCCAAGCGGTCAAGGATACCCAGCCGCTGCCCAACCCGAAGCACCCGAAATCGAAGCGAATGGGGCGGGTCCTGGTGGTGGATGACGAATCGTCGATTGCCGATGCGATCTGTGAGTTTCTTGATTTGCAGAACATCACAACCGACAAGGCGAATGACGGCAAGGAAGCGTTGGAGTACCTGGGAAAGAACCGTTATGACGCGGTGATCAGCGATATCCGGATGCCGGGCATCGATGGGCCTCAACTTTATGAACGGGCAACGGCGATTGATCCTTATTATCGGACCCGATTTCTGTTCATGAGTGGAGACCTGGTGCGAGACACGACGCAGAGTTTTGTTTCCTCGTTGAATTGCCCGTGTTTGGCGAAGCCGTTTGCCTTACAACTTCTTTACCAGCATTTGGCGCCGCATCTGGAGCAGCTATCGAAGCCGTCCGCGAATCGACCGCCGGTATTGCCGTTTAATCCTTAGGGTCGAGGATCCCATCCAATCCCAACGGTACCTCTCACCGCTTTCTCACGACTGTTATTTATGATGATCCTCGCGTTCCCACCAATGAACGTAAGCTTTCAAAATTGTATCGGCAGAGGGCACCTTCTTCGCAGCTTTCTCAAGTGGTGAGTAGACCCATTCAAAAGAGGCTTTGGAGAGAATCTTTTTCTTTTCCAATGCAATGGAAGGCCCAATCGACAAGACGTAGATCAAGGCCAATACGAGTAGCACCCACACAATTCGGACCAGAGAACGCATTATAGCAACCTAATGGCGAGTTCACTTTCTCCAAACAAAAGTTTCATGAGCTTAGGTTACACGCCGAACTGAAAGACGCACATGGGGTGTTTTCCCCATGTGTAAAAGAGAGGGACACCGCCGCCCAGCTTGCGACAGCGACATGGATGCGTTACTTCGTGGAGGGGGTGGCCTGGACGAGCTTGGAGCCGGAATCACGGAGCATCTTGGTGTAGTCGAACATGATGTTGACCGCTTCGTCGAGCTGCGGATCGTCCTTCGGGTCCTTGGCGACTGCGGCGGCTTCCGCCTCTGCGTTGGCATCGGCGTCGTCGGACAAGTCGACCTTGGGCTTTTTTTCCACCGGAGGAGCGGCGGGCTGATTCTGGTCCACCATATCAAGGGTCAGGTCGAGCACCTTGTCACGGGTACCCTGACGGGCTTCCATGTCTTTCTTGCGCGCGGCCTTGAGTGTTTTTTGATCCTCTTGTTGCTTGAGACGGACGGCCTCGTTCAGCGAGACGGATTTATCCTGGACCTGCTTTTTGTCGTACGCGATGTCCTGGCGGAGATAGTTGAAGTCGGGCGAGGCGGCCACACGGGCTGCGGAGTTGGCACGGAGATCCGGCAGATAAGGTTCGGCGAGGCCAAGCTTGGTGTACCTGGCAGGAGCAATGGTGTCATACGGCAGATAGTAAGGCAGGGTGGTTTCTCCCAGCTCGAAAGCATCCAGCAGGGAAGGAAGGATGATATCGGGCACGACGCCCTTCTGCTGAGTGGAGCCGCCCGCGATACGGTAGAACTTCTTGTTCGTCATCTTGAGGCTGCCTGCACCGGGATTATCCGGGAAACCGATGGGCATCCATTGTTCGAGTGGATAGAGCTGTTGGACGGTTCCCTTGCCATGGGTGCTGGCATCGCCAATGACAATCGCACGTCCGTAGTCCTGAAGGGCAGCGGCAACGATTTCCGTGGCGGAGGCGCTCATCTTATTGACCATGACGAGGAGCGGTCCGTCGTAGATGGACTTAGATTCTTCCGGGTTGAGTTGCTCAACGGTTCCATCCGAGCTCTTGATTTGGACGACGGGCTGAGGATCGGCGAAGAGGCCGGTGAGATCCGCGGCCTGGACGAGCAAGCCACCGCCGTTACCGCGCAGATCGAGAATAATACCCTCGACGTTTTCTTTTTTCAGGCGTTGCACCAGTTTGGCGACATCGACTGCGGTCCGCTCATAGAAATCGTGCAGCTCAATGACGCCGACTTTTTGCGTGGTGCCATCGGCAAGCTTGTGCTCAAGGATATGAGCCTTGGCGAGACTGTCCTTGATGCTGACGGCGTCGCGCTTGAGATCGATGATCTTGTGGGCGGCGCCCGGTGCGCCCGCCGGGGCGATGACGAGACGGACCATGCTGCCCTTGCGACCGCGAATCATCTCGACGACGTGATTGAGGTTCATGTCGACCGCGTCCACCGGCTCAGCCGTCCCCTGCCCGACGGCGAGAACGCGATCACCGGGCTGGAGGCGCTTGTCGAGATCGGCCGGGCCGCCGGGGATGACTTCCTCGATGGTGGCGTAACCGTCATCGGAACGGAGAACGGCTCCGATGCCGGTAACGGAGTGATCCAACGCGAGGATGTTGAAATTCTGGGCATCGACGGGTTCAAAGTAAGAGGAGTGGGGATCGTAGGCCTCGGTCAGGGCGTTGAGGTAGGTCTCGAGAACATCCATGTCTTCCTTTTCCGTGCCTTCACGAAGCAGTGCGTCGTAGCGCTTGGAGAGACGCTTGATGGTGGCGTCCTGGGCCTTTTTATCAAGGCGACCGGCGAGGAGGTCGTATTTGACCTGTCCATGCCAGGTGGCTTGGGAAGCGGCGGCGTCCTGAAGCCAGGGCGACTTGTTATTGCGGGTAGTATAGCTCTCGTCCTTGGTGAAATCGTATTTCTGGTGCAGGAGTTTCTCCGCCAACTGGACGTTCTCACTAAGGCGCTGCATATAGCGGTTGTAGATCTCGAAGGCGGGAGCAACGAGAGCCTGCTCATTGGGGCCGTGAAGGAGATCGCCCAGATTGTTACCGTACTTGGCGGTGAATTCATCAACGTCACTCTGGAGGAAGAAGAGATGAAAGACGTCGAGGGAATCGAGGTAGTTCTTCAACCAACGCTGGGACATTTCCGGCGTGATCGGCTGCTGGAGATAATGGCGCTGCTCAAGCAAGGTGCCGACGACCCGGGCGATATCGGCATCGCGCTCGGCGTTGTAAACGATCGGTTTAACGGTGGGGAGCTTGATCGGAGTTGAATCGTCCGTAGTCGCATCGGGCTTGGAGGCTGCGGCTTTGTCCTTGGTCGGCTTGGGTGCTTCCGTGGGGCCGCCAGTGGCCTGCGTGGGCGTGCCGGACGGAGGAGTAACCGTGGCCGGCGGTGTCAACGCGTGAAGCGCAAGCGGCAGAGTAACGAACAGGGCCGCCAGAAGAAACATGAGGCGGAGACGGAGGGACTTCGATCGGGATACCATAATTTTATAGCTGACTCAGCCCACCAAGATAAGGCCGCAGGGGTTCGGGAATGGAGACGCGGCCATCCGCCTGTTGATAGGTCTCCAACAAAGCAATAAAGAGCCGCGGCAGTGCCGTGCCGGAACCATTGAGGGTGTGGCAGAAGATATTTTTTCCTTCACTGTTCTTGTAGCGCAGGTTCATCCGCCGGGCCTGGAAATCCTCGAAGTTGCTGCAGGAGGAGACTTCCAGCCAGGCTCCCACGCCGGGGGCCCAGACCTCGATATCATAACACTTCGCAGCGCCAAAGCCAATATCGCCGGTGCAGAGCGAGACGACGCGGTAGTGGAGTCCGAGGTTCTTGAGGACCTGCTCGGCGTGGCCGACGAGAGTCTCGAGAGTAGCGTAGGATTCCTCGGGATTCACGATGTGGACAAGCTCAACCTTGTCGAACTGGTGGACACGGGTGATGCCGCGGGTGTCTTTTCCCGCACTACCGGCTTCGCGGCGGAAGCAAGGTGTGTAGGCGGCGTAGCGGATGGGGAGGCGGTCAGGGCTGAGAATTTCCTCGCGATGGAGATTGGTGACGGGGACTTCGGCGGTGGGGACGAGATAAAGGGGCGGCTCTTCTTCGACGCGGTACATGTCCTCGGTGAACTTGGGAAGCTGAGTCGTACCGACCATGCATTCGGTGCGGACAAGGAAAGGCGTCGCGACTTCGGTGTAACCGTGCTGGCCGGTGTGGAGATCGAGAAGGTAACTGATGAGGCCGCGTTCGAGACGGGCACCGAGGCCCTTGTAGACGATGAAGCCGCTGCCGGAGATTTTCGTGGCGGCTTCGAGATCGAGGAGACCGAGTTCCTTTCCGATTTCCCAGTGAGGCTTGGGCTTGAAGGCGAACTCGGCTGGCTTACCGACGACGCGCTCAATGCGGTTGTCCTCGGCGGTCTTGCCGACGGGAACCGAGTCGTGGTTGACGTTGGGGATGCGGAGAAGGAGGTCGCTTAATTCCGTTTCCAGGACGGTTACCTGCTGACTGAGCTTGGCATCGCGTTCGCCAATTTCTTTTACTTTAGCGGAAGCTTCGGCGATGTCACCGCCCTTGGCTTTGACTGCACCGATCTCCTTGCTGGCGCGGTTGCGTTCGCTTTTGAGAGCTTCGCTTTCCTGCAGATGCTTGCGACGTTGCTCATCAAGCAGAAGAACTTGAGCAATCAACTTCTCATCACCGCCATTACGGCGGGCGAGGTTGTCCCGGAAAAAGTCAGGATTTTCGCGAATCTTGCGGACGTCGAGCATAGGTAAGGGCTTGAATATCCTGTTAAGACCTCGTTTGCGCAAGCCTTTGAATGCCAAGTAACAAGTTTTTAATGCGGGGGCAAGGACCGGGCAAACTGCATTGGCCAACCAGAAGGAGAGGTTTCAAACGACTCGATATGCAAGTGCTCAAGAAACCTGTTCGGGCTCGGGGGCGGGTTTGCGCTTGCGGCGAAGGCGGAAGACGTTGTTCCAGGTCTTCTTGAGAGCGTTGGCGGGAGTGAGATAGCGCTGGCGAAGAGCGGGGCCTTTGCGGATGGCTTGCAAAACGCCGCTGAGGGAAAATTCGTCGGCTTCGAGGATACTATAGGCGGTGCCGAGTGCGGCGCTGTCGTGAGCGTCGCTGGCGGCGGTCATGGGGAGGCCACGAGCTTGGGCGTAATTGAAGGCGTGTTTATTATAGCGCTTGAGCGTGGTGGCGGCGTTGAAGACTTCGATGGCGTCAATGTTGAGGGTTTCCAGAACGGGTTCACGGATGCCGGCGCGGAAGAAGTCGTAGGGATGTGGGGGAATGGCGAGGCCACCGGCTTTGTGGATGAGTTCCACGGCCTCGATGGCAGGAATGCCCTTAAGGTCCGGCAGGGTGATGCCGAGAGCGAGGAGATGGCCTTCGGCGGTGGTGATTTCCTGGCCGGGAATGATAAGGAGGCCATCGACGGGGAGGCCTTCCTTGTTCATGAAGCCATGGCTCATGAAGTAATCGACGCAGGCGCAGGTATTGTGGTCGGTGATGGCGAAACCGTGGAGACCACGAGCTTTGGCCTCGGAGATGAGGGCTTCGGGCTCAGCCACGCCATCGGCAGAGAAGCGGGAATGGGCGTGGAGGTCGATGTGAAGTTGCATATCTTAAGCAGGCGCAAGAGGCCCTTACATTAACTTAGAAGATAGACCGTCAAGAGCAAGCGTTCGAGTAATCGAAACCGAATCGTCACACAGCGTTCGCAAGACGTTCGGCAAGGCGGGCGGGGAGGCCGGCATTCATGATTTTAGCCTGAGCCTTGGCGAGATCGTATGGGAGGCGGCGGAGCTCGATGGTGTTGGCACCGGAATCGAAGATGACGTAAGCGGAACGCCAGTCGCCATCACGGGGCTGGCCGACGCTGCCGACGTTGACGAAATATTTTTTCTCCGGCTGGATATCAATCTTCTTATAGAAGAATTCATGCACCTTGGTGTCCCGGATGAAAACGTGAGGGACGTGGGTGTGGCCGAAGAAACAGATATTGGTCTTCTGGTACTGGAAGCTGCTTTCGGCCTCAAGACAGGAGAAGACGTAGCCCCAACGGTTGGGCTGATCGAGGGTGGAGTGGACGACGGTAAAGGAGTTAACCGGGCGTTGCAGCGGGAGGGCGCGGAGGAATTCACGCTGTTCCTTGGTCAGTTGGGAACGGGTATAGCGGATGGCGGAAAGGGCCATGTCGTTGAAATGCTCGACCTCGCGGCCTTCGGAAGCTTCCTCGTCGTGGTTACCCTTGACGATGGGACAGCCGAGGGCGCGTACGATTTCAAGACACTCACGCGGGTTTGCATTGTAGCCGACGATATCGCCGATGCAGACCGTGTGTGTGACAGCTTGTGCTTGCATGTCCTCGAGCACAGCTTCGAGTGCTTCAAGGTTACTGTGGACGTCTCCAAATATGCCAAATCTCATTGCGAATAGCCGACGACACGCGTCGGTTGTTCTAACCTAAGGACGTGCAGCTAATTGGGAAAGACTCTTTTTTCTTTTGGGATGGAAAGTTTTTGTTCGAGTTGACGGATATTGGACTCAATTTTCTCTTTCCAGTGCTCTTTCATCTCCCGCTGAGCGGGGGTCAGCCTCTCCCAAAGGGCCTTCCATGAGTCGTAAGCCGCCTGATCGTCACCCGCCAGGCCGTACATGATGGCGGGGAATCTTTCCAGGTAGGCCGGGGCATTGGGGCGTTCGCTCGCCTGCTGATAATAGTAGGCAGCCTTATGGTAATCTTTCAGTCGTTGCTGATAAAGCATGGCGGTATCCGACCAAAGCCGCCAATACTGGGGGTTGTTCTCTAAACCCCGAAGGTAGACATCAAGCCCCTTATCGACCCAGAAACGGCCAGCCTTGAGGCGGCGGAGCTCATCGGGTTGCTTCGGATCGTGAGAGGCGGCAACCGAGGCATTCCAAGCGAGTTGCCAGCCCCCGAGGTCCCAGAAAACCGGAGCGCGCGGCTGGAGAGAGGTGCAAAGATTGATCAATCCACCCATACGGAACCATTCCTGATCCTCCCAAGCGGTGGTGACCTGGAGCCAGATCAGGTCGGCCACGATGTTGCGCATGCCACTCAAGACACCGATGGTGAGTCCCTGCCCGAGGTCATCGCGGAGGCGGCGGGTCATGACGATGCCGTTATAACGAAGCGCGTCCTGCTGCTTTGCAAGGTTCTGTTCCCAAGCGATCTTGAAGGGTGCCCAAAGCCCCAGGATGAGAGCGATCAGCAGGGCGCGACGCAAACGAATCGCCAGGGGAAGCGTGGTCATATCTCGCGATAGTCAAATATGACGATGCTGACGGCCAGCAGGACGATGACGTAGATGTTGGCGTAAGCGAGCAGGTTTAGCGCGTGAGACCACGGGATGTGATTTCCGGCGAGAATCTCATCCACGATGGTGAAGGAGTTCATGTCCGGGATCAGCATGGAAATCAATCCGACGAGAGCGCTTTGCCAGATGGTCGACTCGGCCCCTTGCGACAACCAAAATGTACGAGCCAGTCCCTCCGCATGAGCGATCAGGTAAATCATGAAGGTCGTAATGACGGTAAATATCCATGAGGTGGCGAAGGTGGAGATGAGGAGGGCGATCGCCGCGGTCATGACGATCTTGGCGAAGAGCAGGACAACGGCCTCGACAAGTTGCGGATCGCGGACCTGGCTGATGATAATAGCTGCGTCGTGATCGTGCATGGCGACGATGTGCGGATTATTTTTCCAATCTCCCATCCGTTCATAAGTCGAATCCACCACGCCAAGACCAACCTGCTCCTGCACATAGAGCGTTACCACAAACGCCAAAGACATGAGGGAAATGCACAGGGCGAGGAGAAGAATAATCCCAAAGAATTTGCCGAGAAGAAATTCCGAACGGCGAACTGGCTTGGCTAGGATGGTGTAGATCGTCCGGTTGTGCAGTTCCTGCGGGATCAAGAGAGCAGTCGAAAGCAGGGCGATGAAGAAACCGAAGAAACCGATGGCCCCGCAGCCGAAGTCTTTCACGAACTTGATTTGCTCATCGAAGAGTCCCGCGGGGTCGAGGCCGGGGGTGGCGAGCTGGGAAATGAAGACCGAGCAACTGACCAGAACAACGGCGAAAATGAGGAGCACGTTCAGAACTTTCTGACGTACCGCTTCGGTCAATGTGTTGCGGCCAATGACGATAATGCGCTGAAGAGAGGAGATCATGGTTTCGGAGAATCCTTGGCAGCGTCGGGTTGCGCCTGCACGGTGCGCAGATAAAGTTGCTCAAGCGAAAGATGCGGACGGGTGAAGCGGATGGCCTGTGCATCGACTCCATCCCGCGCGATGAACTGACGGAGGCGGTCCTGCTGCTCTGCGTTCATCTCGGCGGGAATGAGGACCTGGGTGCTTTGGTTTTCAGTGAGGAGCGATTCGAGCGAGCCCTCGAGGACCTTTTTGCCCAAAGAGAAAATGGCGACGCGGTCGGCCACTTCCTGCACCTGTTCCAGCAAATGGGAAGAGAAGATGACAGTCTTGCCCATTTTCTTCAGGCGCAGGATGAGGTCGCGAATCTGGGCAGAGCCGAGAGGATCGACGCCGGCAGTGGGCTCATCGAGAAAGAGGAGATCGGGATCGTGGATGAGCGCCTGCGCCAAGCCGATGCGCTGGAGCATGCCCTTCGAGTAGGAGCGCAGGGGGCGTTCACGACCGTTTTGCAGGCCGACGAGATCGATGAGTTCTTCAATACGCTTGTCGAGTTTGGCGCCGGTGACGCCGCAAAGTTTACCGTAGAAGCGGAGAGTCTCGTCTCCGTTGAGGAACGCGTAGAAATAGGGATTTTCCGGGAGGAATCCGACGCGGCGACGCGCATCGAGACTATCCGGAGGAAGGCCGAAGACTCGCGCTTCACCTTCGCTGGCGACGATGAGACCCAGGAGAAGCTTGAGCGTGGTGCTTTTGCCGGAGCCGTTGGGGCCGAGGAGGCCGAAGACTTCGCCTTGCTTGACCTGGAGATTGAGGCTATCCAGCGCGACCAGAACCTTCCTTTTCCATGTGAGTGGATACCTCTTGGTGAGCCCGATTGTCTCCACGGCTAATGTCGGGGCCGTAACGGCAGAAGATTCCATCGTTCTAATTTTAGTGATGGCGCCCATCTTGCCAATGGGAAAATATAGGACATGCAAGCAATCTACTACCACGTCGATGCCTTCACGGATCGCGTCTTCAGTGGAAATCCCGCCGGGGTGTGCCCGTTAAATTCGTGGTTGCCCGATGAAATCCTCCAGAAAATCTCCGCAGAAAACAATCTCTCCGAGACGGCCTACTTCGTTCGCAATTCGAATGGTCATTATGATCTGCGCTGGTTCACGCCGACCGTGGAGGTTGATTTGTGCGGGCATGCGACCCTTGCGACAGCCCATGTTTTATGGAAACATGAGGGAGAATCCAGCAAGATCCTTACCTTTCAAACAAAGAGTGGTCCCCTCACCGTGACGCGTGAGGAGAAAGAATTGCTGGCCTTGAATTTTCCGGTGCGGCTTGCCAAGGAGATTGCAGAGCCGGGAGGCCTGACTCAGGCTTTCGGATTAAGCGATACACCGGTTTGGATCGGTCAGACCCATGACCGCTTTCTTGTCGTGTTCAAATCTGCACGAGAAGTGCTGGATGCCGTTCCTAATTTCAGTTCATTAGCCAAGTTTTCTCCGGGACGATTTATCCTGAGCGCAGCCGGTGAGAATGGT
>Ga0068858_100000895_pt1 | contig 30882 bp, 27 predicted proteins | sample KBSSwiS12_FD_66589 | JGI IMG/M metagenome (GOLD analysis project Ga0068858, IMG submission 66589) | Switchgrass rhizosphere microbial communities from Kellogg Biological Station, Michigan, USA - KBS Switchgrass S1-2 | ecosystem: Host-associated > Plants > Roots > Rhizosphere > Soil ... | reverse complement strand
TTTTCCTCGTCTGCCCAGCGTGTCTCCATGATCCAGGGATTAGCGGTTCGCAATATCTATCCCGAGACTTCTCCGAACGTTGAGCAGCAGCTTCAACTGCTGGTGGAACACGAACCTAGACATCGGATTTTCCTTCGTAATTTTCTCGACTTAATTTTGCGGCGAACTGAGCCGCCACTATTCCTTGCCTCGCAGCCAGCTCATTTGGGTAAGCATTTTTATGTGCGCACGGGTGTGCACTGGATGGTGGTGTTGGAATCCATCGTCTGGCATATGACAGCGGTGCCTCTGCTCCTGGTCCTCTGGACATGGTCTTTAAGTTGGGAGGTGCGGCACTATGCGGTGGCGCGCAGTCACACAATGGACCGCCAGCAGGAGCTTACCTACGATCCGCTGTCGCAGGCTTTTCCGGCGCGGGAAGGGCGTCAGCATGAGGAGATGCCATCAGAGCGCAGCAAGCCGTATGCATCGGCCCTTCGCCTAGCTAAAGAACAACGGCGCGCCGACCTGCAAGCGCCGGACATTGCGGTCAACGGCACAGGGCACTCGGAAATTGCATCTTCCAATCCCACACTTCCCGCTGTGCCGCTTTCGGCGACTGCGCGATCCCAATTGGTCTTGCCTGGAAATTTGGCTGAGGTGATTGGCCCCGCACCGGAGGGTGGCCAGCTTTCCATGCGAGGTGTTTCTGGGCTGGCAACGCCGGTCGTTGCACCTCCGCCGCGAGTCTCAGGCGCTAAGCGGGGCGGTGGGATCTCGATGCCGGCTGGTGTGGTTGCACCGACTCCAGCCTTGCAAGGATCTTTAGGTGCGCGAACGATGGGTGGCGTCTATATCGGCAGTACTGCGGCAGTTCCACCTTCTCCCTCATTGTCATTGTCCGAACAGCGTGCAGGACCTGGGGTTGCGAGTGGAACGCTGGCAGGTTCAGGCGTTGCCGTTGTTCCGCCAGCTCCTTCTGTGCGTGGCCGAGTTTATCGTTCCGGCGGCAATGGAGATTTAGTTGGCGGAACGGGGACGCAAGTGGTGGCTCCTTCACCTTCTATGGGACATTCATTGCTGCTTGCCGGTGGACACGGGAACTCGCTCGCGGGGATGGGCGAGCCAGTCGTGCCTCCAGCGCCATCGATCCGGGGGCGAGCCTATCTGGCTGGCAACGGTGGCGACACGATTGGCGGCGTCGGCACAAAGGTTGTGGCGCCATCTCCGATGCTGGGAACTGCATTGGTTAGTAGACATGGTCGCGGAAATTCTCTGGGTGAGGTTCAGGGAGCTGGTGTAGTGCCTCCTGCTCCGTCAATCGCGGGCTCCGGCGTTCAAGGCAGTGGAGGCGGTGGAGTTCAGTCGCTCGGCGATCGAAATGGATCAGTCGTGCCGCCAGCTCCGACGGTTGGGCTGATGGCTCTGCATGGTGCAAGCGGTGACGGTCATGGCCGTGGGGTAGACTCACTGAGCGGGGGGACACAAGTTGTTGCGCCTGCTCCGTCGTTAGGTGGAACAGAATTCGGAGGCAGTGGAACAGGACTGGGCAACGGTGGGAAGTCGCTTGTCTCAAGCCTGGGTACGCAGGCGGTAGCTCCCCCGGGTATGGGCGTTGGCGGATCGGGCGCGGGTATCGGCGCCGGAAATGAATTGTCTGGCACAGGTTCTGTGGGTTCTTCCGGGCCGCGGGGTGGGGGTGTTGCCGGAGGATCCGGCGCAGCATCAACCGGCAGTGGTACAGAAGTCGCGCGACTAGGCACATCATCGCTCGCGGGAAATGGTGGAGGCGGTGCATCCGGCGCGGCACCGATTATCAGTTCAGCAGTTCCATCAAATGCAGAAGTTCCTGACATACCGGCCGGAAAAACTGAGGTGGTGCCCCTGCGGGTGATTCAACTTGCTCTGGCGCTACCGATGAGTGCTTACTTTTCCAACTATGAGGCATTTATTGCGGAACGGTCGGTGAATCGCAACACCACGCAGCTCATCAAGCTGGTTTACATCTTTCTTCCATATCAGCGCCGCTTGACCGAGTTTGGAGTAAAGCCCGCGAAGACTTTCAATCTGCGGGTGACGCGCGATCCTAGTTGCGATGAGAGTTTATTGAGCATGACCTGGCCGGAGGGAGAACGCGGCCAGCCTGCGGCGGAACAATCGAAAGATAAACTGCCCTGCTATCGGACAACGGCGGACGATTATCGCAAGGCGTGGCAAAAAGCACACTGAGCCCGTTCAGGCTACTGCGCGCGCCGAAAGAAACATCAGTCCCACCACCAGCAACAAGAGCAAGCCAGCAGAATAGATGTAATACCCAATCCGAATTTTGGGCCAGAGCCATATGGGAAGTTGATCTGCCAGTTTGTCGAAGAATGTTTCATTCATTCGAGGCGGTAAAATCGCCTCTTCTGACTCAGGCTTCCATCTGGCAGCAACCCAGGTGCCTCGCAGGTTAGATAGGAGCAGGGCTGCGAAAATGATCCGCAGAACTCCGGGCGACATGATTGTGTCCGCTAAGTACATGAGGAAAACCATCGTCGCAGCATAGCGACTGCGTTCGCGCACTCCAACCCCTCCCAAGTAGTAAAACAGGAAGATGGCTATCCCCATCATTGGTTGATTTGTCACAATCAGAACTATCAGTGAGACCACCGACACCAGCGTGCAAACCCAGTATCCTTGGGTGCCCAAGTAATCTACGTCGGTACCAGTTTGAATGGAAGGCCAGAGCAAGCTTTTGAGACGGCTCTCGCTGCGTTGCGTCGAATCAGAGAGGCCTAGAGTTTCCATGGGTTGGGATTAGAACCCAAGTTTTGATTGACGTCCAGTAATTTTGCTCATCTTCTGGTTGGGCGCTTGGCCAACAAAGCCGCACCCAGCGCCACTGCTGAAAGCATGGCCCCTGTGTTGAAAGCCGCCTGATAATTTTTGAATTTGTCGAATAACTGCGCGCCAACATAAGGACCGATGATGCCCGCTACTCCCCATGCCGTGAACAGCATTCCGTAATTAACGCCAGCGTTTTTTGTGCCCCAGAAATCCGAAGTCGTGCTGGCATTTACTGAAAGTTGTGTCCCGTAGCACCAGTACACGATGAAAACCATCACATACAACATGCTCGTGTTGGCTCCTGCTTTGTAGAGAGCGGGCATGGCCACGATGGAGATTCCGATCATCAGGCGAAGAACGTTTAGGCGCCCCAGGCTATCGGAGAACCAGCCCGAAAGGATGCGGCCTCCGGCATTGCCAAAGGCGGCTACCACCAGTGTCATGGTGGCCAGCAGTTCGCTGGAAATTCCCTGACTTCGGGCGAACGGGACCAGCTGGCTGATCACCATAAGCCCAGCGGAAGTACCTAGTGCGTAAGCCGCCCAGAGGAAATAGAAACTTGATGTCTGTAATACTTCCAGCGGCGTGAAATCCTGGGTTGCATTTTGCGCTGCGGCTTGAGGAGTCCATCCTGCTGGAGCAAAGTTCACTGGCGGATTCTTTAACAGGAAAGCGCCAATCATTGTCATGACAGAAAATATCCCGCCAAGAATCATGAATGTGGCACGCCAACCGTAAGTGGGGATGAGTAGTTTGCTGGACAGCGGGCCAAAGATCGCGGAACCGGCTCCATATCCACCGACTGCGAGACCAACCGCTAAGCCTCGTTTATCCGGGAACCATTTGGCCATCACCGGAATGGGTGTGGCATAGCCAAAGCCATTACCCAAACCTCCTATGACTCCAAAACAGACGTAGAGCCAGCTTAGTGATTGCGTGTAAGAGCAGAGGAAAAAACCGAGACTCACCAGTGCTCCGCCGGTGACTGAGATCCAGCAGGGGCCGAGTTTGTCTTGCAGGCGACCGGCCAGAATGAAACTCAGCGCGAAGACCGACACTGCGATGGTGAATGTGGTCGAAGTTTGGGAGCGTGTCCAGTGAAAGTCTCTTTCCAGGGGAGCTACGAAAACACTCCAGCCGTACAGAGTGCCGAGGGCCATGTTCATGCACAGGCCTCCCACAACTCGCCACCAGCGGTTAGTGGTTACGACTGCTTCGGCTTGGGTCATTTCGCGTTCTCCTATTTCCCCTTGTCGTCTGAAATTTTGCGCGTTTAAATGTACAGGAGGATGGAGGAACGGTAAACTCAAGGTTCCTCGACTTCGCTTGGGATGAGAGTGAAATTTAGGTTGATAAAAAATTGTCGATGGGGGCAGCTATGCGAATTCTAAATATCGTTTGCGGGATTGCTGTGATCATCACAACCCTGCATCTCGCGCATGGGATGCATCACTTTTTATCGGCGACATCGCACGAAGGTCCGCATGGGCTCGCGCTCTATTCCATCATGACGACGGCGGCTGTGATTTGGCTGCTTTCTTTACTGGGCGGCTGTCTCCTAATCCTGAAACGCGCGCAATAAATTTTGCGGCAAGGTAAAGGGCCATTCCTGAACGAATGGCCCTTTTGTTTTAGACTTGAGGGATTACTGCTTGGCAACTTCCACTTCCTTCTTCAATAAGCTGACCTCTACTCGAGTTGTGCCGGCGCGATTGTCCACTGGAGCGTTCCCCATCCCCAACACGAAAATCCGATAGGACGGGATGTCGTGGCTCAACATCAGGTAACGGACGACTGAGTCCGCCAGCTTGCGAGAGTTGGCAATTGCAGTTTGTCCACGGCCCGAGGAGAAGCCCTGCACCTCGAAGATGTAGCCTTGCTGGCTCTTCACGTGATTGGCCATTTCGTCCAGGGCGTCTTTCGCCTGCTTGCTTAATACTGTCTGGCCGAAGCGGAAACGGATCTCGGTTTGGTTTGTGGCCTTGAACTGATCCAAGTTGCTCACCGAAGCTTCCGAGGTCGAGACACGCGTGTTTAACGCCGTCGCCGATTGATACGCCTGCTGCGCTTTGTTACTGGCATCGGCGGCGTGATCATCCGCCAGCTTGATGCGGGTGGAAGCCAGCTGAATGCCCTGCTGGGCGCGGCTATCGACGTCTTTGATCGAACTGTTATTAGCGGCGGTCAGCCGATCTAGTTCGTTGATTCGGTCCTGAACCACCTGCGTATTGCGGCGTACGTATTTTTTGCTCGCAAACGGGTGCAAGATCAACCATGCCAAACCGGGATCATCCCCATCCCACCAGTTCTCGGCTTTGTATGGAACGGGCAGCGGAGGCTGACCGGTTGCTGTTTCATGCGGCGTTGTCGCCTGTACGGCGGTGGTGCTCGAATTGGGCTGCTGAGCGATGGCGGACAGAGCCAGAACAGCGATTAAAAACAATGTCAGGGAGACGCGAATCTTCATATACTTCCTTCCTACCAAATTTCCTGGACCAGCAAGATTGTAGCTCTGAACATGAGGTCGGACAAGAATTTGATGGGAACTAAAAAATCCCAGAAATGTCCACAAAGCTGCAAGGATTTTCAACATTGACTTCGCTCACGATGACAGTGTGCGTTCGGCGGCCAGGGCATGAAAAACCCCGCCCAAGCAGAGCTTAGACGGGGCACCCCGCTTTCAGTGCGTTTGCGCTACCGATTTTTCCAGTTCCTCCGCAGCTTGATTGATTCCTCCGGCTGCAGTTTCGATGATTTTGGCTACTCCGGGAATCTGGACCTCAGCTTCTTTCCATTTTTTTTCGTCCATGTATTCGCGGACGGCGGCGATGGGCTTGGCTCCGTAGCCGGTGTAGGCGCCGGGAGCGTAGATTTGATTTTTGAACCATGGACGCTCGGGGAGTCCTTTTTCGTCGAGGAACAGGCGTGGAACTTTCATCAGGTCAGCGTTGATCGTTTCCACCGCCTGCGGAGAGAGTGCTGGCGATCCTTTGTCGCGCCAGTCGGACAGGGCCTTTGAATAATGCTGCGCACTCTTTTTCAGAACTTCAATCGCGTTCTTCATGGGAGCAAAGTTCATGTACGGTGGCACTTCCACTGCAGGTGGCGGTAGCAACGGACGGCGCGGGTCTGAGGTTGCAGTGAAGACCCCTTCTTTCAGTTGCAGGTTGCGCTCGGTAAATTCTTCCTGCTTGTCTTTGAGGATTTTTTCTAATTCTGTTTCATACTTTGCGATGGCTTCTGCCTGCGGCGAATAGTCGACCGGGATCAGGTCGGCATCTGCCAGGCGCATCACGGTTGTGCCGGCAGTTTGCGCCAGCGCTTTGCCATAGATGAAGTCCCCATCGACGAAGTGGGTATACCAGTAGAAGTCGTCATAGATGGAGTGATACTGCGTGCCATCGTTCTCGCCTCCAAACTCAATGCTGAGCGTGGAGATTCCAGCGAAGTCCTGGAAGGCTGTGTAGTCAGAGCCATCGCCCAGCGCATCCACAATCAGGTCCGTGCGTTTGTGCAGATCCTTGCGCTCTTCATCATTTTTCGCTTGGGCGATGCTTGCCAGGTGCGAGCGCTGGAAGACCGTCATGTTGGTTTCCGGGTCCTGAATGTCTTTGGCCACATCGCTGATCAGGGTTTGCAGATCCTGCGTACCGCCGGGATCGAGAAATCCGCGCTCATTGCCGTCGGAGTTCAAGTAGGCAATGGCGTGTTGTTGCAACTCCTGGCGATGTGTTTCTACCCACTCGACTGACCCGAGTAAACCGGGCTCCTCCCCATCCCATGCGCAGTAGATGATGGTACGTTTTGGAGTCCAGCCTTGTTTATGCAGTTCACCGAGAACGCGGGCCTCTTCCAGCATTACCGACATGCCGGAGATGGGATCGCTTGCACCGTTTACCCAGGCATCGTGATGATTGCCGCGGATCACCCAATGATTGTCGTTAGCACCGTGCAGTTTGGCGATTACGTCGTAGACGGGTTTGATGTCCCAGTTCGACGTCACTTTCAGGTGGACTTGAGCTGGGCCGGGGCCTACGTGATAGGTTATCGGCAGACCACCCCGCCATGCTTCGGGGGCAACTGGGCCCCGCAATGCTTCGAGCAGTGGTTGAGCATCGGCGTAAGAAATTGGCAGAACGGGAATTCTGGTGATGGTTTTAGCATCTTTGATTTCGAGGCGCTTCGCATCTTTGGTTGCGCCGATTTCTGGGGTCAGCGGGTCGCCGGGATAATCCGTGTCCATGACACTTCCCCGCTGTACACCTTCTTTCGGGCGCCAGCCTCCATTGGGATAGTCATCTCCGTGGAAGAAGCCGTCATTTCTGGGATCGGAGTAGATAATGCAGCCAATAGCTCCGTGCTCGGCGGCGACCTTCGGCTTGATGCCGCGCCAACCTCCGCCGTAACGCGCAATGACGATGGCACCTTTGACGGAGATTCCCAGCCGGTCGAGTTGCTCATAATCTTCGCGGATGCCGTGGTTCACGTAGATTAACGGGGCCGTTACGTCGCCATCGGCTGAATAGGCATTGTAGGTGGGAAGTTGCTCAGCGGTTTGATTGGAAGTTGGATCGACGGCCAATACCGGCTCCTGCAGCTTGGCACGAAACTTGGTTGACCCGACCAGTTCTACGATTCGTTCCTTCGGCGTGGGAAATAGAACGTTGAAGGTTTCAATTTGTGCGTCGAATCCCCACTCTTTAAACTTGGAGAGCATCCACTCAGCGTTGTCTTTGTCGTAGGGCGAGCCTACATGGTGTGGGCGCGCGCTCAGGCGGCGCATGTTTTCGCGGATGTTCGCGGGGACGATGGCATCCTGAAATTTCTTCTCCCAGTCTTTTTGCCCGGAGACAGATTGGCCACTGAATCCTAACAGCGATGGCGACTCAGGTTTGGCTTGCGGTTGGACGACTGGAGTTAATGCAATGACGAGCAGGGACGCACACATCCACCTAAAATTCATGAAAACCTCTGGTTGAAATGAAAATCACCGACGGAATGCAGGTACAAAAAAGAAAAACTAGTGTACTCTCTCGGGCGCTTTGACATCTAGCGACGTTGGGAGGCTAGCCAGATGGTGTGGTAGTCGCAGGTGGGATCTTCGGTGACCTGGGCGATTACATCGAACTGATGATCACTCAGCAACAAGCGATATTCGGATTCATCCAGGCTTCCATGATAAAGCGGTTCGCCCTTATAGCTGCCGATGGCGTCGCCATAGCGTGGGCCGCTGGTGAACATCAAAGCCGATGCGGGTTTAGCGTGCTTGGGGAAGATTGGGAACATAAGGCGCTGATCTTCTGGAGTCAGATGGAAGAAGCTGTCCCAAGCAAGGATGCCGTCGAAGCGATCGTTCAGGGAAAGCTCTCGCATGTCGGCGATGATCCAGTTGTGATCGGGAAAACGCTTGTTACAAAGTTTGATCAAGGCTGGCGATGAATCGACTCCCGTAACCTGGCAACCTTGCAGAATGAAGTACTGCGCGATCGGTTGTGCTGAGCCACAGCCTAAGTCAAGGATGCGAGGTTTCGGCGGCAACAGAGACAGGAACTTATCGAGCCACGGTTTCTCGGTCAGCGAACGGCTTCGCTCCTGGTCCCACGAATGTGCGTGACGTTGATATAGGTCACCAATACGGTCTGCTTCGCCTGCCATGCATTTAACCGCCAATCATTTTTCCTAGAATTTCTTTCAAAATCCTTCCCGAAACCATCCACGTAAGCTGGGCGACGTCTTGCGTGGGATTGTATTCGACCAGATCTGCGCCGACTAAATTTCCCCGTATCGCATGCAGATGACCCAATGCTTCGCGGACTGACATCCCTCCCGGCTCGCGATGGGAAATGCCTGGGGCAAAGGCCGGGTCGAGCACGTCCATGTCGAATGAAACGTAGATCGGACCTTCCAACTTCAGCTTCTCGTATGCGGGAAGCTGGGACATGGGGATGACCTCCACTCCGAACTTGTCCGCTTGTTTCTCTAAAGGCCCGGACATCGTGCGAATGCCAAGCTGGATCAGCCGTTTGGCGCAGCCTTCTTCCATGATGCGAGCGAAGGGGCAAGCGTGGGAGTAGCGATTGCCTTGAAATTCATCGTACAAGTCGGGATGAGCGTCAAAGTGGATGATAGTTAGATCAGGAAAATGGCGCGCACAAGTCCGAACGATGGGATAGGTGATGGAGTGATCGCCTCCCAAAGAAACGGGGCGAAGACTTTTTGCCAGAAGGTCTTCGATTCCTTTCTCGATCAGGGGGAAAGCAGAGGCGTCTTGCGGTAGTTGTAGGTCGCCGGCATCGGAGAATATTTTAGGCTTGGACAAATCCACACCGTTTTCGCTCCATGAATTTGATGAGTCACACTTCATGGCAGTGCGAATCAGTGGTGGCGCCAAAGCTGCACCTTGCAGGTAGGAAGAGTGCGCGTCGAATGGAATACCTAACAGTACGGGTTTGCCCTGCTGCGGCATAGAATTAAGAAAAACACATATTCATCCTATAACGTGGCGGCTCACCAAATCGCACAAACCGCGATTTAAGATGAGGCACCTTCTAGTTACCCTTCTTCCTTTACGTTATAGAAGTAAATACCGAGTGCACGTCCGTAGGCTGTCTTGCGGAGAGTTATATTTCCGACGCTCATGAAATTCCGACTCCAAATTCATCACCTGCTAGTTGTTGTCGTCTGCTTGTTAGCGGGGTTTTCTGTCCGACTTTGATTCACTGTTAGATTGCGGCCAAGTTGGGCTGGCCATTTCAATCCGCCAAATTGGACCTTCGTTGTACAGTGGGCCTTCCATTTTGACCAAGACTGGAGCCTGTTCTCCCGCAATCCAGACGTGCATGTCGGGAGGCTGCTTCCCGACCACTGGCGCTACGGCTCCGGCTACGCCTCCAATGTCGATCTTAACTACATAGTGTGTCGCCGTGTGCTTGGAGTTTCCGACAGTGAATGATTCTTGTCCACTTGGAGTGATGATCAATTTCACCAACCTCGGTTTAGGAGTAATAGCAACCATGGAGATTGTGGCCTTCGGCGTCGTGGGGCGGATATTTTGCAGAAGAGTAAGCCAGACACCATTCGCCACATCGAGCGGCAACGTTAGACGATCGTTGATAGTTTTCTCTTGTCCATCTTCCGTGTAATGGATTGTGATTTGTCCGGTTGCTTTGGTGATCAAAACATCTAAAGGATGAGGGAACGATGAGCCCTTCTGCACCAGATGGTCGCTGATGAGCTGGAAGTTTTTATGTTGGGAGAATACGACAGTTTCTTCGTTGAGCGAGCCGTCCCTGAAATGAAGGACCAGATGATTCGTGACCTGATCACCGTGAGTGAATTGAGTAATTTCCCCATCGGCTAAACCCTCGTCATTTTGATTGCGGAGGACCAGAAACCCATGCAGCAGCCCCGAGGTGAAACGAACCGGGATTGATTCCGCGAACAACGGACTTGAGATTATGGCAGCCGACAACACAGCCAAAGACCAGATGACGGGTTGCTTTCTCATCGGATGGTTACGATGCAGAACCAACAACCCGTGTCACTGGGTAATTGTCAAATTGTTGTCACGTCGTTCTACCAGGCGATTAAGTGAACCTGGTCGACCCACTCCTGCATTTCAGCTCCATACTTGCCAATGTCCATCTGGAATTGGACACCCACGTTGTCGGCCCAACCCGCAGGGTTCCATCCCGAAGGCAGGGCTTTGTTGAAGGAGTACGTATTGCTGGCAGCAACGGTCTTGCCATCGCTCTTGTATTGCACGATGACCAGTTTGTCGTAGTGCATGTAAAAATCGCTGGTGCGATGAAAACTCATCCTGATGTGATACCAAACATTGGGAACAAATCTTCTACAAGGAACCTTGGTGTGGACCCAGTACCAGCCACCAGCATTCCAGATGTCCCAGACACCACTTCCGTAGCTGCATTGGGTGCCGAACATGTAACGTCGGCCCCTGATGAATTGAAAGGCATCAAACTCAAACGCCTGCGCTGCGCTGGTGTTGGAAGCCACTTTCAACCAGAAATCGAAGATGAAACTCTTGGCGGTATTATTTACCCCGAGCTTGCGCCACCACAAGGCGTTGCTGTAAGCGCTGCCGCTCATCCAGAAGTCGCGGCTGGCTCCGTCGCGTGAGGGATTCTCGTGGAACGCGGAAGTTGCAATGCTGGCGTTGTTACTTTTCCCGTCGGCGCAGTCAACGCATGAACCCCACGATTGCAACTCGTCCACCCTGCTGTATGTGGTTGCTGACCATGCAGATACCGAGCATAGCAGCGCGAAACACACTACGACACACTTCCACCCATTACTGATCATGAGATGAAAATCCTTTTAATTGAGAATGATTGGGCGGTCTACTGCCTTGTTGGCGCGACTATAGTGAAGTGAGTTGGCCCAGTCAATGCTTCATGCACTTGTCAGACGGCACCAGAGTGTTACGTTAACGCGCGGATGCAGGCAGCATTTTGATTGTGCGCAACCACGAGTCGACAAGTTCAGGCCAGCGTGTGACTGGTAATTCATCCCGACGACGCAAGCCGTAACCGTGTCCACCTTCAGCATACAAATGAAGTTCTGCAGGAATTTTCGCGTTCTTTAGCGCAAGAAAATAGACAGTGGCATTTTCTACGTGTACGGGATCATCTTCTGCTTGAACGATGAATGACGGCGGAGTTTGGCCGGTAACGTTGATGTCGCGATTGGGAGCGAAATTCTCGTCGGCGAGAGCGAGATAGCCCGGATAGACAATCACTGCAAAATCGGGACGGCAGCTTTGTTGGTCAGCAACGTCAACCGCATCGTAGAGGCGCTTATCGAAATGCGTGCTCAGGGCCGCTGACAAATGTGCTCCCGCGGAAAAACCCAGGATACCTACCTTATGTGGATCAATCTTCCACTCGGCAGCATGCTGGCGGACAATTCCCACCGCACGTTGCGCATCCTGAAGCGCGGCGGAAGATTTGGGATATGGGCCGGAGTCTGGCACGCGGTACTTCACCAGCACACAGGTGACGTGAATCGAGTTGAGCCAGTCGCAGACTTCAGTGCCTTCCAGATCGATAGCCAGGAAGCGGTATGAGCCTCCAGGAAAAACCACAACCGCCGTGCCGCTCATGTTTTCCTTGGGCGCATAGATGGTCAGCGTAGGGTTTGAAACATTAGCCAGACGGATAATTGGACGCCCAGCTGTGGGTTTATCCTTTTCTGGATTGTAAAGATTGACCTCTACTGGAGCATTGGGTTGCGCACCGGGCGCTTCATTGGGCCAGAGATTCAAAGTGGTGTGGCCGGGTTTTGGCTGCCAGGCTGGTTCCTGCGCGGATGCGGTTGTGGCGACGATCATCACGGCTGCTACTGCGAGCAGAGCCTTGTGCATGTATGCTCCTGTTTCAATGCGGACATGATCTCATAGTCCTGGCATATGATGATCGCTTTCAAGATGTTATGAAAAAGAGTTTGCTTGCGCTTGCATTGGCGATAGCGATTGGAGTGCCGTCAGGCTGGCTCACAGCGATGCTGCTGACGCCGGTTCTATGGCGGCTGGAGCCAGTTTTACATATGGAGCTTGCCGGACATGCCGGGCCATCAGATTGGATTTTCTACGTGGTGTGGGCAGTCGTAATCTCGGGCTTATTTGTTCTTCTCAGATTTGTAATCTTGTCGCGGCGACCCCGTTCTTAGATGTTTTTCCTGCACAGCGGCGTCAATTGTTCGTGAAGGCGACTGACTGCTTCGTATAACTCCTTCAGCCCTGGCGTGGCAAGGTCGACTTCCACGCTTTCCAGATCCATCGTCAAGTCTCTCGCAAGCTGCGTCATACGCTGCACGCGTTGCGCCGCCAGCACGGGCATTAAAGAATAGGGGTCAGCGGAAGTTTCCTTCAGCCCAATCCATTGCTGTACCGCCCACGCGGTACGGCGAATCAAGTCCACGGAATTACGAAACTCTTGCAGGACACGCGGATCAACGTCGCCGGATTTCACCAGCTGTTCAATCTCCGCAAGGTTGGCTGTCGCGTTTTGTAGGCGTGTGGTTAAAACAGTGGGCTCAGATTTCGCTGCAAAACTCATAATAAAATCTCCGCATTTGAGCGGCCGGAATCATTATCACAATGCATTCCGAGAGAGAGCAAATGAAAGTTCACTAAAACCGATACCAAAGTGCGGCGATTAGAAGATGATGAGAATTTTTAGCCGTTCACAGCTACAAGTTCCACATATTTCACCCAGACCGGAACCAACGAGCTCATGCGAGCGCGTAAAGCGGCGGCTGATGCTGGAGCCAACTCGGCAAATGGATCGCTGGTGAGACGCTGCTTCATGTCAGGAGCTGCGTGCTCGAGATCGAGTTCGAGCGGGCCGTTGATCTTACCCTGAAAGTCAAGCGTTTCGAGCACATGATTCACGGCCTTGCGCACTTTGCGATAGCGATCTACTGACAGTCCCGCTGCTTGGGCCCCACCAGGGATGGTGTGATCTTCCCATTCATCCTGTACCGCCAAAGCGCGAGCCTCGGGAGTTTTAGCGATCCGGCCGCGGTCTTGTGCGGCTCGAACCAACGCTATCTCCTCCCCCAGACCCTTTTCATAGGCCGCAACATCGGCTTCGGTGAAAGCGAATGATAAGTCCGCGGTTGCTTTGGCGGAAGATTGGGTTGTAATCGAACCGGCCGCCTGGACTCCATTAGAAGAATTCGCTGCACAACCTAAGGCCGGCAGCAGGGCGATGGATATCAGCAATTCAAAATGGAATACTTTAAGCGACATGGGTTAGCCTCGTGAGTGAGATCAGCGGTCTCATCTACTCACGCGCAGGTTGCGGCTGAAATGGCTCATGCTATATCGAGAAACTTGTGGCGGTGGCGGGGATTCGGCAGTGGGCAGCTATCGTATTTTCCGAAGATGCGGTAGCGATAGCGGGCAATCAAGTTGTATCCCCAGTCGCGTAGAGATTTGGGAAGAATCGCCAGCAGGTTGGCCAGGAAGCGCCAAAGCCATCCGAGTTCTCGGGATATGGTGATGGAGGCGGTCGAACTAATTTGTACTTGCTCGGTGGGCAGGCCATGATCGACGACGAGGCAGACGCTTTCCAGCCTTTCCGCACTGATTCCATGTTTTTGAAGCAGGCCGCGAGCGAACTCACTTTGCAGCGTGGCAAAGCGAAAGTGATCGTGCCGGTCCCGCTGCAGGATAAACTGCACTGCCCGATTGCAGAATTTGCAAACGCCGTCGTAGAGAACGATCGGATTAGGGTGCTCATCCGGCATGGCTGAGACAGCAACGCAAATCGGTAAGCGCAAATGGGCCGGGCTCGGGCAGCCCTTTGCGGATCTGCTCTGGAGTGAATTGTCGCGTGGGTACCAGGTCCTCTGGTATGGGATCGCATGCATGCGCCGGCTCCGTGACGCCTTCTGACAGGATTCGCACCTGGGCCTTGGCGACCAGCGGCACTTTCATGGTCCACTCGCAAATTTGCGCCAGAACGTAATGAAACCAGACTGGTGCGGGAAAGATTGCGATCGGGCGACCTACAATTTTGGCGACGCGCATGACCGCATCGCCTAAGTACAGTTGCTCCGCTCCCATCATTGCGATGGTTTGCATTGTTAGACGACCGTTGACTAAAGCCGCGTACACGACATCGACGAGATCATCGATCGCCAACGGACGAATTGCCTTTGGCTTGAAACCTACTGTGGCGAGCATTGGCAACGTGTGGAAAGAATGGCTAAGGTGGTCGAGCATGTGGTCGCCGCGACCGTAGACCATTCCTGCTTTGATGATGGTGTAGTCGAGACCTGAATTACGGATGATCCCTTCTGCAGCCCATTTTGATTCATGGTAAGGCGAGTCACAGTTCGGGCGAGCACGCAGAAAGCTCAGCAATGCAATCTTGCGGACTCCGGCCAGGCGAGCTGCTTCTACGACGTTGCGAGTGCCATCGACGTGTACGCGCTGATACGTTTGGTGGCCGATTTCGCGATTGATGCCGGCGCAATGAGCGACTGCATCACATCCTGCAAAGGCTGCGGCTAAAACTTCTATGTTGGTCAGATCGCTGGCAGCAAATCTTAGGTTTGCTGGTAACGCTTCCCGCTGACGTCTTGCTACCAACACCGCTTCATGGCCTTGCTGGATGAGCCTCTGGGCGAAGTGGCCGCCTACAAACCCTGTTCCGCCGGTGATTGCAATTCTCATTAGGCCTCCTTGTGTTTCAAGCGGCGCCGGTGCGCGACTTGCGTGGGGCAAACGGCGCTCAGAAAATCTCCGATGGTGTGGGAGATCTGCTCCGGCTCCAGTCGATAGATGATGCGGTTCCCCTCTCGACGCTCTGAGATCAAATCCGCATTTTTCAGGATGGAGAGATGGCGCGAAATCGACGGGCCGGAAATGGTGAAACATTCAGTGATTTCTCCGGCAGAAAGCTCTTTCTTTTTCAATTCCTGGAGGATCTGGCGGCGGGTGGGATCGGCCAGCGCGCGAAAGGCTTTGGAAGCAGACTTCATATATATCAATTTAGCTATTTGGCTAAATATTTTCAATCAATTTATAGCGATTTGGTTCAATGACTTGGCTGGCTTAGATTAGTTCGGGCACATATTCCGATATCTTCCCTTTTTCGAGGACGTAGGCTCCCGGCCCTTGTTTACCGCGGACAGTCCGACAGAATTCAGCGACGAAGAAGTTTGCTTTCAGAGATTCGCTGAACGCCCAACGTGTAGCTTGGCGCCACTCTTTTGCAAGCAAGGGATCGGCTTGCTCGATTGCACCGATGTTACTGGGAATTTCAATGGAGGCTCTTTGCCTGGCTAGGGCAGCTGCCAGATCGGAGCGTGCGGGCTTCCCTTCTCCGTTGAAACGGACCAGCGGTTGGACAGTGGAGAGCGCATCCAGCATTTCTGCGCGATGATCTTTTCCACGTAAACGGTCTTCTACACGGCGGCTGGCGATCGGCCACTTTACCCACAAGCGGTCAGTGCTGTTTTGATGAAGCAAGCTGCTGGTCGAGGCCCCGTAGAAATCAACTTTGTATTTGTCGCAGACCACGCCCAGCTTGGCAAAGTTCAGGTGCGCATTCTTGCTTTGTAGCGGATCGAAGGTCCAGGTGATTTCGTGTAGATGCAGAGCCAGTGCCCGCTCACGCTGGGCGAGTTTCAGTTTTGTGCCGAGATCGTATTCCCGGTATTGCTCGCGCACCGCCAGCATGTGTGAGTGGAGGCTTGGCTTTCCCTCCTCCAGCGCATGGAAGGCGAAGGCATATCCGGCGAGCTTGGGGCCGTCGAATGCGCCAATCCAGGGATTGCCGGCCTCGCTTGCCGCTATGGCGAAGGTTAGGGACATTAAATCCAAGTCGTCGGAGCCCCACACTTCCTTTTCCACCTCAATGGCCTGGGTTAGATCCGCGATCGAGGTGAGGTCTCGGATGGTTAGCGGCGGTTTTGGCGGCTGGGCAGTCATGCTGAGGTGGCGTCAATATACGCGAATGGGATGTGGTGATGCTAGCAGCTGTTTCGGCGCGCTGCGCAGCTTGGCTGTGCTGGACAGAGCAAAGCCCATCCCCACACCTAAAGGGTGCCTGGTGAGTTCCGAAAGGATTCATTGACGCACTAGCATGGCTAATCTGGGGAACAGAAACTTTCCTGCTGCGTCATCTACCACATTGACCTGGCAGGTGTAGAAACCCGGTTTCAGCTGGGTTAACGGGACATCTAGTTGGAAAACCGCGGCGTGGCGGTTTTGCGTGTTGATTTGTTTGGCTTCGAGCAGCGGCGTTTCGTAGGCTTTGGCTTTGCCCTGGAAGAAAGCCACGCTGGTCAGCAATTTGATGTCGGATTTTTCGGCGGCCTTTTCTTGTTCTGACGGTTTGGCCGGGTCGTAAACCTCGTAATACAGATACAAATGTTGGCCGCTGGAGAATACGTGGGTGACGTTTGGAATCACTTCTGAGCCGTCACGCACCAGCGGGTCTCCATTGTTCTTTCCCTTTCCAGCCGGCTGAACCTGGTTGGCTAGGACTACCGAACTCATCTTCAACGGAATATTTTTGAAGTCCGGGATGTTCAGGTCGGTCTCGAATGATCCCATCAGTCCGGATTGGTTCTCCCGCAGCACAAACTTGGCGTGATATTTTCCGGCTGGCAGGAACAAGCGTGTGTTGTATTGAACGTTTTTCCGGCGGACTTCTGCGTTGGCGTTGAGTGCCAGCTTGACGGTGTCGCGAATATCGGTGATAGGACGTTTCTTCTCATCGGTGATTACGCCGATGATATCCAACGTGGCTTTGTCCTGATCACTTTTCTGAGCGAATGGAATTTCCGAACCGGGGACTACCAGCGACACTGGAATTGAAAACTTGTCATCACTAACTCGGAAGTACGACGCGGTGAAGTACACGTGCAGGTCTGTACTCGGTAAATCAGAGGCCAGTTCTTCATCCAACTGACGCTCGCGGTCTTCGTCATTGGAGTGTTTGTAATCCGAAGGTGCATAGTAGCCCTTGCGGTATTCAACCTTCATCCCGGGCTGTTTCAGTTTGACCGTGATGTGCCGATAACGTCCATCGCGCGCGGGATTGGTGCTGTGATAGCCCAGCATGTAGTACGTCGACGTATCGTTCTGAACGCCCTTATAAATCTTCCCGAAGTCGTTCGAGTCGAGATAGGCGCGGCCCCCAGTGTCTCCCGCCAACGTGACCAGCGTTTCCTGGCTGGAGAAGTTGGAGTCGAAAGCATTCTGCATGGACTGGCCGGAGTAGGCTGACACACCACGTAAGCTGGCGCTTTGCGCTTCGCCACCGGGAACGATGGCTTGCAGGCCACGGATGTCCATGGTGTAGATCGCCATGTTGGCGCGGACCGCAGCGTTGGTGGCGGCCCGCAGCTCGGATTGGTTTTCAATTCCGGTGCGCGTCATGCCGTTGGAGAAATAGATCAACGACTTCTTTTGGTCGATGTGCTCCAGCTGCTTCGCGACCGTCCGCAGGGCTTGGAGGCGTCGGTCGGTGTTGAAAATGTTGAACTCTGTGTCGTCAGCCGAGAAAGAGCCACCCGTGTCGGCTGTGCCTTCTGTCGTGCCGGTGGACCCTTGTTCGAAGCCTTGTCCATTTCCCGAATTAAAGGCTTGCAGGACTTTTTTCAGTTGGGCTTTGTCGGCGGTGAAGTCTTGGTCAACGTTAAGCGAATTGCCCAGCGAAACGATCGCTACCAAGTCCGCTGGTGCCATTTGTTTGTCTACGTAGTTTTCTGCCGAGACCGTGGCACGTTCGACTTCTTCCGGTTCCATCGAGGAAAGGTCGAAGAACAGGATGACCATGCGGCGGTCCTTGAAGGAGGCTGATGGCGTGGCTGGTTTATCTGGAGTCGGTGCCGCCGCCACGGTATTGCCCAAAACCTTTACCTGGGCTACGTCTGTGGTGGCGACTGCGTCGGTGTTTTCCAGATCGAAGGACAGCACTTTTTGCGGTTTGTTGTCTTCGAGGACCGTGAAGTCCTCGGCCTTCAGGTTACGGGCGAAGTTTCCATCTTTGTCGCGGACCGTTACGTTGACCAGGACAATTTCGGTTTTAGCACGGAAAACATAGTCGGATTGTGCAGGGAGCGAAGGCGAGAGCATGGCTGCGCAAAGCGCAAACGCCATTAATTTGTGCAATGCGATTTTGCCCCGTTGATTCATCATTGCTTTGAGTCCCTAGAACCTGAACCTCGCCAATAGCTGAATCGTTCGCATTTGGCCGATGGAAATTACCTGGCCAAACGTTCTCGAGTTGACGTTTGTGTCGATGTTGCCGTATTGCGGCGTGTTGAATACGTTGCTGGCCTGAATGCGGAACTCTAACAACTCGCCCTCTTTCATCTGGAACACTTTATTCAATGCCATGTTGAACAATAGGCTACCCGGGCCCTGGATGCTGTTGCGTCGAGCGTCGCCGAAAGCGCCTGTCGGTGGCGCGGTGAACGCTGCGGTGTTGAACCACTCCTGAATGGATGGATTCGACAGGCTGATGCTTTGTCCGGGAACCACATCAGCGCGGATCGTTCCGTTGGTGCCGCGGTTCAGGTCAGAGATGTCATTCAACGAACGGGGCGTGTATGGCGTGCCTGAGGCGATCGTCCAGCTGCCGCTCCATTGCCAGTCCCCTAAGATCGTTCTTCCCACTCCTCCATTGCGGAGCCAGTGTTTGTCGTGGCCGAAGGGCAGTTCGAACATATAGTCGCCAGTGAAGCGGTGGCGCTGGTCAAAGCTAGAGAGTCCGCGCTCGGCAGCCAGGTTGAATGGGTCTTGTGCAACGACGATGGCTCCGCCACCGATCGAAGACGCATCGTCGATCGCTTTCGAGAATATATAGGTGCCGCCGACGGAGAATCCGGATTGCAGTCTCTTACGGACGCGCAGCGACGCCGCGTAGGCGTGGGAGGATGCTCCTGAAGTTTCCCAGTTGAACGCCTGAACATTATCAAGACGCACTCCGTTGGGAGTACGGTTTGGTGCTTCCACGATGTCGAGCGCAGTACCTTTCGTATTAGTGAAGTCGGCGTTCAGGATCAGCGTGGGCCGCAGTTCGCGTTGAATGTTGAGGTTGAAGATCTGTACGTATCCCAGGTGATAGTTGGGATCAACGCCGAAGTTGTTAGTAATCACGCCCGATGCGAGCGTTGGAAATCCTTGGGCAAGGGTTAGAGCACCTGGAGCCGTCTGGACATTTGTCGCTGTGTTGGAAAACGGAGGCTGAAACGCCAGCTGCTGCGCGATGTTTTGCAAGGCTACGGTGTTGTAGTTGATGCCGTATCCGCCGCGCACTACTGTTTTTGCAGTTGCTTTCCAGGCAAAACCAATTCGCGGAGCCAAGTTGTTGCGATCAGGCTTCACCAAAGTTGAGGGAGCGCCATTCTGCCCGGCAATCACCGGCACGACCGCATCCGGCGAGTCGAACGATTTATTGGTCAAAAATTCTGGCGCCACATTCAGATTCACCAGCAGATTGTTGATCTCGGTAAATGGTGACACGTACTCGTAGCGCAGGCCTAAGTTGAAACTTAAATTGCCGCGCACGCGCCACTCATCCTGGACGAACAGGTCCCAGGAATTTCCTCGGAAGTGATAATTGTTATCGCCGAACTGGAGCGTGGTCTGCTGTGGAAGGCCTAGAAGAAAATCCGACAGATCGTATCCGCTGTTGACCCCGCTGAACAGGAACGTGCCGCGCGCATTGTTGTCGGTTTCACTGTTGATCTGGATGCGGCGGAAATCGCCTCCCCACCGCCAAGTGTGCTTGCCGCGGTTCCACACCATCGAGTCCGAAATCGTGTAGGTCTGATTGCGGCTGAGCTGCGGATTGGTATCGCCGAGGCCACTAAAGTCGGCGAACGATATGCCGGGCAATCCCCAATCGAATGGGTTGGTTGAAACTCCGGTGATTCCAAGCGTACCAGTGATGTCCTGCTTGAAGGCGAACAGGTTTTGCGTACGGACACGGTTGCGGTTGAAATCGAAGCGCAGACTGTTATTTATTTTCCCGATACTGCGGGTATAGGAAATTGGGATATCCCAGCTGCGGATGTCGGTGTTGCCGCCGATGCCCGGGAATGCGTTGGTCAGGTTCGAAGTCGAGCCGTGATAGTGGATGCCAACGCTTAGATTGTTGCCGCGTCCGCCGAAAAAGCCTCCTCCGCGTCCCGAGTTGCCACGTGGGGGTGGCTGAGATCCGAAGCTGCGGTTTAAGCGGAAGTTGAAATCGTCAGAGCTGCTGTTGGTAGAGGTGACGAAGTGGAAGTTCTGGGTGTCGGGCAAGGCGTTCGGAACATTTGGCAGTGGATAGAAACCAAGCAAACCTGTCGCGATGGAGCTGATCTGCGGACATGCCGCATTCGCATTTTGCAGATCGTTGCCGGGGATCGCTTGCCCTGCAAGCGGACAACTGCTGACATTCGGATAAAAAAGCTGAACTGGGCTCTGCACCAAGCCACCGGGCCCGTGAGTTGCAACTGTCGATTGAGAAAAATCTCCAGCTCGTTCTAGATCGGTCGGAACCGTCGAGAAACGATCAAACGGAGTCTCTCCACGCGATCCGTTGTAATTCAAAAAAAAGAACGTCTTGTTTCCACCGCCATAGATGTGCGGGATCTTGAACGGGCCACCGATGGCCCCGCCAAAGCGGTGCTGGATGTAGCTAGGCTTGGTATTGTCCGCACCATTCAAGTTGTAGGGTGCGGCGTTCAGCGCATCATCGCCCACGTTGTAGTAGATCGTGCCGTGCGGACGGTTGATGTTGAAGCGATTGCGCGCGCCGCCACGGCCTCCGCCGAAACCTCCACCGAATCCGCCGCCGCCCAATCCGCCGCCGAATCCGGGACCACCTCCACCAAATCCAGCTGGGCCGAATCCGCCCGGACCGCCTCCAGGAGCCCCAGGAGCCCCCGGAGCACCTTGGCCGCCCAAGCCTCCCTGTGCTCGCATTTCTTCTACGCGATTGCGCCACTCGTCGCTGCTCATATTGGCCCAGTTAGTGTTATTGATGGTGCCGGAGACCGCGACTGACTCGGTGGCTGCGCCGACTTCGCTTCCCCCCGAAGTGGATCCTGCGGATTGATCAGCGGTCGCCGTTGGTGTGTAGTCCGTGCCTTGCGTGACCTGCAAGTTCTGGAAGCCGCGTCCGGCCATGGCCTGGGCGATGACTTGCTGTGCTTGCTGAGATGACTGATCGTCGGCCGGGGCTGGAGGAACGCGCGAAAGCAGGATCAGTTCGAGATCGATTCTTTGGTCTTTATTTGTTGCATTGATCAGTGCTTCCTGCGTCGCGTTGGCAAACGCAGCCATCTGCGTGCGGATTACGTACCGACCGTTCGACGGAACTTCCAGAAAATAGTTTCCATCAACATCGGTCCAGGTTGTGACCTTTTGTCCAGTCAGCGTGTTTGACGCCGTGACAGTAACACCAGGCAACGGCATGTTGCCGGATTTCACTAGCCCATGAATGCTGCCCGCTGGTGTGGCCGTCTGCGACGGGGCTTGTGCAGGAGCAGACATTTGGGTCGGAGGTTGCGGCGCATCTGGTGTCTGCGCGTAGAGCGCTGCGCTCATCAGCAACACAAACGTCTTGACTAGATATCTACGAATCTCGTGCTTGAAAGTCATGAACTAGGCGTACTCTACGCTGATTTCGCTAAAGGCCTCTGAGAAACTCTGCACTACTCAGGTCTATGAAACTACACAAAGGGCGCGAAGGAAATGTCACTTCGTTGGTTCCCTCGCGCCCTTGTCTTTGCCTCACTTCCGAGCTGCGGCTACTGCTGCGGTGGAGTCCCTTCTCCGCCGCCCATACGCATACCGGGACGGCCCATGCCGGGCTGGCCTTCGTTAAGGGTTGCCGCCACGAACACATTGTTCTTCACTTCTCCGCGGCCGAATACGCGGTCTCCGGTTTTGAAGTCTGCAAGGGTTACGCTCTCGCGGTTCTTGTGGAATGAAGTGTTCTCATCCACTGCGATCGTTTGCGTTTGACCATCCGGGCGAGCGATTTCAATCTGCGTGCCGTTGATCGACTTGATCTCACCCATGATGAAGTTCTTGCCCAAGCCCTCGCGGAACTGGTTCTGCATACCCGCCGGGGGAACGGCAACCATCTCGGCTTGCACGCTGCCGTCGCTTCCCTTTTCTCCGCGGACGAAGATGTTCTCTCCAACTTTCAGGTCAGTCAGCTTCGCGTCCTGCCGCTCCTTACGGAAGCGGGTTTGGTCGGTGACGTTGACGGTGGCGGTGTTGCCGTCCATAGTCTTTACCGTGATGGTGTTACCGCTGATTGCGGTGATGGTTCCGGCCACGCCGGGACCACGCCGTCCGCCTCTTTGCCATCCGCCTCCCTGCTGGACTTGAGGCTGCTCGGGCGGTGGCGCGTTGTCAGGTCCCTGGGCCCATCCGGCCACGCAAAGCGCCAGCAAAATTGCTATAAAACTCAGGTTCCTCATGGTTTCTCCTTCGAGCGGCTGCAAATATTTGAACACTGCATAGACGACGCTAGGGGTAAAAAGACGGTCAAGCTGGGTAAAGATTTGTAACAAAGAGAAATGATACAAAAAAATGCAGGCGGCGCGGGTCCGAAGACCACGCGCCGCCTGACAACCCCGTTATGAATCCACTTAGTGAGAGAACAGTTCGCAAGCCAGCAGCGTGCCGTCGGTGATCGTCCAGGTTTCGCCGTAGCTAACGTTGACATTGCGGATCACGCAGCTGTCGCCGTCTTGGTCGACCAGTTTCACGTCGTACCAGCCCGGGTTGAGGGCCAGGTCGGAGCGGTAGTTGGGGTACAGAATGTCGAAACCCAGCCGGTCGCTGCCCCAGTAGTTGTTGCTGGTGGATGAAACATACATATGGTTAATGCGATAGCTCGAGCGGTTGAACACGGTGAAAGTTGCATTCTGCGCGGCAGCGGAGGTCGGGATGCTTACTACGGCGGCGAGCATCAGGGCTCCAGCGGCCAGGACGTTTTTCATTGTGGTGAACATTGTGGCGTCTCCTTAGTTTTTCTTTTGTCAGGTTTTAACTGCTTACACTGATATAAGCGGGGGTTCCCAGGAGATTTGCGCAGTGGATGGAAAATAATCCTGAAAACAGCGGTGGTCCAGTCAAGCCCGGTTTTGGCCTGATTGGGGAACTTAACATGGGTTTCACTGGTTCCCGAATCCCGCGTCCATATTGCACTTCGGTAAGTTGCTGCCCCCACCACCTGCACGGAAAATGAATAGATATCTATTTCACAGGAGTTTTCTGCTTGAAAGTCGAACGCATTTGGCTGCTGATCCTGGCCGTGATTGCTATCGGCGCACCTTTGGCCGCTCAGGAGACGAGCACCCCCGCTGACACCGCAATCATTACCGGCACTGTAACGGATACGAACGGGGACACGCTGGCCGGAGCGACTGTCGTCCTGCGAGATGCTGCCCGCAAAACCTTTCACACTATGCTGTCGGAGGATAACGGGTCGTTCCAATTCCGCCAGTTGCCTGCCGGAACATACTCGGTCGCCATCACCGCCCAGGAATTTACGAATTGGAACTCGCCTGACTTTACTCTGAATGCTGGCCAGTATTTCATTCTCACAGGCAGCCAGCTCCGCATTGCCACAGCGACTACGTCTGTGAACGTCAGCGATTCGTCCGTAGAAGTAGCCACCGAGCAGGTACAGGTCGAGGAGACGCAGCGCGCTTTCGGGATCATCCCCAACTTTTATGTCGTTTACGAACCGAGTCCCGCTCCGCTCACGACCAAGCTCAAGTTCCATCTCGCCATGAAGACTTCCAGCGACGTGGTCACGATCCTCGGAGTTGCAGCGCTTGCCGGGATGAATCAGGCAGGAGACACTCCTGACTATCCGCAAGGCTGGAAAGGTTACGGCGAGCGTGTCGGTGCGGTCGCTGCAAACGGTGTATCAGACATCATGATCGGCGGCGCGATCCTGCCGTCGCTTCTCCATCAGGATCCCCGCTACTACTACCAGGGCACCGGAACCACTAAGTCCCGCACTCTTCATGCACTCTCCAGCCCATTCGTTTGCCGGGGAGACAACGGCAAGCTCCAACCGAACTATTCGAGCCTCGGAGGAGATCTGGGCTCCGCGGCGCTCTCCAACCTCTACTATCCCGCATCGAACCGCGGCGCCGGCCTGGTGTTCTCCAATTTCTTTCTCACTACCGGTGAGCGTATGCTGAGCAGCATGTTGCAGGAGTTCGTCATCGGCCGGATTACCACCAGACAAAAAGCCAGGGACTAGCCACAGCGTTAGTAGTGGCTCTCTCAGGCAGAAGCCGGCCTAAATGGCCCACCCGCCTTTTTCTTTGCACGACTGTCGATTTCACCCGCCGCCAAACGACTATAAAGTGAAAGCAGTCAGTTCCCAGTTGGAGAAAACAATGAAATTCGTGTGCCTTGGATATTTCGACGAAAAGCAATGGGAAGCAATGTCAGAAACCGAGCAGAAGGCCTTCATGGAAGAATGCTTTGCCTATGACGATGTGCTGCGCAAGGGCGGACACATCGCCGGAGGCCAGGCGCTGGACTATCCCCGCAATGCCGCCACCGTGCGGTTCAAAGAGGGCAAAGTGACTATCACGGACGGTCCGTATGCAGAGACGAAAGAGCAGGTCGGCGGGATCCTGATCCTTGAGGCTAAAGACCGGAAACATGCAATCGAGTTGATCTCGAAGCATCCGGGGCTGCGCAACGGCCCGTTCGAAATTCGCGCGCAGGACGAGTCAATTACCGCGGAGTTCGAGGCGCGGAATCAAGCTCGAAAGGGGCAGTAAGCCGAAGTTCCGAGCATGTTCACCACATGCTTCATTGAATCACAGGCTAGAGGGTGCCCCATTGCAAGCCGGTTTTGTGTCCAGTCCACGACATCGTTTACAAAGTGTCCCGGGAAATGCTTTTCGCTTGAGTGGGGGATGTTCGAACGTTCCGCATTAATGGATCAGCTGCGAATCACCGAACAACGCTATAGCCCTACGCCGACGCATGCAGTCAAAGGGGCGACGATCTGTCCCGTCCACGCAATATCGACTTTACCGTGGTGTCCCAAAAGCATAAGCAGATCGCAAGGTTATGCGTCACAATGTTTGCAGGTCGATTCCAAATCGCGAAAGAAGGAGCACTCTGTGCGGCCTCAGCCCCTAATTGCTGTAACCGATGTAGAAGCAAGTAGCCGCTGGTACCAACGTTTGCTAGGTTGTCGCAGTGATCATGGCGGCCGGGAATACGAGCGGTTGATTTGGCAGGACCAACTCGTCTTACAACTTCACAGTTTTGAGGTTGAGCATCACCACGGACAAATAGGCGATCCGACAGACCGGCCCTACGGAAACGGCGCACTCCTATGGTTCGAAGTGGAAGACTTTGACGCGGTGGTTCAGCGCGCGATTGAAATGCAAGTCAACATAGTGAAGCCAAAGCATCGCAATCCGCCTGCTGGCGATGAGGGCGGGCCGAATCATTGGGAATGCTGGATGAAAGACCCGGATGGTTACACGATTGTAGTTGCAAGTCCAGACGGCACCGCCGATGGGAGGTGGCGACCAAGTCGCTAGTCACCACCTGACCAAAAGTAAACCCCTAGGCGTGCCCCATTTTCGCAGTGTTTGCGAGAAATGGGACCCGCTTTGGTATTTGATTACTGCTGCTTGATATTGACCGGATTCAGGAACGGCATGTGGCTGCGCAGTTCCGCTCCAACTTTTTCCAGCAGCTGCTCTTGTTCTTCCTTGCGATGCTTAGTGAACCAGGGGCGTCCGGTTTGGTTTTCTTTGATCCAGTTTTTCGCGTAAGTTCCGTCTTGGATTTCTTTCAGCATTTGCTTCATGGCTTTGCGAGTTTCGTCGGTGACAACGCGCGGGCCCCCAGTGTAGTCGCCATGCTCGGCTGTGTCGCTGACCGAGTAGCGCATGTAGTTGAGGCCGCCGCGGTACATTAGGTCCACGATCAGCTTCAGTTCGTGCATGCATTCGAAATAGGCGATCTCCGGTTGGTAGCCTGCATCGACCAGAGTTTGGAATCCGGCTTTCACCAGTTCGCTGGCGCCTCCGCAAAGAACGGCTTGCTCGCCGAACAAATCGGTTTCGGTCTCCTCAGAGAATGTTGTTTCGATCACACCTGCGCGTGTGTTGCCCAATCCTTTTGCATAGGAGAGAGCTAGCTGCTTGGCTTTGCCGCTGGCATCTTGATGGACTGCGATCAGCGCGGGCACGCCTCCGCCTTCGGTGAATACTTCGCGGACGCGGTGTCCGGGAGATTTGGGCGCGATCATGCTGACGTCAACATCTTTCGGCGGGACGATGGTGCCGAAGCGGATGTTAAAGCCGTGGGCAAACATCAGGGTCTTCCCTGCTTTTAGATTCGGCTCGATGTCGCGCTTGTAGACTTCGGCCTGCGTGGTGTCGGGGATCAACACCATGATCACGTCCGCCCACTTGGAGGCTTCGGCTACGTCGGTAACCTTCACGCCCGCGGCTTCAGCCTTGGCCCTGGAAGCGCTGCCGGCGTGGAGGCCTACGCGGACGTCTACTCCGCTGTCTTTGAGGTTGAGGGCATGGGCGTGGCCTTGCGAGCCGTATCCGATGATGGCGACTTTTTTGCCTTGGATTAATGTGATGTCTGCATCTGCGTCGTGGTAAAGCTTTGCCATTGTGGCTCCTTGAGTTTAGTTCTCGATGAGGTTCGTATCAGGGCATGGCTTCAGCCGTGCCGATGAGTCGGAATATCGATATGTTGTTGGCGCCCCATGGGCGCGGTGTTGCATTTACTACTCGTCATGCGGCAGGTCTTAAGACCTGCCCCTGATGCAAATTTTTAAACCGAATAGGAGACGTTTCCGTCTTCGATTACATCTGGACCGGTGGGTTTGGCTTCAGTGGAAAGCTTGGCTCCGCGGCGCATGGCTACGATTCCCGTGCGCACAACTTCCAGCAGACCGTAAGGCTTCAACACTTCCAATAAGCCGTCGATTTTATCTTCATCGCCGGTAATTTCTACAGTCAGCGATTCCGGGGCGACGTCGACTACGCGCGCGCGAAACACGTTGGCCAACTCCAGAACGTGCGAGCGCTGTTCGTGCGGGGCGCCCACTTTAATCAGCGCCAGATCGCGGGTGACGGCGGCTTCGTTGGTGACGTCATCAATGCGCAGCACGTTGATCAATTTATAGACATTGGCTACCACCCGCCGTGCCTGGTCTTCATCCGCTTCTACCACAATGGTCATGCGGGAGACGTCCGGCTTTTCCGTGCGGCCAACGGTTAGTGAATCAATATTGAAAGACCGGCGACGGAACAGCGAGACCACCCGGTTCAGAACTCCGGGTTTGTTTTCGACATAAACAACTAGTGTGTGCAGCATTTCATTCCCTCGCAGCTAAAAATCTCGAATCGTTTTCAGATTTTCACAGAGCTTACTCATCGTCACCAGTTTCCATTAATGGATTGGGGCGGCGGATCATTTCGTGCAGACTGGCTCCGGCGGCCACCATCGGGTACACGGTGTCTTCTTTCTCCACTTGGAAGTCAATTAGTACCGGCCCTTTGTGCTCTCTCGCGGCCTGGACGGTCGGAATGACTTCGCTGCGCCGTTTTACCGCGTAGCTCTTGATGCCGTAGGCTTCGCCTAGCTTCACAAAGTCGGGGCTGATGAGTGGCGTAGCTTCATAGTTTTTGTCATAGAAAAATTCCTGCCACTGACGCACCATGCCCAAAAATCCGTTATTGATAATGGCAATGTTGACTTTAATTTTTTCCTGAACGATGGTAGCCAGCTCGCACATAGTCATCTGGAAACCACCGTCTCCAGGCATAACCCAAACCTCAGCCTCCGGACGCGCCACCTTCGCGCCGATACCCGCCGGCAAAGCAAAGCCCATCGTTCCCAACCCACCAGAAGTAATCAAAGACCGTGGGGTCTCATGCTTGTAATACTGCGCCTCCCACATTTGGTGTTGACCTACGTCTGTGACCACGATGGAGTCGCTGTGGCGTGTTTCGCGCCACAGATCGTTGATCACGTGCGCGGCGTAGAGATGTCCGCTGTCGGGAAGGTTTTGAATGTCGCGGACGGCGGAGTCGCCTTTCAGTTCGTTGATTCTGGCGGTCCACTCGCGGCGGTCAACGGCTCCGACATGCGGCAAAAGTTCTTGCAGAATTTTGCGCAGGTCGCCGACTAACGGAACATCCACTTTAATGTTTTTGTTGATTTCTGCGGGATCAATCTCGATGTGGATCTTTTTGGAGTTGGGTGCGTAGGTTTTGACGTTGCCAGTGACGCGGTCATCGAAGCGCATACCGAAAGCTAAGAGAAGATCGGCCTCCTGAATGGCGGTGTTGACCCAAGCCTCACCGTGCATGCCCATCATACCTAGATTGAGCTGGTGCGAAGCCGGTAATGCACCTAAGCCCAAAAGCGTCATCGCTACCGGCACGCTGGCGCGCTCGGCGAACATCTGCACTTCCATCTCGGCGCCTGAAACCAGGATGCCGTGTCCGGCGAGAATCAGCGGGCGCTTGGCGTTCTTGATCAGTTCCAATGCTTTCACGTACTCGGCTTTCGCGGGCGATAGATCGGGACGATAACCGCGCATTTTGGGAGCAGCCGCGTCCCAGTCGAATTCGGCGTTGCTTTGCTGAGCGTCCTTGGTGATGTCGATCAGGACCGGGCCAGGGCGTCCGGACTTGGCCACATAGAAGGCCTCGCGAACCACGTGCGCCACTTCATCGGCTCTGGTAATCAGGTAGTTGTGTTTGGTGATCGGGAGCGTGACGCCGGTGATGTCGGTCTCCTGGAAAGCGTCGGAGCCTAACAGCTTGCTGCCAACCTGGCCGGTGATGCAGACGATGGGGGAGGAATCCATCATGGCAGTGGCTATGCCAGTCACCATGTTGGTGGCACCGGGGCCTGAAGTGGCGACCGCGACGCCCACGCCGCCAGTTGCTCGCGCATAGCCGTCGGCCATGTGGGTGGCTCCCTGCTCGTGACGGACCAGGATGTGGTGGATCTTGCTGTGCTTGAGCGCGTCATAGGCGGGGAGGATTGCGCCTCCGGGGTAGCCGAAGATGGTGTGGACGCCTTCGCGCTCCAGGCATTCCCACAGGATTCGTGATCCGGTTAGCGTTTTCTTTTCGCTGGCCATGATTCCTCTTTTATAAGTTCCTAATTAGAGCAACTGCTAATCACTTATTTTCTTCTACTTTTCTTCTACGTCAGCTTTCACTGCTGCGGAGCGGCGCTCCTGGACAGCCGAGGGCGGTTGTCCCTAGGTGATACTTTTTAGTTTACGGTATCCAATTCATTCTGCACTTACTGAACTGAATTCCTCCCCTAACGCAGAAAACCCACCTTGCCAGCGCCTCTGGCAGGTGGGTTTTGGGAGCTTGTTTTCTATTTCAGCTCTTTATTCCATCCCGACCGAGGCGGCGGAGACACGTACTCGTACGCTTACTACTTTTACTACTACGCGCACTCGAAGGGTCTCGCTCATCAACTCGCTCTGGATGTATGGCTGAACGAGTATAACTTTAGCTTGGGACCCGTAGCTGAGTCAATATTTTGGCTATCGAAGTGTTGAATGTGACGAATCGAACGTAACGATTTTAGGCTTAGCGGTGGATTGGGTAGTGATAGTAGATGTCTTGTTTAGAAGAAATGGCATCGCCATCGCGGAGAGCCGGTAGAAAGTGCCAATCTTCCAATGCTGCCAATACTTTGTGGTCGATCGTTGGGTTCAGACTCTGCAAAACAGTTTTCTGAGTGATGTTGCCCCGCTCGTCGATTGTGACCTCGACGATGATGTTGCCCTCCGGCGCGCCCGCCAGGTCCCATTCATTAACCGCCGGTTCGGAGCCTGAGATACGAATGGCCGGGCGGACTTCCGAGCCATCGGATTTGCCGTAGGAGATCGAACCATAGATCGAGCCTGCCGGAGGTTGATTGGACTGCACTGCTTCGGCTTGGTGAAGTTCCTGCGGCGTGCGAGCCAATGCCGGTTTCTTGCGGATGTCTTGCTTCTTTTTGGGCAGAGTCGCGGGCAAAAAGAGGTGACGATTCTCTTCCGTATTGAGTTCTTGTGCGACAGCTGCGGAGGCGCTTTGCGACGGCAGATACAGATAAATAGTCGATGTGCCATTCTTGCCAGCCAGAGTTGTGGATGGCCTGACAAAAATAGGCGTGGATGGGTAGAACATCACCCCAACTAAAGCCAAGTGCAGAAACAGCGAACCGTACAAGCCCCTGCGCCGGGAATAAGTAAGGTCAACAGACTCAAACATGTCTGGCGCTCGCAGCAAAATGGAGATCCTTTCAAAACGCTCCCCTAATTTTGACGTACCTTGAGCCTTAAAGAAAGCTTCTTTCTTTGCTATCCAGAACCTAGTGTTTTCTAAAGAGACTCGGGGGATTCCGCTGAAAATTCGTTCTCGCGTCTTTGAGCCATTCTTTATTACTTAAGGAGATTGGTAAGGGACCTGGCAAGGGTTTGGCGCTGGCTTATTCGGTCAGGCTAAATCGGCAGCAGTGTCAGATTTGGTTTTGATAGCCAGCGACGGTGG
>Ga0068858_100000890_pt1 | contig 31011 bp, 34 predicted proteins | sample KBSSwiS12_FD_66589 | JGI IMG/M metagenome (GOLD analysis project Ga0068858, IMG submission 66589) | Switchgrass rhizosphere microbial communities from Kellogg Biological Station, Michigan, USA - KBS Switchgrass S1-2 | ecosystem: Host-associated > Plants > Roots > Rhizosphere > Soil ... | reverse complement strand
ATGAAGTTGTTGGCCTCGAGGAAGTAGCCCCCCATCTCCGGCGAGAAGAACACGATCACCGAGAAGACGATCAGGAAGACCGCGACGCCGACGATGTCCTTGATCGTGTAGTACGGGTGCATCGGGATGCCGTCGCGCGGGTGGCCGCTCACCGGATCGATGTCCTTGTAGATCTCGACGCCGTCGGGGTTGTTCGAGCCCACCTCGTGCAGCGCCATGAGGTGCGCGGCGATCAGGCCCAGCAGCACCAGCGGAAGCGCGATCACGTGGAGCGCGAAGAAGCGGTTGAGCGTCGCGTCGGCCACGTTGTAGTCGCCGCGGATCCAGATCGCCAGCGGCTCGCCGATGAGCGGGATCGTGCCGAACAGGTTGATGATCACCTGCGCGCCCCAGTAGGACATCTGGCCCCACGGGAGGAGATACCCGAAGAACGCCTCGGCCATGAGGGCGAGGTAGATCATCGTGCCGAAGATCCAGATGAGCTCGCGCGGCTTGCGGTACGAGCCGTACATGAGCCCGCGCGCCATGTGCAAATACACGCAGATGAAGAACGCCGAGGCGCCGGTGGAGTGCACGTAGCGGATGAACCAGCCGCCCGGCACGTCGCGCATGATGTACTCGACCGAGGCGAATGCGTCCTGCGCGCTCGGCTTGTAGTTCATGGTGAGGAAGATGCCGGAGGTGATCTGGATCACCAGCACCAGCAGCGCCAGGGAGCCGAAGTAGTACCAGAAGTTGAAGTTCTTCGGAGCGTAGTACTCCGACATCTGGTCCTTCCACAGCGCCACCAGCGGGAAGCGCTGATCGACCCAGGTGAGGACCCCGTTGAAGCGGCCAGCCTCCGTCACGGGCGGCTTGTTGAGCTTGGCCATGTCAGGCTCCCTTCGGGTCTTCGCCGATCACCACGACGGCGTCGTTCGCGCCCGTGAAGTGATACGGCGGCACCGTCATGTTGCTGGGGGCCGGGGAGCCCTTGAGCACGCGCGCGGCAAGGTCGAAGCGCGAGTTGTGGCAGGGGCAGTAGTAGCCGCCGGGCCACTCCGCGCCCATGTCCGAGGCCGCGCCCACTTCCTTCTTGAGGGTCGGCGAGCAGCCGAGGTGCGTGCACACGCCCTCGACCACGAAGACGTCCGGCTTGATCGAGCGGGTGACGCCCTTCACGTAGGCCGGCTGCTTGGACGCCTTGGATTCCGGGTCCACCAGCAGCGGCGCATTCTGGTCCAGGCGCTTCACCATGTCCTCGGTGCGCTTCAGCACCCAGACGGGCTTGCCGCGCCACTCGATGGTGATCTGCTGGCCGGGCTCGAGCTTGGAGACGTCGGCCTCCACGGGCGCGCCGGCGGCGAGGGCCCGGGCGCTCGGGAACCAGCTCATGAGCAGGGGAGCCGCAACGCCGCCCGCGAGGGCCGCGCCGGCAGCGGAGGAACCTATGAGGAGCAGACGCCGGCGTTTTTCATCGACGTCGTCGCGGACGATGGCGGTCATTTCTTGGCTTTTGTGCGCGGAGTTGAGGGGGAAACCGCGGGTGGGACGAGGTTAATTCGGCATTTTAGCCGATTCGACCTCGTTTATTAAGCCGCGTCGGCCTTGTCCGATTGACGCGCAGGGCCGGCGCCCCTAGATTGGGCCCGAATCCCACCGGAGACGCCTCCATGAGCTTTGCCTCGGAATTCCGCGAGTTCGCCATCAAGGGCAACGTCGTCGACCTGGCCGTCGGCGTGATCATCGGCGGCGCCTTCGGCAAGATCGTCGACTCGGTCGTGAACGACCTGATCATGCCGGTGGTGGGCAAGGTCATCGGTGGCCTGGATTTCCAGAGCTACTTCACCCCATTGGCCGCCATCCCGGCCAACATCCCGCACACGCTGGACGCGGTGAAGAAGGCCGGCATCCCGGTGATCGCGTGGGGCAACTTCCTCCAGATCACGGTGAACTTCATCATCCTCGCGCTCATCGTCTTCCTCATGGTGAAGCAGATCAACCGCCTGCGCCGCGAGGAGCCGAAGGCCCCGCCCGCCCCGCCCGAGGAAGTGGTCCTGCTGCGCGAGATCCGGGACTCGCTGCGCCGGAAGTAAGGCGGGGGCTTCGCCCCGCCGGCTACAATCGGAGGTTTCCCGGCCCCCCTTTTTTACGTTCCATGCGAAAGCTCTGGCTGGTCTTCGCCCAGGCGGTCACCCTCACGCTCGCCGTACTCTTCGTCGTGAGCCTGGTGAAGCCCGACTGGCTGGCATGGCGCGCCAACGTGGTCGAGGTGCGCGAAGCCGCCGCACCCACGGGCCTCGTGCCCCAGCAGGTGACGGGCGCCATGGGCCGCCCCTTCACCTTCAGCGATGCGGCCCAGAAGGCGATCCCGTCGGTGGTGAACATCTCGGCCACGCGCCAGGTCCGGCGCCGCAACCCGCTCATCGACGATCCCAACTTCCAGCGCTTCTTCGGCGAGCGCTTCAACCTGCCGCCGGAAACGCAGCTGTCGCTGGGTTCCGGCGTCATCGTGAGCCGCGAGGGCTACATCCTCACCAACGACCACGTGGTCGAGGGCGTGACCGACATCCAGGTGACGCTCCACGACGGCCGCACCGTGATCGGCAAGACCGTGGGCACCGATCCGGATACCGACCTCGCCGTGGTGCGCATCAGCGCGCAGAGCCTCACGCCGATCACCTTCGGCCAATCCGACCAGGCGAAGGTGGGCGACGTGGTGCTCGCCATCGGCGACCCCTTCAGCGTCGGCCAGACAGTCACCATGGGCATCGTGAGCGCCGTGGGCCGCGAGATCGGCGCGGCGAGCCCGTTCGGCAGCTTCATCCAGACCGACGCGGCCATCAATCCGGGCAACTCCGGCGGGGCGCTCGTCGATACCTCGGGGAATCTCATCGGCATCAACACGCTGATCTTCTCGCGCTCGGGCGGCTACCAGGGGATCGGCTTCGCGATTCCCGTGAGCATCGCCAAGCGCGTGATGGAGCAGATCATCGAGACCGGGTCGGTCACGCGCGGCTGGTTCGGGGTCGACGTGGCCGACGTCACGCCCGAGCTCGCCGAGTCGCTGGGCCTCAAGGGCACGCGCGGCGCGATCGTGGGCGCCATCGAACGCGGCAGCCCCGCCGAGAAGAGCGGGCTCAAGCTGGGAGACGTCATCTACCAGATCAACGGCCGCACGGTTCCCGACATGACCTCGACGCTGAACGCGATCGCGGAGATCCCGCCGGGAAAGACGGTGCCCGTCAGGGTGGTGCGGCGCAACCAGGAGGTCACGGTCGACGTGACCGTCGGGCGCCGCCGGCCGCGCCCGCGCACCGAGGACTAGTCCTTCGGCGCCTCGGTCAGCTCGGTTTCGCCCTTGCGCCGCCCCAGGAACTGCGCGAAGAAGATCCCGATCTCGTAGAGCAGGCACATCGGTATCGCGAGCGAAAGCTGCGACACCACGTCGGGCGGCGTGACGATGGCCGCCACGATGAAGATCGCCACCACCATGTATCCGCGCCACTCGCGCAGCTGCTCGACGCTCACCAGCCCCGTGAGCACCAGCACGAACACCACCACCGGCAGCTCGAAAGCCAGGCCGAACGCGAGGAACATCCCGAGCACGAAGTTGAAGTACGCCTCGATGTCGGGCGCGACGGTGATGCTCTTCGGCGCGAAGTTCGCGATGAACTTGAACACCTGTCCGAACACGAAGTAGTAGCAGAAGAACATCCCCACGAGGAAGAGCACGGTGCTGCTCACCACCAGCGGCAGCGCCAGCCGCTTCTCGTGCGAGTACAGCCCCGGGGCGACGAAGGCCCACGCCTGGTAGAGCACGAAGGGAAGCGCCAGGATGAACGCGGCGAAGAAGCCGATCTTCATCGGGATGATGAAGGGGGTGATCACGCCGGTGGCGATCATGCCGATGCTGCGCGAGCCCTCGGGCAGGCTGTGGATCAGCGGCTGCGCGAGGAGGTCGTAGAGCTCCGCGCTGAACCAGAGGCACGGGATGCACGCCGCGGCGTAGGCGAGCAGGCTCCACACGAGCCGCTGGCGCAGCTCGATCAGGTGCGAGATGAAGGTTTCCTGGGCTTCCTGCGTCACGGCGCTACGGGGCCGTCGCGGTGCGGCGCGGGCGGCGGTTGCGGCGGCTCGTCGATGCCGAGCTCGAGCTGCGGGGAAGGCGCGGGCGGGGTCTCGGCGGCAGGCGCGGCCGCCGCATCCTCCGTGCCGGAGACGCTGCGCTCGATCTCGAGCGACGCGTTGCGCATCTCGCGCTCGACCTCGGTGGCCTTGGATTCCATGTCCGACTGGAACGAGCGCGCGGCGCTCTCGAACTCGGTCTTCACCTTGCCGAGCTCGGCGGCCTCGATCTCGCGGTTGATGTCCGACTTCACCTGCGCCACGTAGCGCTGCATGCGCCCGAAAAGGACGCCCAGCGTGCGCGCCACTTTAGGCAGGCGCTCGGGGCCCAGCACGACGAGCGCCACCACGCCGATGACGATCATCTCGGAGAAACCGACGTCGAACATGGATGCGCTTTCCAGGACGCGGGGCGAGGCCCCGCGGGGACTCAGCTCTTCTGCCGGTCCTTCACTTCGCCTTCGATGGTGCTGCCCGGCGCGGGGATCTCGCCCGGTTTCTTCGGCGCCTCGTCGCCCTTCATGCCGTCCTTGAAGCCCTTCACGGCGCCGCCGAGGTCCGCTCCGATGTTGCGCAGCTTCTTCGTCCCGAAGATGAGCAGCACGATGACCAGGACGATGAGCCAGTGCCAGATGCTGAACGAACCCATGCTTTGAATCTCCCGGTACCGATCATTCCCGCACGAGCATGCGCGGAAGCGGATCGGGCCCGCCAATGATGTGGATATGCAAATGATACACGTCCTGCCTCGCGACCCGGCCGGTGTTCACGATGGTGCGGAAGCCGTCGTTCGCCCCGGCCATCTTCGCCAGCCGCCCCGCCATCGCCATCATGTGGCCCAGCACCGGGGCCCACGAATCGTCGACGTTCTCGAGCGAGTCCACGTGCTTCTTGGGAATCATCATGAAGTGCACGGGTGCGACCGGGTGGATGTCGTGGAACGCGACCATGTGCTCGTCCTCGAAAACCTTGCGGCTGGGGATCTCGCCCTTCACGATCTTGCAGAAGATGCAGTCGGTCATCGCCCGTCTCCTTTTGGCCGCGAGGCCTTTTCGTCGATTCCGGAGCGGCCCTCTCGCCGCTCGAGCTCGGCCAGCACGTCGGCGAGCGGGATCCGGTGCCACGCGAGCAGCACCAGGCAATGGAACCAGAGGTCGGCCACCTCGTGGACGACCTCGTCGCGCTCGCCGCCCTTCGCCGCCACCACCGTCTCGGTCGCTTCCTCGCCGACCTTCTTCAGGATCGCGTCGAGCCCCTTCGCATTGAGCGAGGCGACGTAGGACGACTTGGCGTCGGCGCCGCGCCGCGCCTCGATCGCCGCCTGCAGCCGCTCGAGGATGTCACTCATGGCTCTTCGTCGGCGCCTCGAGCACCGGGTCGGTCGCCACCCAGCGGCGCCCGCCCGCGTCCTCGAGCAGGTTGAAGAAGCAGCGGCGGCGCCCGGTATGGCAGGCCACGCCGCCCACCGACTCCACCTGCAGCACCAATGTATCGCCGTCGCAGTCGAGGCGGATCTCGCGCACGCGCTGCACGTGCCCCGAGGTCTCGCCCTTCTTCCACAGCGCCCGGCGCGAGCGCGACCAATAGACGGCCTCGCCGCTTTCCACCGTGCGTTGCAGCGACTCCCGGTTCATCCACGCCACCATCAGCACTTCCCGGGAGGTCGCGTCCTGGGCCACCGCCGGCACGAGGCCGTCGGCGTTCCAGGCGATGTCGTCGAGCCAGTTCGTCACAGCCGCATCTCGATCCCGCGCGCCGCCATGAAGCGCTTGGCGTCGGGAATGGCGATCTCGCCGAAGTGGAAGACGGAGGCGGCCAGCACCGCGTCGGCCCGGCCCTGCTCGATGCCCTCGGCGAGGTGCTCCATCCGGCCCACGCCGCCGCTGGCGATCACCGGCACCGGAACCGCCTCGGACACCGCCCGCGTGAGCGCCAGGTCGAAGCCGCTCTTGGTGCCGTCGCGGTCCATGCTCGTGAGCAGGATCTCGCCGGCGCCGTGCTCGGCCATCTTCGCGGCCCACTCGACGGCGTCGAGCCCGCGGGCCTTCCTGCCGCCGTGCGTGAAGACTTCCCAGCGCCCTGCACCCGCGGCACGTGCATCGATCGCGACGACGATGGCCTGGGAGCCGAACCGCCCCGAAGCGCGCCGCACGAGCTGCGGATCCTCCACCGCGGCGGTGTTGATGCTCACCTTGTCGGCGCCCGCGTTGAGGAGCTTCCTCACGTCCTCGACCTTGCGCACGCCGCCGCCCACCGTGAGCGGGATGAAGACCTGGTCGGCCACGCGCTCGATCACCTCCACGATGGTGTCGCGCGCGTCCGACGACGCGGTGATGTCGAGGAACGTGAGTTCGTCGGCGCCGGCGGCGTCGTAGCCGCGCGCGATCTCGACCGGGTCGCCCGCGTCGCGCAGCTGCACGAAGTTGACGCCCTTCACCACGCGGCCGGCGTGGACGTCGAGGCAGGGGATGATGCGCTTGGCGAGCCCCACGGCCCGCCTCCTAGGCGTCGCCGGCGGCGACCTTCAGCGCCGCGGCGAAATCGAGCTTGCCCTCGTAGATCGCGCGGCCGGTGATGCAGCCGGTGATGCCCTCGTTCTCGACCTCGCGCAGCTTCCGGATATCGTCGAGCGACGCGAGGCCGCCGCTGGCGATCACGGGGACCGTGAGCGCCTGGGCGAGCCGCACCGTGGCCTCGATGTTCACGCCGGTCATCATGCCGTCGCGCCCGATGTCCGTATAGATTACCGCCTCCACGCCGTAGTCCTGGAAGCGCTTGGCGAGGTCCACCACGTCGTGCCCGGTGAGCTTCGACCAGCCGTCGGTGGCGACCTTGCCGTCCTTGGCGTCGAGCCCGACGATGATGTGGCCCGGAAAGGCGTCGCACGCCTCGTGGAGGAATCCGGGGTTCTTCACCGCGGCGGTGCCGATGATGATGTAGGAGACGCCGTCGTCGAGGTAGCGCTCGATGGTGTCGAGGTCGCGGATGCCGCCGCCCAGCTGCACCGGGACGTCGGAGTCGACGGCGGCGATGATGGCCTTGATGGCGTTCTCGTTGCGCGGCTTGCCCGCCACCGCGCCGTTCAGGTCCACCACGTGCAGGCGGGTGGCGCCCTTCTCGGTCCACTGTTGCGCGGCCTTGCCGGGCTCCTTCGAGAACACGGTGGCAGCGTCCATGCGGCCCTGCTCGAGGCGCACGCAGTGGCCGTCCTTGAGGTCGATGGCGGGGATGATCAGCATGGCGGTCGCGGAATCTAGGGATCCCAGGTGGCGAAGTTGCTTAGAAGCTGGAGGCCCGCGACGGCGCTTTTCTCGGGGTGGAACTGCGTCGCGAAAATGTTATCGCGGGCGATGGCGGAGGTAAAGGCGTCGGGGTAACGGGTTTCGCCCGCTGCGAGCCCCGGCTCCGCGGGATCGCAGTAGAAGCTGTGGACGAAATAGAAGCGGCTGCCGTCGGCGATGCCGTCCCAGAGCGCGTGCGAACGGACCTGGCGCACCTCGTTCCAGCCCATGTGCGGCACCTTGAAGCCCGCGGCGGCGCGCTCGGCGGTCCGCGGAAAGCCGCGCACGCGTCCCAGGACCAGGGCGAGGCCCGGCGTGTCGCCCTCGTCGCTGCCCTCGAACAGCATCTGCTGGCCGATGCACAGGCCGAGGAAGGGCTTCGCCCGCGTGGCTTCCGTCACCGCTTGCGCGAGGCCGCACTCGTTGAGCGAGCGCATGCAATCCGGCATCGCGCCCTGGCCGGGAAACACCACGCGGTCGGCGGCGCGGATCGCCCCCGGGTCGGAAGTGATCTCCACGCGCGCGCCGGGCGCGACGTGCTCCAGCGCTTTCTGCACCGAGCGCAGGTTGCCCATTCCGTAGTCGACGATCGAGATGCGTTGCGCCATGGGGGCCGGGCGACGACGAGCAGCTAGAGCGCTCCTTTCGTCGAAGGGACCACGCCCGCCGCGCGCGGATCGGGCTCCAGTGCCATGCGCAGCGCGCGCGCGAACGCCTTGAAGATGGTCTCGCACTGGTGGTGCGAGTTGTCGCCACGCAGGTTGTCGATGTGCACCGTGACCTGGGCGTGGTTCACCAGGCCCTGGAAGAACTCGTGCGTGAGGTCCACGTCGAACTCGCCCACGCGCGCCCGGGTGAACTTCACGTTGTACTCGAGGCCCGGGCGCCCGGAGAAATCGACCACCGCGCGCGACAGCGCCTCGTCGAGCGGCACGTAGGCGTGGCCGTAGCGGCGGATGCCCTTCTTGTCGCCCGACGCCTTGGCGAGCGCCTGGCCCAGGGTGATGCCGATGTCCTCGACGGTGTGGTGCGCGTCGATCTGGAGGTCGCCCTTGGCGCGCACCGTGAGGTCGATGGCGCCGTGGCGCGCGATCTGGTCGAGCATGTGGTCGAGGAAGGGGATCCCGGAGGCGAGCTCCGAACGGCCGCTGCCGTCGAGGTCGACCGCCACGAAGACCTGGGTCTCCTTGGTGTCGCGCTGGACTTCAGCCTTTCGCATGGTGGGGGGCGGTGATCGAGGCCAGGGCCTCGAGCAGTTTCGCGTTCTCGTCGGCGGTGCCGACCGTGAGTCGCAGGCAGTTGGCGAGCAGTGGATGCGAGCCGTGCAATGACTTGACCAATATACCACGCGCCTTCAGCGATTCCTGTGCGCGCGGCGCATCGGCCACCCTCGCGAGGACGAAATTCGCCGCCGAGGGGAAGCGCATGATGCCCAGCCGGTCGAGCGCGACCTCGAGCCGCGCTCGCTCCTCCACGATGCGCCCCGCCTGCTCCTCGAGCACATCGCGGTGCGCGAGCACCACTTCGGCCGCGGCGGCGGTGAGCACGTTCACGTTGTACGGCGGGCGCACCTTCTCGAGCTCGCCCATCCAGTCCGCGGGCCCCGCCGCGAGCCCCAGGCGCAGCCCCGCGAGCCCGAGCTTGGACACCGTGCGCACCAGCACGAGGTTCGCGTGGCGTCCGACCTCGTCGCGCAGCGTCGCCCCGCCGGAAAACGGAAAGTACGCTTCGTCCACGACGACCAGCCCCGGCGAGGCAGCAGCGGCACGCAGGATCGCCTCGCGCGGGAAAAGATTGCCGGTGGGATTGTTCGGGTAGGCGAGCCACGTGATCGCCGGGCGGTGGCGTTCGATCGCGGCGAGGAGCGCTTCCTCGTCGAGCGAGAAGTCGGGCCGCAGCGACACGCCGGCGTACTGCAGGCCCGCCAGCATCGCGCACACCTTGTACATCACGAACGAAGGCTCGACCGCAAGGGCCACCGCGCCGGGACGCGCCACCAGCAGCGAGAGGAGCTGGATCACCTCGTCGGAGCCGTTGCCCAGCACCAGCGCCATTGCCGGCGGCAATCCCATCGCCTCTCGCAGCGCCTCCTTCAGCCGCGTGTTCGCGGGTTCGGGATAACGGTTGATCGCGACCTGCGCGAGGCGCTGTCCCAGCTCGGCGGCGAGCCCAGGCGGCAGGCGGTACGGGTTTTCCATCGCGTCGAGCTTCACCAGCCCGTCGGACGGCGGCACCACGTAGGCGTGGGAGGAGAGGATCTCCGCGCGCACCCAGTCGGCGGCGCGCTTCACCGCGAGCCTTCGTCGCGCAGCTCCGCGCTGCGGGCGTGCGCCTCGAGGCCTTCGGCCCGCGCCAGCGTGGCCGCGACGCGACCCAGCGTGCGCGCACCGTCGCGCGAGACGCGGATGACGCTCGAGCGCTTCTGGAAGTCGTAGACGCCCAGCGGCGAGGAGAAGCGCGCCGTTCGCGACGTGGGCAGGACGTGGTTGGGACCGGCGCAGTAGTCGCCCAGCGACTCGGACGCATGGTGGCCCAGGAAGATCGCACCCGCGTGGCGGATCTTCGGCAACAGCGCGTCGGGATCGGCCACCGCGAGCTCCAGGTGCTCGGGCGCGATCCGGTTGGCGAGCGCGCACGCCTCGTCGAGGTCGCGCACGCGGATGAGCGCCCCGCGCGCCGCGAGCGACGCGCGGATGATGTCGCGCCGCGGCATCGTCGCGATGTGCTTCCTCATGGCCGCTTCGACCGCGTCGAGGAGCCTCGCGTCCGGCGACAGCAGGATCGCCTGCGCGATCTCGTCGTGCTCGGCCTGCGAGAAGAGGTCCATGGCGACCCAGTCGGCGTTCGCGCTCGCATCGGCGATCACCAGCACCTCGGACGGTCCCGCGACCATGTCGATGCCGACGCGGCCGAACACACGGCGCTTGGCCGCGGCGACGTACGCGTTGCCGGGACCCACGATCTTGTCCACCGCGGGGACCGTCGCGGTGCCGAATGCGAGCGCCCCGACCGCCTGCGCGCCCCCGACGCGCACGATGCGGTCGACGCCGGCGATCGCCGCGGCCGCAAGGACCGGCAGGTTCATCTCGCCGCCGGGCGTCGGCGTCACCATGACGAGCTCCGGCACGCCGGCGACCTTCGCCGCCACCGCGCTCATCAGCACCGACGACGGATAAGCGGCCTTGCCGCCCGGAACGTAGAGGCCCACGCGATCGAGCGGCGTCACCTGCTGGCCCAGCTCGGTGCCATCGGCCTCGGCGACGCGCCACGAATCCTGACGCTGGCGCTCGTGGTAGGTGCGGATGCGATCGGCGGCAAGCTCGAGCGCGTCGCGCACCGCGGCGGGAAGCTTCGCGAGCGCCGCGCGGGCGCGGTCCATCGGCATCCCGAGCTCGGTCGCGTCCTTCGGCGTCCAGCGGTCGAAGCGCGCGGTGAATTCCATGAGCGCCGCGTCGCCGCGCTCTTGCACCGCATCCAGAATCTCCGCGGTGGCGCGCTCTACGCGCTCGTCCTGCGCCGCCTCGAACGCGAGCAGCTTCGCGAGCTCGGCCTCGAACCCGGGATCGGCGCTCGACAGCCGCCGCGGCTCAGCCATTCACCGCCTCGCGGAAGGCGTCGAGGAGCGGCGCGATGGCGTCGCGCTTGAGCTTGAGCGACGCGGGATTGACGATGAGCCGGCTCGACACCGGCATGATCTCCTCGACGACCTTCAGCTTGTTGGCGCGCAGCGTGTTGCCGGTGTCCACGAGGTCCACGATCGCGTCGGCGAGGCCCACGAGCGGGGCGAGCTCCATGGAACCGTAGAGCTTGATGAGGTCGACGTGCACGCCCTTCTCGGCGAAATGCTCTCGCGCCGTGCGGATGTACTTGGTCGCGACCTTGAGGCGCGCGCCCTGCCGCACCGCCGCGGCGTAGTCGAAGCCCTCGGGCACCGCCACCGCCATCCTGCACTTCGCGATGCCGAGGTCGAGCGGCTGGTACAGCCCCTGGCCGCCGTGCTCGGCGAGGAGGTCGCGCCCGGCCACGCCGAGGTCGGCCGCGCCGTACTGCACGTAGGTCGGCACGTCGGAGGCGCGCACCAGGATGAGGCGCAGTCCCGCGCGGTTGGTGCCGAGGATGAGCTTGCGCGAGGACTCCGCATCCTCCGCGGGCTCGATCCCGGCGCGCCTCAGCATCGGCAGCGTCTCGTCGTAGATGCGTCCCTTCGAGAGGGCGAGCGTGATCATCACGTCAGGATACGCGAGCGATCCGCGCTCCCAGTTGCCCCAGCCGCTCCTCGATGTGCTCGTAGCCGCGGTCGAGGTGGTAGATGCGGTCGATGACGGTCTCGCCCTCGGCGACCAGGCCCGCGATGACGAGGCTCGCCGACGCGCGCAGGTCGGTGGCCATGACGGTCGCGCCCGCGAGCGCGTCGACTCCGTGCACCACCGCCGTGTGGCCCTGCACCTCGATGTGCGCGCCCAGGCGCCGCAGCTCCTGCACGTGCATGAAGCGGTTCTCGAAGATGGTCTCGGTGACGAGCGCCGTCCCCTCGGCGACGCTGTTCAACGCGATGAACTGGGCCTGCATGTCGGTGGGGAAACCCGGGTGCGGCGCGGTGCGCAGGCTCACCGAGCGCGGGCGTCCCGCCATGGCGATGCGGATGGTGTTGGTGCCGATGGCGATGGCCGCACCCGCCTCGCGCAGCTTCTCCAGCACCGCATCCAGCGCCGCCACCGGTGCGTCCGTGAGCGTGACGGTCCCGCGCGTGGCGGCGGCCGCCGCGAGGAACGTGCCCGCCTCGATGCGGTCGGGCATCACCGCATGGTCGACGCCGAAGAGCGCATCGACGCCCTCGACCGTGATCGTGTCGGTGCCGTGGCCGGCGATCTTCGCGCCCATGGCGATGAGGCAGCGCGCGAGGTCGCTCACCTCCGGCTCGCGCGCGGCGTTCTCGAGCACGGTGGTGCCCTTGGCGAGGCACGCGGCCATCATCAGGTTCTCCGTGCCGGTGACGGTGACCGGGTCCATGAAGATGCGCGCGCCCTTGAGCCGCTTCGCCGTCGCGTGGATGTAGCCCGCCTCGATGGCGATGTCGGCACCCATCGCGGTGAGGCCCTTGATGTGCAGGTCCACGGGGCGCTCGCCGATGGCGCAGCCCCCGGGCAGCGACACGCGCGCCTCGCCGAAGCGCGCGACCAGCGGACCCAGCGCGAGGATCGACGCGCGCATGGTCTTCACAAGGTCGTAGGGCGCGAAGGGCTCGGTCACGTTGCGCGCGTCAAGGCGCACGTCGTGCGCGGTGGTCTCGGCCCTCACGCCCATGCGCTCGAGGAGCTTCACCATCGTGCGCACGTCGTTCAGCGCCGGCACGTTGGTGATGCGCACGGGTGCCGCGGTGAGCAGCGACGCCGCGAGGATCGGCAGCGCCGCGTTCTTGGCGCCGGCGACGCGGACCTCGCCCGAAAGCGGCACGCCGCCGCGAATGGAAAGTCTCTGCATTCGATCTCTTCGTTGGAGGCCCGGGAGGGCCGGGTATCAGGTCAGCGCGCCGCCCACTCTTCCGGGGAATAGGTCTTCATGGACAGGGCGTGGATCTCCTCGCGCATGCGCTCGCCCAGCGCCGCGTACACGAGCTGGTGCTGGCGCACTCGCGCAAGCCCCGCGAACTGCGGGCTCACGATCACCGCCTCGAAATGGGCGCCGTCGCCACGGACCTCGAGATGGGTCACGGCGAGGCCGTTGCGGATGGACTCCTCGATGGAGCTGGGTTCGACCATGGGGCTAGTGCCTGAGCTTGTAGCCGCGGCGCAGCAGCGCCAGGGTGAGCCATGATAGGGCAGCGAAAGCGGCGGTCGCAATCGCGAGGCTCTCCCACGGCGGCACGTCGGAATGCCCGAAGAAGGCGTAGCGGAAACCGTCGATGGCGTAGAAGAAGGGATTGAGGCGCGAGACCGCCTGCCAGAACGGCGGCAGGCTGTGCATCGAGTAGAAGACGCCGGCGAGGAACGTGAGCGGCATCACGAGGAAGTTCTGGAACGCCGCGAGCTGGTCGAACTTCTCCGACCAGATGCCCGCGATGATGCCCATGGTGCCCAGCATCCCGCAGCCCGCCACCGCGAATCCGATGAGCCACGGCACGTTGGGCACCGGCAGCGGGATGAGCCACAGGGTCGCCGCGAACACGCCGGTGCCGACCGTGAGCCCGCGCACCATGGAGGCCAACAGGTACGCGGCGAAGATCTCGCCCGCGGCCATGGGCGGCAGCAGGATGAAGACGATGTTGCCGGTGATCTTCGACTGGATGAGCGACGACGAGCTGTTGGCGAACGAGTTCTGCAGCATCGCCATCATCGCGAGGCCCGGGATGAGGAACTCCACGTAGGTCACGCCGGGAAAGGCCTGCACGTGCGCGGCGAGCGCGTGGGCGAACACGAGCAGGTAGAGCAGCGTCGTGAGCACCGGTGCCGCGACCGTCTGGAAGCTCACCTTCCAGAAACGCAGCACCTCCTTGTAGAGGAGGGTCGGAAATCCCGTCATGCCGCCTTCTCGACCCGCTCGGCATGCATGATCTTCACGAACACTTCCTCGAGCTCCGGCTCCGCGACCTCCAGGCTCGCGATCTCGATGCCGGCCGCTCGCAGGCGCGCGAGCGCGTCCTCCACGTGGGCGATGTCCTGGATCGGGATGCGCCAGGCCCCGCCCGCCTCCGACGTCGCCACGGCCGCGAGCGCCTCCGGCAGCGTCCCGTTCGCGAGCTTCACGCGCAGCACGCGCTCGGAGAACGACGCCAGCAGGTTCGCGGTGGAATCGAGGGCGACGATGCGACCCTCCTTCATCATCGCGATGCGCGAGCACAGCTGCTGCGCCTCCTCGAGGTAGTGCGTGGTGAGGAGGATCGTGTGCCCCGCGGCGTTGAGCGAGCGGATGAAGCTCCACAGGGTCTGGCGCAGCTCCACGTCCACGCCGGCGGTAGGCTCGTCGAGCACGATCACCGGCGGTCGGTGCACCAGCGCCTGCGCCACCATCACGCGCCGCTTCATGCCTCCGGAGAGAGCGCGCATGTTGGCGTTGGCCTTGTTGGCGAGCGCGAGCCGCTCCAGCAGCTCGTCGATCCACGCGCCGTTCCTGCGCAGCCCGAAGTAGCCCGACTGGATCTCGAGCGTCTCGCGCACGGTGAAGAACGGGTCGAAGACGATCTCCTGCGGGACGATGCCGACGGCACGACGGGCCTCGCGGAAGTCGCGCGTCACGTCATGGCCCATCACCGCCAGCGAGCCCGCGTCGGCGCGCGCGAGGCCGCCGAGCGCGGAGATCAGCGTGGTCTTGCCGGCGCCGTTGGGGCCCAACAGCGCGAAGAACTCGCCGGCGTGGACCTCGAGCGAGATCCCGGCCAGCGCCTGGACCGACCCGTAGCGCTTCTCGACGCCCCGGACCTCGACGGCGAGGCTCATTGCCGCGCGCTCACGGCGCGGCGGCCGGGTCGATCAGCTCGGCCACGCCGTAAAGGCGCGCGAGGGCCATGAGGTTGGCGGGGAGGTTCACGAACTCGAGCGTCTTGGCGCGGGCGAGCGCCTGGCGGCGCCACTCGAGGAGCAGCGCCACGGCGGACGAGTCCACCGTGGTCACCTTGGCGAAGTCGATGGTGAGCTTGTCGGGCAGGTCGGGGCGGGTCGCGTACTTCTCGCTCTCGGCCAGCACGCCGGGCAGCGACTCGAAGGAGAGCGCTCCCTCGAGCTCGAGCACCTCGCTCTTCGGCGCGACCGCGTTCACTTCTTGGCGTCGCCCTTCGCCGGGGCCGCGGGCTGCGGCGACTTGTTGCGGTCGACCAGCGCCTTGATCAGCCCGTCGACGCCGCCCTTGGAAATCTGGTCGTTGAAGCTCGAGCGGTAGGTCGTCACGAGCGAGGCGCCGTCGATCACGACGTCGTAGACCTTCCAGCCGGAGTCGGCCTTCTCCATCGCGTAGTCGATGGGGATCGGCGGGCCGCCAGGCTGGACGACCTGGGTGCGCACCGTGACCTCCTTGTCGCCAGCGGCCATCTTGAGCGGCTTCACCTCGATGTTCTGGTTGCGGTAGGCCGAGAGCGACGTGGAGTACGTGCGCACGAGGAGCGTGCGGAACTCCTTGGTGAGGCTTTCCTTCTGCGCGTCGTTGGCCTGCTGCCAGTTGCGGCCGACGGCGAGGCGCGTCATGCGGGTGAAGTCGAAGTGCGGCAGCACCTTCTGCTCGGCGAGCGACACGACCTTCTGGGTATTGCCGGCCTGGAGGTCCTTGTCGCTCTTGATGATGGCGAGCACCTCGTCGGTGACGCGCTTCACCAGCGCGTCGGGCGCTTCGTCGGCGGCGGCGGCGATGAGCGGCACGCACGCGGCGAGGGTCACGAGAATCTTGCGCAGCATGTGGGTTCTTCCTGTGGGTTTGGGCGAAAGGGGTAAGACCCTAACGCGCGAAAGGGGTTTCCGGCCTACTTCTTGGCCGGCTCTTCCGACGCCTTGCTGAAGAGGAACTGCCCGATGAGCTTCTCCAGCACCACCGCCGACTGGGTGATCTGGATGCGGTCGCCGTCGACGAGCTTCTTGTCGTCGCCGCCGGCCTCGAGGCCCACGTAGGTCTCGCCCAGCAGGCCGGACGTGAGGATCGAGGCGGAAGTGTCCTTGGGGAACGTATAGCGCTTGTCCATCGCGAGCGCGACCGAGGCCTGGAAGCGCTCGTTGTCGAAATGGATGTCGGCCACGCGTCCCACGAGCACGCCGGCGCTGCGCACCGGGCCGCGCACCTTGAGGCCGCCGATGTTGTCGAAGCGCACCTCCACGCGGTAGGTCTGCGTCGCGCGCTCCGAGCCGAGGTTGCCGACCTTGAGGGCGAGCACCAGCAATGCAGCGAATCCGGCGGCTACGAAGGCCCCGAACCAGAGATCGATCGTCGTTCTTTCCATCGTCTTGTCGTCTGTCGTCTTGGGAGCCGCGTCAGCCTTCGGCGCGCAGCATGAACGCGGTGAGCACCAGGTCGAGGGCGAGGATCACGAGGGCGGAAGTGACCACGGTGCGCGTGGTCGCCCGCGAGACGCCTTCGGCGGTGGGCGGCGAGTCGTAGCCCTCGAAGGTGGCGATCACGGTGACCGCGATTCCGAACACGAACGCCTTCACCAAACCGTTCAAAACATCATACCGGAAGTCCACCGCCGCCTGCATCTGCGACCAGAAGGCGCCGTTGTCCACGCCGATGAGCACCACGCCCACGAGATAGCCGCCGAAGACGCCCATGGCCGAGAAGAGCAGCGACAGGATCGGCATCGAGATCACGCCCGCCCAGAAGCGGGGTGCTATGACGCGCGCCATCGGCGAGACCGCCATCATGTCCATGGCGGTGAGCTGCTCCGTGGTCTTCATCAGGCCGATCTCGGCGGTGATGGCGCTGCCCGCGCGCGACGCGAACAGGAGGGCGGCGACCACCGGGCCCAGCTCGCGCACGAGCGAGAGCGCCACGAGGACGCCGATCGACTCCGTGGCGCCGTACTTCTGCAGCGTCTCGAAGCCCTGCAGGCCCAGCACCATGCCGACGAAGAGCCCCGACACGATGATGATGATGAGCGACAGCACGCCGGTGAAGTAGACCTCGCGCATCACCAGGCGGAAGCGGTTGAAGCTCGTCCCCGACGAGGCGATGACCAGGCCGAAGAAGCGCGCCATCACCCCGATGCGCCAGATGCCGTCGATGAAGTTGGCGCCGAGGCGCTCGAGCGGACGGCGCACGCGGTCAAGCACGGGCGCCCCCTTTCGGGACGAGTCCCACGTCCTTCGCGTAGGGCCGCGCGGCGTAGTGGAACGGCACCGGGCCGTCGGACTCCCCGTGCACGAACTGCCGCACGAAGGGATCGGTCGAGGCGCGCACCTCGTCGGGCGTGCCCTCGCCCACGATGCGGCCCTCGGAAACGAAGTACAGGTAGTCCACGATCTCCAGGCATTCGACGACGTCGTGCGACACCACGATGGACGTGGCACCCAGCGCGTCGTTCAGCTTGCGGATGAGCTGGCCGATCACCGCGAGCGCGATCGGGTCGAGGCCGGCGAACGGCTCGTCGTAGAGGACCAGCTGCGGATCGAGCACCACCGCGCGCGCGAGCGCCACGCGCCGCGCCATCCCGCCGGAGAGCTCCGCGGGCATGAGGCGGTGCGCGCCGCGCATGCCGACGGCTTCGAGCTTCATCAGCACCAGGTCGCGGATCATGCCTTCGGGAAGGTGCGTGTGCTCGCGCAGCGGGAAGGCCACGTTCTCGAACACCGTCATGTCCGTGAAGAGCGCGCCGAACTGGAACAGCATGCTCATCTTGCGGCGCAGGCGATAGAGCGCCGCGGCGTCGAGGGCATGCACGTCCTCGCCCGCGACGCGCAGGGTCCCCGACGTCGGCACCAGCTGGCCGCCGATAAGGCGCAGCAGCGTCGTCTTGCCGCAGCCGCTGCCGCCCATGATCGCGACCAGGCGGCCCTTGGGCACGCGCATGGTGATGCCTTTCAGCACCGGCCGGCGGCCGTAGCCGAAGGTCACCGCGTCAACATCGACCAGGAATTCGGGCAAGCGGGAAATTTGCGAACGGAAAGGCTTGAATTCTATCATCTTCGTGGCGCTTCCCTCCCCTATAATCGGTGCGTGAAGAAGCCCCAACTGCTGCTGGTCGACGACGATCCGCTGATCAACGAGGGCCTCGCGTACGCGCTCGCCGACGATTACGAGGTCGCGCGCGCCGGGGATCGGCCGCAAGCCGTCGAGCGCCTGCGCGCGGGGCTCAAGCCCGACCTCGCGCTGATCGACCTGGGGCTTCCCCCGGTGGCGCACCTGCCCAACGAGGGCTTCAAGCTGATCGGGGACCTGCTCGCGCACGCTCCCGACGTGCGCATCCTGGTGCTCACGGGACAGAACGAGGAATCGAACGCGCGCCGCGCACGCGCGCTCGGAGCCGTGGACCTCGTGCCCAAGCCGTGCGAGCCCGACTTCCTCAAGACCGCCCTCTCGCGGGCGCTCGGAGCGCGGGCGCTCGACCGCACCGAGGACGAGGCCGAGCGTTCGCGCACGCTCATCGGCGACAGCCCCGCGGTGCGCCGCTTGCGCAGCCAGGTCGACCTGTACGCCGCGAGCGCGTTTCCCGCGCTGATCGAGGGCGAGTCCGGCAGCGGCAAGGAGCGCGTCGCGTACTCCCTTCACCACCTGTCGCCGCGCTCGCGCGAGCCGTTCCTCGCGCTCAACTGCGCCGCCATCTCGCCCACGCTGGTCGAGCCCACGCTCTTCGGCTATGCCAAGGGCGCCTTCACCGGCGCGGCCCAGTCGAAGTCCGGGTATTTCGAGGACGCCGGCGACGGCACGCTCTTCCTCGACGAGATCGGCGAGCTCCCGCTCGAGCTGCAGGCGAAGCTGCTGCGCGTGCTGGAGAACGGCGAGTACCAACGCGTCGGCGAGACCCAGACGCGCGTCTCGCACGCGCGCATCGTCGCCGCCACCAACCGCGACCTGCGCGAGGAAGTGGCGCGCGGCCGCTTCCGATCCGACCTCTACCACCGGCTGTCGGTGTTCGAGCTGGTGGTGCCGCCGCTGAGGGACCTGGGCGACGATCGCCTGAAGCTCCTCGACCACTATCGCGCGCTCTACGCCGCCAAGTCCGGCGCGCAACCGTTCACGCTCGACGATCGCGCCCGCGCGCGCTGGCTCGCGTATCCGTTCCCCGGCAACGTGCGCGAGCTGAAGAACGTCGTGATCCGCCTGTCGACGAAGTACGCCGGGTATCCCGTGGGCGAGGCCGAGCTCGAGCAGGAGTTCGCTCCCGCGGCCGATGCGCCCGCGCGTGGCGACGCGCTCGCGCAGGCCCGCGCGGAGCTCCTCTCGGGCAAGCCCTTCAGCCTCGACGCGGCGCTGAAGGGAGTGGAGCAGGCCTACCTCGACGCCGCGCTCGAGATCGCGCAGGGCAACATGTCGCGCGCGGCCAAGCTCCTCGGCGTCTCCCGGACCACCCTCTATGGCCGCCTCGAGGCGGCCGGGCGTAAGCTTCCCTCATGACGATGTATCTCGATCATTTCGGGCTGCGCGAAGCGCCGTTCCGGATCACGCCGCACACCGAGTTCTTCTTCGCGGGCGCCAATCGCGGCGCCACGCTCGAGGCGCTCACCTACGCCATTACCGCGGGCGAGGGCATGGTGAAGGTCACGGGAGAGGTGGGCAGCGGCAAGACGATGCTCTGCCGCGTGCTGATGGAGCGCCTGCCCGATTCCGTCGAGACCATCTACCTCGCGGTGCCGAGCCTGTCGCGCGACGAGATGCTCGCCGAGATCGCGGGCGACCTGGGGATCGACGCCGCCGGCGCCAACACGACGAAGCTCTTGCGCGCCCTGCAGGAAAAGCTCATCGCGGTGCACGCGGCGGGGCGCCAGGTGGTGGCGCTCATCGACGAGGCGCACGCGATGCCCGCGGGCACGCTCGAGGAGATCCGCCTCCTCTCCAACCTCGAGACCGACAAGGAGAAGCTGCTGCAGATCGTGCTCTTCGGCCAGCCGGAGCTCGACACGCACCTCGCCGCGCCCAACATGCGCCAGCTGAAGGAGCGCATCACGCACGCGTTCGTGCTGGCGCCGCTGCCGCCGCGCGAGATCTCCGAGTACATCAAGTTCCGCCTGCGCGCCGCGGGATACCACGGCCCCGACCTCTTCGGTCCCGAGGCGCTCAAGATCATCGCCGAGGCGTCCGAAGGCCTCACGCGCCGCATCAACATCTACGCGGACAAGACGCTGCTCGCCGCCTTCGCCGCCGGGACGCACACCGTGACCGCGGACCACGCGCGCGCCGCGGTGAGCGACACGCAGATCGTCGTCGCGGCCGCGCCCGCATCGCAACGCCGCATGGGCGTCGTGGCCGCTCTGGGCATCGCGTTCGGCGTGGCGCTCGGATTCGGGCTGGCGCAGTTCGTGCAGGCGCCATCGCCCGCTCCCGCGGTCGCGGCGGTGAAACCCGCGCCGGTCGCCGCACCCGCACCCGTCGCGCAACCGGTCGCGGTTCCCGTCGCGGCGACGACGACGATCCCGGCCGAGCCCGCGCCGGCGCCGGTGAGCGCCGCGTCGCCGGCCAATGAGGCGGCGCAATCAACCGCAAAATCGTCGTCCGCTACGGCCGTGGATCGCAAGTCGGCGGACACGTCGCTCGCCGCGCGCATGGAGGCGGGCCGCGAGCTGCTCGCGACCGCGCCCGGCAACCGCTTCTCGGTCCAGCTGATGGTCACCGACGCGAATAGCCCTGAATACCTGGAGTCATGGCTGGCCGACGCCGGACGCGCAGTCGAGCCGGGCCGCCTCTATCTCGTCCCCGCCGGCGGCACCGACGCGCCGCGCGTGGGCGTGCTGTTCGGCTCGTACGCCGACCGGGGCCAGGCCTCGGAGGCGCTCGCGACACTTCCCGCCTCGTTGCGCCAATTCAGACCGTACGTCCGCTCCCTCGACGCCGTCCGCGAGGACGCCCGACGCGCCCCCGGCCGCTAGGCCATTTTTCGGGTTATTTTTTCGGCTCTCCCCGTCGCAAAAGTGGGGGATTTCATTTGCGTTTGGACCTCGAACACGTTATAAATCGGTGCAAGGGCGGGTTGTCTCCATAAAACAAACACTTACGAAATATTCCTGCATGGGTTTTCGAGTTGTCGCGCCGTGCTTGCTGGTGGCCCTGGCGCTGGCCGGCTGCGGCACGCGCCCGGTCGCCCAAAGCGGGGGGCACGTCGCTCCCGCCCCGATGCCCGTGGCATCCGCCTCCATCCCCCAACCGGTGCGCGCGATTCCGCTGCCGCCGCCGCCCGAGGCGCGCGAGCCGGAGCTGCGCTACTCCGTCGTCGTGGCCAGCCAGCCGGTGCGCGACGTGCTGCTCGCGATGGCGCGCGAGACGAAGGTCAACTTCGACATCCATCCGGGCATCGAGGGCACGGTGAACCTCAATGCCATCGACCAGACGCTCAAGCAGATCCTCACGCGGATGTCGCGGCAGGTGGACATGCGCTGGGAGACCGACGGCCAGACGATCACGGTGATGCCCGACACGCCGTACCTGCGCACGTACAAGGTCGACTACGTGAACATGGCGCGCGACGTGAGCGGCACGATCGGCGTGCAGAGCCAGGTCGTGAGCCCGCCCAGCGCCGGGGGCGCCGGCAACTCGAACAACGCGAGCCAGAACTCGTCGCTGCTGAAGGTCGACAACACCGCCAAGAACCGCTTCTGGGAAACGCTCGAGAAGAACCTGAAGGACATGCTGCGCGAGACGGACAAGCAGCTTCCGGAAGGAAGCAGCGAGACATTCGTCTCGGGCCGCGCCCAGGTGCCCGGCACGACGCGCACCGTCACGCGTGGGCGCACGGCCTCCGGCGCCGCGGGCGCCGCAGGCGCCGCGGGCTCGGTCACCACCACCACGCCTTCGGACCTCCCGAGCCAGCCGGCCGAATTCAGCGAGCAGCGCCTCACCTTCCGCGAGGCGGCGTCCGTGATCGTGAACGCCGAGAGCGGCCTCGTGAGCGTGCGCGCGACCTCACGCCAGCACGAGAAGGTGTCCGAGTTCCTCGTCAGCGTCATGACCGCCGCTCGCCGCCAGATCCTCATCGAGGCCACCGTCGTCGAGGTGCAGCTTTCGGACCGCTACCAGTCGGGCGTCGACTGGTCGGCGCTGGGCCTCCAGGGCCTGGGCTACAGCTTCACGCAGAGCTTCGTGAGCGGCACCGGGACGCTCACGAATCCGGCGCTGCCGTTCTTCTCGGTCCAGTACACCAACCCGAACGCGGCGAGCGGCGGCTCGATCAGCAGCACCATCAAGCTCCTCGACCAGTTCGGCAACACGCGGGTGCTTTCGAGCCCGCGCATCATGGCGATCAACAACCAGACCGCGGTGCTGAAGGTCGTGGACAACCTGGTGTACTTCACCGTGGACGTGACGCCCGCCACCATCAGCTCGAGCGGCGCGGTGACGAGCCCCGCGACCATCAAGACCACGCCGCAGCTCGTGCCCGTGGGCTTCGTGATGAACGTGACGCCGCAGGTGAGCGATAGCGACGTCGTGGTCCTCAACGTCCGCCCGACCGTCACCACCAAGGTGGGCGACGTGAAGGACCCGAACCCCGAGCTCGCCAAGGTGAACCAGCAGAACCTCGTGCCGGTGATCCGGTCGCGCGAGTTCGAGAGCGTGCTGCGCATCCCGAGCGGCAGCACCGCGATCCTGGGCGGCCTCATGGAAGACCGCTTCGACGGCAACCGCGGGGGCCTGCCGATCCTCTCCCGCATCCCGATCTTCGGCGACCTCGTGAGCTATCGCGACGACACGTCGTCGAAGCGCGAGCTCGTGATCTTCCTGCGGCCCATCGTCGTGCGCGACCCGAGCCTCAACGGCGACCTCGCCGAATACCGCCGCTACCTGCCGAGCGACCGCTTCTTCCACGACCCGCGTCCCGGGGAGCAGCGCCTCGAGGAGAACCTGCAGAAGATGGAGCGCGGCGACTGGACCGGCATGGGCGCTACCGCGCCGGTGCCGGTCGTTCCCGAGCCGCCGCCCGGAGCCCGCCCGTGAGCCTGCTGCTCGACGCGCTCAAGCGCGCGGAGCAGGAGAAGCTCGCGCGGCAGGGCGAAGCGGGCGCGGCTCCCGCGCCGGCGCCGACCCTGCGCGATCCCGCTGCCGCCTCCGCGCGACCCACCGCACCCGCGAGCGGCCTCGAGCTGCAACCGATGGGCGCGGGCCCCGGGAATCCCAACGCCACGCTCGGCGCGCCGCCGCCCCGCGCCGATCCGCACACCGCGCAGGCCGTGTTCCAGGCGAAGGCCGCCAACGGCGAGGGCTCGAAGAGCCGCGGCATGCTGTTCGCCACGCTCGGCGCCATCGCCGTCGTGGCCATCGCCGCGGGAGCCTACGTCTGGTACGCGGTGAGCGCGCTCACGCCCAAGTCGTCCGCCATCGCCATGCGCCCGCGCCCGATCTCGGCGCCGGTGCCGCCCACCGCCGGCGCTCCGCCCGCCAATCCCACCGCCGCGGAGGCCGCGCTCGCGAGCGCGCCCGCGATGGCGGCGATCGATTCGGCGAAGACCGCGCAGGTTGCGCCCGCTGCGAATCCGAACGCGGCCGCGACGAGCACGCCGGCGCCCGCCCCCGCGGCGCCGAGGCTGCGTCCCGCCGAAGAGGCCGCGGCCAACCTCATGCGCGATGCGGCGCCCGCACCGGCCGCCGACGGACTGCGGCTCGATCGCTCGCCCGAGCCGCAGCGCCGCGTGCCGCCCGAGGTCGCCGCGGGCTACGACCAGCTGCGCCAGGGCAACCTCGCGGCCGCGCGCCGCAGCTACGAGGCCGCACTCTCCTCGAACCCCGCCAACCTCGACGCGCTCCTCGGCCTCGCAACCGTCGAAGCGCGCGCGGGAAGCCGCACCACGGCATCGATCCTCTACCGCCGCGCGCTCGACGTCGATCCGCGCAACGCCACCGCGCTCGCGGGGCTCGCCGCGCTCGCCGATGCCGCGCGCCCCGACGCCGTCGAGGCCGAGCTGCGCTCCGACCTCGCGCGCAACCCGGCCAGCAGCGCGTTGCACTTCGCGCTCGGCAACACGCTCGCCGCCCAGTCGCGCTGGGCCGAGGCCCAGGCGGAGTACTTCGAGGCGCACCGGCTCGATCCGGGCAGCCCCGAGATCCTCTTCAACCTCGCTGTGAGCCTCGACCGCCTCGGCCAGGGCCGCGTCGCCGCGGGCTTCTACTCGCGCGCGCTCGACGCTTCGCGCGGCCAGTACGCCTCCTTCGATCCGGCCATCGTGCGCCGGCGCCTCGAGGAGCTGCGCTGATGGGCTCGGCGCCCGCCGCACCGCTCGCCCAGGTCCCGCTGGGGCAGACGCTGCTCACCAAGGGCATCATCAGCCAGGACCAGCTCAACATCGCGCTCACCGAGCAGAAGAAGTACAAGTCGCCGCTCGGCAAGGTGCTGGTGACGCTCGGCTTCGTCACCGAGGCGACGATCCGCGACATCCTCTCCGAGACGCTGGGCCAGGTCTCGATCGACCTCGAGAACACCATCGTCGACCCGGCCGCGATCGCGCTCGTGCCCAAGGACATGGCCCGGCGCTTCCACGTGCTGCCGGTGAGCTACGACCAGGAGAAGAAGCAGCTGCTCATCGCGGTGTCGGACCCCGCGAACGTCGTGGCGCTGGACCAGATCCGGGCGGTGGCGCGCGAGGAGCTGCGCATCGAGCAGGTGCTCGCGCGCGAATCCGACATCACCATCGGCATCGAGCACCACTACGGCTTCGAGCTCTCGATCGACGGCATCCTGAACGAGATCGAGACGGGCGAGATCGACTACCAATCGCTCGCCGCGGACTTCGACGAGTACTCGCAGCCGGTGGTGCGCCTGGTGGACGCGCTGCTCAACGACGCGGTGAAGCGCAGCGCCTCGGACATCCACTTCGAGCCGGAGCAGGGATTCCTGCGCATCCGCTACCGCATCGACGGCGTGCTGCGCCAGATCCGGTCGCTGCACAAGAACTACTGGGCGGCGATGGTGGTGCGCCTCAAGGTGATGAGCGGCATGAACATCGCCGAGACGCGGGCCCCGCAGGACGGCCGCATCTCGCTGCTGCTCTCCGGCCACCAGGTCGACTTCCGCGTGTCCTCGCAGCCCACGACCCACGGCGAGAACATCGTGCTGCGCATCCTCGACCGCGACAAGGGCATCGTGCCCCTCGAGGAGCTGGGCCTGCACGCCGAGGACCTCAAGACGCTCAAGCTCATGCTGGCGCGCCCCGAGGGGATCATCCTCGTGACCGGCCCCACCGGCTCCGGCAAGACGACGACGCTCTACTCGATCCTCAACTACATCAACACCGAGGGCATCAACATCATGACCCTCGAGGATCCGGTCGAGTACCCGATGGCGATGATCCGGCAGACGTCGGTGAACGAGGTGGTGAAGCTCGACTTCGCCTCGGGCATCCGCTCGATGATGCGCCAGGACCCGGACGTGATCCTGGTGGGCGAGGTGCGCGACCAGGAGACCGCGGAGATGGCGTTCCGCGCGGCCATGACCGGCCACCAGGTCTACTCGACGCTGCACACCAACTCGTCGATCGGCGCGATCCCGCGGCTCATGGACCTGGGCGTGCTGCCCGACATCATGGCGGGCAACATCATCGGCGTGATCGCCCAGCGCCTGGTGCGCAAGCTCTGCGGCCACTGCCGCTCGCCCTTCACGCCCGACGCGATGACGCGGCGGTTGCTCGGCATCGACGCCGACGACACGCGCCCCGTCTACCACGCGGTGGGCTGCGCGCGCTGCGACAACCTGGGCTACCGCGGGCGCGTGGCGATCATGGAGCTCTTCAAGCTCGACGCCGAGATCGACGAGCTCATCGCGCGGCGCGCGACCGGCCGCGAGGTCCGCCACGCCGCGGCCGCCAAGGGCTTCCGCTCGCTCGCCGAGGACGCGGTCGCGCGCGTGCTGCTGGGACAGACCAGCCTCGAGGAGATCTCGCGCGTGGTCGACCTCACCGACCGCGTGATCTGAGGCGCCGGCCCCGCTCGCCATGGCGCTCTTCGCCTACCGCGCCATCGATTCCGACGGACGCATCTCCAGCGGCAACCTCGACGCCGCGAACGCGATCGACCTCGAGCTGAGGTTGAAGCGCCTCGGCCTCGACCTCGTCACCTACGAGGGCGTGAAGCGCGCCACCGCCGCGCGCACGCGCCACGTCTCGCGCCCGGAGCTCATCACCTTCTGCTTCCACCTGTCGCAGCTGCTCAAGGCCGGGGTCTCGATCATCGAGGCGCTCACGGACCTGCGCGACACCGTGGACAACCCGGGCTTCCGCCAGGTGATCGCGAGCCTGCTGGAGGACATTGGCGGCGGCCTCAAGCTCTCGGAGGCGATGGCCAACCACACCTACTGCTTCGACGGCGTGTTCGTGGCGCTGGTGCGCGCGGGCGAGCAAAGCGGCACGTTGACCGAGGTGCTGGACGAGCTCTCCGAGAACCTCAAGTGGCAGGACGAGATGGCCGCCCAGGCGAAGAAGGCGTTGATCTACCCCTCGATCGTGCTGGTGGTGATCACGGGCGTGGTGTTCGTGCTGATGACCTTCCTCGTGCCGCAGCTCGCGATCACGTTCAAGCAGCTGGTGCCGAAGCTGCCGCGCGAGACCGAGGTCCTGATCATCATCTCCAACATCTTCGTGAAGTACTGGTACCTCGTCATCGGCGTGCCGCTCGCCGCGGGCGTGGCGCTCTTCATCACCGCCAAGACCAACGAGCGCGTCCAGCGCACCATGGACGAGCTCTCGCTCAGGATCCCGGTCCTGGGCGGGGTGCGCCAGAAGATCATCCTCGCGCGCTTCTCCACCTTCTTCGCGATGCTCTACCGCGCGGGCATCAGCGTGCTCGACTGCATCCAGATCTGCGAGAAGATCGTGGGCAACCGCATCATGGAGGAAGGCCTGCAGCGCGTGGGCCGCAGCATCTCGGAGGGCCAGGGCATCTCGCAGGCCTTCACCGCGACCAAGCTCTTCCCGCCGCTGGTGCTGCGCATGCTGCGCGTGGGCGAGTCCACGGGCGCCCTCGACTCGGCGCTGCTCAACGTGAGCTACTTCTACAACCGCCAGGTTCGCGACGAGATCTCGCGCATGCAGACGCTGCTGGGGCCGGCGACCACGATCATCCTCGGCATCATCATCATCGGCATCCTGTACTCGATCTTCCTGCCGATCTACGACGTGGTCGCCAAGATCAAGTACTAGCGGCCGCGCCATGTCCCGCCACTTCGTCTACCTCACGAACAACCGCCTGGTGAGCATGATCACCCAGGGCAAGCGCATCGCCGCGCGGCGCGAATTCGCGGTGACGGGGGCGGGGGCGTCGGAGTTCGAGCGCTACCTCTCGAGCTTCGTCGACGCGCCGACGCACCTCTTCACGGACCTGTCGGAAGAGGACTTCCGCCTCGACACCATCCCGCACGTGGGCGCGCGCGACCGCGAGGCGATCGTCGCCCGCAAGCTGGGCCAGATCTTCCGCAGCTCGCCGTACCGCTACGCGGTGATGCAGGGACGCGAGCCGGAGGGCCGCCGCGACGACCGCGTGATCTACACCGCGATCACCAACCCGGAGCTCCTGCGGCCGTGGGTGGACGCGATCGAGCGCCATGCGATCCCGCTCGCCGGCATCTACTCCGCGGCGGTGTTCAGCTCGGTGATGCTGGAGGAGCTGGACCTCGTCTTTCCGCACACGCTGCTGGTCACGTTCACGCCGGGCCAGGCCATGCGCCAGACCTACTTCAGGGACGGCGAGATCAAGTTCAGCCGCCTCACGCCCGTGGACCTCGAGGAGGGCCAGACGCTCGGCGCGATGGTGGCCGAGGAGACGACGCGCACCTGGCAGTACCTGGACAGCCTGCGCCACTTCGGCGGCGACGACCGGCTCGAGGTGTGCGTGCTGGTGCACCCGAGCGACCGGCCCGCGGTGCAGCCGGAGCTGCGCGACTTCGCCCAGATCCAGTACCGCCTGGTGGACATGGAGCAGGCCTCCATGAAGCTGGGCCTCAAGCCCGCACCCCTCGACTCCACCGACGAGGAGGTGCTGGTGCACCTCTTCCTCATGCGCCCGGCGGCGAACCATTTCGCCTCGCCGGAGCTGCGCCGCTTCTCGTCGCTCAGGCGCGCGCGCATCGCGATCAACCAGGTGTCGGTCGCGATCCTCGTGGCGGGCATCGCGTGGGGCGGCTACAACTTCTTCCGCGCCCTGCAGGGCAACCAGGCCGAGCAGCAGGTGAACCGCGACATCTCCACGCTGGACCGCGAATACGACGAGATCACGCGCGCGCTGCCGTCCTTCGGCGTCGGCGGCTCGACCATGCGCGACGCGGTCGCGTTCTACAACGCGTCGATCCGGTCGTTCCCGAGCCTGCCGGAGTTCCTGGTGCCGCTCTCGCGGGTGCTGCAGTCCTATCCCGACGTCCAGCTCACGCAGCTCGCGTGGCAGGCGACCGACGACGCCAAGGCCACGCCGACGATGAGCCTCGGCGCGCCGCGATCGCTGCCGGTGCAGGCCATGAACCGGACCGACGCGCCTCCGCCCCCCTCCTCCGCCGCGGACAACAACGGCAATCCGCCGTACGCCGGCGGCAAGTTCGAGGTCGCCCTCCTCGAGGCGTCGGTGCGCGTGGGCGCCAACGATTTCCGCGGGGCCATCGACCGCGCGCAGCAGGTCTCGGAAGCGATCGGCAAGCTTCCGGGATACCGCTGCGAGGTGCTGGAAAGCCCGCTCGACGTGCGCTCCAACATCGCGATCCAGGGGCGCCAGTCGAATGCCGAGCCCTCGATGATGGACACGCGCTTCGTGCTTCGCGTGCTGCGCCAGCGGGGGGCGACGTGAGCACCGTGTTCACCACCAGCGGTGTCCGCAACCTGCGCGTGTCGTGGGTGCTGCTGGCGCTGTCGATCGCCGCGGCGATCTGCATCGTGCTGGCGAGCCAGTGGTACCGCGAGCGCGAGAGCCGCGAGGGCTCGCAGGCCGAGCGCCGCCTGCAGGAGGCGCGCGGGCGCGTGGAGGCCGCGCGCCGCGAGCGCGACAGCCTCCAGGAATCGGCCGATACCTTCCGCATGCTCGTCGACCGCGGCCTGCTGCAGGGCGAGCGCCGGCTGGACCTGGTGGAGATGGTCAACGGGCTTCGCACGCGCCACGAGCTCTTCTCGCTCGATTACGAGATCGCGCCGCAGCGCCCGTTGCAGCTGCCCGGCGGCCGCGCCTACCCCGCGGTGGACGTGCTCGCGAGCCGCGTGAAGATGCGCCTGCGCGCGCTGCACGAGGGCGACGTGCTCGGCTTCGTGCAGGACCTGGGCCAGAGCCGCCAGGGCTTCTACCCGCTCGACCGCTGCCTCATGAAGCGCGTGGATGCGCCCGCGGACTCGATCCAGCCGCATGTCGAGGCCGACTGCGCATTCGAATGGATCACCCTCAAGGACAAGACGGGAGGCAACCGTGCGGGCTGACCGGCTGCTCGCCGCGCTCCTGGTTTTCGCCTCCACGGGTGTCGCCGCGGCCGTGGACCTCGGCACCCTCTTCACCACGCCGGACGAACGCGCGCGCCTCGACCGGCTGCGCCGCGGCGAGCCGGTGCTGGAATCGCGCGGCAGCACCGGCCAGCGCGCGGTCACGGGCTACGTGAAGCGCAGCGACGGGCGCAGCACCGTCTGGATCGACGGCGTGCCGCTGCAGGTCGCCACGCCCAAGGCCGGCGGCGAGCTCGATCCGAACCGCGTGCGCAGCTACGGCAGCGACGACAGCCGCATCCGCCTCGAGACCAAGCCGGCCTCCAAGCCCTGAGTCAAGCGATCGCCGCATCGCGAGGCGCGCGATTTTCGCGCGACGGCCCGCGCGCGCGCCTGCTATCAAGCACGCATGAAACGACGCACGCGCCACGCGGGCGCGGCCCTCGTGCTGGTGGCGCTCTTCCTCGTGGCGGTGCTGGTGTCGCTCGCGGCCATCGGGCGCGGCGCGCTCGCGGGCGCGGCCCAGCGCGATCGCATCACCGAGCGGGCGCTCGCGCAGGCGCGCGAGGCGCTGATCGCCTACGCGGCCGAACGTCCCATCGACGGCGCGGTCGGTCCCGGCTACCTTCCCTGTCCCGACACCGACGACGACGGCTGGGCCGAGACCACCTGCGGCTCGCTCTCCGGCCACCTCGGCCAGGCGGATCGCCTCGGCCGCTTGCCGTGGAAGACCCTCGGCCTTCCGGACCTGCGCGACGGCAGCGGCGAGCGCCTCTGGTACGCGGTCTCCACGCGCCACAAGGGACTGCTCAACTGCGCGGCGAGCCGCGAGTGCCGCGACATGTCGCCCGCCGCGGCGCTCGGGACCATCACCGTGCGCGGTGCCGACGGCAGGCCGATTTACGATGGCACGATCGCGGATCCGCGCCGCGCGGCGGTGGGCGGTGCCGCCGCGGTGGTGATCGCCCCGGGCGAAGCGCTGGTGCGCGCCGATGGCCGTCAGCAATCGCGCGCGTGCGCCGCAGGCGAATGCGATGCCGCGGGGCGCTGCCTGCCGGATCCGCCGCGGCACGCCGCGCGCTGCGATCCGCTGAACTACCTCGACCTCGCGCCGGCGCGCGCGGCCGGCGAGGACAACGCGTACTTCACCGACCGCACCGACGTCCGCAGCGCCAACGTCGACGGCTTCATCCAGGGACCCGTCGCCGATCCGCTCGGCCGCATCGCGGTCAACGATCGCGTGGCGGTCGTGGGCTACGCGGACCTCATGCCGCGCGTGCTCGCGCGCGTCGCCCACGAGCTCGCGCATTGCCTGCGCGCTGGAAACGTGGAGCCGGTCTCCGCGTGCGCGCCGGGCGAACGTTTGGGCCGCGTGCCCGACGATGCGCTGGGCGCCCCGACCTGCAGCGCCAGGCCCGACGATCCGGCCTGGTGGAGCGCATGGCGTCCCTACGTCCTCTATGCGCCCGCGGCGCCGGGCGGCCTCGAGGTCGCGGACGAGTCGGGGCGCCGGCTCGCGGCCGGCCGGCGCTTCGCCGTGGTCGCCTCGAGCGGCGCGAACGAATGCCTCGAGTCACGCCATGCGTGCGGGTCCGAGGGGTGCACCCGCATCGTCATGGCACCCCGCTCGC
>Ga0068858_100000887_pt1 | contig 31036 bp, 27 predicted proteins | sample KBSSwiS12_FD_66589 | JGI IMG/M metagenome (GOLD analysis project Ga0068858, IMG submission 66589) | Switchgrass rhizosphere microbial communities from Kellogg Biological Station, Michigan, USA - KBS Switchgrass S1-2 | ecosystem: Host-associated > Plants > Roots > Rhizosphere > Soil ... | reverse complement strand
AAGACGAACTGATGAGTCATTCGCGGGGAATTCCATTCATGGTAGTGCGTGGCCGCCTGGGAGGCAGTGCCATGGCAGCCGCGGCAATCAACGCGTTGGCGAGGCCAGGGCTGTGAGCGCAAGCGGCAGCAGCGCCAGCACCGCTGGCAGCAGCACCAGCGGCGCCATTGGCATTGGCAGCGGCGCCATCGGCAACGGCGGCAGCGCCATCGGCAACGGCAGCAGCGCCATCGGCAACGGCAGCAGCGCCATCGGCAACGGCAGCAGCGCCATCGGCAACGGCAGCAGCGCCGTCGGCAACGGCGGCGGCGGCCCAAAGGCGTCTACATCACCCCTTGGCGTGCCCACCAATCGTAACCAGGGGCTACTCATCGGCGTTGGCGTTGGCCCGGGCGACCCCGAGCTGATGACACTGAAGGCCGTGCGCGCGCTGGAAAACGCCAACGTCGTTGCCCACTTCGCGAAGGCGGGTAACCCGAGCAACGCAAGGGCAACAGCCGCCAGGTACCTGAAATCCGGCACCCGCGAAATCCAGCTCTTGTATCCCGTTACCACGGAACACCCCACCAGCGAAGCTGCCTACCGCACAGCCATCGACCGATTCTTCGACGACTCGGCTGCGCAACTCGCGCAGGATCTCGAAGCGGGTAAGACGGTGGCCGTGCTGTCTGAAGGGGACCCGTTGTTCTTCGGTTCCTACATGCACATCCATATCCGCCTGATGAGTCGGTTTCGTACCGAGGTCATCCCCGGGGTAACGGCCATGTCAGGATGTTGGTCGGCCGCGGGCCTGCCCATTGTCCAGGGCGATGACGTGCTGACGGTGTTGCCCGGCACGCTCGACCAGAAAACACTGATCCAGCGGCTCGAAAAAAACGAGCCCACGGTCATCATGAAGCTCGGCCGCAACCTGCCGAAAGTGCGTCGCGCACTCATCGAGAGCGGTCGCCTGGAACAGGCGATCTACGTCGAGCGCGGTACCATGCACAACGAACGGCTGATGCCGCTGCCGGAAAAGACTGATGATTCCGCGCCCTACTTCGCCATCGTGCTGGTAACCAACCGCTGGTGGCAGACATGACTGGCAAGCTGTACGTCGTCGGCCTCGGGCCCGGCAATGCGGGTCAACTGACACCCGAAGCCGAGGAAGTAGTACGAAACGCGAGCGATGTATTCGGGTACGGTCCGTATATCGATCGGGTTCCGGAGCGAGCCGGACAACAGAAACACGCATCCGACAACCGACAGGAACTCCAACGCGCTGAAGAAGCATTGAGGGCGGCCACCGAAGGAAAGACGGTCGCAGTCGTTTCCGGCGGCGACCCGGGCGTGTTTGGAATGGCTGCTGCCGTGTGCGAAGCCTTGGAAAAAGGCCCCGGGCAATGGCGCCAGGTGGACGTCGCAATCATCCCCGGCGTCAGTGCGATGATGGCGGTCGCGGCCCGGGTCGGCGCCCCGTTGGGCCACGACTTCTGTGCCATATCACTGTCCGACAACCTCAAGCCGTGGCCAACAGTGGAACGGCGTCTGGAGCTGGCGGCGACCGCCGGCTTCGTCATCGCTCTCTACAACCCCATCTCGCGCGCCCGCCCATGGCAACTCGACCACGCCTTTGAAAAGCTGAGAACGGTCCTGCCAGGTACGACGCCGGTTGTGTTCGGCCGCGCTGTTGGACGTCCCGATGAACGGATTGCAATCACTCAACTTGCTCGAGCTCGAGGCGGGAACGCCGACATGGCCACCTGCGTCATCATCGGTTCCGCCGAAACGCGCGTGGTGGAACGTCCAGGAACGACTCCGCTCGTTTATACGCCGCGCGGAACTTCGAGGCCCGCAGCTTGATAGAGCCAGTTGACAGCCTCACCGACCGTTGCAACGGAGGGACAGTCCGGCACGGGTGGCCGCTTGAACATGAATACAGGTATACCGAGCGACCTGGCTGCCGTAATCTTGCTGTACGTGGCGTCCCCGCCGCTGTTCTTGGCGACGATCGCGTTGATGGAGTTCGACTCCAGCAGTGTGCGATCCGCGGCCTCGGTAAACGGTCCGCGCGCCAGAATGTAGGTTGCATGCGGGACGTCGAGCGGCGGATCTACGGGATCAACGCTTCGGATGAAGTAGTGATGTTGTGGAGCACTACAGAAAGGAGTCAACTCCTGACGCCCGACTGCGAGGAAAACTCGTCTCGGGCTGCGGCCCAGTGCACGCACGGCACCCTCGGAGCCTGCGACGTCAACCCAAAAATCACCGTCGACTGCTTGCCACGGAGGCCGACGCAGGCCAAGGAGCGGAGTACACGTTTGTGCGGCAGCCAACGCCGCGTTCCTGGAAATCACTTCCGCGTACGGATGCGTGGCATCTATCAGGAAGTCGATTTTGTTGGAACGCAGATAGTCCGCAAGGCCCGCGGCGCCCCCGAATCCGCCGACCCTCACGGGAACGGCCTGAGCGGCCGGGGCAGCGGTCCGGCCAGCCAGAGAGACTGTTGTGGCAAACGGCCGCCCGCAGAGGGCCGTGGCCAGCTCACGCGCCTCGGTTGTGCCTCCCAGGATCAGGACGTTTGGTTGCATGGCCGATAACACTAACATAGAACAACCGACCCGGTGGCTGTCTATTGTCGGCATCGGCGAGGATGGCATCGAAGGCCTGGGCGAGCTTGCCCGTGGTCTCATTGAGGACGCCGAATTTGTGTTTGGCGGCGCGCGCCACCTGGCGCTGGCTGCGCCCCTGATTCATGGAGTCACGCGGGCCTGGGAGAGTCCGTTCGAACGGTCCGTGGAGGAAGTGGTGGCCTGCAGGGGGCGCCCTGTCTGCGTACTGGCGTCGGGGGACCCTTTTCAACATGGGGTGGGGAGTCTCCTGGCGCGGGTTGTTGCCCCGGAGGAAACTATTGCTGTCCCAGCGGTATCGGCATTTACGCTCGCTGCGTCGCGATTGTTGTGGGCGCTGCCGCGAATCCGGCTGTTGTCACTGTGCGGGCGGCCGCTCGATTTGATTCGCCCCCATCTGCACCCTGGGGCCCGGATTCTGGCACTGACATCAGGAGCGGAGTCGCCCGGCGCGATTGCCGGGCTGTTGTGCGCTACCGGTTTCGGTGAGTCCACGGTCACGGTGTTGGAAGCGCTGGGCGGACCCCGGGAGCGGGTCCGCTCGGCCCGTGCCAACGGGTTCAACCTGGAGCTGATTGACGCACTCAATACTGTTGCCATCGAGGTCGTTGCCAGCCCGGGCGCGCGGATCATTCCGTGGGTGGTTGGCCTGCCGGATGAGTTGTTTGAGCACGATGGGCAGATCACCAAGCGGGAGATCCGGGCGCTGACTCTGTCGGCGCTTGCGCCACGACATGGGGAGCACCTTTGGGATATTGGCGCGGGGTCGGGATCGGTGGCGATTGAATGGATGTTGGCCGATCCGTCCTTGACGGCCGTCGCCATTGAGCGCCGCGGTGACCGGGTCGCGCGAATCAAACGCAACGCTGTCAGTTTTGGCGTGCCACATTTGCAGATTGTTGAAGGTGCCGTGCCACGGGCACTGGACGGTCTTGCACCACCTGACGCTGTTTTCATTGGTGGCGGAGCAACGGCACCGGGGTTGATTGAGACCGTGCAGTCAGCACTGCGCTCGAATGGGCGGTTGGTTGTCAACTCGGTGACGTTGGAAACCGAGTCGATACTGCTGAAGGCTCATGAGGAGCATGGCGGGACTCTGACACGAATGGAGGTCCACCGTACTCGGCCGGTCGGCGGTGAGGATGGACGTTTTTCCAGTTGGCGGCCCGGAAACCCCATTGTGCAGTGGACCTGGGTGAAGCGCTGATGGTCGCTGGAATCGGGTGCCGGGCGGGGGTCAGTGGCGAGCAGGTTGAAGCGGCCATCGCGGCTGCCCTGGCGGCGTTGCACGGCGCAGCCAGCGAGGCAGCCGCGCGGCGCGAGGGCTTGACCGCGATTGCGACCCCGGCTGCAGGACCCAAAGTACTGACTGCGATTGCAACACCAGCCGCCAAAGCGACCGATCCCGGCATCCAGGCCGCGGCGGCGGCGCGGGGCGTGCCCTTGTTGGCAATCTCCCAGGCAGACCTCGAAGCCGCCAACCCGGCAACCGTGACACGCTCGGCGCGGTCCATGGCCGCCATGAACGTGCATTCGGTGGCCGAAGCCGCTGCCCTCGCCGGAGCCGCGACGCTCGCCAAAGCGATGCCGCCAACGAGGCACGCCAAGGCCGCGCCAGTCACGGCATCGCTGGCGACCGCACAAGTCAGGGCCAAGGCGGTGCCAGCCACGGCGGCACTGGCGGCCGCAGAAGTCAGGGCCCAGGCGGTGCCCGCCACGGCAGCATTCGCGGCCGCGGAAGTCAGCGCGGCCACAACCGCCCAACCGCCAACCAACCCAACGCCTCGCCTCCTGCAACCCCGAGTAGCAGTAGGTCCGGTAACCTGCGCCCTCGCGGACACAACACCCCCATGACCATCCACTTCATAGGTGCCGGCCCAGGCGCGGCAGACCTGATCACCGTGCGTGGCAGGGACCTGCTGTCCCGCTGCCCCGTGTGCCTCTACGCAGGCTCGGTAGTACCGCAAGAGCTACTGACACACTGCCCCACCGGGGCACGGATTATCGACACGGCCCCTATGACGCTCGACCAGATTGAAGCGGAATTCGTCAAAGCCCACGCGGCAGGCGAAGACGTGGCAAGGCTTCACTCCGGGGATCTGTCCATCTACAGCGCCGTCGCCGAGCAGACACGGCGCCTGGACCGACTGGCGATTCCCTACACGCTGACACCCGGCGTCCCCGCATTTTCAGCCGCGAGCGCCCTCCTTCAGCGCGAGCTGACAGTACCGGGTGTTGCCCAGAGCGTGGTACTGACACGAGTGTCAGGCAGAGCGTCCGCAATGCCAGAAAGGGAAAAGCTGGCGACCTTCGCCAGCACGGGCGCCACATTGGCCATCCACCTGGCGATCCATGCCATCGACAGAGTCAGTGCTGAGCTGCTACCACACTACGGCGCTGACTGCCCCGTGGCACTGATCATGCGTGCCACCTGGCCCGATGAAAAAGTGCTCAAAGGTACGCTGGGCACCATTCAAGCCCAACTCGCCAATGAGCCCATGGAGCGTACCGCGCTGATTCTCGTCGGCAAGGCGCTCGCCAGCGAGGACTTCATTGAAAGCTCGCTGTACTCCACCGAATATCGCCGCCGCTTCCGGTCAACCTGAAATGCGCAAAATCAAAGTCATAGGCATCGGCGCCGGCCACCCCGAACACATTACAATCCAGGCAATCAACGCCATCAATGACACGGACGTGTTGTTCATCACGGACAAGGGTGCCGACAAGGACGACCTGGCAGGATTCCGGCGCGAGATCATCGAGCGTTACGCGCCCGACAGGAACTTCCGCATCGTCCAGATCCCCGACCCCGCCCGCGATCGCAATCCAGGCAATTATCAGGCGGCGGTGGCAACCTGGCACGAGCAGCGCGCTGCACTCTATAAATCGCTGTTCGAGGAGCACCTGCAACCCGATGACACGGGCGCTTTCCTGGTCTGGGGCGATCCTTCGCTCTATGACAGTACGATTCGCATCCTCGAAACACTGGACGTGGAATTCGAAGTCATCCCCGGCATTACCGCCATCCAGGCTTTGACAGCGAGCCACCGAATCCCGCTGAACCAGATAGGTGCCCCCGTTCATATCACGACAGGACGCCTGCTCGCGGCCAACCCTCCAACGGCCGACACGGTGGTCATGTTGGACGGCGAATGCGCCTTCAACACCATCAATGACGAGGACACGGAGATCTACTGGGGCGCGTATCTCGGCACACCCGATGAAATTCTTCTGCGGGGCAAGGTTAAAAACGTAGCAACCGCGATCCAGCAAACACGGGACACACAGCGCCGCCGCAAAGGCTGGATCATGGACACGTACCTGCTCAGGAAGCCGCGCCGAGCACGCGAATAGGTCCTGCTGAAACAGGCTGCTCACGGCCTGCTGAAACCTGCTGTACATCGATCGGATGTCATCGCAAGATGACAGACGTGGCAAACGACGCTCTAAACAGCGCTGCAGCGCAGTACCGATGTTGGGTTGCAGCACATGCAATTTGCACAGATGTGCTGCAGATCTGTGAAAGACATCCGTGTCTGCAACTGCCCGGTCAGGCCACCCTGAGACGCTAAGTCAAATTTCCGGATCACTCATGCCGAAACGCATCGACGCGGGCGGCGGTGCGCCAGCCGGCGATGCAGACCCGGTTGCCGAGGAGTCAACCCGCGAAGTTCTGCCGAAGACGGTGCTGGTCGCCGAAGACAACGTGGTCAGCCAACAAGTCGCCAGGCACTACCTGCAGGCCATGGGCTGCAATGTCGTGGTTGTCGCGGACGGCCGTGCTGCGGTAGCTGCGTGCGCGCGGCAGGAGTTCGGGCTCGTGTTGATGGACCTGCAGATGCCCCACATGAACGGGCTGGAGGCAACCCAGGAGATCCGCAAACAGGAGCGGGCCGGTTACCACGTCCCGATTCTCGCGCTGACGGCCAAGTCGGCCTCAAATGAGTTGGTTCGCTGCACCGCGGCGGGCATGAACGGCTTGTTGACCAAACCGCTGGATATTCCGCGATTGCGGCAGGTCCTCGACCGCTTCGGCGTGGCGCGCCGCGCGCTCGAATCCATCATCGAGCCCGGCGCACAGATCAACGACCCTGTTGACCTGATGACCCTGCATGCGAAATTCTCGGGGGATACGGGATTTGTGCGCCGCCTGTGTCAGACCTTCGTGACGACAACGAGCCAGGGGCTCGATGAGATCGATGGCGCGATTGTCGCTGGCGAGCGCTCGCGCATCCGGCTCCTGGCACACAAGATCAGGAGTGGCGGCAGCAGCGTGTATGCACATCGCCTGGCAGCTATTGCCGCCAACATTGAATCCGAGGCGATGACCGCCCCCCTCTCCGAGCTCAGCGCGGCGGTCGATGCCCTGCGCAAGGCTTTCGACGAGGCAACTCTCCACATCGGCGCCGGACTGACATGAGCGCCATGGCAGTCAATACCGAAACGGACCGAAGGCTCCTCCGGCATCAGTGCCAACGCCCGCGGCTTCGACGCCCGATATAACTCACCGCGACAGCAGAACTCGGGTCGCGAGAAACAACTCCGATTTCGAGTCAGCGAAGGCATCACAGACGGACAGGTGATTGCAACCGGGCACGTCAATGAGCTCACGCTCGCACGCCAGCGGCCAGTGAGCTCCCATCAAAGTTGACTGCCGATGAAACTCTGCGGACTCCTCGGCGCCGACCGCCCGGACCATGGAAACATCGTTTCGCCATGGCAGGTAGGCGGGCGAAAGAGCCCGTGCGAGCACCGGATCGAGGCGCAGGTCATTGCGGAGGAATTCCGCTCGTGTCAGCGGCTCCAGATCAAACAGGCCGCTGATGGTGACGGCACCCGACAAAAGTCTCTGCGGGAACTCGGGCCAGACACCGGGCCAGTCCGTGGCCAACATCATGGCCGTCAGGTGGCCACCCGCGGAATGTCCGCTGCAGACAATCTGCTCTGGATCAATTTCCAGCGCCTGATGGTTGTGATGCAGCCAGGCACAGGCGCGCCGCACCTGCTCGACAATCATCAGGAGCGGTGTCCCCGGCAACAACCCGTAGTTGATCACCGCGACGGAAATGCCGCAGGCAACATAAGGCGGCGCCACCCACGAGAAGTCGTTCTTGTCGAGTGTCCGCCAGAAGCCGCCGTGAACGAAGATCAACAGCGGGTTGCCGCTGCCGGCGGCCGGAAAGTAATCGAGCCGTTCGGCCGGCAACAAGCCGTACCGCAGATCCAGCCGGACGTCGAGCGTACGGCGAACCTCCTGCGCGGAGTCCTTCCAACGTGCGAAATACGATGAATACTCCGGCACCTGTACCCGGGGGTTGTATTCCCGCTCGAGGTCTGTGTCTGCGCTGCTCATGAGCTGAATTCTCCCCCAACTTCGCGCAAGGTGTCGATGAAGCTTCAGCGCAGTGAGCAATCCCGCACGCTCTTCCCAGGAAATCGAAGGCGACGGCCTCGATAGCTGGATGAAGGACCAGGGGGTCTCCTACGTCATTTCCGCCTGCAGTCTTACAGCCCCAAATTGGAGGCCCTTTTACGCTTGGGTCCTGTGCTAAAGGAGGCAAACATGGGCATTAATAAAGATCAGGTTGACGGCCGGTTGAAGGAAGGTGCTGGAAAGGTCCAGGAAGTCGCGGGCCGCGTGACCGGCAATCACACGCAGGAGGCGAAGGGTGCCATCAACAAGAACCTGGGCGCCGCTCAGGCGAAGGTGGGTGACGTCACCGAGAAAGCCAAGGGTGCTGTGAAGGACGCTCAAAAGGAGTCCGAGCGAGACTCACGCGACTATCGCTGAGTCTGCGGCACCGATGAATTGATTGCCGCTCCGCGTCTGCAAGATCAGCGACGCGGAGCGGCTTCGTTCGACGCGCGGCGGCTGCGGTCGGCACAGAGCGTCTCCGCCGTGTAAACTGCGGGGTATGTTGAGGTTTTTCCGCTACGGTCTCCCTGCCGTTTTGTTCATATTGGTCGCCGTCCCTCTGCTGGTGGGCGGAAAATCCGCGCCCAAAATCAACGAGGCAGCCGTTCAGGCTGAATTCAAGGCGGCCATCCAACGCATCCGCCAACATCAGCCCGATCAACCGGACTCTCCAGCGCTGAAGTCATATGCGATCTATGACTATCTGCTCGTTGCGCGCTTTCGCCGTGACCTCGAACAGAGGCCCGGCGATGACGTGGACACGGCAATCAACGCTTTTCTGGAAGCGCATGCCGGGGAGCCTGTCGCTCGCAACCTACGCAATGATTGGCTAACCAGTCTCGCCGCCCGCCGCAAATGGGACTGGTTCATGCCACGCGCCACCGACGTGAGCACGCCGGCGCTGATCTGCGATCGGCTGCAGGGCAAGATAGCAGCTCTCGCCGATGTCCCAGGCGCGCAGGGCACCGCTGCCGTGCAAACGGCCGTCGCAAGCTCACCCGGCTCCGGCGGCGGGGCTCAAGCAAGCCCTAACGCCTCTGGCGCTGTGGCGCAAGCGAATGCCACCGCGCAGGCTATCGCCGCCGAGGCGTTGACACGCTGGAGCATGGCGCAGAAGCAGCCGCCTGAATGTGATCCTGTATTTGCGTGGCTGCGCCAGCAGAACGTTACCACTCCGGACCTTGCAGAAGCGCGCACACGAGCTGCGCTAGCGGCCGACAACGCGAAGCTGGCGCGCGAGTTTGTCGTCGATGTTCCGCCGGATCGGGCGGCCCCATTGCTGCAGTGGGCGCAGCTGTTGGATTCATCCAAGGCGGCGCTTACCACCCTCGCCTCCAGCCCAATGACGCCGGTCGAACCGGCGGCACTTGCGGCGGGGTTCGATCACCTTGCGCGTGCCGAATCGACAACCGCGCTCGCTTTGCTGCCGAAGCTGCTCGCTCGGCCGGATATGACGCCAGTGATGCAGACGAAATTGCAGCGGATAGCTGCCATGGGCGCCGCTTTGGGGCGTGACTCAGCTGCGATCGCCGCGTTTGATCTCCTGCCTGAAAGCTCCGTCGATAACGACGTTCGCGAATGGCGTGTGCGCGCGGCCCTCTGGGCTGGCGACTACCAAAAAGCTCTGGCGTGGATCGACACGATGCCGCCAACGCAACTGTCGCAACCACGGTGGCGCTATTGGCGCGCCCGCTCCATCGCCGCTACGCAAGGAAGCGAAGCAGCCGCCCCACTCTATGCAGAACTGGCAGAACTGCGCGACTTCTACGGGTATCTCGCTGCAGACCGGATACATCACGGCTACGTGTTGAACGCGAAGGCGTCCTTTAACGACGAGACACTCCAGAAAGCGATGGCCGCACAACCGGGGTTGATTCGCGCGCACGCGCTATTCGATTGCGGATTGGACGACGACGCCATGCTGGAATGGGCAGTAGTGTTCGGCTCCGCGGACAACGCACTGAAATTGCAGGCAGCGCATCTGGCAGCGCGCTGGGGTTGGTACTCGCAGGCAATCGTCACACTTGCCCAAGCGGGTGAGTTTGATGACGTTCGTTTGCGATACCCACGGCCTTTTACGTCGGCGGTTGCTGAAGCCAGTAAGCAAACACAGGTTCCGCAGGACTGGATCCTCGCAGTCATGCGCCAGGAAAGCCTGTTCCGCGATGACGCCGTATCACGTGCTGGTGCGCGCGGCCTGATGCAGATGACACCGAATACCGCCATCGCCGTTGCGAAGCGATGGCACCTGCCGGTGCCGGACAAAGATGGGACTTTCGACCCACCGATGGATGTGCTGCGTGGAGCCGCACACCTGCGAGACCTGCTGGATAAGTATGGGCAACTCGGCCTGACGCTAGCGGCGTACAACGCCGGCGCAATCCCCGTCGCTCGCTGGGCACCCACGCGAGCAATGGACGCCGACGTGTGGATTGAGAACATCCCATACGGCGAGACGCGCAACTACGTGCAGCGTATCGTCGAGCACATAGTCGCATTCGCATGGGTCCGCGACGCCGACCCCCCTCGCTTGGCGACGCTCCTGCCAGAAATCACGCCAACAGCGGTCGCCGCGCAAACACAACCCGAAGCGCAGTAGAGTCCGTGCGATGGCGCCGGCGCGGCACAGCGGCCCGTGGCCTGCCATACGCGCGACGGCCGAGCGGCCAGCGCAGCCCGCCGCCTGGCTGTCTAACAACTACCGGCAGCGGTCAGGCAGTGTTGGTTATTCCTTGTCCGGGTTCGTCTTGACGGGATCGAAGGTAAACTTCTGCCCGGCCACGGTCGCCTGGTACATGGCGCCGCCCTTCACGATCGTGAAAACGGCCATTCCTTTGTAATAGGCACTACCGACGGTGGTGGCGTTATTCTTGTAACCGCTGGCGCCAGCACTGGCGCCGGTCGTTCCGGCGGTGCCACCCGCGGCCGCGGTAATCGCCACCGCACTCACGCCCGCTTCGAATTCAAAATTCCCATTGCAGAACTCTTCGAGCGCCCGCTTGTCTTCAAAGAAGACGATCTGGCTATACGCCTGGCCGCCAGCCTGGAATCCCACGCTGAGTTGCGTCATCGAAGTATTGCCGATGTACTTGCCCTTCTCGTACACATGGCCGGACCCATGAGCGCCACCGACGATTAAGCCACCCTTCCCGATCGTTGGAAACACCGCATACCCGTACGCGGTGTTGAAGAAATTCGCGCTCTCGCCCGATTTCTTGAACAGCGCGATGGTGTCGACGTACTTGTTTGCAGAAGCGACGCCGCTCACTGCGAGCAATGCGACCAGGGCGAGGACTGAACGTATCGATTTCATGCGCTGTCTCCGAGAAGGGGAATGCGCAGCAGTTTACGCCCGAGGCAGTCCCCATGTCGAAGAGGCCGCGTCGGAAGTATCCGAAGGGTTTCGCTGGACGTGACGCTGGGCCTGCGTATCGAATGCAGTCAGACCGCCTCGAGGAAACTCCGCTCTTCCCTGAGAATCACGCGGTTGTTGAATGCCAGGCTGAAATTATCCCGCGCTTCCTGATCCGCTTTGAGCTTTGCACGGTACGCCTCGTAGGCCGCGAGGCTGTCGAATCCGATCAGGCCCCAGCCAACGTCATTGGTGCCTTCGTGTGGCATGAAATAACCGAGCAGGTGGCCGCCGCAGCGGGGAATGATGCGAGCCCAGTTCTGTGCGTACTTGCGGAAGTCCTCGATCTTATACGGATCAATCTGATAGCGGATGAACACGACAATCTTCACGTCCCCTCCTGAGGGGGCGCTGACGGCTTTCGCCACAGTCCCCATTGACACCCCAGTGACACTCGTCGCGCCAGCAGCCGCCAGGGCATACAGCATTTCACGGCGTCTCCACATGTATGAAATTGTGCCAATGGTACGGCGCTAACAATTCGTCTACGATCAAAGCATGGATGTCGAATTTTCCGCCGAGAAGGCGGCATCGAGGATTGCCGCGGCAATTGGAGAGCCCGCTCGCGCACGCATTTTGTATTGCCTGCTCGATGGACATGCGAGAACGAGCACTGAGCTGGCACTCGTCGCGGAAGTTTCCCCGTCCACAGCGAGCGTTCATCTCACGCATCTCAAGGACAGAGGACTGGTCCGCGTGCTGGCGCAAGGCAAACATCGCTATTACAGCCTCGAAGGCGCTCACACGGCTGCCGCTCTCGAAGCGCTGATGGTAGTGGCAGTGGGGCCTGACAATCGATTTATCTCAGCTACACCGCAACGCTTGCGCGCCGCGCGAACGTGTTACGACCACATGGCCGGCACCATTGCAGTGGCGTTGCACGATCGATTCGAGCAGCGCGGCTGGGTGGTGTTGGCGCCCGACGCCTATGACATCACCCCAGCCGGTGAACGCGCGCTAGCTGCGTTCGGCATCGACATTGAGGCAACGCGAGCGCTCCGTCGCCGCTTCGCCTATGGATGCGTCGACTGGAGCGAACGCAAACCGCACATAGCCGGCGCCCTCGGCGCAGCACTGCTCCAAGTTGCGCTGAAGCGCAAGTGGCTGACACAGGACCTCGACAGTCGTGCGCTGCGCGTCACGCGCAGTGGCCAACGCGACCTGCAGCGACATTTCGGTGTCAGCCTATGACACTCGCGACGACGGCAGCGCACCGCTGGAACCCCGGGTCACGCACATGGCGCGCCTCGTCACCGCGCGCAGGCCAACAACGTCAACGCAGCGCCGCGGCCAGTCACGCGGGTCAACGCAATGCCGGAACCGGCCCCGCATGCCAACTCGGCCTCGCAGGTGCACGTCAATGACAACCGTCAAAGGCGTCATCCTCCAAGCCACCTACCGCGTCGCCACCCAGCAGGGTGGCCGTCGCGTCCCCGTCATCCATCTCTATGGCCGTCTCGAAGACGGCGGCACCTTCCTGGTCCGCGACAACCGACAACAACCTCAGTTCTATATCCGCTCGTCCGACGTCGAGCGAGCCAACTCCATTGCGAACCACCGGGTCGCAACCGGAGAAAGCAACAGTGCAGTCGGGTACAGCCGGCCAACACCCACAAACAAGCGCGACTTCGGGGGATCCCCGGTATCCCGCATCGGGGTCGCTATTCCCTCCGATGTGCCCACGATACGTGATCGGCTCCATGCCAGCGGCATCGACACCTTTGAAGCGGATGTCCGCTTCCCGGTCCGCTACCTGATCGAGCGCGGTATCAAGGGCGCATGTGTGATCGAAGGCACCGCCATTGCTGGTTCAGATGAAGGCTCAGGTCTCAGCCTCATCTTCGATAACCCGCAACTGACTCTCGCACAAGTAAAGATAGAGCCCAGGGTGCTGTCCTTCGACATTGAAACCGATCCCAAGGCTGAGCGCCTGCTGGCCATCTCCTTGTATGGCCCCAATGTCGACGAAGTGCTGATTGTCGATGGCAGCGGCCGGCCCATGCCTGAAAAAGCCATTTGCTGTGTTGACGAACGCGCAGCCCTCACGGCCTTCTGTGATCGCGTAAAAGAGCTCGATCCGGACGTGTTTACCGGCTGGAACACGATCGACTTCGATTTCACGGTACTGCAGCGGATTGCAACCCGACTGCGGCATCCGTTTGTCCTGGGCCGCGACGTTGGCGAGATTCGCATCCGGCGCGCCGAAGGTTACTTTGGCAGCGGCCAGGCCACGATCCCCGGCCGACTGGTTCTCGATGGCATAGATCTCCTGCGCGGCGCATTCGTCCGCATGGAGGACTACTCATTGGACGCGGTCGCCCGCGAGGTTCTCGGCGAAGGCAAGGCAATCGAATCCAACGCAAAGGATCGCCTGGCCGAAATCATCCACAACTACCGGCACAACCTCCCAGCCTTTGCTCTCTACGCCCGTACCGATGCCCGTCTCGCCTTCGACATCGTAGGCAAGCTGGACCTCATCAGATTGGCATTTGCACGCAGTCAACTTGCCGGGATGACGCCCGATCGGGTCGCTGCCAGTATTGCCTCATTCGATTTCGTGTATCTGAGTGAGTTGGAAAAGCGCGGAATCGTCGCTCCGACTGTCCGGTCGGATGATTCGCGGGTGTTTGCCGCTCAGCAGGGTGGCCACGTCCTGGAGCCCGTCGCGGGCCTGCACCGCAATGTGTGGGTGTTCGACTTCAAGAGCCTGTACCCCAACATCATCCGCACGTTCAACATCGACCCTTTATCCTACGTTGAGACTCCAACGGCCGGCGACGACCTGATAGAGACTCCCGGGGGCTCATTCAAACGAGCTCCAGCCATTCTCCCCGGGATCCTGGATGACCTGTTTCCCCGCCGCGAAGCGGCCAAGCAAGCCGGTGACTCCGTCGCCGCGCAATCCATCAAGATTCTCATGAATTCCTTTTACGGCGTCCTGGGCACCAGCGCCTGCCGTTTCTACAACCCGGCGCTGGCCAACTCCATCACCGGTTCGGGGCGGGAAATGCTGCTGTGGTCCAAGCGATGGTTTGAGAATGCGGGTTTTCGCGTTCTGTACGGCGATACGGACAGCCTGTTCGTGGGCTCGGGCAGCATCGAGCCGCCCGCACCGGAACAGGGACCGCAACTCGCCGCCAGGCTCAACGAGGAGCTCACGAGCTATATCCGCGATCGGTGGCGAGTGCAGAGCCGCCTGGAGCTGGAGTTTGAGAAGACCTACCTGCGGCTGATCCTCCCCCATGCGCGCCACAGTACCCGCGGAGCGAGCAAACGCTACGCCGGTCTCGTGCGCAAGGGCGATCAGGCAACCGTTGAATTCGTGGGGATGGAGGTTGTCCGCAGCGATTGGACTGCGCTTGCGAAACGAGTCCAGCGGGAGCTGTATCAACGGCTCTTTACGGACCAACCCGTCGACGTTTACCTGGCCGACATCGTGAAAACCGTCCGCGACGGCGCCATGGACAAGCTGCTCGTATATCGAAAAAGCTTGCGAAAAGGCGCGGAAAACTACACAGCCACCACGCCGCCGCATGTGGCCGCGGCGCGCAAATCGCCGCGCCCCGCAGGCGGCACCCCGGGCAGGAAGGTCATCGAGTACGTCATGACCACGGGCGGCCCAGAGCCAACCGACAATATTCAACACCCACCGGATCGCGAGCATTACGTGAGCAAGCAGATCCGCCCCGTGGCCGAGCCCGTTCTGGCAACCCTCGGGCTCGATTTTGACACGGTGGTCGGCGACGGCCGCCAGGGCGAGCTGCCCTTCTAGGAGCCGCTCGCTCGAGGCCGCCCTTGCGACGGCATTCACCAGCGAGACAGGCGCCGTGCGTCAGCGCACCGCACAAGCGCCCATGCTGCAGTGCTCATGTGTTGTAAGTTGTTAAATAACATCCAACAATAGAGAATCGGCGCTCACGCCGTGGCGGAAGATGCGCACCATGGACTCCGTGCCCGCTGTTCTCACCGGCACCTATGACATACGCCTGGTCGTCATGTCGATACTCATCGCCATCCTGGCGGCGGGCGCCGCGCTCGATCTCGCCGGCCGGGTGACGCTTGCACGCGGGATGACACGCATCTGGTGGCTCACCGGCGGGGCAACCGCCATGGGCACCGGCATCTGGTCGATGCATTACATCGGCATGCTGGCATTCCAACTTCCGGTCGTCGTGCTATATGACTGGCCGACCGTGTTGGTTTCACTGCTGGCGGCAGCCGCCGCTTCATGGGCTGCCCTCTTCGTGGTGAGCCGTGAAACCATGACGATGTCGCAGGCACTCATCGGATCGCTCTTCATGGGCGGTGGGATTGCGGCGATGCATTACATCGGGATGGAGGCCATGCGTCTGCCCGCGATGTGCGACTACTCACCGCTCGGGGTCTGGCTGTCCATCATCCTGGCGGTGATCATCGCCTTTGCCGCCCTGCAGATGTCCTTTATTTTCAGGGGTGCCAGCGGCTGGAGCTGGTACAAGGCGGGGACGGCCATCACCATGGGCGCCGCCATCACAATCATGCATTACGTGGGCATGGCAGCGGTTGAGTTCGTGGAGATGCCGGCCGACAGCGTCGATCTGTCGCATGCCGTTGATATTTCAGATCTCGGAATACTCGCCATCACGGGCATCGCTCTCATTCTGCCGGGACTGGTCTTCGTGACATCCAGCATCGACCGCCGCTTCTCCACTCAATCGCTCGCACTGCAATCGAGCGAACAACGCCTCCGCATGATTGTCGAAACCGCGCCGGATGCCTTTGTGGAGCTCGACACCGACGGAGTCATTACCGATTGGAATGCCCAGGCGGAGCAGGCTTTTGGCTGGTCTCACCTGGAGGCACTGGGTCTGAGACTCGAGGCGGTCATCGTGCTGGACGAGACTTCCGATGCCCATCGCGCGCTGCGCAACCTGTTCGATCCGTCACTGCGCGCGGAAGGTGCTCCACGGGCACAGCGCATCGAGGTCACCGCTCGACATCGCACCGGCCAGGAATTTCCCGCGGAAATGGCGCTGTCCGCCGTTGAGCTCAATGGACAGACCTCGTACGCCGCTTTCATTCACGACGTAACCCAACGCAAGCTGGCCGAGAAGGAGCGCGAGGATGCCAAGCAGGCCGCTGAAGCGGGTAACCGCGCGAAAAGCGATTTCCTGGCCAACATGAGTCACGAGATCCGCACACCCATGAACGGAGTCATCGGGATGTCGGAGCTGCTGCTCGACACGCCGCTCGATTCGATGCAGCGCGATTACGCGGAAAGCATCCGCGACAGCGGCAACGCACTCCTGACCGTGATCAACGATATTCTCGACTTCTCGAAAGTCGAGGCCGGCAAGTTGGAGTTGGAGCTGCTGGAAGTCGATCTGCGGGAGACATTCGAGGATGCCACCCGCCTGCTCTCCATCCAGGCCCATGCAAAAGGCCTGGAAGTCACGGCACAGATCGATCCGTTGTTGCCGCCGCTCGTACGTGCAGACGCCGGCCGGGTCCGGCAGATCCTGCTGAATCTCGCGGGTAACGCCATCAAGTTCACGCGCGCCGGCGAAGTCGCGCTGGAGATCAGAGTCCTCGAAAGCCTGCCGCGCGGCACGCATGTCCGCTGCGAGGTCCGTGACACGGGCATGGGAATTCCGCTGGAACACCAGAAGACCTTGTTTACTCCCTTCAGCCAGGTCGATGCATCCACCACGCGAAAATTCGGCGGCACCGGATTGGGGCTGTCGATCGTACGGCGGCTGGCAGAGTTGATGGACGGAGACTCCGGCGTCGAGAGCTCCCCCGGCGTGGGCTCAACCTTCTGGTTCACGGCGTGGTTCGGCCCGGCCTCGCAACAGGCGCCAGCCTACAACACGCCACCGGCCGAACTGGCGGGCCAACGGGTCATCCTGGTCGATGACAATGCGACCAACCGCAAGGTGCTCATGGGGCAACTGCTCCAATGTGGTGTCGATCCGGTCTCGGCGGGATCGGCGGGCGAAGCCCTGTTGTTGATGCGACAGGCGGCCGCCGCGGCCCGGCCTTTCGATGCCGCCCTGCTCGATCACCAGATGCCCGATTGTGGCGGCGCCGAGTTGGGCCGCATCATCATCAATGATGAAACCCTGGAGTCGACCCGCCTCATTCTCCTGACTTCATCCGGCCAGCGTGGCGAGGGCCAACTGTTTGCCGACATCGGCTTTGCCGGCTACCTGATGAAGCCCGTCGCACAGCGGGATCTGACCGAGTGCCTGATGTTGGCACTTGCTTCCGACTCTGACACCTGGCGAACCCGCGCCCAGCCGATCATTACGCGCCACGCTCTACGAGCGCAGCGCGCACGCATGCAGAATCGGATTCTGCTCGCCGAAGACAATGTCGTGAATCAGAAGGTCGCCGTGCGCCTGTTGGAAAGGCTCAACTACCGCGTGACAGTGGTGGAGGATGGCGCCGCGGCCGTAGCCCACTGGAAGAGCGGAACCTACGATCTGATTCTAATGGACTGCCAGATGCCCGAAATGGACGGTTACGAAGCAACTCGCGAAATACGGCGCCTCGAGGGTGGCACCCGCCGCATTCCCATTGTTGCCCTGACCGCCCATGCCATGAAAGGAGCGGATCAGAAGTGCTTCGCGGCGGGCATGGACGATTACCTGACAAAGCCGATCGACAGCAACGAGCTCGATGTGTGCCTGGAGAAATTTCTCCCCGGATCCTTTCCGGACGGCAACCAGGAACCACCCCCGGACTGGGACGACCAGCGGCATCGCCGCAGTTCATGACAGGACATCGAGCGTCCTGCGCCTCTGTCCGAGCAGCTCCCGGACAAACTGCCGCGGCCCTTTGCGCACCTGTAACTTCAGTTGGCGGGCGAGCTCCTGGCGCTCCTGCGCCTCTCCCAGTGTCAGGGTCGCGGCCACCGTACCCAGGTCCGCGGGCAACGGCGCGAGCTCAGCACCCTCGGGTGCCTGGATGCTCATGGAAGGATAGAAATGCCGGGCCAGGTTCAGCAGCAGCCAGCAGCCATTCAGCCAGGTGCCCGGCAGCGCAAGCTGCCAGAAGTGCACCCAGTTGATTCCCGTCTGGGTCACGAGTTGCGCGATATCCGTCAACACGATGGGATGACTGTTGCGCGGATCATCGTGCAGCGCATGCTGGATGAGATGTAGGAGTTGGTCCTCGGGCGAGAGGTACCAGACCTCCTCCTCCGCAACCACTCTGCTGATCAATCGATTCCAGGTGCCGGCATCAAAGGCCGGATCAAAGCGGCGGGATCGATCCAGCAACCGCGTGTGGAACTCAACATCGATCTGCAATCCCGGCTGGTCGGCCGGCCGCCCGGGGCGGCGCAACATTGAGGTCCGCAGCGCATTCGACGCCGCCTGCGCTTCTTCCTCCGGCACCAGCACGTCGAGATCGCGCAAGGGTCGAAGGCCTGGCTGACGATAAACATGGAAGGCGAGAAACGCCCCACGCAGGAAGACGGCAGGTATCTCGTTCTCGCGCATGATGCGCTGAATGCGCGAGACTTCCGCTTGCAGCTCCGCCACGCGTCGCGAATGCTTCGCGAAATTGGCGGCAATCGCCTCGGCGAACGGCTTCGGAACCCCCTTGGCAAGCGGGTCCTCGCCCAGGCGCCAGTGCAGCAGAGGCCCGAGTCGATGGCGCCGCGCCATCAGGAGCAGTCTGGCCCAATCGCCCGCCGCAAGATCCGCAACATCCTGCGGGCTCCCAATCCCGGCAGCCGACATGTGCAGCAGCCGTTGTTGCAAAGCAGTTGCCATTCCACCATCCACCGCCGTCTTCCGGCGCGGAAGAATAACACCTGGATCAACTTTAACTCGACGTGCAGCGCGCAACGAAATACCATTTGCCGCAATGCGTTACTCCATCTTCTCTCTTTTGCGACAGACCCTGTCGAAGCACCGCGGTTGGCCCCCAGCGTGGCGCGATGCAGCCCCGAAATCCGGCTATGACGTCATAGTTGTCGGCGGCGGCGGACACGGGCTGGCCACCGCGTATTACCTTGCGAAAGTGCACGGCATCCGCAATGTCGCAGTTCTCGAGAAGCGTCATATCGGCTCGGGTAACGCCGGCCGCAACACAACCATCATCCGCTCGAACTACCTCCTTCCGGACAACAACCCGTTCTATGAGTGGTCGATGAAGTTGTGGGAGGGATTGGAACAGGACCTCAACTACAACACGATGGTCAGCCAGCGTGGAGTGTTGAACCTGTATCACTCGGATGCGCAGCGCGACGCGTATGCGCGCCGTGGCAACGCAATGCGCATGCATGGAGTGGATGCGGAACTGCTCGACATCGAAGGGGTTCGCAGGATGCTGCCATTCATTGATTTCGAGAATGCGCGCTTTCCCGTCCTGGGTGGACTGTTGCAGCGCCGGGGCGGCACGGCCCGCCACGACGCCGTCGTGTGGGGTTATGCCCGCGCCGCCAGCGATCTCGGCGTCGATATCATCCAGAACTGTGAAGTCACAGGATTCATCCGCGAGGGCGAGCGGATCGTGGGCGTGGAAACATCACGCGGTCCGATCCGGGGGAACAAGACAGGTATTGCCGTCGCGGGCAACACTTCGCGCCTGGCAAATATGGCCGGCCTGCGGTTACCGATTGAAAGCCACGTGCTGCAGGCGTTCGTATCCGAAGCCATCAAACCCTTTATTGATTGTGTCGTGACCATGGGCGCCGGGCACTTTTATCTCAGTCAATCCGATAAGGGAGGACTGGTGTTCGGCGGCGACATCGACGGCTACAACTCCTACGCCCAGCGGGGCAACCTGCCGACGGTCGAGCACGTGTGCGAAGGCGGCATGGCCATCATTCCGGCCATGGGCCGGGTCCGGATGCTGCGCTCCTGGGGCGGAATAATGGACATGAGCATGGACGGCTCGCCCATCATCGACCGCACTCCCGTTGACGGCCTGTATCTGAATGCCGGCTGGTGTTATGGAGGTTTCAAGGCAACACCCGCTTCGGGCTGGTGCTTCGCTCATCTGCTGGCCCATGAACAGGCGTACCCCGTGGCTCGCGCCTACCGCCTGGACCGTTTCGCCAGCGGCCACCTGATTGATGAAAACGGCCGCGGCGCCCAACCCAACCTGCACTGAGCCCATCTCGAGGAGGCAACATGAGAATTCCATGTCCTTTCTGCGGTGAGCGCGACATCAACGAGTTCGCGTACCTGGGCGACGCCGAATTCAAGCGCCCGGACCCCAACACGGCGGATGCGGCCGCGCGGTTTATCGAAGCGGTGTACCTGCGCGACAATCCTGCCGGACCTCACGATGAGCTGTGGTATCACACCTCCGGCTGCCGAAGCTGGCTGCGCGTCACCCGGGACACACTGACTCATGAGATCCTGCGAGTACAGTTGTAGAATGGCTGCGCCAGCGGGGTGACGCTCATTGAGTAGACGATCGTACCGACTCGGGCACGGTGGATTGATTGATCGAGCCCGGCCCCTGGCGTTTCAGTTTGACGGGCAGGCCTACACCGGCTTTGCAGGTGACACCCTCGCGTCCGCCCTCCTCGCCCGCGGTGTCAGGTTGTTCGCTCGCTCATTCAAATACCACCGGCCGCGTGGACTGTTGACCGCGGGCTGCGAGGAGCCCAATGCTCTCGTTGAGCTGCGAAGCGGAGCGCGGCGCGAGCCCAACACCCGGGCGACGGTTGCCGAGCTGTTTGAAGGTTGCGAGGCCCAAAGCCAGAATCGCTGGCCGTCACTGTCTTTCGACCTCGGCGCCGTCAACTCCCTGTTCGCGCCGATTGTCGTGGCCGGGTTCTACTACAAGACTTTCATGTGGCCGCGAAAGTTCTGGGAGAAGGTGTATGAGCCGGCCATCCGCCGGGCTGCCGGCCTCGGCCGCGCCAGCCAGGAACCCGACCCGGACCGCTACGAAAAGGCCCATCTGTTCTGCGACGTATTGATCATCGGCGCGGGGCCTGCGGGACTCGCGGCGGCGCTGACGGCCGCGCGCGGTGGCGCTCGCGTCGTGCTCTGCGATGAGGACTTCCTGCTCGGCGGGCGCTTGAACGGTGAACGTTACGAGGTCGACGGCACGAGTGGCTCACACTGGGCAGGACAGGTCGAAGCCGAGTTGTCGTCGATGAATGAGGTTCGCATCCTTCGGCGTACCACTGTGTTCGGTGCCTACGACGGTGAGTTTGGGGCAATCGAGCGAGTCTCGGACCATCTTCCCGTCCCACCTGCACATCTTCCGCGGCAACGATTGTGGAAGATTGTCGCCAGGCGAGCCATTCTGACATCCGGAGCAGTGGAACGACCCATCGTCTTCGGTGGCAATGATCGCCCGGGAGTCATGCTGGCTTCCGCGGTTCGCACCTACGTCAATCGATTCGGGGTCGCACCGGGCCGGAAGATCGCAATCTTCACAACAACCGACAGTGGTTGGAAAACGGCGTCCGACCTGTCAAAAGCCGGTGTCGAGGTCGAGGCGGTTATTGACGCACGTCGCGATGCCATTGCGCCGAAAGACATCTGTGTTGGGCGGACATGGATCGGCGCCCACGTTACAGACACGATTGGCGGGAAAGAACTGCGCGCAATTACGGTTCGCGACCGGGATGGTGCCACTGCTCGCCTGAGCGTCGACACCCTGGCCGTTTCAGGTGGCTGGAACCCCTCTATCAGTTTGACGACCCATCTGGGCCAGCGGCCCAAGTGGTCCGATATGCTTGCCGCCTTCATCCCGGGTGAGCTGCCACGCGGAATGTCAGTGGCTGGCGCCGCGACGGGCGCGCTTTCGCTGTCCGACGCACTGAAGTCGGGATCGAAAGCAGGCGCGGAGGTTGTCAGAGACATCGGACTGAAGCCCATCGAAGCCTGCAACTGGCGCACCGATGACGAGGCGGTGGCATTGACTGCGCTTTGGGTGGTGAAATCCCGGGCCAAGTCGTTCGTGGACTTCCAGAACGATGTAACGAGTGAGGATGTTGAGCTGGCCGTCAGGGAGGGATACCGGTCAGTCGAACTGTTGAAGCGCTACACAACTCTGGGGATGGCCACCGACCAGGGAAAAACCTCCAATGTGAACGGGCTGGCAATCATGGCCGCGTTGACGGAGCGCAGCATCCCCGAGGTCGGAGCAACGACCTTCCGCCCTCCGTACACACCGATTGCGATTGCCGCGATGTCAGGGGCCCATCGGGGCAAACACTCCAGCCCGACCCGATACACCGCGGGACATGCATGGGCGGTGGAGCGCGGCGCTTCCTTCGTCGCGGCGGGTGACTGGCTTCGCGCGCAATGGTTCGCCACCCCAGGAGAAACCAACTGGCTCGACACCGTCACCCGCGAAGTGAAAACTGTCCGCTCGGCCGTCGGCGTTTGTGACGTCTCGACTCTCGGCAAAATCGACGTCCAGGGGAGCGATGCCGCCACCTTCCTCGACCGTGTTTATATCAACACGTTTTCGACCCTTCCGGTTGGAAAGACCCGTTACGGCGTGATGCTGCGCGAGGATGGCTTCGTCATGGACGACGGCACGACCGCACGGCTGGCGAAGGACCGCTACATCATGTCGACGACAACAGTGAATGCCGGGAGCGTCATGCAATACCTGGAACACGCCCGTCAGGTTCTCTGGCCAACGCTCGATGTGCAGCTCGCTTCCGTCACCGAGCAGTGGTCGCAGTATTCCATTGCCGGCCCCAGATCACGTGAGGTCCTCGAACGCCTGCTGCAAGGTGCGCTGGATATTTCCAACGAAGCCTTCCCTTACATGGGCTGCGCCGAGCTCAAATGGAATGGCCGCACCGCGCGTCTGTTCCGGATCTCCTTCTCGGGTGAGCTGGCCTATGAGCTGGCCGTACCTGCCCGTTATGGAGATGCGACCATCCGCGCGATCATGGCCGCGGGTGAGCCGCTCGGAATCACACCGTACGGTCTCGAATCCCTGGGCATCATGCGCCTGGAGAAAGGCCACGTGGCCGGCGGCGAGCTCAATGGAACCGCGACGGCCGCCGACCTCGGCCTGGGTCGAATGATGTCTCCCAAAAAGGATTGCATCGGCCGGGTGTTGTCACAACGGCCCGCCCTTACGGATCCGCAGCGCGCAGTGCTCGTTGGAATCAAGCCGGTGGATCGTTGGGCACAACTGCGCGGCGGCTCTCATCTCGTAACCTCGAGAACGGACCCGACACTGGAAAACGACCAGGGTTACGTGACGTCCGCGAACTTCTCACCCATGCTCGGCCAGTGGATCGGTCTCGGCCTGCTGGTCCGTGGTCGGGAGCGGCTGGGCGAGCGCATCCGCATCTACGATCCACTACGGGGTGGTGACTTCGAAGCTGATATTGTTGACCCCGTGTTCTTTGATCCTGAAGGTGCGCGACTGCGAGCATGAGTGGCCCGACTACCTCCCCCGGCATCGTCGTTACGAGCCGGGACACTCTCGCCATCGTCCGCATTGCCGCCCGCAAAGGCCGCGCGGCCGACCTGAAACGAACGGTTCGCGAACGGTACGGCATCGAGCTTCCCGGCGGCCCCCGCCGGGTTCAATCCCCTCACCTCGCCTTCATTGGCATCGGAATGGACACCTGGCTCGCGACAACTGACCAGCAGATGGATGAATTCGAGGCGGCGCTACGCAATGTGGTGGATGAGTCTGCAACAGTGTCAGATCAGATAGGGGCCTATCACGTGTTGCGTCTGACTGGTCCCCGCGTGAGAGACGTGCTGGCGAAGCTCGTGTCACTGGACCTGCATCCGAAGGTTTTTACGGTTGACTGTGCTGCTTCGACGTCAGGTTTGCACATACCGTTGACGCTATGGCGCATCGAGGCACCCGATGCATTCGAGCTCGCCGTACCCCGCAGCTATAGTCACGACTTTGAGCACCTGCTGGCGGAGAATGCCGCCGAGTTCCATTTCGCACGCGTGAAGGAAGGTTGAGCAATGGCGGCACTGATCATTCTCGTCGTCACGATCATTGTCAGCGTCATCGGCCTCAGCTCGCCGCCGTTTATAGCGCGATGCCTCCTGATACCCTACCGGGTGTCACACGGAAGCGGATACGCAGGGCTGATCACCAGCGGCTTCGTACACGCCGATGTCGCGCACATGCTGTTCAACCTCATCACCTACTACTCGTTCGCGTTCAGGCTCGAAGCCGCGATCGGGTCGATGATGTTTGTTCTGTTGTACTTCAGCGCGATGCTGATAGGTGGGCTGGGGACCGTCTACAAACAGCGCAACAATCCGCAATACGCCTCACTCGGAGCCAGCGGTGCCGTCCTGGGCGTTCTGTTTGCCTCGCTGGTGTATTTTCCGCGGCAGTCGGTGTCGTTGCTGATTCTGCCCATCCCGATTCCGGCGCCGCTGTTTGCCGTGGGGTACCTGGCCTACAGCTGGTATTCCTCACGCACTCCGCGCGGCAACATCAATCATGATGCGCACATCTTCGGGGCGCTCACCGGCCTTGCGTTCGTGCTGGTCACGGACCCCACGGCCTTTACGGCGGCCGTGAGGTACTGGATCTGATCAGCCCTGCATGAAGATCAAGGCCGCCTTCTGCAGCGTCACCCAAACGCCCCACAAAAGTGGAATGCCCACGGGTACCCAGGCCGCGTAGACCAGCCATGTCGGGGTGGATCCAACGCTCGAGGTAGCAGCTTCCACCTGCACGCCCTCAGTCGGTTTGTCCAACGCATCGAGTTGCGCGCCGGTCATGTACAGCTTCGGCGATACCGGCTTGATCAGCAGGTTGCAGATGAAGCCGACGGCCAGCAAGCCCGCGAGCAGGTACATCGTGATGCTGTAGACCTGGGCCCGGGGCACGCCGTGGTCGAGTTGGTACTCGCGCACGTAGTTGACCAGAACGGGACCCAACACGCCGGCCGTCGACCAGGCGGTGAGCAGGCGGCCGTGAATGGCGCTGACCATCTTGTCGCCGAACAGGTCCGCCAGATACGCCGGCACCGTCGCGAAGCCACCGCCGTACATGGACAGGATGACGCAGAAGAATGCTACAAACAGCGTGAGGTCGCCATCCGAGGCGGTCCAGGGAACGGCGGCATAGAGAGTCAACCCGATCAGGAAGAACACCATGTAAGTCGCCTGGCGGCCGATCTGGTCGGACAGGGATGACCAGAACAGGCGGCCCGCGATGTTGAACAGGGACAGCAGGCCGGTGAAGCCGGCGGCAATCGCCGCTATGGCGCTCAACTGGGCCGGATTGAGTTGATCAAAGGAGGCGGTCACGCCGATGAGACGCCCTCCAAAAACTTCCTGCAGCAAAGGGGAAGCCATACCGAGGATGCCGATGCCGGCCGTGACGTTCAGCATCAGAACCGCCCACAACAGCCAGAACTGCCGTGTCTTCCACGCCACATCCACGTGCACCTGGCCCTCGCTGATCAGCTTGCTGCGGCGAGGGCCTTGCCATCCGGCCGGTTTCCAGTTCGCGGGCGGCACGCGGTATCCCAGGGCGCCGCACATCATGAACACGAAGTAACCCGCGGCGAGGACGAGGAATGCCTGCCAGACACCGACCTCACTGGGAGTGGCAAACAGCTTCATGAGCCGGTCCGCCAGCGGCGCGCCGATCATGGCGCCGCCACCGAAGCCCATGATGGCCAGACCCGTCGCCATACCGCGACGGTCCGGAAACCATTTGACCAGGGTCGAGACCGGTGAAATGTAACCTAACCCCAGGCCGATGCCACCGATCACACCTGAGCCCAGCCACAACAGCCAGATCTGGTGGATCATGACTCCGAAGGCGGAAATCACCAGGCCGCCGCACCAACAAAGAGCAGACACCACGCCGGCCTTGCGGGGCCCCACCCGCTCCAGCCAACCACCCATGATAGCTGCGGCGGAACCGAGGAATATGAAAAACAGCGTGTAGGTCCACCCCAACATGGAGATCTTCCAGTCACAGCTGGTGGCGGTGATTTCCTCCATGAATCCCATGGTTTTCGGACAAGCCACGGACGTCGTGATGCCGATTGCCTTGGAGAGCGGCAACCAGAAGACGGAAAATCCGTAGGCCATGCCGATACACAGATGGATGGCGAGCGCGGCGGGGGGTACGAGCCAGCGGCTGAAGGCCGGGCCGGCAACCGTCCGCTCCTTGGTAAAAAAGCCAGGCAACGTAGCGACAGATGACATGGGGCTCTCTCTTGGAGACGCACTGTCGAATGTCAGTGCTGTGGCGCAGGAGTCTACGGCCAAACGTCTCGGGAGCGAAGACCTTGGTCCACAAATTGAGAACCGGGCCCCGGCTCGCGCCGCGGCCCTTTGTGTCACCTGGCCGTTGTCGGTGTCGTCGAGCCCGGCGCGTAGAACCGGAAGCTCTGGTTCAAACCACCCGAGCAACTCCATTGTTGCAATGCGCCGCGGTCGGCGGTGCTCCAGTCCTCGATGTCCAGACACTTGCCACTGGTCTGGTTCATGATGGAGAAGGCTGTCGGATCGTCCGAGTCCGTTGGCACGATGGAGAAGCGCTGCGCGCCGGTGCCATTGTCCGTGTACTGCTGGACATTGGCGCCATTCGCGGTGGAGGCGCTGGTGATGTCGATCGCCTTGCCACTGTTGGAATTGAGAATCTTGTACCAGCCCGAGCCCTCGTCCATCACCATGAACGACTGGGCACCCGTGCCGTTGCAGGCATATTGCTGTACCTGGGCGCTGTTCGCAGTGGACGCCGCGTTGATGTCCACACATTTGCCGTCATACGCGGACACGATCGTGTAGGTACCGGCCGGGAACGCGCCATTGACCGGCTGAGTGCTGGTCTTGGCGGCAGCCATGATCTTATAGAACTGATAGTCGCTCGTGTTCACCCGGCTGAAGCGGTCCAGATCATTACCGGTTCCCGTCTGGTCACGCTGCAGGGCCCAATATGACAGTAATCCTACACCGTTCGCTATTGCGAACTGGGTCACGGTGCTCGCATCGGCGGGCTGGAAGCGCGTGCCATCATCGTTCTGCCCGATCATCGGCGTGATGCCGATCATCGCGTACAACTGGGCATCGGTGCGGCCGGTGAAGATCGACTTCAACTGCTTCTCGGTACCCTGCGCGCCGGCGATGGCGATACTGCCCATGGACTTGCCGCCGAGATTACCCGCGCCATAGTCCATGGTCATGATGTTGACCATCGAAACCCTGACGCCCGCCGAGTTGGCGCTCTTCAGCAGCGTGACCGCATCGCCGGGCAGGCTGCCCGTGTCCACGGGCAGGGTGAATGAAACATAGAGGTCGGGAAAGTCAGCCTGCAGACGCTTGATGACGTTGTTGCGGGTCGTATTGAGAGCCGTGTTGTCGAGTTGGCTGCCCTCGACGTCAAAGTCGAGGTTGTGGATGTTCTGCGTGGTCATCACGTTCTTGATCAAGTTGTACATGCCGGTTTCCGAGCATGCACTCTCCAGATACTGACCGTCCGCGCCACCGAAGGACAGAATCACTCTGCCGCCATTGGCGATAAACGACTTCACGTCCTGCTTCGTGCCGGAATCATTCATGATGACTTCGAGACCGCCGCCCAGCGAGCAGCCGCCGCCGGAGACACCGAAAGCCAACGTAACACCGGTCACGCCGCTGGCCCTGGCCGCGGCCAGCGAGTTGGCTTTGTAGGAATTGCTTCCGAAGCCCCATGTGTAGAAATAAGGAGCCACTTCCGTGGCGTGCGCGGCGGTTGCAGCCATCAATGCTGCACACGCCAGCAAGTTCCTGGGTTTGATCAACGAGTGACCCGACATGATGTGTTCCACTGTAAGAATGCGCATTAGCGCGGAAGGGTGCGCATTCCATCCGAACGGCGGACACTCGGCAATGTGGGAATATGGAGACGCTGTACGGGACTAACGCCCCGCTACCGCAGGGTGTCAATCAACTTCAGGTTGAAGTTGGCTGCCACTTTGCATCGGCCAGCAGATGTTGAATTCCATACGGGGAACGCTCTGTTCGCACCAGCAGCGCATCCGCTCGAGGGTCATTCACAAATCTTTCGACTCGCGGGTCCCAGGTGACCGGGCGACCGAGCTTCATGGCAATCCAGCTGACGATGCAGGCCGAGCTGCTGCGATGGGCAATCCGCGCCGGCGCGATCGGCTCCTGGCGGGAGCGAACGCACTCGAGCCAGTTCTTGTGATGCTCCTCGCTGCGGGGCAGCTGCACCTTCAACCCTTCCGGTGCCAGCAGACGCTTGTCGCTGGCATCGAGCGGCGGCAACGGCGTGGCCGAGGCACCCGGATCCGAGGCCGTCGTGGTGCCCTCCCGGGTCACCCAGATCCAACCTTCAGCGCCAATGAACTTCAGCCCGTTGGGATGTTTGTCCGACACACTGACATGCACATCGCCTGGATAGGTGAGATCAATCTGGTAGGCCCCGTGGACATTCCAGATCCTGTGCTTCGGGAAGTCGGCTTTGGCCTCGACGTGGCTCGGGCCACTCAACTCGGTATTCAACGCCCAGTGCATGGTGTCGTAATGGTGTGAGCCCCACCCCGTGATCATTCCCAGGCAGAACGACTCGTTGCGCAGCCAGCCTGGCCGGCCATAGCCCTTCTGGGGATGCACGCGTTGCTCGGTGTAGTAGACCTCGGGCGCGGTACCGAGCCAGGCATCGTATTGCAGGTTCGCGGGAACCGGCTGCCTCGGATCATCCGGGGCCGTGGGATCAATGGGCAAGCCAATCTCGACACGGCGTACCTGCCCTATGCGGCCGGAGCGGACCAACTCACACGCGAAACGGAATTGGGAAGTCGAGCGCTGTTGACTGCCGACCTGCACGATGCGCCCGGTCCTCGCGACCAGGTCACGCAGCAGGATGCCTTCCCTGACAGTCATCGTGAATGGCTTCTGGACATACACGTCCTTGCCCGCGAGAACCGCCGCCGCAACGAGCTGTGCATGCCAGTGATCGGGCGTGCTGATGACCACCGCATCGAGGTCGGGATGTTTCAACAGCTCGCGATAGTCTGAATACACCTGAATGTCAGGAACCGCGCCCCCGGCCTTCTGATAGAAGGCCGTCATCTGCTCCTTGCTGGCAGTGGCCCGGTTCGAGTCGAGATCGCAGACCGCGACATAGTCCGCCGAACCTGACTTCAACACGGCCGGCACGTCGTGCGCCTGCGCGATGCGGCCGCAGCCGATCTGCCCTATGCGCAATCGGTTGCTGGGGGCTTCGGCGCCGAACAGGCGCGCCGGCAGAATGAGGGGCGCCACCGCCGCGCTTCCAACCAACATTCGATTGAACGTGCGCCGCGAGAGCTCGCAGGCCGATTCGGACTTCCCTCGATCGCTCATGATTCCCCCTTCCATTGTCGAGCCACGGCTTCCGAAGTCATGATAGCGGTGCCAGAAGTCACCCCGCAACGGCGGGGCTGTGCTTCATTGCGCGGGGCCGAGCTCTGATTCGACGGCCGCCGTGTGCCGGCTCGTGGACAGCCACGAACCTACCAGAATCAACGTGAGCCCGGCCGCCCCGGCCCACCCGAATGGCTCATGGAGAATTCCCACGCCCAGCAGTGCCGCCACCGCCGGATTGATGTAGGTAATCACCGCAGCGCGCGCCGCGCCTGCCTGCTTGATCAGATAGAAGTAGAGTTGCAAAGCCAGCGCGGTGCAGACGACACCCAGGATGCCCACTGACACGAGCGACAGGGCACCCGGCACATGAATCGGGGCTGACCACAGAGCAACGGGCAGGAGCGCTACGGTGGCAATCGCAAGACAGACAGCCACAGCGCCCAACTCATCGGTGTTGGACAGATGTTTCTGTACGATCAATGAGGCTGATGCATACCCCAGGGTCGCGAGCAGGAGGCAACCGACACCGAGCCACGCCTCCAATCCATGCACTGACCCGATTCCCAGCAGCACCACGACGCCAACGAACCCAATGAGGAGGCCGATCACCCGACGCGTGCCGAGGGGCTCGCGTACACCGAATGCCGGCGCGAGCAGGATGAGAATCAAAGGAAGGGTGGCCACCAGGATCCCGGCCAGGGAGGAGCTGATCCAGCTCTCGCCGATGGCAATCAGCAGGAATGGCCCCACGAGCTCAGCGAAGGCGTAGCCCAGTAGCGCACCTTTGTGCTCGCCCAGGGAACGCAGCGCGCCCCGCTTCCAGGCAATCGGCAACATCACCGCCGCCCCCAGGGCAATCCGCCCCCAGGCCACGCAGGCCGGGGACAGGTCCACGAGCGCGAGCTTGATAAAAAAGTACGGCAGGCCCCACACCACCCCCAGCACTGCGAACGTCAACCACGCTTTCCAGCTCACTCCTTGCTCTCCCTTCGCCCGATGTCCCGTATTGGGTGGCCCATTCGGGTCCGCCGATGTTCCCGCAGGTCGTTTCAACCACTCAATCACAAAACGTAAGGTCCACTGACCATACCGCCAAGCACAGGCGTACACTCTCCTGCGTGGCCATCCAGATTCCGCTGGTCGCGAGAGCCCGCCGGTACGCCGGTGTCAGCCTGTTATGGGGGCTGGCCGGAAGCTGTTTCCTCGTAAATCCCGCGGCGACCCGCGCCGCCACCCCCGATCCTCCGCCCGCTGTTGGCACGGCCAGCAGCTCTCCCGAACCTCCCGAAGTGCTCGTCGAAGCGAACGAGCCGAAGTACGT
>Ga0068858_100000885_pt1 | contig 31082 bp, 22 predicted proteins | sample KBSSwiS12_FD_66589 | JGI IMG/M metagenome (GOLD analysis project Ga0068858, IMG submission 66589) | Switchgrass rhizosphere microbial communities from Kellogg Biological Station, Michigan, USA - KBS Switchgrass S1-2 | ecosystem: Host-associated > Plants > Roots > Rhizosphere > Soil ... | reverse complement strand
GACAGGCCGTAGCCCTCGACGATCGGGCAGCCGGTCTTCTCGAGCCAGAGCTTGGCGGTCGCGCTCTGCACCGCCATGCCGCCGCCGACCGAGATCACCAGGCCGCTCCAGTCGACCGTGCCGAAGTCCGGATGGTTGGCCATGGCGTTGAACAGGGTGTTCACCGCCGGGAAGCTGTGGAACTTCTCGCCCTGCAGCTGCTTGAACACCGCCGGCAGGTCGCGCGGGTTCGGGACCAGGAGGTTGGCGCCGCCCATGCGCATGGACAGCATCACGTTCGTGTTGAAGCCGAAGATGTGATAGATCGGCAGGGCGCAGATCGTCACGATCTGCTCGCCCTTGGGGATCTTCTTCAGCGCCGGCTGGTACCAGGCCTCGGCCTGCAGGATGTTGGCGACGAGGTTCTTGTGCAGCAGCACCGCGCCCTTGCTCACGCCGGTGGTGCCGCCGGTGTACTGCAGCACGGCGATGTCGTCGGGGCCGACCTGCGCCGGCCTGAACGGCTTGCCGCGCCCGGCCGAGAGCGCGTCGTTGAAGCGCACCGCGCCCGGCAGATCGAACGCCGGCACCATCTTCTTGACGTTGCGCACGACGTAGTTGGCGAGCATGCCCTTGGGAAAGCCGAGCATGTCGCCCATGGCCGCGAGCACGACCGTCTTGGTCGGCACCGCCGGCATCACCTGCGCCAGGACGCTGGCGAAGTTCTCGATGACGATGATCGCCTTGGCGCCCGAATCCTTGAGCTGGTGCTCGAGCTCGCGCGGGGTGTAGAGCGGATTGACGTTGACCACCACCAGCCCGGCGCGCAGGATCCCGGCGATCGCCACCGGGTACTGCGGCACGTTGGGCAGCATCACCGCGATCCGGTCGCCCTTGACGAAGCCCTGCGCCTGCAGCCAGGCGGCCAGCGCCGCCGAGGCTTCGTCGACCTGGCGGAAGGTGATGGCCTTGCCCATGAACTTGTAGGCGACGGCGCTGGCGTAGCGGCGGAAGCTTTCGTCGAGCAATGCCACCAGCGACGCGTACTGGGCCACGTCGATCTCGGCAGGCACGCCGGCGGGGTACTGCTTCAGCCAGGTCTTTTCCATCGCTCCACGCTCGCTCTTCCCTCGGGTGAGCGGCGATTCTGACGTCTGGCTGACAACCGGGGCCTAGGGTGTTTCGATACGCTCCCAGCCGCCGCCGAGGGCCTGGATCAAGGCGATCGCGCTCACCTGGCGGTTGACGCCGACCTGCGTCAGGGCACGCCGCGCGGAGAGGGCCGAGGCCTGCGCGGTGACGACGTCGGTGTAGCCCACCTGGCCGGCGCGATAGCGGTTGAGGATCTGCTGCTCGGTCTGGTCGGCGGCATCCGACGCCTGGCGGCGCAGCTCGGCCTGCTCGGCCAGCGAGCCCGCGCTCGCGAGCTGATCCTCCACCGCCTGGAACGCGGCCAGCACCGTCTGCCGGTAGCGGGCGATCGCCGCGTCGAGGCCGGCCTCGGCGCCCTCGACCCGGGAGCGGATTGCGCCGGCATCGAACACCGTCTGCGCCACCGAGACGCCGAGCGACCAGAGCGCGCCCGAGGCGCTCAGCAGGTCGCCGAGCCGCGACTGGCTGCTGCCGAGCGTGCCGCCGAGGGACAGGCTCGGGTAGAAGGCCGAGCGCTCGATGCCGATCTGGGCGTTGGCGACGACCACCTGGCGCTCGGCCGAGGCGATGTCGGGGCGACGCTGCAGCAGCTCCGAGGGCACGCCGAGCGGCACCGCCGGCACGGTCGGCGTCCAGGCCGCTACGGCCATGCTGAAGTCGCCCGGCGGCACGCCCACCAGGACCGCGATCGCGTGCTCGAAGCGTGCCCGGTTGGCGCGCAGGGCGGCGAGGTCGGCGCGGGTCGAGGCGAGCTGCGTCTGCGCCTGCAGCACATCGGTCTTCGGCGCGATGCCCGCGGCATAGCGGTTCTGCGTGATCTGCAGAGCCCGCTCGTAGCCTTCGATCGTCTTGCCGAGCAGGGCGACTTCGGTATCGGCCTCGCGCAGCGAGAAGTAGTCGATCGCCAGCTCGCCCTGGGCCGAGAGCTTGGCCGAGCCGAGGTCGGCGGCGCTCGCCTCGGCGCTGGCGAGCGCGCTCTCGACGCCGCGGCCGAGCTTGCCCCAGAGGTCGGGCGCCCAGTCGGCGGCGAGCGAGACCTGGAAGGCATTGACCTCGGCCTGGTCGCGGCCACCGGTGCGGCGCGCGCTCGCGTTCAGGCCGAGGGTCGGAAAGCGCGCCGCCCGCGCCTCGCGGACGATCGCCTGCGCCTGGCGATAGGCGGCCACCGCGGCGGCGACGTTCTGATTGTCGATCTCGATCCGCGCCGCGAGCCGGTTCAGCTCCTCGTCGCCGAACAGGCGCCACCATTCGCCGCGCGCGAAGGCATCGGCCGGCGCCGCCGGCAGCCAGGTCGCGCCGGCGGCGGTGGTCGCTTCCTTGTAGGCCGCGGGCACCGGCGCGGCCGGGCGCTCGTAGTCCGGGCCGACGGCGCAGGCGGCGAGCGCAACCGCGACCGCGACCGCGGTCGCCCGTTGCAGGAGCCTATTCACGAGGCCGCCTCCGCGAGCCGACCGCGCCCGGGCGGTGGCACCTCGCGCGACCTGTCTCTCCGCCGCAGCCGATCGAGCAGCACGTAGACCACCGGCGTCGTCAGCAGGGTGAGCAGCTGGCTGGCGATCAGGCCGCCGATGATCGCCACACCGAGCGGCCGGCGCAGCTCGGCGCCCTCGCCGAAGCCGATCGCCAGCGGCAGCGCCCCGAGCGCGGCCGCCAGGGTCGTCATCAGGATCGGCCTAAAGCGCAGCAGGCAGGCCTCGCGCACCGCCGCCACCGCCGACAGGCCGCGCGTGCGCTCGGCCTCGAGCGCGAAGTCGATGATCAGGATCGCGTTCTTCTTGACGATGCCCAGCAGCAGGAACACGCCGATCAGGGCGATGATCGAGAACTCCATCCGGAACAGCAGCAGCGCCAGCACCGCACCCACGCCCGCCGAGGGCAGGGTCGAGAGCACCGTCACCGGGTGCACCAGGCTCTCGTAGAGCATGCCGAGGACGATGTAGATCACGGCAATGGCGGTGATGATCAGCAGGGTCTGCTGCCCCTCCGACTGCTGCGCCGCCAACGCCGTGCCCTGGAACGAGCCGCGCACCGTCACCGGCATGCCGATGTCGGCCTCGGCCGACCGGATCGCCGCGGTCGCGTCGGCCAGGGTACTGCCCTCGGCCAGGTTGAAGGAGAGCGTCGTCGCCAGCTCGCTGTCCTGGTGGCTGATCGCCGTCGGCGTCGCCCGCTCGACGAAGCGGGCGGCCGCGGCCAGCGGCACCATCGGCGTGACGGTGTTGCTCAGGGCGTTGCCGGTCGAGGAGTCGCGCGCTCCCGGATTGGCCGGGACGGTGGCCGCCACGCCGCTGGCGGCGGCCGCGGTCGCCGCGGCATTCGCGGCCGTGATGCTGGCCGAGGTGCCGCTGCTCAGGCCCTTGGCCGGCACGTACAGGTCGGCGAGCGCATTCGGCCCCTGGGTGTAGCGCGGGTGCCATTCCATGATCACGTGGTACTGGTTCAGCTCGCCGTAGATCGTCGCCACCTGGCGCTGGCCGAAGGCGTTGTAGAGCGCCGAGTCGATCCCCGCCGAGCTGAGCCCGAGGCGCGAGGCGCTGTCGCGATCGACCTCGACCCGGGTCTCGACGCCGTTGTCCTGCTGGTCGGTATCGACGTCGGTCAGCACGTCGACCTGCTTCAACTCCTCCGCCAGCCGTGTCGCCCAGAGGCGCAGCGTCGGCAGGCTGTCGCTCTTCAGCGTGTACTGGTAGGTGGAGTTGCTCTGCCGGCCGCCGGCGCGCACGTCCTGCACCGGGTTGAGGAAGATCTGCAGGCCGGTCACCTGCGCAAGCTGCGGCCGGAGGCGGGCGATCACCGCCTGGCCGCTCTCGCTGCGCTCGGCCACCGGCTTGAGGGTGACGAACATGAAGCCGCCGCCGGCGCGGCCGCCGCCGGTGAAGCCAACGACGGTCGCGACCGCCGGGTCGCGATGGATGATGGCGACGACCTGCTTGAGCTTTTCGCCCATCGCCTGCGACGAGATGCTCTGGTCGGCGCGCAGCCCGCCCTGGAGCTGGCCGGTGTCCTGCTGCGGGAAGAAGCCCTTGGGCGCGGCGCTGAACAGGTAGACGTTGAGGCCGATCACGCAGACGAGGATGAAGAGCACCAGCCAGACGCTCGCCAGGGCCCAGTCGAGGCTCGCCTCGTACCACGAAAGCACCCGGGCGAAGCCGGCCTCGGCCCAGCGCGCGAGCCTGCCCGGCGGCCTTTTCTTCGGCCTGTCGTCGCCCGGGGGGCGGAGCAGCCAGGCGCACATCATCGGCGTGGTTGTTAGCGAGATGACGAGCGAGATCATCACCGCCGCCGAGAGCGTGATCGCGAACTCGCGGAACAGGCGCCCCACCTGGCCCTGCATGAAAAGCAGCGGGATGAACACCGCGACCAGCGAGACGCTGATCGAGAGCACGGTGAAGCCGACCTCCTTCGCGCCGAGCAGTGCCGCCTTCATCCGGTCCATGCCGGCCTCGATGTGCCGGGTGGTGTTCTCCAGGACGACGATGGCGTCGTCGACGACGAAGCCGGTGGCGACGGTCAGGGCCATCAGGCTCAGGTTGTTGAGCGAGAAGCCGAGCAGGTACATGACCGCGAACGTGCCGAGCAGCGACACGACGGTCGCCACCGCCGGCACGATGGTCGCGCGCAGGGTGCGCAGGAACACGCTCACCACCAGCACCACCAGGGCGATCGAGATCAGCAGCGTCATCTCGATCTCGTGCAGCGAGGCGCGGATCGAGTTGGTGCGGTCGGTGGCGACCTCGAGGTCGACCTCGGCCGGCAGCTGCGCGCGCAGCTCGGGCAGGAGAGCGAGCACGCCGTCGACGGTCTTGATCACGTTGGCCCCGGGCTGGCGGGTCACCAGCACGATCACCGCCGGCTTGCCGTTGAAGAGCCCGAGGGTGCGGTTGTTCTCGACGTCGTCGCTCACCTCGGCCACATCGGAAAGCCGCACCGCCGCGCCGTTGCGCCAGGCGACGACCATGGGCGCGTAGTCGGCGGCGCGGCGTGCCGGCGTCTGGGTGTAGATCTGCAGCCGCCGGTCGCCGCTCTCGACCGCGCCCTTGGGCCGATTGGCGTTCGAGGCCTGGATCGCGGCGCGCACGTCCTCGCCGCTGATGCCGTAGCGGTTGAGGGCGAAGGGCAGCAGCTCGACCCGCACCGCCGGCAGGGTGCTGCCGCCGATCTCGACGTCGCCGACGCCCTCGACCTGCGCCAGCCGCTGGCTGACGATGTTCGACACGGTGTCGTAGATCTGCCCCGGCGTCTGCGTCTGCGAGGTCAGCGCCAGGATGATCACCGGCGCATCGGACGGGTTGGCCTTGCGATAGGTCGGGTTCGAGCGCAGGGTCGCCGGCAGGTCGACGCGCGAGGCGTTGATCGCCGCCTGCACCTCGCGCGCCGCGCCGTCGATGTTGCGCGACAGGTCGAACTGCAGGCTGATGCGAGCGCTGCCGACCTGGCTCGACGAGGTCATCTCGTTGACGCCGGAGATCGTGCCGAGATGCCGCTCGAGCGGCGTCGCCACGCTCGTCGCCATCGTCTCCGGGCTGGCGCCGGGAAGCTGGGCGGTGACCGAGATCGTCGGGTAGTCGACCTGCGGCAGGGGCGAGACCGGCAGGACGAAGAACGCCCCGATGCCGGCGAGGGCGACACCGATCGTCAACAGGACGGTGGCGATCGGACGGCGAACGAAAGGGGCCGACAGGTTCACCGTTGCGCCTCTCTTCCAGTCGCGTCCGTGCTGTCGAAGCGAGGTCGGTCGGCCTCGGGCACGCGCGCGATGGTCGCCAAGCGGCGTGGTGGTCGCGGATCGGGACGGTGGGGCGCTCTGCGTAGCGAAGTATTAGGAGGAGAGCCGCGGCGCAGCCGCGGATCGGGGGACATGAGCGGAGCAGAGCGCCGCGCCGGCCCGATCCATCCTGCCTCGAGGGTTCTCACGACGCACCCCGTTCGGCGGCAACGGAAGGTGAAGGTCGCGGCGGCTGCTTGCGAAAGCGGCGGCCGAGCTTGTCGAAGGCGAGGTAGATGACCGGGGTGGTGTAGAGGGTGAGGAGCTGGCTGACGATCAGGCCGCCGAAGATCGAGAGGCCGAGCGGCCGGCGCAGCTCGTGGCCTTCGCCCCAGCCGAGCATCAGCGGCAGGGCGGCGAAGAGCGCCGCCAGCGTCGTCATCAGGATCGGCCGGAAGCGCAGCAGCGCCGCCTGGTGGATGGCATCGCGCGGGGCGCGGCCTTCTTCGCGCTCGGCCTGGATCGCGAAGTCGATCATCATGATCGCGTTCTTCTTGACGATGCCGATCAGGAGAATGATGCCGATGATGCCGATCACGCCCAGGCCGTTGCCGCTGATCAGGAGCGCGAGCAGCGCGCCGAGACCGGCCGAGGGCAGGGTCGAGAGGATCGTCAGCGGATGCACGTAGCTCTCGTAGAGCACGCCGAGGACGATGTAGACGCAGATCACCGCCGCCAGGATCAGCCAGAGCTGGTTCGAGAGCGACCGCTCGTAGGCGCCGGAGGCGCCGAGGAAGGTGATCTGCACCGACTTCGGCAGGTCGATCTCGGCGGCCGACTCGCGGATCGAATCGACCGCGGCGCCGAGCGAGACGCCGGCGCCGACGTCGAAGCCGATGGTCGAGGCCGGGTACTGGGCGACGTGCGTGATCTGCAGCGGCGCGCGCCGCTCGGTGATGGTGGCGATCGCCTCGAGCGGCGTCGGCTCGCCGGAAGCGGTGCGCAGGTTGAGCTTGCCCAGCGATTCGGCGGTGCCGAGCAGGCCCGGCTGCGCCTCGAGGATGACGCGGTACTGGTTGGTCTCGGTGAAGATGGTCGAGACGATCCGCTGGCCGAAGGCGCTGTACAGGCCGTCGTCGATCGCGCTCGCGGTCACGCCGAGGCGCGCCGCGGTGTCGCGGTCGATGTCGATGAAGGCCGCCAGGCCCTGGGCGCCGGCGTCGCTGGTGACGTTGCGCAGCTCGCCGTGCTTGCGCATCTCGGCCACCAGCTTCGTGACCCACTCGGTCACCGTGGCGGTGTCGGCGCCTTCGAGCGAGACCCGGAATTCGGTCGGGCCGGTCTCGGCGTCGATCGTCAGGTCCTGGGTCGGCTGCAGGTAGAGCGTGACGCCGGGGACGCCGCGCACCGCCTCCTGCAGCCGGGCCATGAGGGCGTCCTGGGTGCCGTGATCGCGGTTGAAGTCGATCAGCAGCCGCCCGGTGTGCAGCATGGTGTTGTTGGCGGCGTCGACGCCGATGAAGGAACTCAGGTTCTCCACCGCCGGGTCGGCGAGGATCTTCTGCGCCGTCGCCTGCTGCAGCTCGGACATGCGCGCGTACGAGACGTCCTCGGCGGTGACGATGCGCGCCTGCAGCTGGCCGGTGTCCTGGGTCGGGAACAGGCCCTTGGGAATGAACAGGTAGAGCAGCACCGTCAGCACCAGGGTCGCCATCGCCACCACGAGCGTCAGGCCCTGGTGGTCGATGACCCAGGCGAGGCTGCGGTCGTAGCGGTGGACCACGCCCTCGAAGCCGCGCTTGAAGCGCGCGGGGAGGCCGCTCGCCTTGGCGTCCTCGTCGTCCTTCACCTTGAGCCAGCGCGCCGACATCATCGGCACCAGCGTCAGCGAGACCACGGCCGAGATCAGGATCGTGATCGCCAGCGTAACCGCGAATTCGCGGAAGAGGCGCCCGACGACGTCGCCCATGAAGAGCAGCGGGATCAGCACCGCGATCAGCGAGACGGTGAGCGAGATGATCGTGAAGCCGATCTCGGACGCGCCGGCGAGCGCCGCCTCGAGCACCAGGCGCTGCTTGCCCGGCGGCAGCGACTCGGCCTCGGCGCCGCTCAGCGTCTCGGGCTTGAGCTCCTCGGCCGCCTGCGCCTGTGCCTCGCGATCGGCAGCCGAGGCCTTGCTGGCACCTTCCTTCGCCATCTCGAGATGGCGCGAGATGTTCTCGATCATGACGATCGCATCGTCGACGACGAAGCCGGTGGCGATCGTCAGCGCCATCAGGCTCAGGTTGTTGAGGCTGTAGCCGAGCAGGTACATCGCGCCGAAGCTGCCAATCAGCGAGATCGGCACCGCCAGGCTGGCGATCAGGGTCGCGCGCGGGCTGCCGAGGAAGGCGAAGATCACCAGCACCACCATCACCACCGCCAGCACCAGCTCGATCTCGACATGCTCGACCGAGGCGCGGATGCCCTTGGTGCGGTCGGCCAGCACCTCGACCCTGAGGTTCGCCGGCAAGGACGCCTGCAGGTCGGGCAGCTGGCGCTTGATCGCGTCGACGGTGGCGATGACGTTCGCGCCCGGCTGGCGCTGGACATTGAGGATGATCGCCGGCCTGAGCTCGCCCTTGCTGCCGGCCCAGGCGCCGAGCCGGTTGTTCTCGGCGCTCTCCACCACCCGGGCGACGTCGATCAGCCGCACCGGCGCGCCGTTCTTGTAGGCGACGATCAGCTTGCGATAGTCGTCGGCGGTGAGCAGCTGGTCGTTGGCGTTGATCGAGTAGGAGCGCTTCGGCCCGTCGAAGCTGCCCTTGGCGCTGTTGGCGTTGGCCGCGGCGATCGCGGTGCGCAAGGTGTCGATGCCGATGCCCCATTGCGCCAGGGCCTGGGTGTCGGCCTGGATCCGCACGGCCGGCCGCTGGCCGCCGGCGAGGGTCACCAGGCCGACGCCGCTCACCTGGCTGATCTTCTGCGCCAGCCGGGTGTTGACCAGGTTCTGCACCTCGGTCAGCGGCATCGTGTCGGAGCTGATCGCCAATGTCAGCACCGGCGCGTCGGCAGGGTTCACCTTGGCGTAGACCGGCGGCGCCGGCAGGTCGGCCGGCAGGAGCGAGCCGCCGGCATTGATCGCCGCCTGCACTTCCTGCTCGGCGACGTCGAGCGTCTGGCCGAGGGTGAATTGCAGGGTGATGATCGAGACGCCGGCGGCGCTGGTCGAGCTCATCCGCTCGAGGCCGGCCATCTGCCCGAACTGGCGCTCCAGCGGCGCGGTCACCGTGTTGCCCATCACCTCGGGGCTGGCCCCCGGGTAGAGGGTCTGCACCTGGATCGTCGGGTAGTCGACCTGCGGCAGGGCCGACAGCGGCAGGAAGCGAAAGCCGACCAGGCCGGCAAGAACGATCGCCACCATCAGCAGCGAGGTCGCCACCGGACGGAGGATGAACGGCCGCGACGGACTCATGGCCGCCGGCCCCCGGCCCGTGGACGCTCAGCCGCCATCGGCGCTCTGCCGCCGCTGCCGGGCGCCCGAAGCCGCACCCGAAGCCGCGCCGGACGCGCCGCGGCGGCCGCCGAACGCGCCCGAGGCGCCGGAGGCGCCCGAAGCCGCCCGTTCGCTCGCCAGCTGCACCCGCGCGCCTTCGCGCAGCCGGTCGCCGCCTTCGGTGACGACCCGCTCCCCGGCCTCGAGGCCGCGGGTGACGGCGATCACGTCGCTGGTGGAGAGGCCGCGCTGCACCGGCCGGACCGAGACGGTGCGGTCGGCCTTGAGCACGTAGACGAAATCGCCGTTCGGCCCGGTGCGCATCGCCGTCACCGGGACGACGACCGCGCCGTCGACCGAGCGCAGCAGCAGCCGGACGTTGACGAACTGGTTCGGGAACAGACTGTTCGCCGCATTGGCGAAGCGCGCTTTCGCCTTGACCGTGCCGGTCTGGACGTCGATCTGATTGTCGAGGGTGGAGAAGGTGCCGTCGTCGAGCTTGCGGGTGCGGGTGCGGTCCCAGGCGGCGACCGCGAGCGGGGCGCCGCGGCCGACGCTCGCCTGGATCTCGGGCACGCGGTCCTGCGGCACCGAGAACTCGACGTCGATCGGATTGAGCTGGGTGATGACCGCGACGCCGGCGGCGTCGCCGGCGCCGATGTAGTTGCCCACGTCGATCGGCCGCAGCCCGACCCGCCCTGCCACCGGCGCGACGATGCGAGCGTAGGCGAGGTTGAGCCGAGCGGTGTTTTCGTTCGCCCGGTCGGTGACCAGGGCCGCCTCGAGCTGCTTGACCGCGGCGGCCTGGGTGTCGACGTCCTGGCGGGCGATCGAATCCTGGCCGAGCAGGGTCTGGTAGCGCTGCAGCTGCAGCCGGCCGTTCTCGAGCATGGCCTCGTCGCGCATGCGCGCGCCGATCGCCTGCTGCAGAGTGGCCTCGAACGGGCGCGGATCGATGGTCGCGAGCAGTTGGCCCTTCTTCACCATCTGCCCTTCGGTGAAGGCGATCTGGGTCAGTACCCCCGAGACCTGGGGCCGCACTGTCACCGTCACCGAGGGTACGACGGTGCCGAGCGCCTCCAGCACCACCGGCAGGTCGGCCCGGACCGCGGTGGCGACGCCGACGGTGCTCGCGCCGAATCGGCTGCCGCGGCCCGTACCGCCGGGTCCACCCGGGGCCGCGAGGTCCGGGCCGGCGGCGCCCGACGCACCCGAGCCGGCGGCCAGGGCGGCGAACGGCCCGCCCGCCGGGGCGGCCGGGCGGTGCGTCAGGTACCAGGCGAGCGCGCCCAGGGCGATCAGCGCCAGGATCGCGACCACCGCGCCGAGCCAGCGCCGCCGGGGCGGCACGACACGGACGTCGGCAGGGGAAGGATCGTCGGGCGGATCGGATCGCATGCGGGGCCTGGCAAGGGGAAGCCGGGAAGGCTATCAAGACGGGGCCGGCCGCGCCGCGCCGGACGGATCGCCGGTCGGCGAGCAAACGGCATGCTCAAAAAGCAAGCGCCCCCTCGTAGAAGGGGTCGGCGACGTGGGAGAAGCGATGTTGACGCCGGCTTTTGGAGGAAACTATTCTTTACCGTCCGGTCGAGGCCTTCACGCCGCATTGACCTCACGTTTGCGGAAAGAGAGGAAACCTCCATGACCGATCGCCTTGCCGGCAAGACCGCCTTCATCACCGCTGCCGGCCAGGGCATCGGCCGCGCCACCGCCGAGGCCTTCGTTCGCGAAGGGGCGCGGGTCATCGCCACCGACATCAACGAGGCGCTGCTCGCGGAGTTGCAGAAGGCCACCGGCTGCAGCACTCGCTGCCTCGACGTCACCGACCGCGGCGCCGTCCTCACCGCGGCTTCCGAAGCCCTCGGCCAGGGACGGATCGACATCCTCTTCAACGGCGCCGGCTACGTGCACGCCGGCACCATCCTCGATTGCGACGAGGTCGCGTTCGACTTCTCGTTCGATCTCAACGTGCGCTCGATGTACCGGCTGATCCGCGCCTTCCTGCCGTCGATGCTCGAGTTGGGCGGCGGCTCGATCATCAACGTCGCCTCGGTCGCCGGCAGCATCAAGGGCGCACCCAACCGCTTCGTCTACGGCGCCACCAAGGCGGCGGTGATCGGCCTCACCAAGTCGATCGCCGCCGACTTCATCACCCAGGGAATCCGCTGCAACGCGATCTGCCCCGGCACGGTCGAGTCGCCGTCGCTGCGCGAGCGGATCGCGGCCCAGGCCAAGGCCAGCGGCCAGAGCGAAGCCCAAGTGCACGCGGCGTTCGTCGCCCGCCAGCCGATGGGCCGGGTCGGCCGCACGGAGGAGATCGCCGCGCTCGCGGTCTACCTCGCGAGCGACGAATCCGGCTTCACCACCGGCACGGCGCAGGTCATCGACGGCGGATGGTCGAATTAGACTGTCCTCATTCCCTTCCCTCACGAAAGCACGTCAATGAAGCTGATGCGATACGGCGCCAAGGGCGCAGAAAAGCCCGCCCTCGTCGATGCGAGCGGGACCGTCCGCGACCTCTCGGGCGTGATTCCGGACATCACCGCCGAGACGATGAAGCCGGAGAACCTGCGCCGCCTCGCCGAGCTCGACCCGAAGAAGCTGCCGGCGGTCGCCAACCCGGGACGGATCGCGCCGCCGTGGAGCGGCATGGGCAAGTTCATCTGCATCGGCCTCAACTACTCCGACCATGCCGCCGAGACCGGCTCGCCGATCCCGAAGGAGCCGATCATCTTCAGCAAGCCGACCAGCGCCGTGGTCGGCTGCAACGACCCGGTGGTGCTGCCCCGGGATTCGGTCAAGACCGACTGGGAGGTCGAGCTCGGCGTCGTCATCGGCACCAAGGCGCGCTATGTCGAGAAGGCCGACGCGCTGAAGTACGTCGCCGGCTACTGCGTCGTCAACGACGTCTCCGAGCGCGAATACCAGCTCGAGCGCGGCGGCACCTGGGACAAGGGCAAGGGCTGCGATACCTTCGGCCCGGTCGGCCCGTGGATGGTCACCGGCGACGAGATCGCCGATCCGCAGGCGCTGGCGATGTGGCTCGAGGTCAACGGCAAGCGGATGCAGAACGGCAGCACCGCGACGATGATCTTCGGCGTCGCCGAGCTGGTGGCCTATTGCAGCCGCTTCACCACCCTCTGGCCCGGCGACCTCATCACCACCGGCACGCCACCCGGGGTGGCGCTCGGCATGAAGCCGACGCCGATCTATCTCAAGGCCGGCGACGAGATGAAGCTCGGCATCGCCGGCCTCGGCGAGCAGAAGCAGAAGGTCTACGCCTGGGATCCGAAGCTCATCGACGAGTGAGCCCACCATGAACGACCGGCTGAATCCGGCGGCCGCGCAGAGCGGCCTCGTCATCCGCATCCATCCCAACGACGACGTCGTCATCGCCCGCCAACAGCTCGTCGGCGGGACGCGGATCGAGAGCGAAGGGATCACCGTCGCGGGGCTGATCCCGCCGGGGCACAAGGTCGCGACCCGGGCGATTGCCGCCGGCGAGCCGGTGCGCCGCTACGACCAGATCATCGGCAGCGCCAAGGTGGCGATCGCGCCGGGCCAGCACGTGCACACGCACAACCTCGAGTTCTCGAGCTTCGCCCGCGACTACGCCGCCACCCGCGGCGCGAAGCCCACCGCCTACGTCGACACGCCGGCCACCTTCGACGGCATCGTCCGCGCCGATGGCCGCATCGCCACGCGCAACTACATCGGCATCCTGACCTCGGTGAATTGCTCGGCGACCGTGGCCCGCGCGATCGCCGACCACTTCCGCCGCGACACCAACCCGAAGGCGCTGGAGCGCTTCCCGAATGTCGACGGCGTGATCGCCCTGACGCACGGCGCCGGCTGCGCCACCGACAGCGCCGGCGAACCCTTGCAGGTGCTGCGCCGGACCCTCGGCGGCTATGCGCGGCATCCGAACTTCGCCTCGGTGATGGTGGTCGGCCTCGGCTGCGAGACCAACCAGATCAACGGCATGCTCGAGCAGGAGAGCCTGGCCACCGGCGCCCAACTCCACGCCTTCAACATCCAGGAGACCGGCGGCACGAGGAAGACGGTGGCGCACGGCATCGAGCTGGTCGAGTGGCTGCTCGAGGAAGCGAACCGGGTCGAGCGCACGCCGGTGTCGGCGAGCCACATCACCGTCGGCCTGCAATGCGGCGGCTCCGACGGCTACTCCGGCATCAGCGCCAACCCGGCGCTCGGCGCCGCGGTCGACCGGCTGGTGCGCCACGGCGGCACCGCCATCCTTTCCGAGACGCCCGAGATCTACGGCGGCGAGCACCTGCTGACCCGGCGCGCGGTGTCGCAGGCGGTGGCCGACAAGCTGGTCGAGCGGATCCGCTGGTGGGAGCGCTACACGGCGAAGAACGACCAGGAGATGGACAACAACCCGTCCGCCGGCAACAAGGCCGGCGGGCTCACGACCATCCTCGAGAAGAGCCTGGGCGCGATCGCCAAGAGCGGCACCACCAACCTGGTCGACGTGTTCGAGTACGCCCAGCCGGTCACGGCCAAGGGCCTGGTGTTCATGGACACGCCCGGCTACGACCCGGTCTCGGCGACCGGCCAGGTCGCGGGCGGCGCCAACCTGATCTGCTTCACCACCGGCCGCGGCTCGGCCTACGGCTGCGCGCCCTCGCCTTCGCTCAAGCTCTCGACCAACACCGCGCTCTGGGTCAAGCAGGAAGACGACATCGACATCAACTGCGGCGACGTCGTCGACGGCAGCGCCTCGATCGACGAGATGGGCGAGCGCATCTTTCGCCTCATGCTGGACACCGCCTCCGGCCGCAAGACCAAGAGCGAGGTCCACGGCTACGGGCAGAACGAGTTCGTGCCCTGGGCGCTCGGCGCCGTGATGTAGCGAAAGGGAAAAGCGGCGACGGCACCTGCGTGCCGCCGCCCAAGCCCCTCGTTCAGCGAAAGCCGCCCGCGACCGCGATCCGCTCTCCGGTGATCCAGCCGGCGGCGTCCGACGCGAGGAACACCGCGACCCGGGCGATGTCGTCGGGCTGGCCGAGGCGGCCGAGCGGCGTGCCGGCGACCATCTGCTTCTCGAAGTCGCTGCCGATCACGCCGGCGGCATGCGTGCCTTCGGTCTCGACCCCGCCCGGCGCGATCGTGTTGACGCGGATCTTCCTCGCCGCCAGCTCGACCGCGTGGTTGCGGCCGATGGCGTCGAGCGCGTTCTTGGTCGCGGCGTAGACGGTGGCGTTGGGCATCGCGTGCTCGCTCGCCACCGAGCCGATGTTGATGACGCTGCCGCCCTTGTCGCCGAAGCGCTTGACCGCCTCCTGGGTGGCGAGGATCGGGCCGAGCACGTTGGTGTCGAACTGGCGCCGGTACTCGGCCTCGGTCACGTCCTCGAGCGGTGCGAACTGGTAGACGCCGGCGTTGTTCACCAGGATGTCGAGCCGGCCGTAGGCCTCGTCGGCTTCCGCGAACATCTGCTTCACGTCGGCCGCCTTCGACACGTCGCCCTGCACCGCGACGGCCTGGCCTCCGGCCTTCTCGATCTCGGCGACGACCGTGTCCGCGCCCGCCTTGCTCGTTGCGTAGTTGACGACGACCGAGGCACCTTCGGCCGCGAGGCCGCGGGCGATGGCCGCGCCGATGCCCTTGGACGCCCCGGTGACGATGGCGACCTTGCCTTGCAACGATCCGCTCATGGCGAACCCTCCTTGAATCTCCCTGTCGGTTTGACAGTTCGACAAGTGTCTAACTAACGGCGAGACCTTTAGGCGGGTGGGGACATGGATCGCCTAGAGGTCGGCGAGACGCCGGAGGTAGGCCTTGAGCACGTCTCGGCGCAGCGCCAGGTTCATGAACTTGCCCTCGCGCGTGATCTCCACCAGGCCCGCGGTCTCGAGCTCCTTGATGTGATGCGACATCGTCGCCGCGCTGACCTCGTGCGTCTCGTGCAGGGCGCTGCAGGCGCAGGCCTCGCCGGACTCGCCGATCTGCTTCAGGATCTGGTAGCGCCGCGGCTCGGCCAGGGCGCGGGCGATGCGCGCGAACTGGCGTTCGGAGAGCGGCTCTTCCTTGCGCGCGACCATCGTGTCGCAATTGTCCTACGCAGCCGGGGCGGGTCGTCCGGAGGACCGGCCATTCCCATCCGGCTACCTTGACTGCTTCGAGTCACTGCAAGAGGATCGACATGGCCAAGAACACCGGCAAGGGCTCGCGCACCGGATCCGTCCGGGAGCGCACCCAGGTGCAGAACCCGGTCACCGGCGACTTCGTCAAGCGCGACGACAGCGGGGACGGCAAGGGTCGCTTCATGGACGTCAAGCAGGACGGCGGCAAGTTCAAGGGCGTGGCGACGGAGCCGGACGGCCGTCGCAGCGCGAAGTAGGTCGGGCGTCGGCGCGATGGACACGTCGGCCGCGCCGACCTGCCCGCACTGCGGCTTCCGGGTCTACAACCGGCGCTTTCCGAACTGCGAGTCCTGTGGCGCGGCCCTGCCGGAAACGCTGGTCTATTCGCCGCTCGAGCGCTTCGCCCTGCAGAGGGCAGAAGAGGAGCGCTCGCTCGAGAGGGCGCGCCGCAGCGTGGCCGAGGACGTCTCAATCACGACGCCGGGCTCACTCGACGACGCGCTGCTCAGGGCGGCCATGGACCTGACCGAGCGCTGAGACCCAGCTCGGTGCGCCCGCTCAGGGCTTGACGAACTTCAGCACGAACTCGTCCTTCGGCTGCGCCGGCTCGGGCGTCTCGCGGTCGCGCGGGTCGTTCGGGTTGCGCAGGAAGGTGGCGGCGGCGAGCAGGCGAAAGCCGGCGCGCTCGACCTCTTCCTTCACGAATGCCTCCTCGACCCGGTGCAGGGTGCCCGACTCCGAGATGCCGGTGCCGGGCCGGCCCGAATGGTCGGCGACGACGTAGACGCCGCCGGTCTTGAGCGCTGCGAACACCGCCCGGTTCATCCGCTCGCGGTCGACGCCCATGGCGCCCAGGTCGTGGTAGTTGAACATGATGGTCACGACGTCCACGCCGCGCGAGGCCACCTCGGCCGGCGCCGGGGTCTCGAACGGCTGGGCGACGACGGTCGCGTTCGAAAGCGCCGGCCTGGCCATGCGCGCCGTCAGCCCGGCCGAAGGCGCGCGCGGCACCTGCGCATAGACCCGGCCGCCCGGATCCACGGTGCGCGCCAGCAGCTCGGTGGTGTAGCCGCCGCCGGCCATGAGATCGAGCGCCACCATGCCCTGGCGAACGCCGATGAAGCTGAGCATCTGCTCGGGCTTGCGCCGGACGTCGTTGCTCCGGTCGGCGGCGCTGCGGTCGGGGCTGGCGACGATCGCGGCGAGCCGCTCCTGCCAGTACACCGCGGCGGCGTCGGGCTTGCTGGCGCAGGCCGTCAGCCCGGCAAGCACGACGAGCGCCGGTGCCAGGCGGCGGAAGAAGGCCCGGCTTCCAGGCGGCATCGAACTCATTTCTCGTCTCCCCTTGTTGTCGAGTCAGGGCGCCTGCGTCAGCCGCCGCGCCATCGCCATGATCGCCTTCATCTGCGGCGCCGACTTGTGAGCATAGTTCGGCCCGGTGTAGCCCCACCAGTCCCAGCACCCGTACTCGTTGTCCGGGGTCGACGAGGTGTCGACCTGCGGATAGAGCACGAGCAGCCGGTTGTGGTCGGCCCAGGCGTTGTAGCCCGAGCCGGTGACGAACCGGTCGCCGACCGACTGCGCCGATTGCAGGCAGCCATGCAGGGCGATGTGCACCCGGCAGTGCGCATTCGCCGCCGCGCAGGCCGCCGGCACATAGACGAAGCCGGTCTCGGCCATGCCGGTGCTCGCCGGCGCGTACGGGCGCTGCGCGAATTCCACCACCTTCCCCGTGGGCGCGGCCTCGCGCTGCTGCAGGGGGCTGCCGTACAGATGCCGCAGGATCGCCTCGGCCTGGTCGTAATCCTTGCCACCCACGCTGCAGTGGCTGAGGTAGGGCGTGGCGTTGGCGCCGCAGTCGTTGGCCGCACCGGGCGCGATCAGCGCATGCCCGGCCGGCAGGTCGTGGACATCGCTGAGCCGGGCCGCGCCGACGCCGAGCCGCCTGAAGAACTCGACCGTCGCGGCCACGGCCGGCGGCCGGACGACGCTGTCCTCGGTGCCGCTGAAGACGTAGATCGGCCGCGCCGCCAGGTGCGTCAGCGGATCGATCGCTCCGGAAGCGGCGAAGGCCCGGGCGTAGCCGACCATGACCGAAGGACTGGGCGGAAAGAACGCCACCTGCCCCATGCAGATGCCGCGGAAATAGGCGTTGCCGATGGCGCAGTAGTAGGGGCCGCCGGCGACGATGCCGGCGCCGGCGATCGAGGCCGAGTAGGCGACCTGGAGCTGCACCGCCATGAAGGCGCCCGCGGACAGGCCCGACACCGTCGTCTTGCCGACCGCGGCGCCGTACGCCTTCAGCGCCGGCGGCGCCGCCGCGGCGACGGTGCAGGCGCTTGCCGCCAGCGCGAATGCGGCCAGAACGCTGCGGCCGAGGTCAGCGATGCGCATCATCGAGCGTCCTCCCTAATCGACACGGTAGCCCATCGGTGACTTACTCGCTCCATGACCGACTCCCACGACAAGCCCACCCCGCCCGCCCGCCGCCGCTCCGCCGCCAGCCTGCGCAGCGCCCGCTGGTTCGCGCCCGACGACCTGCGCGCCTTCGGCCACCGCTCGCGCCTGATGCAGATGGGCTACGCCCCCGAAGACTGGGCCGGCCGCCCGGTGATCGGCATCCTCAACACCTGGTCCGACATCAACCCCTGCCACGCCCACTTCAAGCAGCGGGTCGAGGACGTGAAGCGCGGCGTGCTCCAGGCGGGCGGATTCCCGCTGGAGCTGCCGGCCCATTCGGTCGCCGAGACCTTCGTCAAGCCGACCACCATGCTCTATCGCAACTTCCTTGCCATGGAGGCCGAGGAGCTGCTGCGAGCGCATCCGCTCGACGGCGCCGTGCTCATGGGCGGCTGCGACAAGAGCACGCCGGCGCTCCTGATGGGCGCGATCAGCGCCGGCTACCCCTGCATCTACCTGCCGGCGGGGCCGATGCTGCGCGGCAACTGGCAGGGCAAGGTGCTCGGCTCGGGCTCGGACGCGTGGAAGTTCTGGGACGAGCGCCGCGCCGGCAAGCTGACGAAGACCGAGTGGATCGGCGTCGAGGGCGGCATCGCCCGCAGCCACGGCACCTGCATGACCATGGGCACGGCCAGCACCATGACGGCGATCGCCGAGGCGATCGGCCTCACGCTCCCCGGGGCCTCGTCGATCCCCGCGGCCGACATCGGCCATGCCCGCATGTCGGCCGAGTGCGGCCGGCGCATCGTCGACATGGTCTGGGACGACCTGACGCCGGCGAAAATCCTGAGCCGCGCCTCGTTCGAGAACGCGATCGTCGTCGCCATGGCGATGGGCTGCTCGACCAACGCCATCATCCATCTCGTGGCGATGGCGCGGCGCGCCGGCTTCGACATCGGCCTCGACGATTTCGACCGCGCCAGCCGGGTGGTGCCGGTGATCGCCAACATCCGGCCGAGCGGCGACACCTACCTGATGGAGGACTTCTTCTACGCCGGCGGCCTGCCGGCGCTGATGAGCCGACTCGAAGGCCACCTGAAGCCGGACGCGCTCACCGTCACCGGCCGGAGCCTGGGCGAGAACATCGCCGGCGCCAGGGTGTTCGACGACGACGTGATCCGCAGCGTCGCGACCGCCATCTACGCCGAAGGCGCGCTCGCGGTGCTGCGCGGCAACCTCGCGCCCTCGGGCTGCGTCATCAAGCCGAGCGCCTGCGCGCCCGAGCTGCTGCGCCACACCGGGCCGGCGATCGTCTTCGACGACTATCCGGCGATGAAGGCCGCGGTCGACGACGAGGGCCTCGACGTCACCGCCGCGCACGTGCTGGTGCTGCGCAACGCCGGCCCGCAGGGCGGCCCCGGCATGCCCGAGTGGGGCATGCTGCCGATCCCGAAGAAGCTGCTGAAGGAGGGCGTGCGCGACATGGTGCGGATCAGCGATGCGCGCATGAGCGGCACCAGCTACGGCGCCTGCATCCTGCACGTCGCGCCCGAGTCGTTCGTCGGCGGCCCGCTGGCGCTGGTGAAGACCGGCGACCTGATCTCGATCGACGTCGCGTCACGGCGCATCCATCTCGAGGTCAGCGAGGCGGAGCTGGCAACGCGGCGCGCCGCCTGGACCCCGCCGCCGCCGCGCTACGAGCGCGGCTACGGCTGGATGTTCTCCAAGCACATCCGCCAGGCCGACGAAGGCTGCGACTTCGATTTCCTCGAGACCTCGTTCGGCGCGCCGGTCGCCGAGCCGAGCATCTTCTGAGGCGCGGCTAGCCCGCCTCGGGCGCGGTCTCGGCGGCGCTCGTTGCCGGCACCGGGCGTTCCTCGCGGCCGTCGCCGTGGCGGGCGAAGCGCGCCGGGTCACGGCCGTGCACCGGGGCGCTGTCCTGCCACGGCCAGCCGCCGAATTGCGTGCGCCGGAAGTCGGCGAAAGTCGCGGCGATCTCGGCCGGCGTGTTCATGACGAACGGCCCCTGCTGCACCACCGGCTCGCCGATCGGCCGGCCTTGCAGCAGCAGGAACTCGGCGACCGCCGCGCCGGCGTTCACCAGCTCGACCGCGGCGCCGGCGCGCAGCTCGATCGCAGCATGGCCCTTCACCTCGCGGGCCGCAACGCGCACGGCATCGCCCTTGAAGAAATAGAGCATCCGCCGGGTCGCGGCACCGGCCGCGGCGGGCAGGGTCCAGCGCGCCCCCGGCGCCATCCGGATCGTCCAGATCGCCAGGTCGGCGTCGGGCTCGGCGGCCCACGAATCGGGCGGCAGCGGCGCGACACCGGCCGACTCGATCCGCCCGGCGATGCAGGCGACCTCGGTCGTCCGGCCGGCTTCGTCCTGCACCGCCAGGTGCGGAATCGCCTCCGACCAGAGCATGGTGAAGTGCGGCGCGGCCATCTTGCTCTTCGCCGGCAGGTTGAGCCAGATCTGGAACAGCTCGAGCGGATTCGGCGCCGAAGGATCGAGCAATGGGAACATCTCGGCGTGGACGATGCCCTTGCCGGCGGTCAGCCACTGCACGTCGCCGCCGCCGAAGCGGGCGGTCGCGCCGAGCGAATCGGAATGGTCGATCAGGCCCTTGCGGACGATCGTCACGGTCTCGAAGCCGCGGTGCGGGTGGCCTGGGAAGCCCGGCACCTCGCGGCCGTGGTACATGCTCCAGCCGTCCTTGCGGCTGAAGTCCTGGCCGAGGTCGCGGCCGGCCAGCGGCGCGTCCGGGCCGAGCCGGGCATTGCCCTTCGGATAGGCGTCGTCGTGGTGGACGCAGAACAGGAACGGGTCGATCGTCTCCCACGGGAAGCCGAGCGGCTGGACGCGGACGATGGCGGGGTCGACGGTGCTCATGGCGCTCCTTCTCAATCCTCGCAAATGCGGGCGACCCGGCGGCATTCAACGTGCGGGCCCGGCCAAGCGCGCCTACACTCGCCGCCCCACTCCGAAAGACGCGCATGAGCTCGACCGACGCCCGCACCGCCCTGCAACTGCGCTCGCTGGTCAAGCCGAGCGGCGAGCTCGAAGTGTCGCTCGCAGAGATGCCGATTCCCGAGCCCGGGCCGGGCGAGGTGCTGGTTCGGCTCGAGGCGGCGCCGGTCAATCCTTCCGACCTCGGCCTGCTGTTCGGGGCCGCCGACATGACCAAGGCGGTCGCCTCGGGATCGCGCGAGCGGCCGGTCGTCACCGCGCCCATCTCCGAGGGCGCGATGAAGGCGATGGCGCCGCGGGTCGGCGCCTCGATGCCGGTCGGCAACGAAGGCGCCGGCGTGGTCGTCGCCGCGGGCAGTTCGCCCACGGCGCAGGCACTGCTCGGCAAGACCGTCGCCGTGCTCGGCGGCGCGATGTATGCGCAGTACCGGGCGCTGCCGGCGGAGCAGTGCCTGCTGCTGCCGGGGGGGGCGACGCCGGCCGACGGCGCCTCCTCGTTCGTCAACCCGCTGACCGCGCTCGGCATGGTCGAGACGATGCGGCGCGAGGGCCACAGCGCGCTCGTGCACACCGCCGCCGCCTCGAACCTCGGGCAAATGCTCAACCGCATCTGCATCGCCGACGGCGTGAAGCTGGTCAACATCGTGCGCAAGCCCGAGCAGGCGGCGCTGCTGCGGGCGATCGGCGCCACCTGGATCTGCGACGCGAGCGCACCCGGCTTCCTGAGCGACCTGACCGAGGCGCTGGCCGCGACCGGCGCGACCCTCGCCTTCGACGCGATCGGCGGCGGCAAGCTCGCCGGCCAGATCCTGTCGTGCATGGAAGCGGCGCTCAACCGCAATGCCAAGGAATACAGCCGCTACGGCTCGGCCACGCACAAGCAGGTCTATCTCTACGGCAGCCTCGATACCGGCCCGACCGAGTTCTCGCGCAACTTCGGCATGACCTGGGGCATGGGCGGCTGGCTGCTGTTCCCGTTCCTGCAGAAGGTCGGGCCGGCACGCGCCCAGGAGCTGAAGAGCCGGGTCGCCGCCGAGCTGAAGACGACCTTCGCCAGCCACTACTCGCAACGGCTGTCGATGGCCGAGGCCCTGCGCCTGGACAACATCGCCGTCTACAACAAGCGCGCCACCGGCGAGAAGGTACTGATCGAGCCGCACCGCGGCTGAGCGCCGGCCAGGCAAGCGTCGTCGAGGCCGCGGAGATCGCCATGAAGCCTTCCGTCCGGTTCGACGAAGCGACGCAGGACGGCGACGCCTTCTTCGCCGGATGCATGCGCACCGCGGCGGCGCTGCACGGCGCCGGACTCGCCCCGGGCGAGGTCGTCGCGGTGATGCTGCGCAACGAGCCGATGCTGCTCGAGCTGATGCTCGCGGCGCGCTGGATCGGCGCCCGCTGGTGCCCGATCAACTGGCACTTCAAGGCGGCCGAGGTGCGCCACATCCTGGTCGATAGCGAGGCGAAGCTGCTGATCGTCCATGCCGACCTGCTGGCGCAGATCGACGGCGCCATTGCCGAGTCGGTGCGCATCTTCGTCGTCGATCCCCTGCCGTTCACCCAGCGCGCCTTCAGCTTGGCCGACGCCGGGCCGGGGCCGGAGCGCCGGCTCGAAAGCTGGGCGGCCTTCCGCGACGCCGCGCGCGGGGCCGCACCGGAGGCGCAGGCGCCCGGCAGCGCGATGGTCTACACCTCGGGTACGACCGGGCTGCCGAAGGGCATCCGGCGCGAGCCGGCCACGCCCGAGCAGCTTGCCCTGCTGGCCGAGCGCAGCCGGGTCGCGCTCGGCGTCGAGCCCGGCATGCGCGCGCTCGTCAGCGCCCCGCTCTACCACTCGGCGCCGGGAGCCTACGCGGTGCAGGCGGCGCTGAACGACGCGCACCTGGTGCTCGAGCCGAGGTTCCACGCCGAGCGGACGCTCGAGCTCATCGAATCGGAACGGCTGACGCACCTCTACCTGGTGCCGACGATGTACGTGCGCCTGCTTCGTCTCGGCGAAAACGTGCACCGCCGCCACGACCTGAGCTCGGTGCGCTTCGTCGCCTCGAGCGGCTCGCCGTGCGCGGCCGACGTGAAGCGCAGGATGATCGACTGGTGGGGCCCGGTGTTTCACGAGGCCTATGCGGCGAGCGAGCTCGGCTGGATCTCCCACATCGACAGCCACGAGGCCCTGCAGCGGCCCGGCTCGGCGGGCCGGGCGATGGCCGGCGTGCAGCTCAAGGTGCTGTCGAGCGAGGGCCAGGCGATGGCGACGGGCACGACCGGGCTGCTGTACGCGCGCGATCCGGCCGTTCCCGACTTCACCTACGCGCACAACGACGCCGCCCGGCGCAAGCTCGAGCGCGATGGCCTCTGGACGCTCGGCGACATGGGCTACCTCGATGCCGACGGCTACCTCTACGTGGTCGACCGGCAGAACGACATGGTGATCGCCGGCGGCGTCAACATCTATCCGGCCGAGATCGAGGCGGTGCTGATCACGATGCCGGGCGTCGCCGACTGTGCCGTGTTCGGCATTCCGGATGCCGAGTTCGGCGAGGTGGTGGCGGCGGCGGTGCAGCCGATCGCCAATGTCGCCCTCGATGAAGGCCAGGTTCGCACCTTCCTGCGCGAGCGCCTCGCCGACTTCAAGGTGCCGCGCGTCGTCGCCTTCCACGACGAGCTGCCGCGCGAGGACACCGGCAAGATCTTCAAGCGCCGGCTGCGCGAGCCTTACTGGGCCGGGCGGCAGCGGCGGATCTAGCGCCCGGCGCCGTCAGGCCGGATAGCCGGTGATCGCGCGGATCCGGCGATAGAGCGGCTCGAGCCGCTTGTAGAGCGGCCGGTAGACCTCGCGATAGAGCGCATCGTAGGTGCGCACGGCGTCGGGCCCGGGCTCGAAGCGCCGGCCGGGACGGGCCATCGCTTTCGCCGCGGCCGGCACGTCGCCATGCCATCCCAGCCCGGCCGCAGCCAGCATCGCGGCGCCGAGAGCCGACGCCTCGGCCACCTGCGGCCGCTCGGCGGCAAGGTTGAAGACGTCGGCGGCGATCTGCATCGCTCCGTCGCTCTGCGCGCCGCCGCCGGAGATCATGAGCCGGGTGATCGGCCGGCGCGTCCGCCCCTCGATCAGCTCGCGACCGGCGCGCAGGCCATAGGCCAGGCCTTCGATCAGGGCGCGATAGAAATGGGCGCGGGTGTGCACGTCGCCGAAGCCGATGATCGCGCCCTTGCCCTCCGGCCCCGGGTTGCGCAGCCCCGGCGACCAATACGGTTGCACAGTCAGGCCCATCGAGCCGGGGGGCACCGACGCGATCAGGTCGTCGAACAAGGACTCGGCGCTGACGCCACGCTCGGCGGCTCGCGCCCGCTCGGCATGGGCGAACTCGTTCTTGAACCAGCTCACCAGCCAGAAGCCGCGCTGGATATGGATCTCGGTGTTGAACGCGCCGGGCAGCGCCGCCGGATAGGCGGGTAGCAGGCGCTGCACCTCGAGGTATTTCGGCTGGGTGGTGTTGATCGTCGCCGCCGTGCCGAAGGACAGGTGCGCGACATCCGGCTCGAGCGCGGCGCAGCCCAGGACCTCGCAGGCCTTGTCGGCGGCGGCGGCAATGAGCGGCAGGCCGGCGGGCAGGCCGAGTGCCGCGGCCGCATCGGCGGTCAGGTCGCCGAGCTTCGCCCCTGGCGGCACCAGCTGCGGCAATTGCGCACGACGGATCGCCAGCGCCTTCCAGTGCCACTCGCCGTCCTTGGCCCACTGCTGCCGCTTGTAGTCGAACGGCAGGTAGCCCACCTGGCACGCGGCCGAGTCGACCCATTCGCCGACCAGCCGGTGCGTCAGCCAGCCGGAGAGCAGGCAATAGCGCTCGCACGCGGGCCAGAGATCGGGCTCGTGCTGCGCCAGCCAGTTGCACTCCGCCTGGCGCTGCAGCTGGCGGATCAGCTCGCCGGCACCGGCCAGGCCGAACAGCGTGGTCCAGAGCGGTCCGAGCGGCGGTGGCGCGCTGCTGAGGCGCTGGTCGGGCCAGACGATCGCCGGCCGAAGCGGCGCGCCGTCTTCGCGCGCGCAGACGACGGTGCCGCGCTGGGTGGTGAGGGCCAGGCCGGCGATCCGCTCGGGCGCGACGCCGGCCTGCTGCCACAGGGCGCGACAGGCTTCGGCCAACCTTTGCCAGTACGACTCCGCCTCCTTCTCCGCCCAGCCCGGCTGCGGCGAGCCGAACGGCGGCTCGAACGGCACTTGCGCGCGGCCGTGCATCTTGCCGTCGCGGTCGAAGGCGAGGGCGCGCACGCTCTGCGTGCCGACGTCGATGGCGAGCAGCAGGTCTTTCGTCATGGGCGAATGCTGTGTGCGGGCGGCGCGTGCCGTGCAGCCCATTGCGCACGATAGCGCGCCGCTTCGTCTGCCCAGCGAGGCCCGCGCCAGCCGAGATCCTCGCGGCACGGTCCCTCGAGCAGCGGCAGCAACGACTCGCCGCCACGTGCCGCCACCAGGCCGAGCCGGGTGCGGCGCAGCAGCAGGTCGTCGAGGCGGCGCACCTGCTCCTTGCGCATCGACCAGCGCAGTTCGGCCAGGCTGTAAGGCGTACCCGCCAACGGTGCCTGCTCCTCGACCGGCCGCGCCGCAACCCACGCTGCGCCGGCGATGCCCAGCCGTCCTTGCAGTCGCGTCGCGACCTGCACCAGCGACGGCGCGGGCTCGGGCGCCATCCGCACGCCCTGGCGCTCGACCTCGCGCAGCACCTCGGCGGCCGTGGCGCGATGCGTCGTCAGCTTGCCGCCGGTGATGCCGACGAGGCCGGGCCGCGTCCACAGCGCCGAGTCGCGGCCCATCGACGACGGCGGCAGGTGTGCCTCGCCCGGCGGCACGACGATCGCGCGCAGCCCGGCGAAGGCGGAGAGCGCCTGTGCGGCGTCGAGGCGCAGCTGCGGGAACGGCAGGCGCAACGCCTCGACCAGGTATTCCGCCTCCGCGGGCGAGATCGTCGCCGGCACCTCGGCGACCGGATGGTCGATGTCGGTCGTGCCGACCAGCACCGCGCCTTCCCAGACGTGGGCGAACACCGGCCGCCGGTCGCGCGGGTGCAGCCAGGCGAGGCCGCTGCGCAGCGGCACCGTCTCGCGCGCGAACACGAGGTGGCTGCCGCGCAGCGGCCGCAAGGTCGGTGCGCCCGGGGCCGCGCCGGCCCAGACGCCGGCGGCGTGCACGGTCACCGTGGCCGTCACGTCGGCACGCGTGCCGTCGAGCCGGTCTTCGAGACGCGCGCCGGTGACGCGGCCGGCGCGCTCGATCAGGCTCGCCTCGACATGGTTGAGGGCACGCGTACCCCGGTCGACGGCGTCGAAGATCAGGCGCAGCACCAGCCGGGCGTCGTCGACGACGCCGTCACGGAATGCGATCGCCGCGCGCAGGCGGTCGCGGCCGAGCGCCGGCTCGAGCGCGAGCGCTTCCGCCGGCGCGATGCGCCGCGCGGTAGCGTGGCCGGCCATGCGATCGGCGATCCAGAAGGCGACGCCGAGGGCCAGGCGCCCGGGGCGCGTGCCCTCGTGGATCGGCATCACGAACGGCTGCGGCTCGACCAGCCCGGGTCGCTCGCGCAGCAGCCGCTCGCGCTCGCGCACCGACTCGAGCGTCATCCGCCACTGCCCCGACTTCAGGTAGCGCATGCCGCCGTGGATCAGCTTCGACGACCACGAGGAGGTGCCGCCGGCGAAGTCGCTCCGGTCCACGAGCAGCGCCTTAAGCCCCCGCCGACTTGCCGCATGCAGCACCGCGGCGCCCGTGATGCCGCCGCCGACGATCAGCAGGTCGTAGTGCGGATCGACGTTCACGTCACACCGTCGACGCCGCGGCCGGGTCGGGCCAGAGCTTGCCCGGATTCATCATCGCACCCGGATCGAGCTCGCGGGCCGTGGCCCGCAGCAGCGCCATGCCGAGCTCGCCTTTCTCGGCCGCGAGGTAAGGCGCATGGTCGACGCCGACGCCGTGCTGGTGGCTGATCGTGCCGCCGCCGGCAACCACCGCTTGCGACACCGCCGTCTTGAGGCGCCGCCAGCGCTCGAGGTTGGCGTCGGGATCGGCGGCCAGGCGATAGACGAAGGTCGAGTAGACGCTGCAGCCCTGGCGGTAGACGTGCGAGAGGTGGGTGAAGACGTGGACGCGCTCGCCTTCGGCGACGAGCGCGGCCCGGCCGGCACCTTCGATCGCCGCGAGCATTGCCGACGCATCGGTCCAGGGCACGCAGGTCTCCATCGTCTCGACCGCGAGGCCCGCGTCCCACAGGCTGTTGCGCAGGTACGGGCCGCGGAAGCGGTTCTTCGCCCAGGCGCGGCCGATCGCCGTGCCGACGGCGACGCCGCGCTGCGCCGCCGCGATCTCGCCAAGGGCCGCTCGCGCCTGCCGCGCCTCCCGCTCGCTGCCGGTGACGCCGGCGAGCAGCATGCAGGCGCCGGCGTCGACGCCACGCCAGCGCAGGTAACGCTTCAGCCAGGTGAGCGCGCCGTCGTGGCCTTCGACCATCGCCAGCTGGGTCTCGGTCTCGACCGCATTGGCGTAACGCAGCATCGACAGCGCCACGCCGGACTGCGCCAAATCGCGCGTCGCCGCGAGTCCGGCATCCCAATGCGGAAAGAAGAAGGCCTGGAAGCACTCGTGCACGGCCCGCGGCCGGACGCGCAGCGTCACCTCGGTGAGGAGGCCGAGCCGGCCCTCGCTGCCGAGCACCGCCTCGCGCAGGTCGGGCCCGGCGCTGGACGCGGGCAGGCCGCCGACCGCGAGCTCGCCGCGCGGCGTCGCCAGCCTGCCGCCATGGAAAAGCTGCTCGATCCGGCCGTAGCGCAGCGATTGCTGTCCCGACGAGCGGGTCACGACCCAGCCGCCGGCGGTCGAAAACTCGAACGACTGCGGGTAGTGGCCGAGCGTCATGCCGTGCGCCGCCAGCGCCGTCTCGATCGCCGGGCCGGGCGCGCCGGCGCCGAAGCGCGCGGTCAGATTCGTGGCGTCGATCGCCTGCAGCGCCACCAGCCGCTCGAGCGAGATGTTGAGCACCGGCCGGTCGCCCTCGGGCACATGCAGGTGGCCGACGACGCTGGTACCGCCGCCATAGGGAATGACGATCGCGCCGAGCCGCTTCGCCTCCGCCAGTGCAGCGGCGGCCTCGTCGTGCGACGCCGGCAGGGCGACGCCGTCGGCGACGCGGCCGATGCGGCCGCTGCGCAGCGCGATCCAGTCGGGCAGGCTCTGGCCGAAGGCATGATCGAGGCGCAGGGCAGGGTCGGTGTCGAACGCAGTCGCTGCCGGCAATCGGCCGGGCCGTACCGCCTGCAATGCCGCTTCGCGCGAGGCGCTGGGCGCGGGCACGGCGATGCCGATGCGCTCGGCGAGAAAGCCGTGGGCACGCTCCGACAGCGGGGCGTCCTCGGCGTCGCTGCCCCAGCCGTTCCAGCGACGGGCCATCAGGCCGGCGCGCGCAACCTGCGATCGAACAGGCTGAACAGGCGCTCCCAGTGGCGCTCCGCTGCAGCCCGGTCGTAGGCATGCGGGCGCAGCGGGAAGACGAAGCCGTGCTCCACGCCCGGGTACCACTCCAGGCGGTACGGCGTGCCGGCGTCGCGCAACGCCGACTCCAGCTTCTCGACGTCGGCCGGCGGCGCCCACTTGTCGATCTCGGCGCAGGCGAAGTAGCTTTCGCAGCGGATCTTCGGCGGCAGGCGGTGCGGCGAGTCCGGCTTGTCGGTGACCATGTTGGCGCCGTGGATCGAGGCGATGCAGGCAAGCCGCTCCGGCCGCTCCGCCGCTGCCCACATCACGAACGGCCCGCTCATGCAGTAGCCGACCGCGCCGACGCGACGGCCGTCGGCGGCGGGGCTGGCGTCGACGAAGCGCAGCATCGCGTCGGTGTCGCACAGGGTGGTAGCGGCATCGAGCGTCGCCATCAGCGAGAACATGTGCGCCATCGCCGTCTCGGTGCGCTCGGTCAGCCAGAAGTCGCGCGAGACGCGGTAGTAGAGGTTGGGCAGGACCACGAAGTAGCCGACCGAAGCGAGGCGCCGCGCCATGTCGCGCAGCTCCTCGCGATAGCCGGGGGCGTCCATGTAGAACAGCACGACCGGGAACGGGCCGCCCTCTTCGGGATGGACGACGAAGCTGTTCATGGCGCCGTCGGCGGTGGCGATGTCGATGTGCTGTTCGATCAAGTCGTACTCCGTCGGAGAGGTCAGGCCAGCAAGGACTTCAGCTTGGCGCTGCTGAAGGGAACGCTGGAGACTGCCACAGGCGGCCGCCGGCATCAATGCCGGGCGCGGCGGATCGCCCCGGGGCAGGCGCGGAGGTAGCATGCGGGCCCTGCCGACGCCGCGGCCCGCCTGCGTCGTCGGCGAGGCTCCATGACACCGACCGACCCGGACCGCTCCGTCGACGACGCGCCGCCACGGCGCCGGGCCATCGCCGCCGCATTGGTCGCCGGGATCGCATGGCCGCCGTGCATCGTCGCCCTCGCGCAGGACGCCTATCCGAGCCGGCCGGTCAAGATCATCGCGCCGCAGGCTCCGGGTGGCGGCGTCGATCTCGTCGCGCGGGTGATCGCCGAACGGCTTCGCCTCGCGCTCGGGCAGCCGTTCCTGATCGAGAACGTGGCCGGTGCCGGCGGCTCGATCGCGACCCAGACCACGGCGCGTGCCCGTCCCGACGGCTACACGTTGATGATCGGCTACGTCGCGACCCACGCCACCACCCCGGCCGTCAAGCGCCGGCCCGGCTACGACGCGATCAAGGACTTCACGCCGGTCGCGATGATCGGCGGCACGCCGAACCTCCTGGTCGTCGCGCGCGGCGTGCCGGTCGCCACGCTGAGGGAGTTCATCGACTACGCGAAGGCCAACCCGGGCAAGGTGGACTACGGCACCTCCGGCGTCGGCACGCTGAACCACCTGGTGATGGAGCAGTTCAAGCATGCCTCGGGCGTGCCGAGCATGGCGGTGCCCTACCGCAGCATCGGCCAGGCGTTCACCGATGCCGCCGGCGGACAGATCCAGGTGGTGTTCCCCGGCCTTGCGGCGGCGATGCCGTTCGTGCGCTCGGGTGCCTTCAGACCGCTGGCCGTCACCGGCGCACGACGCCACCCGCTGCTGCCTGAGGTGCCGACCTTCAAGGAGTCGGGCTTCGACGGCTTCGAAGGTGTCACCTGGTACGGCATCGTCGGCCCGGCCGGGCTGCCGGAGGCGATCGTGCGGCGCCTGCATGCGGAAGTCGTCAAGGCGCTCGCGGCGCCCGATCTGCGCGAGTCGTTCGCGGCCCAGGCGATCGACGTGATGCCGATGACGACAGCGCAGTTCGGCCAGTACATCGCCGCCGAGATCGCGCACTGGACAGCGGTCGCGCGGGCCAGCAAGATCGAAGGCGACTAGCCCGCCCCCCTGCCATGACCCTGCCCTCGATCTCCGTCTCGCAGCGCCTCGCCGCCGCGTTCGCCGGTCAGGCCTCGGCGCTGCCGCCGGCCGTCGCGCAACTGTGCGATGCGCTGCTGATGGACGTGACGGGCCTGTGCGTGGCCGCGCGACACAGCGACTACATGCGGGCCGCGCTGCAGGCGAGCGCGGAACCCGGAACCTGCACCGCCATCGGCCATGCCGGCAGCTTCAACGTGGCGACGGCGGCGCTGTGCAACGGCACGGCCGCGCATGGCGAGGACTACGACGACACCTTCGAGGGGGGTCCGGTGCATGCCGGCGCCGTGATCGTCCCGGCCGTGCTCGCCGCGGCCGAGGCGCACGGCCTGAGCGGCGCCGACATCGAGCGCGGCATTGCCGTCGGCTGCGAGCTGATGTGCCGCCTGTGCCTGGTGGCGCCCAAGCGCGTGCATCAGGCGGGCTTTCACCCGACCGCCGTATTCGGTGCGCTGGGTGCGGCCGCCGGCGTCGCCTCGGCGATGCGGCTGGACCCCGGCGCCTGGTGTCATGCCCTGGGCATCGCCGGCAGCATGGCGTCGGGAATCATCGAGTACCTCGCCGAAGGCGCGTGGACCAAGCGCATGCACCCGGGCTGGGCGGCGCAGGCGGGCTATCGCGCCGCGCGCCTGGCGCAGGCCGGATTCACCGGACCGCGTACGCTGTTCGATGGCGAGCACGGCTTCTTCCATGCCTTCGCCAACAGCGACGGCTGCGATTTCAGCGCCATGCTCGAGGGCGCGGGCCGCGACTGGCTGTGCAGCGACATCGCGTTCAAGCCCTATGCCTGCGGCACCATGGCCCATCCCTACATCGATTGCGCGCGCCGTCTGGTCGGCGAAGGCCTGGACCCGGACGACGTGGCGGGCATCG